>Ga0154020_10005603_pt1 | contig 14775 bp, 10 predicted proteins | sample Klosneuvirus_201_FD_109709 | JGI IMG/M metagenome (GOLD analysis project Ga0154020, IMG submission 109709) | Active sludge microbial communities from wastewater, Klosterneuburg, Austria - Klosneuvirus_20160825_MG | ecosystem: Engineered > WWTP > Aerobic digester > Activated sludge | place...
GGGGTGGCCTGCGGCCCGCTCTGCGCCTGCTGCAGGGCCTGGGTCAGCGCGTCGGCGAGGGCCTCACCGGTCGGATAGCGTTCGGCCGGGTCCTTCCGCAGGCAGCGATCCACGACCATCGCGAGCGGTGCGGGGATGGCGGGCGCGACGCTCACAAGGGAGGGCGCCGCGCGCGTCGCCTGCATCAGCAGGACGGCCGAGGCCTGGGGGGCATCGAACGGGAGCTTGCCGGAAAGCAGCTGAAAGGCGACGACCCCGAGCGCGTAGAGATCGCTGCGTCCATCGATGTCGCTCCCCGCGACCTGCTCCGGACTCATGTAGTGGACCGACCCCATCACCATCCCGTCGGCCGTCAACGCGGACGCCCGCACGTCGCGGGCAATGCCGAAATCGGTGACGGTCACGCGGCCGCTGCCGCGCTCCAGCATGATGTTCTCCGGCTTGACGTCGCGATGCACCACGCCGCGGGCGTGCGCGTAGGCGAGGGCCCACGCGACCTCTCGTAGGATGCGGACCGCTTCCGCTGCCGGGAGCGGCCCGCGGGACTGGAGTCGCTCCGCCAGCGTCTCGCCATCGACGAAGCCCATCGCGAAATACACCAGCTCATCCGCGGTGTCGGCGCGATAGATCGGGACGATGTTGGGATGGGAAAGCTGGGCGGCCGTGCGCGCCTCCCGCAGGAAGCGCTCGCGGATCGCGGGGTCGGTCGCCAGTGCCGGCGGCAGCAGCTTGATCGCGACCATCCGGTCGAGCGACAACTCGCGCGCCAGGAAGACGACGCCCATGCCACCTCGGCCCAGCTCTCGCTCGAGGAGATACTGGGCCGCAAAGCGCGGGCGGAGGGCATCCAGCGTCAGTTCGCTCACGGTCGCTCCAGGGGGGGAAGTCGACGGATCGGAGTGTGTGCGTCCCGAACGGCATCCTGCCGGTCGGGGTTTCGCTGCGCAGTGCTAGACGCCCAGCGTGCGTGCGAGGAAGCGCCCCGTGTGCGACTCGGCAACGAGCGCGACCTCCTCGGGGGTCCCGGCGGCCACCACGTTGCCGCCGCGCACGCCTCCTTCGGGGCCGAGATCCACCACCCAGTCGGAGGTCTTGATCACGTCGAGGTTGTGCTCGATCACCACGACGCTGTTGCCCTTGTCCACCAGGCGATGCAGGACTTCGAGGAGGAGGCGCACGTCCTCGAAATGCAGCCCTGTCGTCGGCTCATCCAGAATGTAGAGTGTCCGCCCGGTGTCCCGCTTGGCCAGTTCGGTGGCCAGCTTGACGCGCTGCGCTTCCCCCCCCGAGAGCGTGGTCGCGGCCTGACCAAGGTGCAGGTAGCCGAGCCCGACGTCGTTGAGCAGCGAGAGCTTTTCGGCGATCCGCGTCTGGGCCGAGAAGAAGTCCATCGCATCCGCCACCGTGAGATCGAGCACGTCGGCGATGCTCTTCCCCTTGTAGCGGACCTCGAGCGTCTCGCGGTTGTAGCGCCGCCCCTTGCACACCTCGCACGGCACGTAGACGTCGGGGAGGAAGTGCATCTCGATCTTGACGAGTCCATCGCCCTGGCACGCCTCGCAGCGTCCGCCCTTCACGTTGAAGGAGAAGCGACCGGGCCCGTAGCCGCGCATCTTCGCCTCGGGCAGCTGGGTGAACAGCTCGCGGATCGGCGTGAAGAGCCCCGAGTAGGTGGCGGGGTTCGACCGCGGCGTGCGACCGATCGGCGACTGGTCGATCTCGATCACCTTGTCGATCAGGTCGAGCCCCTCGATCCGGTCGTGCGCCCCCGGCAGCACCTTGGCCCGGTAGAAGTGCCGCGCGAGCGTCTGGTACAGGATGTCGGTGACCAGCGTGGACTTGCCGGAGCCGGAGACGCCGGTGATCGAGACGAAGCAGCCCAGCGGGATGTCCACCGTGAGGCCGCGGAGGTTGTTCTCGCGGGCGTTGGTGATCCGCAGCCTGCGCCCTGCCTCGCGTGGCCGGCGCACCGCCGGAATCGGGATGCGCAGCTCGTTGCGGAGGTAGCGCGCCGTCAGCGAATCGGAGTGCGCCAGGATCTCGTCGATCGTGCCCTCGGCCACCACCTCGCCGCCGAAGCGGCCGGCGCGCGGGCCCAGGTCGATCACGTGATCCGCCGCGCGAATGGTGTCCTCGTCGTGTTCGACCACCAGCACCGTGTTGCCGAGGTCGCGCAGGCCGCGCAGCGTGTCGAGCAGCCGCTCATTGTCGCGCTGGTGCAGCCCGATGCTCGGCTCGTCGAGGATGTAGAGCACGCCCACGAGCCGCGAGCCGATCTGCGTCGCGAGTCGGATGCGCTGGGCCTCACCACCCGAGAGCGACCCGGCCGACCGACCGAGCGTCAGGTAGTCGAGGCCGACATCGGCGAGGAAGCGCAGCCGTTCGACGACTTCCTTGAGGATCGGGCCGGCAATGTCGGGGTCCACCGCACCCGCACGGCCACGCCCGACCGGGATCCCCTCGAAGAAGGCGATCGCCGCGTCGACGGCCAGCGCCACCACGTCGCCGATGCTCTCGCCACCGACCAGCACCGAGAGGGATTCCGGCTTGAGGCGCTTCCCCGCGCAGACGATGCAGGGTCGTTCGACCATGTAGCCCTCGAGGTCGTGGCGCACCGAGTCGCTCGACGACTCCCGCCACCGCCGTCCCACATTGGCGAGGATCCCTTCCCACTCGCCCTCGGTCTCCTTGCTGCGCCCGCCGTCGGCCACCCAGGTGATCTTCTTGCCGGGTGCGCCCTCGAGCAGCACCTTGCGGACGGCGGCCGGGAGGTCGCCCCATGGCGTGTTGAGATCGAACTTGTGCACCCGCGCCAGCGTGGGCAGGACCACCTTGCGCAGGTACCCGGTCGGCTCGCCCCACGGCAGCACCACACCCTCGAGGATCGAGATGCTCGGGTCGCCAAGGACGAGCTCGGCGTTGGGCACGCGGGAAGTGCCGACGCCGTGGCATTCCGCGCAGGCCCCGAAGGGCGAGTTGAAGGAGAACTGCCGCGGCTCGAGCTCCGGCAACGAGAGGCCGCACGTCGGGCAGGCGAAGCGCTCGCTGAAGAGGCGCGTCTCCTGGCCTGCGGGGCGCGTCGTGTGCGTGACGATCTCGACGACGCCGTCGGCGACGCGCAACGCCGTCTCGATCGAATCGACGAGCCGACTGCGGTCGCTCTCGCGCACGACCAGGCGGTCCACCACGACGGCGATGTCGTGGTTCTGCCGTCGGTTCAGCGCCGGCACCGCGTTGAGATCGTGCGTCTCGCCATCCACGCGCACCCGGGCGTACCCCTGCTTGCCGAGGTCCTCGATCAAGTCGCGGAACTCGCCCTTCCGGCCACGCACCATGGGGCCGAGCACCTCGATGCGCGTCCCCTCGGGCCAGGTCAGGATGGTGTCCGCGATCTGACCGGCCGACGAGCGGGTGATCGGGGTGCCGTCCACCGGGCAGTGCGGCACGCCGGCACGCGCCCAGAGCAGTCGCATGTAGTCGTAGACTTCGGTGACGGTCCCGACCGTGGAACGCGGATTCTGCCCGGTGGTCTTCTGCTCGATGGAGATGGCCGGCGAGAGTCCCTCGATCGCGTCCACGTCGGGCTTTTCCATCAACCCGAGGAACTGTCGCGCGTACGCCGAGAGCGACTCGACGTAGCGCCGCTGCCCCTCGGCGTAGATGGTGTCGAAGGCGAGCGACGACTTCCCCGACCCGGACAGGCCAGTGATGACCGTCAGCGCATTCCGCGGAATGCGGACGGTGACGTTCTTGAGATTGTGCTCACGGGCGCCGCGAACGACGAGGAACTCTTCTGCCATAGCCCCGAACAATAGGGTGGACCGGGAACGCGGAGCAACGCGGACCCCCCGGCGCGTCGGCCCGGGCCTTGCTCCAAAAGGTCAGATGCGCCTCTACCGCCCCTCCCCCCGAGCCTGGGCCGCCATCGCCGTTCTCGTCGCCTGGGGTGCCTCCCTGGCGTGGCTCGGGACCCGGCGTCTGACCCAGACCGAATCGGCGACCCTCAGCTCCGAAGCCTTGCTGCGCCTGGCGCCGGGGGCGTCGTGGTTCGCCCTGTACAGCGGCGCGTTGCAGGTTGGACAGGCCGGTATCACACTCGATACCCTCTCGCCCGGCTATCAGGTCCTCGAGAACTTCTCCCTCGAGACCCCGCAGGATGCGATGGTCCTTCGCGCCTCCCGCTCCACGGTGACCAAGGTCTCGGCGGCCCTTCTCCTCGACAGCATCCAGAGCCGCAGCGTCCGGGGCGACTGGCAGGATTCCTGGACCGTCACGGTCCGGGAGGGCCGTCTCCGGATTCGAGGGGGGGACACCCCAGATGGCGGCGCCGAGACCGCGGTCTCCCAGGTGCCGACCACCACCGCCATCCTTCCCTTCCGCCTCGCGCTCTCCGGCGGCCTGGTGGAGGGGCGGGGTCGCACCGTCGCCAGCTACCTCGGGGCGCCGGGGGTGCTGGGACGGCTGCGCGTCGAGGCGGGCCGTGATTCGATGGCCGTCTTTGCGGACAGCACGATGATTGATCCGGCCACCGGCGCGCTCCTCGTGGCGCACACCGATTCCGCGCGCGCGCGCGCCGTGCTGTTCCGCGGCGACGGTCCCGCCGAACGGTGGTGGATCGATTCGCGCGGTCGCGTGGTAGGAATCGAGACGGCGTTCGGGCTCCGCTGGGTCCGCACCGACTTCGACCTCGCATCCAGCGCGCTGCGCAACCGCGGAGCGGAACGCGCCGCCACGTTGCGGTCGCACTACCCGCCGATCGCCGTGCTGACGCGACCGGACACCGGCAGGAGAGAGCGCCGGTACCTCCTGGGGCGACGCGATGGCCGGCCGCTCGACCGCGAGTTGATGGCGCCACTCGCCTCGGGACGACAGGAGCTGCGCGGGGACACGTTGGTGGTCCTCAGCGGATCGCGGAGTCCCGGCGCCGATCGACTCGACTCGTTGCCGCGTGATCCACTCAGCGACGAGACCGATCCGGGCGTGATCGCCCTGGTCACCGCTGCCCGGCGCAACATCCCGGCCTCGCGCACCGACGACTCCGCACTGATTGACGCGCTGGTCAGGGAAGTGGCACGGCGCGTCACGCTCGACACCGCGCTCACCGCGCCCGTGGGCGCCAGCGCGGCGTTGACCCGGCAGCGCGCCCGCGCCGAGGGGATGGCCCGGCTCTTCGTGGCCGCGGCCCGCGCCGCCGGGCTCTCCGCGCGGCTCGCGATCGGCATCCGCCCGGTTGGCGACGGCTTCGAGAGCCACGCCTGGGCCGAGGTCCGGACGACGGGGCTCTGGAACGCGGTCGATCCGGCCTTCGGGCGGCCCCGGGCGGCCACCGACCTGATCCGGCTCGGCAGCAGCGGCCCGACCGCCCCGTGGCAGCTGTTGCCGCGCGTGGCTCAATTGCGCATCACTGCACTCCCCAGTGCGGAGGAGAATCGATGATCCGCCTGCGCGACGTGACGAAGCGGTATGGCAAGTTCGAGGCGGTGCGCGGCATCGACCTCGACATCGGCCGCGGCGAGCTCTTCGGCCTGCTCGGCCCCAACGGGGCCGGCAAGACCACCACCATGCGGATGATTGCGGGCATCCTCGCCCCCAGCAGCGGCACCATCGAGGTGGGCGGCGAGGACATCATCCGCCATCCGATGCGCGCCAAGGCACGGCTCGGCTTCATCCCGGACCGTCCCTACGTCTACGACAAGCTCACCGGGGCCGAGTTCCTCCGCTTCACGGCGGCGCTCTACGGACAGGACGGCGCGGTGGTCGAGGAGCGGATGGACGAACTGCTGGAGCTCTTCGAGCTGACGCCGTGGAAGCACGAGCTGACCGAATCGTACAGCCACGGCATGCGGCAGAAGCTGATCATCGCGTGCGCCCTGGTGCACAAGCCCGAGGTGATCGTCGTGGACGAACCGATGATCGGGCTCGACCCGAAGAGCGCCAAGCTCCTCAAGACACTCTTCCGTCGCTACACCGAGCTGGGCGGCACGGTGCTCATGAGCACGCACACGCTGGAGATCATCGAAGGGCTGTGCGACCGCGTCGGCATCATCAGCAAGGGCGAGCTCGTGGCCTGCGGCACGGTGGACGAGCTGCGCCGGAGCGCCTCGGCCGACGGCGCCGGGATGGAGGAACTCTTCCTCCGCCTGACCGGCGAGCACATCGAGCACGACCTTGACGCCCTCCTCACCTGACGCCGCCGGGCGGCAGCCCGACTTCGCCACGCTCACGTCGCCGAAGTGGCGGAGTGCGCTGGCGCGCGCACGGCACCGCCCCGAGGGGGCGCCGCGCGGCCGGGGGATCCTGCTGACGGTGGCCGGGCTGCTCTTCCTGGCGGCCGCATTCGGCATTTCCTATCGCACCGTGACGTACTTCAAGGAGGTCGAGGAGATCGGCCAGCTGCTGGCGGGCAAGCTGCTCGGCATGGCGTTCCTCGCCTTCCTCTCGATCCTGTTGCTGTCGAATCTCGTGTCGGCGCTGTCCACGTTCTTCCTCGCGCGCGACCTCGACATGCTGGTCGCCGCGCCGCTCGACTGGGGCCGCTTCTACCTCGCCAAGCTCGGCGAAACGGTGATCCACTCGTCGTGGATGGTGGCACTGCTCGCGCTGCCGCTGCTGGCCGCCTACGCCGTCGCGTGGGACGGCGGATGGCTCTTCCCCTTCGTGGCGCTGGGCGCACTGATTCCGTTGCTGATCATTCCCGGCGTGATCGGTTCGGCCGTGACGCTCATCCTGGTGAACGTGTTCCCCGCGCGACGGACGCGCGACCTGCTCGGGCTGGTCACCATCCTCGCCGCGGGCGCGCTGGTGGTGATGCTGCGCATGCTCCGCCCCGAGCAGCTCGCGCGGCCCGAGGGATTCCAGAACCTGGTGGACTTCCTCGCGGTGCTGAGGACGCCGTCGCATCCGCTGCTGCCGAGCGAGTGGGCGAGCGGGATGCTGATGAACTGGCTGACGCGCGTGGCCGATCCGCTGCCGATCGCGCTGCTGTGGACCACCGCGGGTGCGGCCGTGGTGATGGGCGCGGCGTTGCACCGTCGTCTCTACGTGAGCGGTTTTGCCAGGGCGCAGGAAGGCGCCGACAGCTTCGTGCGCGGCACCCGCTGGGATGGCGTCGCGCGGCGACTCCTCGTGGGGATGCCGCCGATGCGGCGCGAGTTCATCCTCAAGGACCTGCGCACCTTCTTCCGTGATTCCACCCAGTGGAGCCAGCTGATCCTGCTCGGCGTCCTGGTGATGGTGTACCTCTTCAACATCCAGGCGCTGCCACTCTTCACCGGCGAGAAGGTGCCGGTGCTGCTGGTCACGCTGATCGCGTTCCTCAACCAGGGCCTCGCCGGCTTCGTCATCGCCGCGATCGCCGCCCGCTTCATCTTTCCGGCCGTGTCGCTCGAAGGGCGCCAGATGTGGCTGCTGCGGTCGTCGCCGCTCGACCCGATCGCGATGCTGCGGAGCAAGTACCTGGTGGGCGTGCTGCCGTTGCTGCTCCTGGCCGTCGGCCTCACCTACTCGACCAACAAGCTGCTCCGCGCCAGCGACTTCATGGTGCTGGTCTCGCTGCTCACCGTGGTCTGCTACACGCTGGCCATCGGCGGACTGGCGCTTGGCATCGGGACGCTGTTTCCCCAGTATGACAGCGAAAATGCGGCGCAGATTCCGACCTCGTTTGGCGGGCTGGTCTTCATGCTGCTGGCGGTGGCCCTGCTCGGTGCGGTGATCTCGCTGGAGGCACTCCCCGTGGTGGAGCACCTGCGGGCGGCCCAGGCGGGCGCCCCCGCCGGCATGGACGCCACGGGCTGGCTCGCCTTCGGGGCGGCGGCGGCGCTCTGCGTGCTGGCCGGGTGGTTGCCGCTGCGGCTGGCCGCGCGGCGACTGCGACACCTCGAGGTGTAGTCGCACGACGCGGTCCCGATCCGCACCGTTTGGTGACTCGGCCCTCGCCCTTCATCGGCAATCATGGCTTCCGCGATTCGGCACTCCGCCGAGTCGCGGATTGTCCTTGTGCCCCTGGAGGGTTCGATGTCTCCCCGTTGCCTCCGCTCCGCCCTGTTGCTCTTCGGTCTCGCCGCCTGTTCGCCCGACGAGTCCGCCCCACCCGCATCGCCCCCGCCCCCCGGCCCGCAGGTCGGCTCGAGCACGCCGGTCGATGCGCGCGAACGCCTGACCATGCGTCTCGCCGTGGCCCTCGGCGACCCGGCGACGCGCGCCGCGCTCAAGCGCCGCCTCGATGCCTCGCGCGCTCCCGAGGGCAAGTTGCAGTTCCAGGCGCTGGCCCGCGCCGACCAGGGGCTGTTGCTCGCGTCGCTCGCGAGTCGTGGCGCCACCTCCATCGCGGACCTGGTGGCCGACCTCGACGCGGCGCGCCCGCTCGAGGTGTATCTCCCGGTCGAGGCCCATCGCGTCGGTTGGAATGGCGACGCCAATCTGCTGGTGGCCACGGCGGCGCAGGATGGCGACATCCCCGTGGCCTACGACCTCGCCGGCAACCGTCGGCTGCTTGATCCGGCGTCGCCGCCGTCGGTCCCGGTGCTCGCGCTGGTCCCCCAGGAACTCGACTTCACCCGCGGCCGACCGGCCCTCGCCGCGAGTTGCGTGGACCTCTGCCCCGACGACGAGGGCAGCGCCGGCTCGGTGAGCACGCCAGCCAATTCGAGCAGCGGAACGGCTGGGCTGTACCTGACCACGTCACACTTCGAGGAGTCGTTCGAGGGGTGGCTCAAGGGCGCGCCCGAATACGAATTCCATGTGTACGGCAAGGGCGACTCCGACGAATCGGAACAGCTCAGCTGCACCGGCGAGAAGACGGGCTGGCCCTTCTTCTACGACCAGAACGGTCCCGACTGGCGTGGCTCCGCGATGCTGCTCTCCGAAGGGGAGCGTCAGCGGTACGAGGCGGCGCATCCGGGCGCGCCCATTCGCATCGTGGCCTATGAGGACGACGACGGCGCCTGCATTCCGCGCTTCGATGGCAATCGGGTGGGCCAGCTCATTGCTGCCGTGGACGCCGCCTATCGCAACGTCACCAGCGGCAAGGTGGAGCCATGGCTGATTCGGGGGGTTCGGGCCGCGCCGTCGGCGTTCAACCTCTTCAGCGCGATCCGCAACATCATCACCACCGGCGACGATCTCATCGGCAACGCCGTCGAGACCACGGTGGCAGGCTACGCGCCGGGTGGCGCCAACTGGGTGTTGAAGTCGGAGGGAACCCGCACCTTCGGCTGGTTCACCACCGAGTACCGCCGCTGACGGCTCAGGCCGTCAGCGCGGTACCACAGCTGCCGCAGAAGCGTCCGCCAGCGTGCTGGCGGGCGCCGCAGGCGCCGCAGAAGCTGCCGTGCGACACGATGCGCCGGCTGAGCAGTGCCTCGACCGGATCGGGCGCCGTGGTGGTGACGGGGGCATCGAGCAATTCCAGCGCACGGCGCGAATAGCGGTCGGTCAGCTCGGCGTAATCCTCATCGGAGAGCTTGCCCGTGGCGCGATCGAACTCGATCTCCTTGAGCGCGAGCAGCGCCTGCCCGCGCGGCGTCTCCTCCGGATCGGGCGGCTCGTCCACCACCGCCGCCTCGAGCCCTGGCGCCACGAGTGGCTGCGCCACCAGCCAGAAGAGGGCGAATCCGACCAGCACCGCAGCTACGACTTCGGCAATCATCACGACTCCACGTCATCGAGGGCGCGCTTGAGCCGGGCGATCGCCTCGGCATCGGGGGGTGGGAGGACCGCACCGGCCCCGCCGTCGGCCGTCGCGGCCACCGCACCGCGACGCCGCGAGAGATACGCCGCGAGCGCCAGACTGGCCGCCGCCACGCCCAGTCCGGGCACGAGGTAGCCCGCGAGGTTGAATCCCTGGGCCACGGGGGCCATCAGGATCTTCTCGCCTTCGCGTTCGACGAAGAAGATGATCACCTCTTCGGCCGACTTCCCATCCTGCACCATCGCGACGAGCTCCTTGTGGAGCGCCGGCGAGTAGGTGCAGGTGAAGTCGGTCGTGCGGCAGGTGTAGATGTCGAGCGTGCAGCCGCAGGTGCACCGCAGCTGGCGCTCGATCGCGATGATCCCCGGATCGTTGTCGATCGCGGTGACCGTGTCGCGCGCAATCCCGATGGAATACGGATCGCGGAGGCGGTCACCCTGCACCACCGCCGCCGTGTCCTGCGCCGCCAGCGGACGGAGCACGGCGCTGCCGGCTGCGGCGGCGAGCGAACCGAGGAAGAGACGGCGCGAGGAATTCACTCGGCCACCCCGGCGAGCGGGACGGTGTAGCCGGCCTGAATGGAGGCACGACGGCGGGCGACCTTCACCTGCGGTCCGCCTGGCCACATCGTCAGCAAGCCACCGAGCGTCAGGATGGCGCCACCGATCCAGAACCAGCCGACCAGCGGATTGATGAGCAGCGAGTACGAGGCCCGCTCGGTGCCGTCAGGCGAGCCCGCGTACACCACGTACACGTCCTCGAGCAGGTCGGAGCGGATCCCCACTTCGGTGGAGGCCTCGAAGGTCTTCCGCCCGAAGGAATCCACGTGTTGGCGCTTCTCGGACTTGATGGTCCCCATCCGCTTGCCATCACGCAGCAGTTCGACGGTGGCCGCGGAGACGCGGCGGTTGAGCGCCGAGTACTGCGAGACGCCGAGGTGCGTGAAGGTCCACGTGTGACCGAACGGCGACTTGAGCGTGGTCTGCTGTCCGGGCTGCAGGTCCACGGTCGTCTTGGCCGGGAAGGCCAGCCCGGTGAACGCCACGAAGTAGATCAGCATCGCGACGTGCACGATGTAGCCACCATAGCGCCGACGATTGCGGGCCACGAGCCGCGCCAGCGCGATCGGGACACCCTCGTTGTGCATCGTCATCCGGGCGCGCACGCCGCGACCGAACTCCTGAATCACGGTGACCAGCACGAAGCCCGCGAGCGAGAGCGACACCAACGCCCACGGGTTGCGCAGGCCGCCGACCAGCAGCGCGGTGAGTGCCGTCACGCCGCCAAGCAGCGGCGCGATGAACTGCCGCTGCAAGTTGGCGATCGAGGCCTTCCGCCAGGCGATCAGCGGTCCGACACCCGTCAGGAAGAGCAGGAAGAGTCCGAGCGGGATGTTGACGCGATTGAAGAAGGGCGGGCCGACCGTGATCTTGGTCCCGCGCACCGCCTCGGAGAGGATCGGGAAGAGCGTGCCCCAGAGCACCGAGAAGGCGATGCCGAGCAGCGCGAGGTTGTTGTAGAGGAACGCCCCCTCGCGGCTCACCATCGACTCCAGCTGCGCCTCGGGCTCGAGCAGCGGCCAGCGCGTGTAGAGCAGCGTGAAGGAGAGGATCCCCGCCACCAGCAGGAAGGCCAGGAAGAAGTACCCGACCGCCGACTGCGTGAAGGAGTGGACCGACGCAATCACGCCCGAGCGGGTGATGAAGGTGCCGAAGATGGTGAGCAGGAAGGTGCCGACGATCAGCCCCATGTTCCAGCGCTTCAGCATGCCGCGCTTTTCCTGGATCATCACCGAGTGCAGGAACGCCGTCAGCGTGAGCCACGGGAGCAACGAGGCGTTCTCGACCGGATCCCACGCCCAGACGCCGCCCCAGCCGAGCTCGACGTACGCCCACCACATCCCGATGGTGATGCCGATGGAGAGGAAGAGCCACGAGGTGAGGGCCCACTTCCGCATCGCGACGATCCACCCCGCGTCCAGCTGCTTGGCGAGGAGGGCCGCCATCGCAAAGGCGAAGGGGATGGTGAGCGAGATGTAACCGAGGTACAGCATCGGCGGGTGGATGATCATCCCCGGATTCTGCAGCTGCGGGTTGAGTCCGCGGCCGTCATCGGGGGTGAACGGCAACCGCTCGAACGGATTGGCGGTGTCGGCGAAGAGCATCACCGCGACGAAGAAGATCGTCACGACGTTGGCGATGCCGGCGACGTAGGGCAGCATGGCACGGAACCGCTGCGACGTCAGCGCCTGCGCGAGCGCGCCGAAGATCGAGAGCACCACCGCCCAGAAGAGCAGCGACCCCTTCTGCCCGGCCCAGAAGGCCGAGATCAGGTAGTAGTCGGGGAGGTTCCGCGAGGTGTACGCGGCCACGTACTCGATGTTGAAGTCGTGGGTGAAGATCCCCTTCCAGAGCGCCGCCGCCGCCACGAGGAGTGCGGCACACAGCGCATAGCTGCTGCGGCCGATCGCCGTGGCCAAGGCGGGGCGTTCCGACCAGCGGCCGAAGAACGCCAAGGCCGCACCCCAGGCGCCGACCAGGAAGGCGGCCCAGAGTGCGAATTGTCCGAGGTATGTCATGGAGTCCCGCTCAGGTGGAAGCTGGCTTCGCCATCTCGTCCCACTCGGCCTCGTATCGCGACCCGCACTTGGCGACGAGGACGGTGGCATGGAAGGTACCGTCGCGTCCGAACTTTCCTTCGGCGACGACTTCGATCTCGTTTTCGTCGGTGAAGGTGTCGGGCACGAGGCCGGTGTAGGTCACGGGAAAGGAGTGCGTGCCATCGCTGATGGTGAAGTCGACGCGCTGCGCCGCCGGGTCGCGAACGATCGACCCCTTCACGACCTTGGCGCTGACCTTGACCCCGATGTCATGCAACGAGGGATCGGCCGACGACTTCTCGACCAGCTGCGACGGCGTGAGGAAGTAGGTCCCCGTTTGCTTGACCCCTTCGATCATCAGGAGTGACACCACCGCGACGATGGCGACACTGCCGAGGGCGAACTTGGTGCTGGGCTTCATCTGCTGCCTCCTGTCGGATGACGCAATATACCCACGAACCGACGCGGAAGTGCCGGGATTGGTCAGCGATTCCCCGCCCATTCCAGGGCCGCGCGGACCGCCCGCTGCCACTCCGCCCGCCGCTCGCCCCGCCAGTCGGCCGAGGCCTGCGGGGCGAAGGTGGTCTGCCCCCCGAGTTCGGCGGCGGATGGCAGGGACCCGCCGATCCCGATCGCCGCCAGCCGCGCGGCACCGTAGGCGGTGAGTTCCACCGCAGCCGGGCGCTCGACCGGCACGCCGAGGAGGTCGGCCTGCATCTGCATCAGCCAGTCGTTGGCCGCGGCACCGCCATCGACACGGAGGGTCGTGACGCCTCCCATGGCCGTGACCAGATCGGCGGTGCCGTGCGCCACTGCCTCAAGGGTGGCCCGCACGAGATGGGCACGCGTGGTTCCTCGGGTCAGTCCGGTGATGGTGCCACGCGCCTCGGCGTTCCAGTACGGAGCGCCCAGTCCGGTAAAGGCCGGGACCACCACCACGCCGCCGCTGTCGGGCACACTCGCCGCCATCGCCGCGGTTTCGGAGGCGTGGCCGATCACACCCAACCCATCGCGCAACCACTGCACTGCCGCCCCGGCGACGAAGACGCTTCCCTCGAGCGCCCACGCACGTTCCCCGGCAGGCCCTGCCGCGATCGTGGCCAGAATCCCCTGGTCGGGCGTCTCCGGCCCGATCGTGCCGGCGTGGCGCAGCAGGAACGCGCCCGTGCCGTAGGTGATCTTGGCCGAGCCGGGGGTCACGCACCCCTGACCAAAGAGCGCTGCCTGCTGGTCACCGGCGAGTCCCGCAATCGGGATGGGTCGCCCGAACCATTCGGCCTTGGCGTGCCCCACTACGCCAGCGGAGGGGACGATGGTCGGCAGGACTCCTCGGGGGACGCCGAAGAGAGCGAGCAACCAGGGATCCCACTCCCCGGTGGCCAGGGCCGCGAGCATCGTGCGCGAGCTATTGGTAGGATCGGACAGATGCAGCCCGCCGGTGAGTCGCGCGACGAGCCAGCTCTCGACCGTGCCGACGCGCAGCGTCCCCGCCTCGGCGCGCTCCCGCAGGAGGGGATCGCGCAGTAGCCATTCCAGCTTGGTTGCCGAGAAATAGGGATCGAGCAGCAGGCCGGTCCGCGCGCGGATGTCGTCCTCGTGGCCGGCCTCGCGAAGTTCGGCACAGCGGGCAGCAGTGCGCCGATCCTGCCAGACGATGGCACGACCGATCGGCACCAGGGAGGCGTGGTCCCAGACCACCAGCGTCTCGCGCTGGTTGGTGATCCCGATCGCGTCCACCGCCACACCCGCCGCAGCCAGCGCCTCGCGCCCCGCGGCCACCGTGGCCTGCAACAGCTGCTCGGGGTCGTGCTCGACCTCGCCCGGGGCCGGGAAGTGCTGGGGAATCTCGCGGGTGCCACGTCCGAGAATGCGACCGTCGGGCCCGACCACCAGGGCGGTCGAGCCAGTCGTGCCTTGATCGAGGGCGAGGATGGTGGGGATGGGGCGACTCGAGTTGAGGGTGACCAGTAACCAGTAACCAGTAACCAGTAACCAGTAACCCGTGACCTGTGAAGGCGGAGGCGATCTCGGGCCCGCCCCGCCGCCTGGTCACTGGTCACTGGTCACCCCTCACCCCTCACCCCCGCTCCCCTTATCTTTCCCGGATGTCTTATACCACCCTCCTGACCGCGCAGGACGCCGACGGCATCGTTGTCGTCACCATCAACCGCCCCGACAAGCTCAACGCCCTCAACGACGCCGTCATCACCGACCTGGCGGCGCTCGCGGCGTGGGCTCGCGCCGATGCCTCGGTGCGGGCGCTGATCCTGACCGGCGCAGGAGAGAAGGCGTTTGTGGCGGGTGCGGACATCGCCGAGATTACGCAGACCGATGCCACGACGGGCGCGCAATTGGCCGCCAAGGGGCACGCCGCCTTTCGGGCGCTCGAGCAGCTCGGCAAGCCGGTGATCGCCGCGGTCAACGGCTTTGCCCTTGGCGGCGGCTGCGAGCTCGCGATGGCGTGTCACGTCCGCTACGCCTCACCCAA
>Ga0154020_10005605_pt1 | contig 14775 bp, 13 predicted proteins | sample Klosneuvirus_201_FD_109709 | JGI IMG/M metagenome (GOLD analysis project Ga0154020, IMG submission 109709) | Active sludge microbial communities from wastewater, Klosterneuburg, Austria - Klosneuvirus_20160825_MG | ecosystem: Engineered > WWTP > Aerobic digester > Activated sludge | place...
CACATTATGCGGAGTTATCCTCCGTGCTTCTCTCCACTTTTGCAACTATATTCTATTCTCGCCTATGGCTTCTGTTGCAGCGATTCCAGCATCTGAATTGTGGACCGCGATCATGTCTGCGGTTGCGCCCTCGGTCTCCGAGACGACATTCAGCTCCTGGATAGAAACTCTCAAGCCCGAAAAGCTTGAAGACCGCGTTCTGACCCTGCTTGCACCCTCCAAGTTCCACCGCGAATTCGTCGAAGAACACTTTGTCCCGGGTTTAGAGGCCGTCGCCCTCGAAAACACGGGCGAGCCGGTGCGAGTGCGGATCCGTGTCCAAGGCGCTGGTGAGATTCCCAGACAACGGAATCTGCGCTTTGCTCCGTCTGCGCCTGTCAATCCCGTTGAGTCTAACGGCTCAAATGGTTCAAACGGTCACACGGTAAGTGTGGCGGATGCGGCTACCGAAGCGAATCTGAATCCGCGCTATCGTTTCGAGAACTTCATTGAAGGAGATTGCAACAGTTTCGCCCGCGCAGCCTGTTTGGCAATCTCTGATTTATCACGCCCAACGTTGTGGAATCCGCTGTTGATCTACGGCGGCACTGGTTTGGGTAAGACGCATCTTCTGCAATCTATTGGCAACCGCGTGTTGTCGGTAAGACGGAATGATGGCATTAGAGTTAGATACGTCTCATCCGAGCGCTTCACACAGGATTTTATTCAATCTGTGAGAACACAGCAAGGCTCTGACTTTGCGGACAAGTATCGCAATGTGGATCTTTTGCTCGTGGACGATATTCAGTTCTTTGCCACGAAAGAAAGAACACAGACAGAATTTTTTCACGCCTTTAACGCGCTACATCAAAGCGGACGCCGCATCGTAATGACCTCAGATCGTCCGGTGCATGAGCTTGCAGGGTTTGATGAACGGTTGATCTCGCGCTTTGATTCGGGTCTGGTGACGAATGTAAATCCACCGACCTATGAAACACGGTTGGCAATTTTACAAGATCGCGCGAAGTTTGAAAACTTCCCGTTGCCGCTTGATGTTGCGGATCTGTTATCCACTCACATTACCAGCAATGTTCGTGAGTTGGAAGGCGCGTTCGCCGCGTTAGTTGCACACTGTCAATTTGGACGAGTGCCCGCGACGCTCGAGCTTGCACAGCGAGTGATTCAAGAAAAGACCGGAAAGCGCACGGGACGGCCCCCGGTTGAATTGATTCAGCAAACCGTGGCAGATTACTTCAGAGTAAGTCAAGACGCACTACGCGGCAAGACACGCAAGAAAGAAATTGCGTATGCGCGAATGATCGCAATGTATTTAATGACAGAGATCACGGAGCATTCACTAAAAACTATCGGTGGATTCTTCGGCGGACGCGATCATTCAACCGTTATACATGCGCGCGACACTATTGCAGGACTGCGTAAAACGGATGAGGTGCAAACGGTTTCCGCATTAAATGATTTGGAACGACGTCTTTCGCTCGGTCCGATCCTGCGGACAAGTATGTGAATTGATGTTGGCAACCGCGAGATATATCGACTCGCGGAGTGAACGACGGGGGATGGTTGGCGGGAAATTGGGGACAGTTCGGTTTGAGGGGACAAGTAACAGATACCGTGCACTCAGTTGTGCAGATGACAGAGTTCCGCAAAACTAAGGAGTAAGCGTGGTTATCCACGAATTCACACGCTCTGTTACTACTACCAATTTCTTTTAATCTCTTCTCTATATCTACAGAATCAGAAACGCTACATGAAATTTTCCGCTCCACAAAGCAGCTTAGCGGCAGCACTCGCTCCGCTCTCCACGGTTGTCCCGCAAAAAAGCCCGATGCCGGTGCTGTCGCACTTTCTGGCAGAACTGAAAGGAAACAAGCTAACTCTAACCGGGTCCGATATCGAAGTTACGATGCAGACTGAGTTGGAAGTGCAAGGGCAAAAAGACGGTCGTACGTTGCTGCCGTCGCGCAAGTTTTTGGAATTGATGCGCGGACTTCCCGACGTGACGGTTTCGATTGAAGCGAGCAAAGAGCATCGCATCACGATTACTGACACCGAAGGAAAAAAATATCAGTGTTCAGCGGAATCGGTGGATGTTTATCCGCAAGTGCCGCAGCTTTCTGAAACTTCGACGTTCAAAATGCCGCGCAATAAACTGCGCCGCATGATCAGCAAAGTTCTGTTTGCGGTGTCGCGCGATGAGCTGCGCCCGCAGTTGACGGGTGTGTTTTTGGAGCTTTCAAAAGAGCATTTCCGCTTAGTTTCAACTGACGGTCACCGCTTGGTGAAGATCGGCACGAAGTCGGACGGCTACAAAGGCGAAACGCAAACCGCGATTGTGCCTCACAAGGCTATGGCAGGTGTGCAGCGCATTGCCGAAGGTGAAGGAGAAATGGAGATCGGATTTGCCGGTTCACAGCTTGGATTCCGAGCGGGCAACACGACGCTGATTACGCGCTTGATTGAAGGCCGCTATCCCAACTACGATGCCGTGATTCCGACCGAGAACAAGCATGTCTTGACGGTCGGGCTTGATTCGCTGTTCTCGGCGATTCGCCGCGCGAATATTTTTGCCAACGAGATTTCACGTCAGGTGCGCGTGCACGTCGAAAAAGAAACCCTGCAAATCAGGGTGGAAGACATCGAGCAGGGCAACGAAGGCTTTGAAACGATTGCCTGTGATTTCACCGGCGAGCCGATGGATATCGGCTACAACGCGACCTACGTACAAGATATGCTTCGACAGATTGACACGCCGGATGTGCGCTTTGAGCTTGGCTCATCGACATCGGCAGGTATCGTCAAGCCGACCGAACAGGAAGAACATGAAGACCTGCTGATGCTGATCATGCCGGTCAGGCTTAGCTGAGCCGCGGCAGAGACTCGTTCGAGAACATTGGCGGGATTAAACAACCCTCGGCGTGCGGCGCCGGGGGTTGTGCTTTTTGTGACAAAAGCGCTTGAGTCTCGGAAAGTGAAGTCGTAAATTAAGTGTTGGATAGTCAGGAGCCTGTTGCCAAATCTAACCCTCTCATGAAACACATCCCCGTCCATAAAGTTATCGAAGCGCTGATCCGCGACAAAAAGTACCAGAAAGGGCTTCGGCTGGCCTTGATTGAGGAGCGCTGGGCGGAAATCGTGGGCGAGCAGATCGCCAAGTACGCGCATGTGCAGGGGCTGGAAAAAGGGCGGCTGCTGGTCCAGTGCGATCATGATGTTTGGCGCTCAACCCTGCATCATACCAAGCCCGAACTGCTGGGCCGGATCGAGCAGGTCGTGGGAAAAGGCGTTGTGAAGGAGATATTTCTAAATTAAGCCGGAGCTGGTAGAATAGACTCAAATTCACAGGGAGGCTTGCCATGAAGCACGCACTATGCTTTGGAGTGTTGTTAGTTGGGTTACTTAGCAAGGCAAATGGACAGTTCAGCGCGCTTTTCATTTACGGAGATTGCGCCAATCCGCTAACGCTGGAATGTATCGACGGAGACCCAATTCCCGATGGCGCGAGTTTGGTCGAGCTGTTTCAGGACTTGAATAACACAGGTCCGGATTCAAGCGATCCACATGCACTGACGGGTCCATCATGGGATCCTAGGCCATACAACTTTCCAATAAACGGTCTTGCTACTATCGAGTGTCCCGGAACTTTCCTGTCACAACCGGCATACACGATTCCCGACGGGACGCCACTGCCTGCAAGATATTGGCTGCGAATCTGCAATCACGAAGAAAGTACGATTTGGATTTCGAGATCTTTCACCATTGAAAACGGCTTTACTGATATCATTTTAGACATTGGCATGTGGACGTGCTATGACTCGATCTGCGGAGGCTGTCAAGCACCGCCGGCCATTGAGGAATTTGCAGTCAGCGATACGAACTGCGATGCTTACTACATGAGTTGGCTGCCATACTCAGGCCCGGAAACCGTGGACTCGCTGTTTCTATATCGCATCACAAATTTCGCGCAAATTGCGCAAATGGGAGTCTCCGCCACGGAGTTTATTTACACGCAAATCACGCCTCCGATCGAGCAGGAGTTCATGATTCGTGCCAGAAAGGTCTGCGGTCCAGATAGCTTTACGTTTTCGAACGACGCCATGGATGCTGGGCACATCGTCGTCCCGCCACCGAGAGTTATAACCCTAACTGCGTCGGACACAATTCCCGAGTACGTTACACTCACGTGGAGCGGAGTCGCGGAGGCAACGGGTTATCAGATCTACAGAAATGGTGACAGGTTCACGCTTTTTGAATCGCCAGAGACAACGTATAACGATAACACAGCCGTACCAAACGTTGTGTATATATACGCAGTGTCGGCGGTCGATCACGAGAACCCGTTGGAATGTCGGGAAGGCGCGATTTCGGAAAGCGATTCGGGCATGCGGCCAAGCAGTATTGATGTCGGCGATGTTCCCGGAGAACTTGCGCGTGCATTCTCGCTTGCACAAAATCATCCCAACCCGTTCAATGCCGAGACTACAATCGAGTTTGAAGTTCCAACACAAACTCGTGCGACGTTAGAACTCTTTGACATCACAGGTCGGCATGTGCGCACGTTGTTTGACGATATCGCAAACGGACGAAACTCCGTGCATGTTTCAATGAACGGACTCGCGAGCGGGATATACATTTACAGATTTAACGCAAGTGGTTATGCACTTAGCCACAAAAGGCTGTTGATAAGATAAAGGGAGAAGACGATGAAAAAGATTTTGATGTTGGCCGCGCTGATAAGCATGGCGGTGATTGTAACGTGCTACACGAACCCCGAGACGGGGCGAAAAGGATTGATGCTGATTCCGTCGTCGCAAGAGGCGGAGCTGGGCTTGTCGGCCTTCAATGAAATCAAATCAACGACGCGCAGAACGAGCGTGCAAGCCGAGCAGGAGCTTGTCGAAAAAGTCGGCAACAAGATTGCGGCGGTTGTAAATTTACCCAATGCACAGTGGGAATACGTTTGTTTCCGCTCGGAAGAGCCGAACGCATTTTGTTTGCCCGGCGGAAAGATCGGCGTCTATAACGCGATCCTGCCGATTACTGCGAACGAAGCCGGACTCGCGGCGGTGATGGGACACGAAGTCGCCCACGCAACGGCGCGGCATGGCGGCGAACGCATGAGCGAGTCGCTGTTGATGCAATTGGGCGGCGTAGCGCTTGACGTCGCGCTTTCCGACAAACCCGAGCAAACACGCGCGTTGGCCATGACCGCCTACGGTGCAGGCACGACGCTGGGCCGCACGCTGCCGCACTCGCGCTCGCAAGAGCTCGAAGCCGACCGCATGGGCCTGATGTACATGGCCCGCGCCGGATACGACCCGCGCGAAGCAATCAATTTCTGGAAGCGCTTTAAAGATTACAAAGGCGCAGGCGGACAGGTCCCCGCATTTTTGTCCACCCACCCCACCGACGACCGCCGCATCGCCCAGCTTGAAGGGCTGCTCCCCGAAGCCATCGCCGAATACGAAAAACACGGCGGCCAATCCAGCTCCGGTTCAGATTCAGGCACAGGCGGCAGAAGAGGCAGTCGCAGGAAATAGGCGAACAGAGAAAATTATATTTGCACATTAATCAGGGGAAACGAACATGCTCAGGACGTTTTGGCTATGCATTTTTATGTTGGGAATGATGGGAGTTGCAAACGCGCAGTTTACTGCGATTATTTACTACGCGAACTGTGACGTTCCACTGTCCATGGAATGTGCAGGTAGCAACCCGATTCCTAATGGAACGACTGTTGAAATCTACTGGGACCAGAATAACAATGGCCCGGACGAGGCTGATGACCTTGCCCCAATCGGCGGCGGTTTTGGTCAAGCGAACTTCAATACTTTCCCGATGGACGACGCATTGATTGGTTGTCCGGGTACATTTGCCACGGAACCCGCAATCACTATCTCAACAAACACACCTCAGCCGTCACGCTATTGGCTGCGTGTTTGTGTTCCGGGTCAATCGAGACAGTGGAGGTCAAACTCTTTTACAATCGCTGACGGCTTGGGTGAATACGATCTTTCGTCAAATTTTAATTGTGTTGAAGAAGTTTGCGCTGGTTGCTTGACTCCTCCGGGTGTTTCGGGTGTAACTGCTTCGAACAACTCGTGTACAAATGTGACGGTGACTTGGAACGCCTATCCTGCCGAACCGAACGTCAATACGTTGCGTGTTATCCGTGACGGTGTCCGTATCGCAACGATTCCGCGTACGCAAACGACCTATGTTGATAATGCTGCTCCGTTTGGAAATCCGATTTATAGTCTGATTGCCGCACGCGATTGCGGCCCCGGTGATACGGCGGTTTCTGCTGCGGCAAACGTAGTTGGTACGAGAATTCAGCCGCCAATTGCAGTAGCTGACACTTCATTTACGGCATTTGTGCATCCCACTCAGTGTGGCGCGGTGATTGTGCAGTGGCGAGTTCCGCTCAGCCTTGCAACGATTGACTCGTTTTGTGTATTCCAGAACGGAATAGAAGTGGATCGCACGGGTCCCGGGCTTCCTAACACCCAAACGCGTGACACGGTTTTTGCCGGTCTTTCTGGTGCTCAGAACTATACAATTGCCGGTTGGAGTGTTGAATGCGGTCATGGTGCGCAAACAATAGCGCGATCTGTAACGGCGGCGCAACCACCGGCGCAGGTGGCGGGTTTAACGGCTTCAACGGGGCTTTGTACTGTAAACTTGGCGTGGACAGCAGTGCCGGGCGCGACGAGTTATATCGTCAGGCGCAACGGATCACAGATTGGTACACCGAGTACGAATAGTTTCTCTGATGGGACAGCGGCCGTGAACACGGTGTTCCCTTATACAGTATCGGCTGTTAACTCTTCATTCCCCGCAGTTTGTCAGGAAGGTGCGCAATCCACGTCCGCAAACGGTTCGCGTACTGGAGTTGGTGCGCCGGTTGCACTCAGCAGTGTAATCGCAAGCGATTCGACGTTCTGCACACATGTTCGCGTCACTTGGACCGACGACTTCACAGACGAGATTAACTTCGTAGTACGTCGCGATGGCACTGATATTTCTACGACACCTGCAAATGTAACTTTCTACAACGATTCCTCTGTCACTTCAGGTGTGCACATTTATGCTGTGGCTGCATTAAACCTTTGCGGCACGGGCTCTTTTGCAGCAACAAATTTGGGATCAAAGAAACACATTCCTCCGCAATTAAACATTGAGGTATCTCAGGGGGAGTGTTCACTTACAATAACTTGGAATAACATTTGGGATGAAACAAGTTATCGGGTTTATCGCGACGGCCAGCTTCGCGCGTCAGTTGGACCGGATATTTCTGAGTTCGTGGATGATATTGCTGCTCCATACACCAATTACACGTACGCAGTATCTGCTGTGAACGCCTGTGGTGAAGGTCCGCAGAGCCAATTAGCTAGTGGAAATAGAGCTTCTGCACCTGCAATTCCAATGAACGTTCAAGCATCTGACAGTCTATGTACACCTGTGGAGGTCACTTGGGACGATGTAAGCAACGAGGACGGATACATAGTTCGAAGAAACGGCCTTGTAGTAGGCACTGTGTCGGAGAATGTCACCCAGTTCACGGATCCATTAGTAACGGGAACATTTGGATACAGAGTTCAAGCCTTTAACATTTGCGGCGCGGGGTTCGCGAGCTCAACCGATTCGGGGCATACCGACATCGCCCCGACCATGCTTTCCCTAACCACGAGTTCCCCCGATTGCGACGGAATTACGCTGACGTATTCGGCGACATCCAATACCGATTCTGTCAAACTCTATCGTGATGCCGCCTTAATCGCCGTACAAGTTGGCGGCATCGGAAGTTACGAGGACACGCCGCCGACTTCTGGGGGCTTTACATACTCCGCGCAAGCGGTTGGCGATTGCGGTGTATCAAATGTGATCGGTGGAGTAAGCGGAACATTATTGGAATACCCAAGTGGCCCGACCGCGATTTCAACAACGCAGGACAGTTGCGAAACGATTACCGTGAATTGGGTTCCCGCAACCGGCGATTTCGGGTACTATCGCGTATCGCGTGACGGCGTTGAATTGGCGACAGTTTCTAATAGCGAAACCACATTCATCGACCCAAGCGCCATTGGAGGTATTGAGTATTCATACGCTGTAGTTGCGGTGAACGATACATGCGGTCAAAGCGTTGACTTTGATTCCGTAACCGCTGCCATTGTGTTAGGCTCGCTGCCAGCCGCGCCGGAGATTGTGATTACAATCCAGAATCTTGACGTGGTACTTGCGTGGAGTCCGATTGATACCACGCTTGAGGGGTGCCCAATCGCGCCGTCGCGCTATTTGGTGTATTACTCCGAGAACTCCAACGGCCCGTTCTTTTACCACGGCTCAACAACAGACACAACCTATCGCCATGTCGAGGTTGTGCGCTTTGCCGCCGATATGTATTATCAGGTTGAAACGTTTGTAGGACCCGTTGCGTTGGTCAGCGCACTACCCGACGGCGGAGCATTGACACGAGACGAAGTGATGACAAGATTACGAAACAGGAACACCAGATGAAAAAATTCGCATGGATGGTAATGATCGTAGTGGCCGCATGGATATTATGGCCCGAGCGAGTGGTGCAAAAATTTGACATGCCGCTCTATGCCGCGCAAAACGATGCGCACGGCACTCGCATGATTTCCACTATGGACAGCGGGCTTGATTTGCCTTGGCTGCACGTCGTTGTTGAAACGAAATACGCGTGGCTCTATCAAAAGTCAGTGGGCCGTGCATGGACAACCAAGACACGCGACGATACCACGAAAGTAAACGTCGGAGAGCTGTGCATTCAACTCGATTGCTACGGCCAACACAAAATCTGCGAAAGCGACACGTCTTATCTCGAAGTCCAAGAGATCAAACGTCGCGTGGCCGTGAAGAAGAAAAAAGCCATCGTCAGCGCGTGGGCCAACGATCCATTGCTGGAAAAGATTACTGTAGAGATGGAACCCTAACCGCTTGAAGATTGAGAGAGGGAAAATCAAATGAAATTCATGAAAGCAATTCTGCTGGTGGTTGCGCTTGTCTGCGCGAATATGGCGTACGCTCAGTGGGATTTTGACAATGCCGTCCCGCTTGGATTTGCATCCACACCGCTGACCAAAAGTCTCGCGGTGGATCTCGACGGCAACGTGCACGCCGTTTTCCGCAACGGTACGACTGTGCGCTATTACATGCGAGATGAGACGAGCGGTGAATGGTCAGAAGCAGAGTTTGTGACCGATTCGATTTCGATGGGACAAATAGGCGAGGTTGCGATTGTGTGGAATCCCGACACCCAACGACCAATCGTCGCTTTTCAGTCCAATGCGCGCATCTGGTTTGCAGAACGTGACGCGAATGGAACGTGGTTACGCCAAATGCTCGACGATTCGACAGAAGACGCCTATTCTCCCGACATCGCCGTTAACTCTGTCGGCACGATCTACGCAGTCTATATCACCGACGACGAAGGCGATTATCAACTCGATTACGGTTACTACAACGGGCTGACGTGGGAGTTCAATGACATTGCCGCCGACATCGGCGATTTCGGATTAGGAGCATCACCGCGCATTGCCGTGGATCAAAACGATGCGGGCCATGTCATTTTTCGCGGTGGAAATTTCGGAAGCTACAACGCACAACACGCCACCAACGAGCAAGGCGGAAGCAACGATTGGGTCGTCACGACGCTCACCGTGCCGCATCCGGAAAGCTATCCGGGTGATATTGCGGTGGACGGAATCGGCCGTGTGCATTGTATGTCGAGTGGAAGTGACGGATTCGGAATTCCTGGACCTGTCTATCATCACATGCGCGATGAAACCGGTGACTGGTTGCTCGGCATGGTTGCGTCACCGGTCGATGCGGTGGAGCCCGTACTTGCGTTGGACACAGGAAATAACCCTCACGCAATATGGGCCGAGATTAGCGGCAACATCCTCACGGGATCCCTGTACTATTCGACCCAAAACGACAATTGGATTGCGCGCTTGGTGTACGACAATTCGGGGGGCGGCTCGGCCTTTGTGATCGGCTCGGACAACTACGGGCATTTACTGCTGAGCAGTGGCGGTGGGCAGGTGCTGTATTTGAAGAGCGATGTGCCGCTGCAAGGCGCGGGAAACCCCGAATTGACGATGACGCCCGCGACCATGGACTTTGATTCGGTCGAAGTTGGACAAGACAGCGTTATCATGGTTCGCTTTGACAATACGGGCGAGGCGACGCTAACTTTGCAAGCCTTTGAGGTTGTCGGCAACGGATTCAACGGGCCTCCAGGATGGATAGTCGTCAATCTTGAACCCGGCGCGTTCATGACCACGGGAGTGCGTTTCGCCCCTGTGGCTGAGCAGAACTATCTCGGATCAGCGGTTGTGTGGAGCAACGCTCCGAGCAGTCCGGATACCATCACGCTGTTTGGTCGCGGCTACATTTTCGTCAACGACGTCCCCGACGCCCCCCTTCCCCTCGCCTTCGAGCTAAAACCCCTCTATCCCAATCCGTTCAACGGCGCAGTGAACATTTCATTCACATTACCACATGCAAGCGAGATGACACTGCGAGTCTATGATGTATTAGGCCGCGAAGTTTCGACGCTAATCGACGGTTCAAAACAAGCAGGCCAACACAACTCTCAATGGAATTGCGCTGAGTGCGCCGCAGGAATCTATCTGTTCAAACTGGAAGCTGCCGGACAAACGTTTGTACAGAAAGCCGCGTACGTGAAATAGAAACGGAAGCCGTCATGGATGAATCGTGGATTCTACTCTTGTTTGTCGGCGTAATCGTCGTGTTTTTGATCGAATGGTACCTGATTGGCCCGTGGATCGCAGCGCGGACTCCGGCAGCTTCAGGCCCAGTTGGAATGTTTGTGAAAGCGTTTTTATACGGCGTGTTGTTTATGATATATTTGATCGTGACATGCCAAACCAAATAAGAATAGTGACGCAACTCTAATGTCTTGGGACTGGAACACATTTCTCAAATTCGCGGGAATCCTGCTCCTGCTGATTGTCGTGGAAAAAATCGGCAAGTGGCTACTGCATGAATGGAGTCCCGGCGACACGACCGTTCCCACGATTGTTTTGCGTGTGATTTTATTCGGAATCGTGTTCATTGTCTTGTGGCTGTGGCTGCCAAAGGTGCTCTGAAATGAAAATTATCGCAGTTTTCTTGATTCTCGGATTGCTGGGTTTCGCGCTCGTTGCATTCATCTTTCCGTTTGGTAGGAACACTCCGCTCGTTGACTATGTCGAGCGTCAATACGGCAAAAGCCGTGCGTGGCTGTATATTGTGCTTGTTCTCGTAATTCTGATGGCCATTCGCTTCTGGATTCACAATGCAGGAGTAGTGGACAACCCGTTCTACGAAGGGCCTAAATAGCAGGAGGAATTTGTGATGTGGCTGCAACACACGTTGTTTGTCAGAAGCACGCTCTTCGTTGGGCTGTTAATCATCTACTTTCTTTTCATTCGCGGCCGCACGATTGGTTTCACCGATCAATTGGTGCAGCAGTACGGCGCTAAGAAGGCGTGGTTCATCGTGATTGCCGCGCTTGTAGTCTTTGTCGCGGTTGGGTATCTCTTCGGCTTTTCCGGTTCACCGCTCAATCGCCTAACTGGCCCTGCACCGGGAAGTATTCGACCATAGCAAACAAAAAGAAAAGCGACTCAAATGAGTCGCTTTTTCTCATATGGTGCGTTGACATCGAGCTATTGCACAGTAGTACCTGTCGGATCGGCTACGACCCCGGTATTGCTGTGGTCGGTGGCAACGACTTGAATCTCATAACTCTCGCCGTTATTGACCGGCGTGTAGGAAAACGAATTGAAGCTCTGGCCGTCCGGCAAAATCATATAGTCGTTCCCCGAAGGATCGACCAGCGCCGCCACGATGCCGCCCACGTTGCCAAAATTCTGAGCAGGGTAGGCCCCGTAATCAATTTCATAGACCGCCAGCGCCTTACGGAAGTGATCCACGTCCGCCACCGCCGCCGTCACATGGGCACGATCTTGAGAAGCGAGAAACCGCGGGACAGCAATCGTAGCCAAAATTCCAATGACCACAATCACGACCAACAGCTCGACTAAGGTGAATCCGCGTTGTTTCTGCATAATCGGCACTCCTTCGTTCAGGTTCGGTTACACAATGAGCAAGCAAAGTGCCACAAACCGCCCACGAGGAAACAGACCCTTAGAGAACCCGCCCGACCCATCCCAACACAAGCCCATTGTCATTTGCAAAGGCAACTTGTGACGATTTGCATAGCCCCCATGAACAATGCCATGCTCTCCCCCGACCCGCCCCCAAGCCAGCCCCTCCAAAACATCAACATAACCCAAGTAATATCAACTATATACAACAAACATCTTGAGCATCGAAACCACCTCTACCCAAACCCCTGTCAAAGGTCTGCCTAAGACACGATTTACACAGCCAAAAGTTGTAATAAAAGGTTGAAAATGCGTATATTTATCGGATTTGGGTGAACCGGACAAGTACCCCTTTTGGGCCAACGATTTCCGAACAATTTCAGCCGGAGGTGGACGACATGGACAAGTCAAAATTCACGCTGGTTTTCATCACACTTTTGTTTCCCCTAACACTACTCGCGCAACCGCAAGTGGAGTGGGTGTGGACAGACAGCGTTGCAGGCACAAACGCTAGCAATGTTGATCTGACGCTTGACAATGGTGCGATTGTTCTTGGTTGGTCGAACTCGTCGGGAATTTTAGCGAGATTGAACGAAGACGGGGAGACCGCCTGGATTAATCACGAAGCCGCTTCGTACGGTCGGGTTGTTCATCTCGACAACGATGGATTCTGTTTCATGGGTGGGCAAAGGCTTGTTACAATGGATTCGATGGGCGTGCTTGTTGACAGTGTTGGGGTGATTCAGGAACACATAGACATCGCAAGGTTTACGTGCATGGAGCGTGCAGGTAATCGAATTCTAGCGATGTATGAGTACGAATATAATGACCAAGACTCGGACTATCATTGGGGATATGGTTACGGCGCGTACTTGTTTTCAGATGGGTCATTCGATAGATATAGATTCGGCGGTGAAGCAATGATGCCGCAAGAAGAATATACGGTTCATTCGCTGTGCAAACTTGAGGATAATGCGCTACTCATGGGGCTCCAATTGTCGTTCTGGCCGCACGATCTCATTCTTTGGAAACGCGATGGCAACGACAACTGGAGAACAACAATTGATCCGGGCGAGTGGATGTACTCCAACAACACCCAACTGGCAGTAGATCACGACGGGATCTTCTGTGCGACGATGTTGTCGGACATGAATCTACCTAACGCGATCAGACTGTTCAGGTTCAGCACAGAGGGGGACTCGTTGTGGTACCGCGAAATTGCTGGAGCGCCAGACACGATTGGGACACTTGCGAATCTTTCAGCGACCACGGACGGCGGGGCGCTGTTGACTTATCCAGTCCGTCGCGCTGGCTTATGGACGGTGCATATCGCAAAGACAAATTCTTCAGGTGACATTCTTTGGTCTGAAGATATCCCACAAGACTCTTCTTTTGCGGTGACGGCGGCAGTGCTAAATGAGGACGGTGCCCTAACTGTTGTCGGAACAGTGAATCCGACTTCAACGGGAAACCGCGCCCTGCGCGTGATGCGCATCAACACAAACACAACTCCTGTTACAGATAGCGATCCCGTTCTCGCAAGTGAATTTGCTCTGCACCCCAATTACCCCAACCCGTTCAACCCGTCAACCGAGATTTCGTTTGACATGCCATATGGCGCACCCGCGACGCTGAAAGTGTATGACATCCTTGGCCGCGAAGTGGCAACCCTTGCAGACGGAATACTCGAAGCCGGAACACATCGCGTAACCTTTGACGGAACAGGCTTGGCTTCAGGAGTTTACATCTACCGGCTCGAAAGCAACAACTTCGTGCAAAGCAGGAAAATGGTGTTGATGAAATGATCAACCGTAAGCAAGCGTGTCGCCGAGCGGGGATTTAGCGTAGCGGTTCCCCGCCGGAATCTGAGAAATGCGTAGAAGACACGAACGATATGCATTTGATGGCAGTCTTCATTTCGTAACAATCGTTACACGCGAGCGCGGGAGATGGTTTAAACTAGGTCGTGCTTCCAAGCACGACCCTCCGGAAGTCCAGCTTGGAAGCTGGACCTAGTAGTAAAGCCCGTCGTCATTCTGAACGAAGGCTCGGCGTAGTGAAGAACCCCTCTGCGTTTGCGTAATGCCCACTCTGTTTTTCAGAGAGGTCCTTCAGCCGCAGCGGCTTCAGGATGACGACACACTAAACAATTTAGAAACACAAGGAGCATCCACAAACCAAAAAAACACGCAGGCAGGGCCTGCTCCGGTTGGACCGGTAAGTAAAGACGGACAGCGAGCCGTCACTTGGAATTCGGAATGGCGCGGACAGTGAGCCGCACCGATAATTTTCACGGTTGTAAAACAAGGAGTACGAAAATGACACTCGAACAACAAGTCAAGTTGTGGCACCTCAGCACGCAAACCAGCTTTTGCCATTGGTGGGCGCGCGGTTATCATTACGTTGAAGTACCCTCCATGGTACGCGCTTCGGGAGCCTGCGAATTTGTGGATTCGTTAATGGAAGCGTCGCTCGATTCAAGCCTGAATTGGGCCGCGCAACCCGTATTTTTAAAGCAGACAGGACAGCTGCACCTCGAAGGTGCGCTCGGGCTCTTTCCCAAAACTTTTACCGTAGGCCGCAGCTTCCGCGGCGAACGTCATAATCCGTCCGATGGCCGTCATTGCATGGAGTTCAG
>Ga0154020_10005606_pt1 | contig 14774 bp, 6 predicted proteins | sample Klosneuvirus_201_FD_109709 | JGI IMG/M metagenome (GOLD analysis project Ga0154020, IMG submission 109709) | Active sludge microbial communities from wastewater, Klosterneuburg, Austria - Klosneuvirus_20160825_MG | ecosystem: Engineered > WWTP > Aerobic digester > Activated sludge | place...
ACGGCCAGATCAAAGAAGGTCGGTTGTTTGTCGCGTGGAGTTTGCATGCCGATCAGATCAATCCACCACCTGCTTCGTTCAAAATGACTTTTGCAGAGATTTCCATTGGTGTTGGACGGGGCGGTGGCATTGGCACCCGGCACCTTGGGAGCCTGAGTGTAACTGACGGTGATCCCCGGGTTTGGCCCCACTGTGATCTGACTGATGTGCTCGTAAACATATTGATACACCAGCGTGCCACCGACGTAGTTTCCGCCGTTCGTTCCCGGCACGCCGCCGGGCTGCGACACATGGGCGCTCAAGTCCAGCGTCGAGCGTAACGTGCCGCCGCGTCCGCCCGCACCGGGGACGCCCGAGGGCACCGCTGGTTCGCCGCGCGCCACGGTCGTTTCACTGCCGCACGTGAGACTCGGATTCACGACGCCGTTGAGGAGGGACTCGCTGAAGAACTTCAGCCGGTTGTTGGAGATGCCGCAGTTCGTGGGATTGCCGGCGCGGGCCATCAGCCGCATCCAGTTGGAATTGCCCACGAAGTTCACATTCGTGGGATTGATCGGGAACCCGGGAAAGAACACCGGGTCCGATCCGCCCTCGAACACGCCATTGCGTCCCTCGCCCGGCGGCCCGCCGTCGCCACCGCGCATCACGAACCGGGCGACCGGTCCTAGATCCGCGTAAAATCGCTCCACCAACACCTCCACATCGCCCGCGTCGTGGCCGGTGCTGCCGGGGAAGCCGATCGTGTTGTCATCGGCCCAGGTTACTTCGCGCGGCTTCGTCCACCGCAAACGCGGCGTGGTGTCGATGGCACCCGCGCCCTCGAAGCGCAGTTCCCGCGCACGAATCGTCACCCGCGTCTGTGGCAGTTCCAGCGGGGTGCGGATGATCACGCGATCAGCGTGGAGGCGCAGTTCCTTGATGTTCTCGCGCGCGTTGTAAACGCGGTGCAACTGGGCCGGATGCGCTCCATCGAACACCAGCGTCTTGCCGGAAATATCCACCGTGAACACGCGGTTGCTGACGTTGTTGAACAACTCTTCACCGGCGCTCAGCTGCTCGCTGATGGTGATGTAATCGCGACTCTCATCATCCGGGAGCGGACGATCGTAGCTGATGGCTCCCGCCTCCGGTGGCAACGCTTGCAACGGCGTGATTGTGTTCGTCCCTACCGGCACGCCGTTGACCAGATACGTCAGAGTGAACGGAAGGCGATCCGTCGGGCCCGCCGCGTAACCCACCCTTCCCGTCTGCGGATCGAAGCTGAACGAACCTAGCGCCGGCGGTGGTGTGCCGAACACCTGAAGCTGCGCTCCGGCCGGAACTCCGCTGACGTTAAACTCCACCAATTCTCCCAAGCGTGCATGCTGCTCCGGCACGGTGCCGACGGCGAATGTCGGAATCGGCGCAAACACCACCGACACCTCGGACGTCCTTCCGCCGACAACAAACACTTCGAGCGGCACCGGCTCGCGCCAGTTCGATAGATTGCGAAACCGGACCGTATGCCGCCCCGGTGCGACGGGCCCCTGCGCGAGTCCGGAGAACATTTCCAGTCCACCATCCAGCGACCACCGCGCTCCGTCGGCCACCGCCTCGGGCGGCGAGATGCTCACCACCACGCCGCCTGCAATGAAGCGGCTCCCGGACGCATCCGGTGACGTGGTGAACGCAACGTTCGTCCCTAGCAGCACCTCAGAGCCGGTGGACAGCACCGCGCGGTAGTGAAAAGTGCCGCCAGCAAACAGGTTGGTGATCGTCTCGCTGAGATTCGTCTGCCCGCTCCCAGCCGCCAGCGAAACGGGCGAGGTCACGAATCCGTAGTTCGTCGTCGTGCCCCACTCGAAGAACACGTCCGCCGCCAAACCCTTGGGATTCGCCACGCCCTGGAGCACCGCTCCGGTCGCCGTCACATTCGTGGGCGGAAGCGTTTCGACGAACGGCCGGATGTTGAAACTCGCCAGGGCCCCGGTCGTCACGCCGAAACTGTTCGAAGTCAGCGCGCGGAAAAAGTAGGTCAGGTTCGGCGACAGGCCTGTCACCACTTGACTGAAGTTCGTGGGGGTCGCCGCAGGGTTGATCGACTGTCGCGCTGTGACCGTGCCCAGATTCGCGTTCGTGCCGAACTCGAACCAGCCGGCGGTCGCCAGCGCGAACCCGCTCGATTTGCCATTCAACCTCGCAGTGTCGCCCTGGAAGTTATCGACTGCCTCGGTGGTGACCCGCCGCTGGTTGACCAACAGGTCACTCGGACTGAACTGTCCCGCCGTGAAGGTGAACACCCGCACCTCGTCGATGAATCCGGTGAATGGGCCGTTGGTGGGCGTGACTCCGTTGGCCGCGAGCGCGAATGCACTGGCGGGTGCGATCGGCGTGACAGAACTGCTGCCCCGCGCCACGCCGTCCACATAAAGCGTGCTCACACCATTGTCGCGCACCAGCGCCAGATGCATCGCTCGCAGTCCTCGACCCAAGGAGAAGGAGCCCACCCGGGTGCCGCCTCCCAGCAGGCCGGAGACGGTGTAGATTGGGTCGATGCGCGTCCCTCCCACATCCATCACCAACCCCCAGCCATTGAGTGCGGGGTTGCCGTTGTGAACGATGAACTGCGTCGAGAAGCCGCCCGAGGGAAGCACCCACGCTTCCACGCCGAAGTTGTTCTGCGCCGTACTGACCACAGGGCGGCTGTAGAAATTCCCGTTCCCGCCGAACCGCATACCCAGCGTGGAGCCCAACGCATTGGTCGCCGACACCACGGTGTTGTTCAAGTACGTCGGGCTGCCAGTGCGGTTCAGATTCCTCGCCGCAATGAAGTCCAGCGTCGTGGCATTTCCCACCGCACCGGCAACAGCACCGGGATCCTTGTCGCCCAAGCGGTACCAGGCGACGGGGGAGACGGCGGCTTCGAGAAGTGGCAAGCCAACCATGGTGAAGACAACACCCCACAGCAATCGAGTCGGGAATCTGAACGAGATTTTCATAGGAGGAGGGGCGACTATCGAGCAGGCACGCGCATGACTCGAGGCGCCAACACTTTCACGTTTCGTTTTCACAAGGGTGATCTGGGTTGTTGGATGCCGCCGGGGAATCCCCGGACTGATCATCCACCTCCTGCATTCGCCCGGCCGATGGGCGATCTTTCACCGGGAAGAAAAATATTCTGGGAGAGGTTCAGCGGTGGTGACCGCCGGGAGGTCTGGGACAGCTGACGATTGCGGCTACCGGCTCGTGGCCCAGGCGAGGCCGATTTCCCTCAGGCGAAGGTGAATCTCCTGCAAGTCCCAGACCTGAACACGCCGGGCGTCCACGCTGACGGCAAGATGTCGGCCGTCCGCGGAGAGCGCAAGCGGCAGGGTGTTCGGTGGCAGGGGAAGCAACAGCTCGCCAGTCTGTGCGTCGTGAAGTCCGGCGGTGCCGGCGGATCGGTTGGACAGCCAGAAGGTGTTTGCATCCGGCGAAAAGACGATGCCGCGTGCTCCGGGAATGTGCCGGGTTCTTTTCCAGCTCGTGGTGCTCCAGAACTCGACACCGGCGCGGCTGGCCACGGCGATTTCATTACCGCGCGGGGAGAATACGATCTCGCTGATGCTGGAGCGGTTGGTGAGCGTGGCCACCAGTTCCAGCCCGGGCAATTTATGGATGTAGAGGCGGGTTTGATTGGGCTGATGAATCCCCAGCCAACGGCCGTCGGGCGAAACGCCGTTCCAGCCACTGATGGTGGGCCGCCATTCATCGGTGAAGTCGGACGGCTGGGGGGCGGACAAAACTTTAGTGCCCTTGGTTCCGGTCAACACCATGGTGTTGGAGAGCAGCGACAGCGAGAAAAGTCCTTCGGCGTGCGGCATCGTCAGTCGGGCGAGGACAGGCTTGTTGTTCCCCGCTGAGATGCTCCATCGCGACCGGTGACCCAGGAAGAGTTCGCCGTCCAGGGAAAAGGCAACGCGCGTTTCCGGGGGAGACTTCAAGCGAGCGGGCGATACAGAACGATCCCGCAGGCTCCAGACAAACGTTTGCTGGCCTGCACCCGAGGCGGCCAGCCATCGGCCGTCCGGTGAGAAGTCGGCGTAGTTCAGGTAGCCGCCCAGATCTCCCTCGAATTCACGGTGAAGCGCAGGCAGGTCGAAGCGGAAGAGGCGCAACTGAGTTTCCGGCCAGCGAAGCAACGCGCATTGCCGACCATCAGCGCTGAACTGACAACGGTAGCTGTCGAGATTGACGAAAAACGCCCGGCGCAAGGCCTTGGTGTCCCAACAATTCAGCTGCCGATCCCAGCCGCCGGTGAAGAGGTATCGTCCGCCTGGGGTGAACTCGGCCGTCACCGCGTTGGCTTTGTGATAGCCCAACACAATGACCTCACCGCTCTGGGGATTCATCAGCTGCACGCCGCCGCCGTGATCGGGGATTGCCAGCCATCGACCATCCGGGTGCCAGGTCAGCGCCGTGATGTGACGAGTGAAGAGATGTTCGACCTGAACGGAATTGTCTTCGATCGAGCGAATCGAGACCAGGCAGTTCCCGGTCACCGTTTGGGACATGGCGAAGGACTTTCCATCCGGCGCCACCGCCAACACCAAGGGCTGCCCTTCGAATTCGTAGTGCCGCTCCTCCGCTCCGCTTTCCAGATTCCACAGGACGGCTCCGCTCGGTTGACGCGCGGCAAGGATCCAAGGTTTACCCGGAAAGAACGCAGCCGCACCCCACGGGACACGCGACAGAATCATCAGCCGCCGCGATGCCGCGACGTCCCACAATTCAATATCCTTCGTCCGGCCCGCCGGATCACAGTCCCGGTCCACCGAACAATGACGACCGTCCGCGCTCCAGATCACGCTGGTCGCCGGACGATTGGTGCTGGCGGGCAAAGTGGATTGAAGGCTCCCGTCAGTGAGCGATCGAATCTCCACGGGGCCCGCACCGCGACCCAGGGCGATGCGGTTAAACTGCGGATCGCATCGCACCGCAGACTGATTCGGCGCGATCGGCAACTCTCTCTCAAAGGCAAGATCCGGGAGACTGAATGCGGTGAGCGCGATGCCGCGCAAGCTCACCGAGTTCGAAATGCCCACCGCATTCCGAATCGCTTCGAGTGCACGCACCCGATGTCCCATTTCCGAAGTCAGCACCGTGGCCCGCGCTTGCTCACCCAAGGCATTGAACAACGATTGTCGCGCGTCGCGCTCGGCGACTTCGGCCCGGGCGAGGGCTTGCTGGCTTTCAACGCGCAGCGCGGATTCGCGTCGGGCATGCGCGTCCGCCTGTTCCCTCCGTTGTCTTTGGAAGTAGTTGGATGCGATGGCGAGAAGAACAACAGCCAACGCCGCGATGGAGACGATTCTCGCGTGGCGAAGGTGACGTTCAATCCGGTACGCCTTCCGGACGGATCGTCCGGCGAGGATCAGATTGAGGTCGCCAGCCAGTTCAGCAGCGTTGGCGTGGCGATCCTTCGGCTGCGGTGCGCAGGCTCTGGCGAGGACCTCACTCAAATCAATCAACTGTTCGCGCTCCATTTTTGGCCAACGATCCAAATCGGCCGGAAGGCTCGGGAAGTCGGAACGATGCAGGCCCGTCGACGATTCATAGAGCAGTCGGCCCAAGGCATACAGGTCCGCGCGTTCGCCGCCGGGTCCCTCGGGCGGGATATAGCCCTCCGTACCCACGAACGATCGATCTTCCTGCACTCCGGTCACGAGCCCGATGTCCGCGAGCTTGGCCTGTCCGCGCACGAAGATGACGTTGGAGGGCTTGATGTCCCGGTGCACCAATCCGTTCCGGTGCAGATGCCCGACAGCGCCGGCGAGTTGCACCCCAAGAGCCACCGCTTCCATCACTGGCAGTCGCGTTTGCGCCTTCAGGTCCGAAGCCAGCGTACGGGGAACGTACTCAAGCACCTTTGTCTCGGTCGCTTCTCCGGACGCGTGCCCATCAGCCACGGCCACGGCGTCGGCCAGTTCCATGGCGTAATAGAAGTAACCCGCCGCATCATCGCGACCGACGTGCAGGATGTTGATGCTTCCCGGATGAGACCGCGAGATGGGTTCGAACTTTACGATGCCCCGGAATTCCCGCTCGTACGGACGGTCGCTGTCGAAGCGCGATCGCCAGACGACCTTGATCGCATGCAACGCCCCCGTCACGCCGCGCGCCAGCCACACGTCGCCGTAGCTGCCGCTGCCGATGCAGGCGAGGAGTTGGTAATTGGGAATGATCGGCGGCGGGCGCTCCGAAGATTTTGGACGAATACTGGAAGGGGCTCGACCCAGCGAGTGCTCAATGCGGCCCATCAATTCGTCGGAGTTCATCGGGAGTTCAGGCATGGCGACCTTACCAGACAGAGATCAGCGAAACGAAGTTCTAAACCGCATCACGACATGCCTTGGGAACGCTCGCCTTCAATCTGTCGCACCGCTCGTTTCATCGCCTGGGCCACTCGATGTTTCGCGAGGTAAACTTGCGCGGCGTTCATGCTCAGCGTGTCCGCCACTTTCGACACCGGCCACTGCTTCAGCACGCAATAATCAAACGCTTGGAAATGTCGGGGATTGCTCGTTTCTCTGACCCTCGCCAGAGCCGCATCAAACGTGGCTCGCTCCCATTCCTCGTCCCAGGCGGCTTCGAGCGCCTGCGTCGTGTCCGTCACGGCTTCGGCATGCTCGGGCAATTCCTCGAGCGCCTCGGGCACCAAGTCAGCTTTCGGAAGCTGGCGATACTGGCGGCGAAGGTGATCCACGATGCGACGACGCGTGATGCGCATCAGCCACTGGCGAAAACTTCCCTTCGCCGGATCATAATGATACTCGGGCATCTTTCGCGCCATGGAGACAACCGTATCCTGCACAATCTCCCGCGCTGCGTGGTGATCCAAGCCGGACTTCCGGGCGAAATTGTAGAGGAGCCGCCAATACAGATCGAAAAACCGCCGCCAGCTCTCGTCGTCCCCCAGATCGCGGAGCCGGCTCAGCAGGGTCTGGCGTGTTTGCAGAGAATCGTAGCCACTTTCGCTCATGTCGGATGATGCGCTCGTATGTATCTGCATTCGCCTGTCTTCAGGCAATCTTTCACGGGAAGTTGTTTTGAGAATCGGGGACGGCCTTGCAAATGCGCCCAGACCAGCTTCCGATCAACTTGCAGGCTTCGTGGGCGAAAACCTCAAAGCCGACGCTTTGGCGCAAACTCGGTTCGCCAGTGATCATAACGCGCGGCTGTCTGCCAGCCGAAGCGATGGGTCAGCGGCGGACAGCGCGGACGACGTAGTAGCCGTTGCCTGTTGCAGGCGCGTTGATGTGGTGGAGCAGTTCAGCGCCCGTTCCAGACAGCGTGGCGACAATGGTGTCATAGGGACCAGCCACTGTGGTGGAGAATCGAACTTCGTAGGTCACGCCGGATTCTGAACCGAACCGGATGTCGAATCCGCCGCCAGCCGCGGGCTGTATCGCGAGACGCGGGGCGGCGGGAGTTCCGCTGGGTCCGCACAGGGATGCCTCGGTGAGATTGAGTGGCTGGAGCGTGATGTCCGTGGGCACGAGCGCGGTGGCGGCATTCGCGACGGTTACGCTGAGATTCGCGGCGGTGATGGCCAGCGGTGTCGCGCTGATCCCGGTATTCACGACGGAAATTGTCGCGTTGGTGAACAGATCGCAGTCCGTCACCGGTTGCAAGGCGGTGTCCAGCGACACGACTTCCACAACGCCGGCAGCGTCATGCGGCGAGAAGATGAATCCGCCGGACGCGGCGTGGCGGCTCATCGTCACGTTGGCGATTGGCTTCTTGTACTTCCGGGCGACTGGATTCTGCAAAAGCGCGTCGAGCGATAAAACGTAGGCGGTGCGCGGTTCGTTCGGGTTGACGCCCGGAGCGGATTGCATTCTGAAGTATACCCGTCCGCCGAGGAAGCCGACGCCAACGCCTTCATCCGCGGCGCCGGAGTCCAACGTGGCTTGCGCGATGACGCTGCCGGTGGCTTCGTTCAGGCGCAGCGTTTTGACATCGGTCCGATCACCGCTGAGTGCGAAGTACCACAAATCACTTCCTTCGATGTGCACGAAGTTGGGCGCCGTGTCCGGGATGCTGCGCGCCCAGGTCAACGAGCCATTCGACTCGAACCGGAGGAGATGGGCATCTTCCGAAAGGCCGGCGAGAGCCGTTGTTTCGGACAGTGCAAGAACGATCTGTCCCGACGGACCAGGCCAGCTTGTTCCGGAAACTTCGCCGCCGGTGTCGTTCATGACGACCGACTTTGCCCACCGCAGAGTGCCGGAGTTGTCCAGGTTGAGCAGGCTGATGGTGTTGTCATACGAGAATGAAAACGGTGGTAATGGAACGAAGGTCGGAACGCTGATGGAAACGGTCAGTAAATAGCCGCTGCCGTCGTGCAATGGCTCGAGTCCGAGCGTGCCGGTTGGCGGAATAAAACTGCCAGGTGGAGCGCCGAACACGTCTGATGCATAGGTCTTGTCGATCTTCTTCGTTCCAGCGGCGTCGAGGACAGTGACCTTTACCGAACCATCACCGAGTTCGACCAAGGCTATTTCGCCGTTGTCGAACAAACGCGGACCTTCGTCGAGAACGACAGTGTCGAAATCGGGTTCGAAAACATCCACCTCGAACGCAAACACCTTGGTCCGGTTTCCGCCGCGATAACTTCCCAGTCGATAGGTGTCAGAGGCGGTGACGTAAGCGACCTGCACCCGTGTCGAATCGGTGGGGGCATTCACGCGCGGCGCCGAGCTTCCCGGGCCGCCATCGAGCCAGACGCTCCAGAGCCGATCGCCGGTATCAGTGAAGCGCGCGAGGGAAGGAAGCAGCCGCGACTCCCCGCTGCTGGTCTCCTGCGCTGCGCCGATCAGCACAAAGCCCGAACCGCTGGTGGGTTGGGCAAAGACCGTCCCGAACAAGGTCGTCGCTGGCACACCGTGCTGCTGAGTGTAACTCTTTGACCACGGCAAGGGCGCCGGGGAACAAATCGCAAGTGAGGAAAAAACGAAGACGGCCGGACTCAAAATTGCCTTAACAAGGAATGGCTTCATAAGGTCGGAAGTTAAATACATCACGATTGCCTGAACAGGTTCAGGTCACCCGGACATTGGCAAATTTGTGAAAGTATGTCCATTGGCCGGTCAGGCCTTTCTAGGGCTGGGGTGTGATCCAGTCTTCGGAGTTCCAGCTCAGTTCGTTGCAACGCTCCTTCGCTCTAGCGCCGGGAATTGTTGCATCCACCGCTCTGAACCAAGCTTAGCGAGCCCTACGATTCTACAGTCGAAAAGAAAAGCCGGCGCACTTCGCGCCGGCTTCGTGATTGTGGTGAGGTATTCGTTTCGCTTTACGGCTGGCGGTTCTCCTCCGCGTCGTCGCGGACAACCGGATTCGCATCGCGTTCGAGGCGCGAACCGATGATTTCCTTTCCGTTCTTCCAGCCGGTCAGGAAAGAGGAGGCTTCCATCAGCTTCTTTTCCAAGTCGCGCGTGTGGCGAACGCTTTCGGAAGCGGCACGACGGGCGTCGTCGCGTTCCTGTTCCACCCGGGCCACGTTGGCCTTCAACGATTCGACGTTGTTGCGCACCAACTCCAGCTCCGTTTCCCATTCCTTCTGGGCCACGCGGTGGGCTTCAGATTGGGTCGTGATTTGGGCAAGCAGTTCCTGCTGGCGACGGCGGGACTCGGCCTGGCGCGCATCGAACTGCGCCTGCAGCTGTTGCTCGCGCTGGTTGAGTCGCACTTGGAAGAGCTCTTCCTTCTGCTGCGTTTCCTGGCTGTGACGTTGCTCGGCGGCGCGAACGCGCGATTCGGTCTGCTTTTCCCATTCGACTTCGCGGCCGCGCAGGTCGGCGGCCCACTTGTTTTGCAGCTCCGTCTCGCGGTCGGCGGAGCGGGTGGTGAGATCCTGTTCGCGCTGCTTGAGCTTGGCGTGGAAGGCGAGTTCCTTTTGCTGCAGTTCCTCACGTAAACGCGCATCCGCATCGCGCATCTGAGCGTCGGACTGACGTTCGAATTCCTGTTCGCGGCGGCGAAGCTCTTGTTCGGCCTGCGCCTGAACTTCGGCCACGCGAGCCTCGGCCTGAGCCTGCAGCTGTTGCTCGCGCTGCTTGAGTTTGATTTGTGCGGCGTCATCGCGTTGCTGAACTTCGCGAGTCCAACGGGCCTCGACCTCGCGGGTGCGTTCGTCGAGCTCGCGTTCCGACTCAACCTGGCGGCGGCGGGTGTCCTGTTCAGCTCGGTTCTTCTCCTCGAGCAGACGCGTCTCAAATCCCAGTTCGAGTTCCTGCTGCTGTTGCTTGAGGCGGCGTTCCTGTTCTTCGTCGCGCTGGCGCAACGTGCGTTCAAAGTCGGCCTGCAGCTTCTCGGTGCGTTGTTTCTCGGCGCGGATCGCCTTCTCCAATTCGCGACCGGCCTCTTCCTGGGCGAGGGCCAGCTGCCGGGTATTCGATTCGGACGTGTGCTTGAGCTCAGACTCGGCGCGGTCGCGCTCGTACAGCGCTTCCTTGAGATCATTCGAGAGTTTCGCGAGCGCTTCCACTTTCTCGATTTCGGCGTCGGCCAACTGGCGGCGGGCTTGGATGACCTGCGTTTTGCAGTCCTCGGTCACTTCCAGGAGCTTCTTGTGATGCTCCTGCATGAGCGTGGTGCGCTCGGCCTCTGCGGCTGCACGTTGGTCGTCGAGTTCCTGACGCAGCTGAGTAACGCGTTCAGACCAGGCGTTTTGACGCATCTGAATCTGGCGTTCGATTTCAGACTTCTGCAGGTCACGCAGCGCATCCTTTTCGAGAACCGTGCGATTGAGCGAATCCGCCATGCTGGAGAACTTCGCCACCCATTCTTCCTCCTTCTTCTGAAGCTCCTCTTCGCGAGCGGTCGCGGAATCGGCCAGGGCTTTCTGGGCGGCTTGCAGTTCGGCGTCTTTCGCGCTGAGGGCGTTGGCTGCATTGGCTTTCTCAGCGGCGATGGCTTCATCACGGGAAGCGATCTGGGATGAGGCTTCACGCGCAATGCGTTCGGCGCGGAGAATCTTGATCCGGCCAGCGCGGGTGTAGAGCCAGTGGAGGCGGCGGCCGAAGAAGCCGAGGCGATGCGGGCGACGTTTCTGTTGGTTGTCCGGCTGGAAGATCGTGGAGAATCCAATCTCCACCATCAACGTCGGCAGGAACGCGACGATGAATGCGAGCACCGGATACACCCAGATGCGGACCATGCTGATTTGGTCGGTGTAGATGTCACCGCGTTCCTTGGCGGTCGATTTGATGGAGGCCGGCGGTTCACCTGCAAAAAGTCCCCGGACAATCTCGACCGTGGTGGCGATACGATGAACCTGCGTGTTCTTGATGGCGGCTTCGCGGGCTTCGTAGAGCGCGTCGGCCTTCTTTCGACTGGCGTCGAGCTCCGCACGGACAATCTCCAGCGGACGACGGCTCTTGAGAGAATCCTGCTCCTTCTGCACCGCCGCTTCGTAGTCCTTGTCGATTTGCTTCAACTCCGCAGCGCCTTCCTTGGTCAACGCGGCTAGTGAGGCTAGAAATTCTTCGCGCTTCCGGTCGGTCTCTTCGCGTTTGGTGCCTGACCGGCGGGAGAATTCCTCGCGCATTTTGCGCGCATCGGATCCGACCTGGGCGACGCCGTCACGGCGTTTGTTGTTTACGACGGCGAGCTCGGATTCCTTCGCCTTGATCTGCGCTTCCAGTTCTGCGACCAACGTCGGCTTGAGAATCTTGTTCACCTCGCGGGCCGGGGGCACACCTGGGTCGACTGGTTCCTTCATCAACTGGCGGCGTAGAACATTCGCGCTGTCATACTCCGCCTTCTCCTTTTCGTAAGCCGTCTTTTTGTTCGTGTATTCCGCCATCCGCGCCTTGAAGGCGTTTTCGATTCGCGCCTCCTCCACGTTCCATGAAGCCGCGCGGCTCATCTCGGTTTCGCGTTGCGCGCGCAGATCGGCGATCGCCTTCGTCAGCTGCGCCGCGTCGGCGTCGAACTGACGGATGAGATTCGCCTGACGGATTTCGACCTCGGCGAGTTCCTTCTTCTGGAAGTCGGTCAACGTGACTGCGTCCTGGCGGGAGGCGTCGTTGCGTTTGATGGACTCCTCGATCTCCGCCTTGGCCTTAGTCTGCTTTGCGGTGAGTTCCGCCACCTTGCGATCTCGCTCAGCTTTCTTCTCGGCGATGGAGGCTTTCACTGCGGTCTCGTCCTTAAGCTGGTTGCCGAGCTCGGCATTGAGACGCGTGATCTTTCCTTCCTCGGTCGCAGCTTGTTCGAGCAACTCGCTGGCGGGTTTCATCGCGGCGCCCATTTCGTAGACCGCCATGTCCTTCACAAGCTGGAAAGTGAGGAGGCAGATTAGCGGCAATCCCGCGGTCAGCATGAACCACTTTTGCCATCCGCAACGTGACGCGGTCCAGATCGCGAGCGGCAGCTTCAGCAACTCGACGGCGAGAATCGTCGCGCCGATCGGTCCGATGCCGAAGAACGTCACGCCCATCCCCTGCGGCACGCAGACCGTCTGTTGATATTTCCAGCCGGTGGCGAGAATGACGAACTCGGTGATGGTCGCCATCACCAGGAGCGGCACGGTGAGGACCGAGATCCGTTTGCCCTTGAACCCCGACCAGTCGAACTTGGCGAAGCGCGACTTCGGCGCCGTCTCGGGAGCGTTCTGCGAATCAGTTTGGTTATCCATAAATGACCTTTGCGATTTCCTATCGTTATGCTGCGGACTCGTGGCTTCCGGATGACTCCATGACCAACGGACGTTTCACTTCACTGTGGCGATTGCTTTGAATCACTCATCGCGGCTTGCAGCCCGCGTGCCAGCGACGGAAAGGAGGGAAAGAATCTTCCGGTGAAGTGGGCTCCTGCGGGAAGCTCTGGAGGTGAACGGCGAAAATCAGCAGTCTATGTGGCCAGATTCCCCGCCATCGGCCGCGGCCGCACAGAGCGGTGATCCGCTATGTCCAAGATCGGGACGTGTCACGCCAGGTTGTCCCGGCGATTTCGACACGGGTAGGGGAGATGATTCATCGATACACGCTGAGATTTCTGGTGAAAGCATGACTCGCATTCATTCTGCGAAACGGTGGGAGATCCGTGCTGTCGTGAGGGTGGGTCAGATCAAATGGCAGCCGATGTGTGCTGGCTGACACATCGAAGCAGACGGAAAGCAGAGCCTCGTTACCTGGGCTCCCACTTGGAAGGAAGACACTCCTCTTAGCGCATGGAGGATCGGCGAAGGGTAACGCTCGGAGGCTCGGCGATCGGTTCGTGTGAATGACGAGGGTTGGAAAACACAGTGTCGCACCCTGAGCTGTTCCCCGGTGAATGGGTTCGGCACCGATGATGCGCGGTGGTGCGGTGAAGGAAAAGGATTGGGAGCTCGCACCGACGTCGCTCCGCAGACATCATGTCACGATGACCAGTTCATCGACGACCATCTGGCCGTTCTTCATCGAAGCGCTGACATGCGCGTTCACCAGCACGGACGGCTCGGGCACTGCTCCAGTGAATCCGGGTTGGGCGATTAACTCGATGACTTCGCCGTCCGACTTGCGGACGAATTCAAAGTGACGTTCATGATCTGAAGACGGGAGCTCGCGCTTTACAAATCCATTCATGGGGTATCGATACCACGAAGTTCATCCATGGCTCCATGGGGTGTAATCCTACTACGGTGGCGTCCGTAGGACGTGGTCACGGCGCGCGCTCTGGAGAATCGCTACTTCTTGCCGGACTTGTGGCTGCGCTGCTGGTTGCCTCGTTCGGGCTTGTTGCCAGTGGCGCGAGGAGCAGACCGGCGGGGCTCTTCGCGGCGGATTTCCGTGCGTCCGGGCTTGGCTCGCGAGGCGGATTTGGAGGATTTGGCGGCGGCGGGTTTGGTGGGTTTCATGAGTCGAGACTACGGATCCACATGGAAGGTCACAACACCTCATTGGCAAAAGCCTGCCCGTGCCTTGCCTGCCGGCAACGAGGGTCGGGCCGCGGTGAAAGAAATCCGATGTCGCGATCGACCTGCACCAAATCGGCGTTCGGCGATCCGGGGTGCGAAGATGCGCCTCAGAACTGGAAGTAGATGAAGGTTGCGCCCTTCTTGTCCCAGAACAACACGACGGCGGTGAGGAGCGTGCCTTGCAGTGCGTATTGTGCCCACGTGGGAAGTTGGAGCGGCGCGAGGAGATTGTTCTTCCGAAGTTGCCAGAGCTCCATCGCGATCAATGGAAGGCTGAAGACGACGAGGTTGAACACGAAGCTGCCGATCCAGACGGGTGCCGAGAAATCGCTGAGAGCGCGGGTCATGGCGGCAATTTGCGTGAACGAAATCGCGCGGAACATCAGCCAGCCGTAGAAGACGAACGCCATGGTGGCGAGCCACGCGAGCGGTCGCGGCAGGCGGAAGTTCGCGAGGGCCGAGCGGGTGACGGCGAGTCCGAGTCCGTGCCAGAGTCCCCACAGAACAAAGTTCCAAGCGGCCCCGTGCCAGAGTCCGCCGAGAAGCATGGTGAGCGTGAGATTGATGTAGGTGCGCGTCGTGCCGTGGCGATTGCCACCGAGGGGAACGTAGAGGTAATCGCGCAGCCAGGTGGAGAGGCTGATGTGCCAGCGTTGCCAGAACTCGCGCAGGCTGGTGGCGGAGTAGGGCAGGTGGAAGTTCCACATGATGTCGAAGCCAAGCACGCGCGCGGTGCCGCGGGCGATGTCCGAGTAGCCCGAGAAGTCACAGTAGATTTGCAGGCCGAAGGCCAGCGTGCCGAGCAGCACCGTGGCGGCGGAGAAGGATTTGTCGCCGAAGACCATTTCGG
>Ga0154020_10005607_pt1 | contig 14773 bp, 13 predicted proteins | sample Klosneuvirus_201_FD_109709 | JGI IMG/M metagenome (GOLD analysis project Ga0154020, IMG submission 109709) | Active sludge microbial communities from wastewater, Klosterneuburg, Austria - Klosneuvirus_20160825_MG | ecosystem: Engineered > WWTP > Aerobic digester > Activated sludge | place...
GCTCGTGACGTTGTAGGTGCGCGTGCGCGCCGATCGTCGTCGGCACGGTCGATGCGTATCGATGAGGCAGGAGGATTTCTCATGCTTAGTTCCAATAAAGCGCTTCGCCGCATCGCGGCCATCGGCCTCGGTCTCGCTGTCTCGGCAGGCGCTGCTGCCGCGCAGGGAACGCCCGATCAGCCATCGACTGATCCCGTTTCACCGACGGATGCGACCCCACCGTTCGATCCGGCCGCGCCTCGGGTACCGCCGCCCATCGTGACGGATCCCGTCGTCGTCGTTCCAGCGCCGATGCCGACCGCAACGACGTACACGCCCGTGTACACCGAGGAGATGGTCGTGGTGACGAACGAACCGTTCCTCGAGAAGTACGGCGTCGCGTTCGTGCTCGGTGGTGGTGTCGAAGGGTTCACCAACGACTCGATGCGCCAGAGCACGAAGGACGGTGGCAACTGGGACGCGCGCGCGATCTTCGGAACGCGCGACTGGGTCGGCTTCGAGGCCGCGTACATCGGATCGGCGCAGTCGATCGACGCGCTCGGGCTCGACGGCAACGCGCTGCTCGTCGGTAACGGCGTGCAGGGCAACCTGCGCCTGAACCTGACCACGAACCAGCTCGTGCAGCCGTTCGCGTTCGCGGGCGCCGCGTGGCGTCACTACAGCCTGCAGAACACCGGCATCAACACGAGCGACGTTCGCGACACCGACGACGTCCTCGAGGTGCCGATGGGCGTGGGCCTCGCGTACAAGTACGACGGCTTCATGATCGACGCGCGCGGCGAGTTCCGCGCGGTGACCGGAAATGATCTGATGCCCTCGCTGACCGACACCGCGGGAGATACGCGCGCCGAGATGCACCGCTGGGGCGTCAACGCGAACATCGGTTACGCGTTCTGAGACCACGCGGAAAACTCGCAGTCGAATTCGCGTGAAGTCGCGCGAGCTGGCTTGGTACCGTCATCGCCTTGCTGCGGTGGTGGTGTGCAGGCCTGCTCGCGCTTTCGGCGTCGTGCAGTGCGTCGTCGGACGCCACGATCGACATCACGTTCGATGCGTGCTCTCCGATCGCGATCGCGATGCCGTCCGACGAGCTGCGCGCGAGCAGCGTGCGCGAAGCCTTCGCGCTGTGGGGACTTACGCCCGCGCAGGCGGCCGAAGGTGACGCGCAGATCCAGCTCGTGTTCGAGGACGCGGCCGAGGCGTTTCACGGCCTGTACGACGACGAGCACGCCGTCATCTACATCAACGCGAGGATCACCGCGGCGGGGCCGCTCGCGATCGTGATCGCGCACGAGCTCGGGCACGCGATGGGCCTGCCGCACATCGCCACGGCGTCGGTCATGCGCTCGGGCAACACGACGATCGGCCCCACGCCCGACGACGACGCGCGCTTGCACGCCCTGTGGGGCGAGTGCCTAGAACCGTAGCTCGCGCACGAAGTGGACGACCGGCACGAGCAGCTCGCGCGCCGTCCAGCGCAATAGCTCGCTCTCGCCGATCATGCCGGCGACCGCGGGCGAGAACGTGTAGTACGTCTGCACCGCGAGCTCGCCGAGCACCGTCTTGCGCAGCATCGAGTCGCGCAGATGGCGCAGCATCGTGACGTCTGCGGCGAGCGCGGAGCCATACGCCGCCGTGGCGACGAAGCACGCGTCGACTTCACCGACGCTGCGCTCCGGCGTGAGGAACGTGATCGAGCGGATCGCGCTCTCGTTGTGGCAATCGTCGAGAGCGCGGATGCCGACCGTGTACTCGGTCTCGGGCAACAGGCCGTTCAGAGCGAAGCTCTGGACCGTGCCCGCGACATCGGGCACCGGCACCGCGGGATAGACGAGCGTGTCGGGTGCACTCCAGTTCGCGTCGGTGATCGGGTCGGCGCCGACGCGATAGCGAACCTCGTAGCCCTTCACCTTGCCGGTGTTGCCGTCGTCGCCGGGCGCGAGGAAGCTCACCGTCGCCACACGGCTGCTCGTGGTGTCGACCTGGAGCTGCGCGGGGTTTGCGGGCGCGACCGAGTCGAACTCGAGGCGCAGCTTCACGCGAGCGCGGTAGTCGCCGTCGGGGTCGCTGACCAGCGCGAGGCGGCCGACGCCGGAGCCGATCTTGTCGAGCGTGATCGTTCCATCGGGCGGGTGCAGCGTTCCGGTCGTACCGTCGACATCGCCGTAGCCCGCGTAGGTCGCGGCGTTCGCGAGATCCGCGATGGGGCCGAACTTGAACGGCACCTTGAACACCAGCGACGGTTGGCCGCGATATGGCTCGCCATACTCGGACCACGGGATGCCGGTGGGCGCGGGATACGCGGCGACGGAGTAGGTGTCGTTGTGATCGAACTCCGTCGAGACTTCCATCCACACGACGTAGTCGCCCATCGGGAAGCCGTCGGGAATCGGCCAACTGATCGTCGCGAGCGTGCTCGTGTTCGGCGTCGCCTGCGAGACCGCGTCGAACGGGTTCATCTCGTTGTACGTGTCGACACTCGCGTGATCCATGCCGGGTGCGCGCACCACGTCTTGGCGCGGCGGATACGGGTTGCGGCGGGCCGCGTTTCGCACGCCCTTGTCGGTGAACACGGTGTTCGGCGAGGCGCACGACAGCGCGTCGTATGCGGGCTCCTCGGGCTGCATCGGACGACAGAAGTGCAAGTCGCGCGAGCTCTTGTTGAACGGGTGCGAGAGGTTGTTGTCGTCGCCCGGAATCTGATCGCTCGACGGTTGGAACACGATCTCGTCGAAGTCCAGGGGCGTCTTCCGATGCGCCCACACCGGGAACACGCCGACGCGACGACCGTACGGCCATTGCGGACCGCTGTTGAAGTCCCAGCGACCCGGACGATTGCCGAGGCCGTAGGTGCCGGTCTGCTGCGTGATGAACAGCGTCTCTTTGTAGTTTCCGGCCGCGTCCTCGAGCCAGATCACGATCTGCGGCGGCGGCGACTTTGCCGGACCGAGGTCCGTGCGGCGCTCCGGCTGGAACTGCACGTCGACCAAGTGGCACTCGCCGGCGTCGGCGGGGGATGGCACGAGAGCGAGGGCGAGCACGCTCGCCACCACGGCACGGACGACGGACATAGGCAGCATTATTGCGGACTCCCAGATCGGAACAAGTCGCAACCGATGCGACTCGCTGACGCGGCGCGACCTGGATTCGCTATCGGGGTGCCGATGTCACAGGTCCGTCCTACGGTCTGGCCGTGGCACGAGCGCCGAACGCCGAGTACTTGGTCCTCGATATCGAGACGATCCCCGATACCGAGCGCTGGCAGCCGCCCGAGCCGCAGGGGGACCCCCGTGCCGACGCGCGCGGCGCATTTCCTCCGTCGTGGGCGCATCGGGTCGTGGTGATCGGATGTCTGTGGCTGGATCACGGTTACAGGCTAAAGCGCATCGGCGTGGTCGGGGACGCGGCCGGCGGGAGCGGGTCCGCGGATGACCGCGAGCGGGCCTTGCTCGAAGAGCTGTCGCAGATGATCGGTGGGGGACGGCCGACGCTGGTCACCTACAACGGGCGTAACTTCGATATGCCCGTGATCGCGCTGCGCTCGCTCTGCCATGGCGTGGCGATGCGCTGGTACTACCGCGATCACAGCACCCGCTATCGCTACAGCGATCAGGGCCACCTCGATCTGTGCGATTGGCTCGCGGATCACGGCGCGACGCGCTCGAGCTCGCTCGATGCGATCGCGCACCTGATCGGGTTGCCCGGAAAGATCGGCGTCGATGGCTCGCAGGTCGAGGGCCTCTACGCCGCGGGACAGCTCGCGGACATCCAGCGCTATTGCCTCGCCGATGTCGCGCAGACCGCGCTGCTACTCCTGCGGTTCCGTCTCCTTCAAGGCCAGCTGTCCGCCGACGATTATCGCGCGCGCACGAACGAGCTGATCGGCGCGCTCACCGCGGACGGTCGCGTGAACGGCGTGCTCGAGGGCATGAACACGCAGCACTTGCTCGCCGTGTCCGCATCGCTCGGCGTGCCAGCGTCGAGGTAACTCGTGACGACGATCAAAGCGCTCGCCGCTCGGCGGATCGACGCCGCGTGGTTTGCCCGCGAGGTCGACGTCGTGGCACGGGAGCTCGTCGGTCGCGCACTCGTACACGGAGCGCGCGCGGGCCTGATCGTCGAGACCGAGGCCTATCGCGGCGCGGACGATCTCGCGAGCCACGCGCGGTTCGTCGGCAACGGCACGGGCACGAAGCGAACGAGCGTGATGTACGGACCGGGCGGCGTGGCGTACGTGTACCTCTGCTACGGGATCCACGAGATGTTCAACATCGTCGCGGGGCCGGCGGGGCAGGGCTCCGCGGTGTTGATCCGCGCGATCGCACCGCTCGTCGGATTGCCCGACGACGCTGCGGTCGGCCGCGGTCCGGGCAAGGTCACGATCGCGCTCGGCATCGATCGCAGTCACGATCGCCGCGATCTCGCGACGGGCCCCTTGTTCGTCGCGCACACCGACGAGCAGCCCGCGATCGCGACCGGGCCGCGCATCGGCGTCGACTACGCGGGCGCGTGGGCCGCGGCGCCGCTCCGGTTCTGGTGGCGCGATCACGCGGCGGTCAGTGGCCCGCGCGTCGCTAATGCACGAGCGGGAGCGAGCGCGCGAACCGCACGACCGGCACGAGCGCGGCGCGCGCCGTCGCGCGGAGCAGCTCGCTCTCGCCGATGACGCCCGCGACGGGCGGACCGAACGTGTAGTACGCCTGCACGAACAGCTCGCCGAGCACCGTCTTGCGGAGCAGGCCATCGCGCACGTCGCGGAGCCTTCCGACATCGGCCGCGAGCGCCGAGCCGTACGCCGCGGTCGCGATGAAGCACGCGTCCACTTCACCGACGGTGCGCTCGGGCGTGACGAACTGGATCGAGGTCACCGCGCTCCGGTTGTGGCAGTCGTCGTACGCGCGGATGCCGACGGAGTAGCTGGTCTCCGGCAACAGGCCGGACAGCGCGAGCTCTTGCATGCCGCCCGCGACGACGGGAACGATCGACGGCGGAACGATCTCCGTGTCCGTCGCGTCGAAGTTCTCCGCGGTCACGTCGTTGTTCGCGCCGACGCGATAGCGCACGTCGTAGCCGCGCACGGTGCCCATCACCGCATCGTCGCCGGGCGCCACGAACGACAGCGACGCCGAGCGGCCGGTGAGCGCGAGGATCGCGAGCTGCGCGGGATCGTTCGGGGCGACGACGTCGAGCTCGTGGCGCGAGGTCACGCGCACGCGATATGCGCCGCTCGGATCTGCGACGAGCGCGAGGCGACCTTCGCCCGATCCGAGGACGCCCGTGGTGATCGTCGCGTCGGGACCGCGGATCGTTCCGTCTTCGCCGGCTGGGTCGCCGTAGCCCGCGTAGCTCGTCGCGAGCGCGGTGTGCTCGGCGGTGTCGATGGTGAATGGCACCTTGTAGACGATCGATGGCTGGCCGCGATACGGCTCGCCGAACTCCGCCCACGGGATGCCCGTCGGTGATGGATACGCGCTCGGCGAGTACGTCGCGTTGTGATCGAACTCCGTCGCGACCTCGACCCACATCACGTACTCGCCGTCGACGAGATCGAACGGCGGTGACCAGCCGAGCCGCGCGAGCAGCCCGGGGGCCGGCGTCGCCGACGAGATCGCATCGTACGGGTTCATGTCGACAAACGTGTCGACCGTCGGATCATCGCGCTGCGGATCGCGCGTCATGTCCTGGCGCGGTGGATACTTGCTCGGCGCCGCATCGCGCTGACCCTTGTCCGTATCGATGCCGTTCGGCGACGCACACGTGATCGCGTCGTAGTTCGGTTCGTCGGGTGTCAGCGGCCGGCAGAAGTGGAGCTCCTTGGAGCTCTCGTTGACCGGGTGCGAGAGGTTTCCCTCCTCGCCGTTGTTGAACACGATCGAATCGAACCGCTCGGGCTTCTTGTCGGCCCACACCGGGAACGTCGTGATGCGGCGGCCGTACGGCCACGCGGGGCCGCTGTTGAAGTCGAAGCGACCGGGCCGATTGCCGATGCCGTACGTGCCGACGGCTTGCGTGATGAACACGGTGTCGACGAACGTGCCGTCCGCCGTCTCGACCCACACGACGATCTGCGGTGCGTGCACGTTGCCGGGGCGAACGTCGCTGCGCGCTTCGGGCTGCAGCTCGATATCGACCGCGTGACACACGCCGGGCTCCGCGATCGCCGTGGCAGGAACGAGACTGACGACGATCAGCGCGGCGCGAAGCACGAGCGGACTGTATCAGCGACGCGGCGAATGACGACGGGCGAAATTCACGACGGGGCCGAGTGCGGCGCGCGCGGTGGCACGCAGTAGCTCGCTCTCACCGACGACGCCGGCGATGGGCGGGCCGAACGTGTAATACGCCTGCACGAACAGCTCGCCGAGCACGGTCTTGCGCAGCAGCGAGTCACGCACGCTGCGGAGCATCGTGACGTCGGCGGCGAGCACCGACCCGTACGCGGCGGTCGCGATGAAGCACGCGTCGACCTCGCCCGACGTGCGCGCGGGCGTGGTGAACGCGAGCGTCGCGACGGGGCTCGCGCTGCGGCAGTCGTCGTACGCGCGGATGCCGACCGAGTACGCCGTCTCCGGGAGCAGACCGACGATCTCGATCTCTTGCATCGTCCCCGCTTCCGTCGGCAGGATCGACGACGGCACGACGATCGAATCGGGCGCATCGAAGTTCTCGGCCGTGACCTCGGAGCCCACGCGATAGCGGACCTCGTAGCCGCGCACGGTCCCCGCGACGGCGTCGTCACCCGGCGCGATGAACGACAGCGTAACGCTGCGCGATTGCAGGACGGCCGCGGTCAGCTCGCTCGGCGCGTTGGGAACCACGAAGTCGAGCTCGGGGCGCGTGGTCACGCGGACGCGAAACTCGCCGCTTCCGTCGGTGACGAGCGCCAACCTCTCGAGGCCCGAGCCGACGAGGCCGGTGGTGATCGACGGATCGGGCGCGCGGATGCGGCCGTCGACGCCCTCGGGATCGCCGTAGCCCTCGTACGTGACGGTCTGCGCGATGCGCTCCTCGCTCGTGATCGAGAACGGCACCTTGAACACGATCGACGGTTGTCCTCGATAGGCCTCGCCGTACTCCGAGTACGACACCACCGGTGAGGGGAACATGGTCGTGTTGTACGTGGAGTTGTGATCGAACTCCGTCGAGACCTCGACCCACATCACGTAGTCGCCGGGCGGGCGATCGAGGATCGGCCAGTTGAACTTCGCGAGCTCGCCGACGGCCGGCGTGGCGCCGGAGACGGTGTCGTACGGGTTCATCTCGGGAAACGTATCGAGGTCGGACGCGTCCTCCGACGCGCGGACCATGTCCTGACGCGGTGGATACTTGCTCTTCTGGAGATTCGAGCGAATGCCCTTGTCCGTGTGCGTCGTCGTCGGTGATGCACACGTCATCGCGTCGAACCTCACGCCGTCGGCGCCGGTCGACTGCATCGGCCGGCAGTAGTGCGGCTCGAGCGAGCTCTGCTCGACGCGGTGCGAGAGGTTGTTCTCGTTGCCGTCTTGGAAAATGATCGCGTCGAAGCGCTCGGGCTTCTTCTCGGCCCACACGGGGAATGTCGTGATCCGCTTGCCGTACGGCCACAGCGGCGCGCTGTTGAAGTCCATGCGACCGGGGCGATTGCCGAGGCCGTACGTGCCGGTCTGCTGCGTGATGAACACCGTGTCGACGAAGTTACCGGCGGCATCCTCGACCCAGATCACGATCTGCGGCGGCAGCTGCTTGCCGGGCCGAACATCGGTGCGCTTCTGCGGCTGGAGCTGCACGTCGACGACGTGACACACCCCATCGTCCGCCACCGCTATCGCAGACACCGCACAGACCAACGTCAGCCCGAGGACAACGCGAACGAACATCGGCGATGAGAGTAGCGCTAATCGGCTTCGCGCGGACCCGTGATCATCGCGACCTTGTCGACGCGACGCAGGCGTTGCTTGAACAGCTCGTCGCCGAGCTTCTTGCGGCCGCGTGTCTTCGGGCCGCGCCAATGGAAGTGCGGAACGGAGGCGACCCGCACGAGCGAGTCGACCTGCGGGACCTCGAGCGCGCGCAGCCATCCGGCGACCTCGGTCGCCATCGCATCGTCGTCGGCGATCCAGACCACCGTCTTGTGCTCGGTGAGCCGCAGCGTCGCGCGCTTCTCGCGAACGTACACGCCGAGCTCGATGTGGCCGTTGTCGATCAGCTCGGTGTCGAAGTCGTCGAGGAACGCGAGGACCTTCTTGCCGTTCACGCGCGAGGTCAGCCACACGTCGGTGCGGCCCGCGTCCTCGAAGTGATCGAGCACGCGGATCTCGAGGTTGTCGGCCGACGGCGCACGCTCGATCATGCCGAGGAACAGATCCACGAGGTGCTCGTGGTTGGTCTGCGCTTCCATCACGAACAGCGATGCGTGGGGCACGCGCGTCCAACCGCGCTTCGCACCCGCCAGCTGCGCGGTCTGGCCGAGCTGCGGCAACACGCCCGCCGGCCAGCGCAGACCCTCGACGTCCGCGGCCTCGCCTTGCTCGACGACGCGGTGCTTGCCGACGGACTGGCCGAGCGGGACGTCATCGCCCTTCGCGACATCGCACGCGATCACGTGTGCGTCGTCGCCGATGTACTTCTGCGCGGCCGCGATCGCGGCGCCGAGGTGCTCGCCTTCGGCAGCGACGAGTGACGCGGCCTTGCCGGGCCGCGCGACCGCGAGTCGATACCAGGTGCGCCGCGCGTCCGCTTTCACGCGCGCAAGCTAGCACTAGAAGTCAGCGCCGACAGCCCAGCCGATCGTGATGCGGTTCATCGAGCCATCGATCGCGTCGGGGTTATCGATGTCGCCGCCTCGATGCAGCCGATAGAAATCCGCCCCCGTGTCGATGAACAAGGCACCGGTAACTTTCGGACCGACGGGAACGAAGAACAGCGGCCAGAACAGAAAGCCGAGCACTCGCACCTTGCCCTTGAGCTGCGCGCCGGCACCCGCACCGAAGCCGCGTCCGCTGTAGTCGCCGAAGTAGCCCTTGCCGAGGCTGCCGCGGAGATAGACCTCGAAGTTCTCGCTGAGCGGACGGAGGTACTTCACGTCGATGCCGACCGTGGTCATCTCGCTCGAGTACGGACTCGGATTCCCGTAGCCACCGGTGTTGTTGCCACCGCAGTCGATGCAGCGCGCCGCGTAGCCCGAGCCTTCGGTCACGTTGCCGACGGTGCCGACATCACCGGCGACGAAGCCTTCGACCGCCCAGCTCTTGTTGATGCGGTAGCCGAGCCCGAACCGGATCCGCAGCGCGCTCGAGATGTGATGGCCGAGCTCGTTCTTGACGTCGGTGCCGCCGAACGACTCGGTGAAGTAGAGGCCGTCGGCGGCGGCGGTCGAAGCGGTCCCGAGGGCGAGTGCGAGGACGAGGGCGGCGCGCATGGACCACCTACTCAGCAATGGTGGTGCCACTCGGAAGTCACCGGGAACCCTCGGATTCCCGCGAGGCAGATCACCCGGTTGCACCGAACCATGACATCGATGGCGCGGGGCCTGACACGATGAAGCGCTAGTCGCGCCGCAGGACGGCGATCTTGCCCGCGAACTGCACGGCGACCGAATCGATCGTCGAGCCGCACGTGCGGCGCAGCGACACGTTGCCATCGATGTCGAGCGCGAAGCCGGAGTCGGAGTCGCCGTTGCCGCACACGCCGATTCCGCCGACGTTGCCCGTCGGTGGCCGCGACGAATCGAACGCGTACGTGCAGCCCTCGGACTCGCCGGAGAGATCGAAGATGCGGACATCGGCCATCGACTGCGACGTGCCGATGTTGTGGGACGACCCGGGCGTGAACAGATCCATGCGCGGGATGCACAGCGTGAGCAGGCCCGCGGGATTGCCTTCCTGGTGGCCCTCGATCGAGATCGAGACCACCCCGGACGGCGCGTCGGGATCGGGGCAGTCGTTGCCCGCGAGCGACGTGAGGTTCTGGTAGACGAGGGTGACGTCGGCGCTCGACGCGGTGAGGCCGCTCGTCGGTGCGCCCATCGGTCCGCACTCGTCGTCGCCGCAACCCGCGCACGCCGCCGCAGCGACGGCGCCGAGCGCGACGAGGTTAGTACTCGAACGGAAGCGTGAGCGCGAGCTGAGCGGTGATCGCATTGCCGAACCTCGGGTGCTGGAGGACGTACGAGAGTATTCCTTCGAACCGCGCGCCCGACCAGCGATCCTTCATGCCGAACGTCTCGCCGAGAATGCCGAGCTTCGCTTCGAACGTGTGCCCGGTGAACGAATCGAGCTTCACGTCATCGGTGACATAGCCCTCGACGCCTTCGCCGGTCATGTAGCGATCGCGATAGAAGAACGCGCCGTCCTGCGAGTGATAGCGATAGCGAAGGCTCGCGTCGGCCGCGTAGCCGACCTGCTGCACGATGCGCACTTCGGGGGTGTGCGCGTGCACCTTCCACGTGTCGCGGTAGTAGCGATACGCGCCGATCAACGTCGTCTGCCACTGCGGGATGAAGTAACGCACGGACACCGCGGCAGCCTCGCGCGTGCGCAGCGTGGGGTGGCGCTCGTTCGCTTCGCCCATGTCGGTGATCGCGGTGCGATAGGGATTCGCTTGATAGCCATCGAGGCGAGAGACGTCGAGCGTGGCGCCGACGACCAGGTTCTTCGAGAGGATCTGGCTCGCGGACGCGAACCCGATCAGCGTGCCGAGCGAGCAGTCCGACGCGGTCTCGGTCGCCGAGCACATGATCGTGGGCTGCGCGAGGCCGCCCTGATCGCTCGCCGCGCTGATCTTGTCGGCCGAGAAGCCGCCGCCGAGCCCGAGCACGGTGTTCTTCTGCGCGAGATCGACCTCGGCGCGGACACCTACGAAGATCGAACGATAGTCCGACTCCGTGGAGTACTTCGCTTCACCGCTGAGGCGAAACCGATCGATCTCGTGCGTGTACCCGGCGCCGCCCTCGACGCGGTTCTCGGTGAACGGCGTGGAGTTCTCGGCACCAGACGATGCAGACGCGGACGTGATCGCGTCGACGAGGAAGTGCGCGGTGACGAGGCCGTTCGGGCCGGCATCGAACGAGCCGTCCATCATCGGCTGGATCACGCGGGTCGCGCGCTCCTTGTAATAGACGCCGCGCATCGACAGCGTACCGTCCGCTGCTGCCGTGCTCGCGATGGTCGCCACCGCGAGGGCCGCGATTAATTGCAGCCGCATCCGCCGCCTGGCTCTCCGGTGCCACCGTCGGCGCCTTCGCGCGACCCCGAGGCATGCTGGTTGAAGCGAGCCTCGCCCGGATCTCGATCGTTGGTCATCGAGCGCTTCGCGAGGTTGCCACGCTCGTGCGCTCGAACCACCACGCAACCCGAGCCCGACAGCGCCGCGAGAGAGATCGCGATGACAACTGCGTGACGTATGTACCGCACGAAGGGCTGCACCATATCACGCAGACAGTGTTAGCTGCAGTCCCGCTCCACCCCCGCGCGGATCCGTTGTACACACGCGCCATATGAAGACCGTGTCGTTTGTCTCGTTGTTGATCCTCGCAGCAGCGTGCGGTGGTGCACAAAGCACCGGGACCGGCACCGGTGGCACGGGCAGCGGCAGCGGCACCAAGCCCGCCGCCGCCGGCGACGCGGTGTTCGATGTTCCGGCGGTGGAGCTCCGCGGCCTCGTGTTCGAGCCCGAAGCGCTCGGCCGCCCGGGCATGCCGCTCGTCGACGCGAAGAAGAAGACGACCGTCGAGAAGCAGCGCCAGGTGTTCGCGTCGGCAAAGGACCCGGTCCAAAAAGAAGCCCACGCCGCGATCCTCGCGACGCTCCTCTACCAGAAGAGCAAAGAGGACAAGACCAACGAGAAAGCGCTCCTGACCGAAGCGCGCCAGGCGCTGCGCGACGCCGCGAGCCTCTCGGCCGACAAGGTCGACGAGATCACGCTACGCCTGCTCGGCAGCTACGAGCTGCTCCTCGAGGACTTCGTCGCCGCCGAGAAGGCGTGGTCGACGCTCGTCAACAAGGACCCGAAGAACAAAGAGCTCCAGTACAACAAGGCGTGGTGGGCGTTCTCGCTGCTCAAGCAGTTCAAGAACGCGGAGGCGCTGGCCGTCGTCAAGGACGAGACGCTCACCGAGAAGCAGCCCGAGCTCGCCTACGCGACCGCGTGGGCGAAGTGGCGCACCGGCGACGACGCCGGCGCATGGACCGCGCTGCTCACCGCGGCCAAAGGCTGGGGCTCGAACCCGGGCCGTGAAGCGATCGATCGCGATCTCTATCTGTTCGCCGGACGCGCGAAGAACGTGGCGCTCGCCGAGGTCACCGGACCGCTCTACGCGGTGATGGGCGCGAAGCAGAAGCGCCAGCAGTTCGAGGTCGTCGCGAAGCTCGGCCTCGAGTCGTACCAGTTCGCAGGCCGCTGGCAAGACGCGGTCTCGGCGATCGACAAGGCGTTCGAGATCGGCGGCGACACGCTGCTCCCCAACGAGAAGCCCGTGCTCCGCTACCAACAAGCGCAGTTCTCGATCCCGCTCGATCAGCCGGACCTCTCCGCCAAGCTCGGCAAGGCGATGATCGATGCGCTGCCCGGCTGCGGCGCGAAGTGCACCGAGGAAGACAAGCAGTCGCTGATCAAGAACGTGTACGGCATGGGCCGTCTGTTCCACGTGCTCTACGCGACGGCGAACGACGTCCGCTTCTACCAGCCGGCGCACGACATCTACACGGCGACCGTCTCGCTGATCATGGACAACGCGCTGCGCGCCGACGCGCAGAAAGACATGGCCGTTCTCGAGACGACTCTGAAGAACACCAAAGCCGGCACGGGCACGCACGACAAGGCCGCGATCGGCGCGCTCCTCGGTCGCCACAACCAAGAGGTGCAGGCCTGCTACGAGACCGGGCTCAGCTCGAACCCGAAGCTCGGCGGCACGATCACGCTGAACCTCGAGTCCGACGAGACGGGCGCGATCAAGGGCGCGTCGTCGGAGCCGAAGGCGGGCCTCGCGGATCTGTCGGCGGTCGCGGGCTGCGCCGTCGAGCAGGCGAAGACGTGGAAGCTGCCGCACCGCGGGAGCCGCGGAGCGACGCGGATCAAGCTCGTGTACAACCTGGCGCGCGCGGAAAAGAAGTAGCCAAGGCGCCACCGAGGCTCGCCGCCGAGGTGCGACTGGGTTCGCAGCGACCTAGGAGTGTCTGGGGCGTCGATGGCGTTCCGGTCGCCGAGTTACGATCCCCGCGGGGACGCGGCGAGGACCCCGCGGTTCCGATCGCAACGAGCTCTGCGAGTCGCCCCGTCGAGAGCAGGATGTAGCTGTGCACGCACGCCGTGTGCGGCGACGTGGCACCGCTCGAGGTTGGTCAGCTCGATCGATTTCGATGCACGCCGGTCCACGGTCGCGCCCGTCGAGGATGAATCGCTACCGACGTCCCCGCCGGGACACGCCGAGGTTCGTCCCCGAGTGCCGAGTCTGTTCGGACACGATCCCTGCACGGCTCGCATCCCGGCCGTTCGCCGCCTTCCGATCGTGTGGCAACCACGCGACCTCGCGCCGCCACCGATCGCGGACTCGAACCACCGGCGTTCTGCTGCAGCGCCGGATCGAGACCCGGCGTCCCCGCGGGGACATCGTCATCGACAATCATCGCGAGCTCGCGCGGCAGAGACGCCGGCTTCATCGGCGGAGATACCCACTCGAACGTCAGATCGAATGGAGCGCGCCCCGTGATCGTCAGCAACCCGAGATGATCCGCGACGTGATGACCATCGCAGAGCGGCGCGAGATTCCACATCTCGTGGGGGCCGCCCTGTGCCTGCGGAATGATGTGGTGGATTTCGAGGCACCGCGACGAGCGACATCCGGGCACGGCGCACGCCCCACCGAACACCGCCAACACCTGCTCGCGCATGCGCGGAGTCACGGAGCTCACGGCGCGCTCGGGATGCGACGCGGTCAGATCGCCGAGGATGCGCGCATCGCAGTGCGCGCGCTCCATGACGTGATCGTCGACGTCGAACGTGCGACCGGCGCCGATCTGCTTGCCATGACTACACTCGGGACACTCCAGATATCCGATGGTGTGTGGCGGACCGTCCTCGGAGCCGGGGTTCAAGAACCGGCGGCACAGCGTCTCGAGGAGCGCCGCATCGGAGATGTCGCTGCTGCCGCGTTCGTCGGCGAGCGCCTTTCGGGCGTCACGCCAGAGCGCCATCACGTCGGGCGGTAGCTCGAGCGTCATGCGCTTGGGCCTCAGATCGCGACGCTGCGGATCGGTGGGCAGATCACCGAGCGCTCGCCCCGCGACCATCGCCTGCACCTCGGTCGAGTTGCGATGCTCGATCGCGTCGAGCCACGCGCGTTCGTTGTCGCTCGTCGCAATGCGGGTCAACTCGCGCACGTGCGAGTACGCCAATTCGCCCCGCGAAAGGGCCGCGCTCATGACCGGCAACCCGACGAGCGCCCTCGATACGCGCAGTCTCTCGCGCGCGGTGTGCGGCGCGTAGTGAAGAACGCGCTCCATGTACTCGAAGAACGACGCGTAGCCGCGAAGCAGATGCAGCTTGAGATCGTAGGCGCGCGACAGGTCGAACGCTTCCGCCGCGTCGAGCTTCGCGCGCGCGGTGGCGTAGCTGCGCAACCGGCGCTCGATGCGCGCCCCCTCGTCGAGGTACCGGTCGCCAATCTCTCCATCGCCAGTAACGAATCGCTCGCGTGTCTCGATCTGTTCATAGCCGCGCTCGTCCGTCACGCTCCGCTCGTACACGCCCGTCCACTCGGTGGTGTTCCTCTCGTCGAACATGTAGATGTTCTACACCC
>Ga0154020_10005608_pt1 | contig 14769 bp, 13 predicted proteins | sample Klosneuvirus_201_FD_109709 | JGI IMG/M metagenome (GOLD analysis project Ga0154020, IMG submission 109709) | Active sludge microbial communities from wastewater, Klosterneuburg, Austria - Klosneuvirus_20160825_MG | ecosystem: Engineered > WWTP > Aerobic digester > Activated sludge | place...
GTGGATAATCCTGTAAAACACTATTATCAAGGATACGGTAATAGATGTTTTTCTGCTCCCGATGAGATTCAAGAATGTTGCCATGTTTCATTAGAAGGAGATGTTGAGATGTTCTGGGCTTGGATGCTCCAATCGCCCTGGCAATTTCACTGACAGTCTTTTCCGTGTCCACCAAGAGCCATAGGATCAATACCCGATTGGGATTGCTAAACACCTTACCAAGCATGGCTTGATGTTCGGCCAATTGCCTGATTTCTTTAGAAAAAATCGGTTCCATAGATATCCTCTTAACCTGCTAAACTCTCTAATCAATTAACTATCTTCCACTGCTGACATCCAAATCATTCCTATAAGATTCTAACCACTGCTGCAACGCCTCAATCTGCCCAAGTCGATATTGGTACATTGTCCAACGATAGGATTGCGGTTCGCTGGCTGTCATTTGCGTATTGAATTCAGTCAACCATCTCTGACAAACAGAACACTGTTTATCAATTAATTGCCGCACCATATCTGCATTCTTTTTTGATACAAAATACAATTTGGCTAAAAATTCTTGACGGATGAGTCGCGGCGTAGTTACCGGACTTGATACCCAATCCATAAAAGCCTCGCGACCCAAACTGGTAAGTTCAAAGACCCGTCTTGGGGGATGTGGATCCTGGCTCTGAAGTGTGCTATTCGTGAAGCCGTCCTTCTCCAATTTCGCGAGAAGCGCATAAAGTTGGCTTTGTTTCAAATGCCAGATCAAGCCTAATCCAGTGGGATCGGAAATCATCTGGTGAAGTTGATAACCATGTTGAGGGCCATCAAGCAAAAATCCAAGCAAAGCTATTTCCAATCCGGGGGGACGACGCACCATGGGACACATAAACAGCATTTCTCCGTATTCAATAAATGAGTATACAAAAGATGACGTCACATCAACGTCACGATTCAATGTGACGTTTGTAACAAAACAATTGCAACAATAAATAACCTATGCTACTATACTTTTGTGGAGATTCTCTCCGCATTGAATCTGTATTTAACTGACGGACAGTTCCCCACTATTCCATATCCATTACATCTCACCAACCAGAAAGTTAATCGGAGGATCTATGTTAAGAAAATCGCTCGTCATTAATGGGGTTAGCAAGTCATTGATCGTTGACCAGGAGACCAGTCTGGCCGATGTCTTGCGCAAGCAGTTACTCTTGACCGGCACAAAAGTCTCGTGCAACGATGGTCATTGTGGCGCCTGTTCGGTCATCGTGGATGGCAAGCTCACCCTTGCTTGCGTTACCAAACTGAGCCGCGTTCCAGAAGGCGCGTCCATTACTACGGTTGAAGGGATTGGCACACCTGAAAAGATGCACCCGATCCAGGTGGCATTTGCAGTATACGGTGCAGCGCAGTGCGGTTTCTGCACACCAGGCATGGTTGTTTCAGCGAAAGCGTTATTGGATGGTAATCCCAGCCCGACACGTGAAGATGTCCGCTCCTGGTTGACCAAGCATCACAATGCCTGTCGTTGTACCGGTTACAAGCCGATTGTGGATGGCATCATGGAAGCCGCAAAAGTTATGCGCGGCGAGATGAAACTTGAGGATCTGGAATACAAACTTCCCGCCGACGGCAAGATTTGGGGTGGAAAATATCCGAGACCGACCGCAGTCGGCAAAGTTACCGGCACTCTCGATTTCGGCCAGGATCTCGGCTTGAAGATGCCCAAGAATACGCTGCAATTGGCACTGGTACAAGCCAAGGTTTCGCATGCCAATATCCTTTCAATTGACACATCCGAAGCCGAGAAGATGCCCGGTGTGTTCAAGGTAGTCACTCACAAAGATATCAAAGGCAAGAACCGCATCACTGGCTTGATTACCTTCCCAACCAACAAGGGTGATGGTTGGGATCGCCCGATTCTTTGTGACACTAAAGTATTCCAGTACGGCGACGCAATTGCCATCGTCTGCGCAGATACAATCGAACAGGCCAAGGCCGCTGCAGAAAAAGTCAAAGTGGAATTGGAAGAACTCCCCGCATATATGAATGCCCCCGCCGCGATGGCAGATGACGCTATCGAGATCCATCCTGGCACGCCCAACATTTACTTCGAACAAAAAGTTGCCAAGGGCCCCGACACAAAATCCATTATGGAATCGGCTCCCTACGTAGTCAGTGATAGTTTCTATCTCCAGCGCCAGCCACATCTGACCATTGAGTCGGATATGGGTTTTGCTTATTATGATGAACAGGGACGCGTTACCATTCACTCGAAATCCATCGGCCTGTTCCTGCATCTTTATATGATTGCCCCAGGACTCGGTCTCGAACCAGACAAACTACGTTTGGTGCAAAACCCCGCAGGTGGCACGTTTGGTTACAAGTTCAGCCCAACAATGGAAGCCTTACTTGGCGCAGCCTGCATGGCAACCGAACGCCCCGTTTATCTGGAATATGATTATCAGCAGTATATGCAATATACCGGCAAGCGCTCGCCGTTCTTCCTTGATATTAAGATGGCGGCTGACAAAGATGGAAAGATCATCGCGATGGAACATGACTACATCGTTGACCACGGGCCATATTCCGAGTTTGGCGATCTACTGACCCTTCGTGGCGCACAATATATCGGTGCTGGATACAATATCCCAAGCATTCGTGGACGTGGCCGTACTGTCGCCACCAATCATGTTTGGGGAGCAGCGTTCCGCGCTTATGGTTCACCTCAAGCCTTCTTGGCCTCTGAAAGCCTGGTAGATGAACTGGCTGAGAAAATGGGAATAGATCCATTGGAATTCCGATATCAAAATGTTTATCGTCCCGGCTCTACCACCCCCACCGGCCAGGATCCTGAAGTTTATTCCCTGCCGGAAATGCTCGATAAACTCCGCCCGATCTATAAGGAAGCCAAAGAGAAGGCTAAGCGCGAATCGACTCCTGAGAATAAGAAAGGCGTCGGAGTCACAATCGGTATCTATGGATGCGGCCTTGATGGTGTCGATGGCTCGGAAGCAGATGTTGAATTGACCAAGGACGGCGTGACTATCTACAACACCTGGCAGGATCATGGTCAAGGTGCAGACATGGGAACGCTCGGCACAGCCCATGAAGGTTTGCGCGTACTTGGAATCAGACCAGATCAAATCAAACTGGTGATGAACGATACCGGCACGGCTCCAAACAGCGGTCCGTCAGGCGGCAGCCGAAGCCAGGTCATGACCGGTAACGCCATCAAGAATGGTTGCGAACAACTTGTGGCAGCCATGACTAAATCCGATGGATCGTTCCGCACATACGATGAAATGGTCAAAGAAAACCTGCCGCTCAAGTACCACGGCAAGTGGTCCGCCTCAATGAACTCCAACTGCGATGCGAATGGTCAGGGAAATCCCTTCGCCATTTATATGTATGGCGCGTTCCTGGCAGAAGTCAACGTCAATACCAAAACTGGCAAGACCACAGTTGAGGGAATGACGGTCATGGCTGACATCGGCAAGATCAACAATAAACTTGTAGTTGATGGCCAGATTTATGGTGGTGTTGCCCAGGGTATCGGTTTGGCCCTCTCAGAAGACTTCGAAGATATTGAAAAGCACAGCACCATGCTCGGCGCTGGAATCCCGTTTGCCAAGGATATTCCTGACAAGTTCGATATTCACTACTTCGAGAATGCCCGCGATAACGGCCCCTATGGTGCCGCCGGCGTTGGCGAACTCCCGCTGACCTCGCCGCATGTAGCGATTGTCAATGCCATTTACAACGCAACCGGCGTACGCATTCGTCATCTGCCTGCTAGACCCGACAAGGTATTAGCTGGCCTAAAGACATTGCAACCTGCATAGCTTATTTCAACAAAGGGAGTGCTCCGCTTGTGAGCACTCCCTACTTTTTATCTTCCACTGATCTGCGCGAAGTTTCGCGAATTTTTGGTTTGCAGCTATTTCGTGTTGATTAGCATTTGGTTACAGGCACCTTCTCATGGATCAAAAACAACTGCGTGAACAGGAAAACCGCTGTATTCAAGAACAGGCTCCCGCATGTACAACGGCCTGCCCGGCACATGTGGATGCGCGCGGCATCACGGCGGAAATCACAAAAGGAGATTTCAACGCTGCATACAAGTTGTATCGTAAAGCCGTACCATTCCCTGGAATCATCAGCCGCATTTGTGACCAACCCTGCCAAACGACCTGCCTGCGTAAAGACTCAGGCGGAGCAATTGAAATTGCTGCGCTGGAACGTGCCATTATGGAATTCGGCAGTCAGGGCGCGGAACCTGTCAAACGGCTTCCACGTAAATCGAAAACAGTAGCAATTATCGGCGGGGGAATAAGCGGTCTCACCGTCGCGCATGATCTGGCTCGCAAAGGCTGGGGTGTTGTCATCTATGAAGCCAGTGATCGCATCGGCGGCGGATTATGGAAAACCTCACCTGATACACTGCCGCGTGATGTACTCATTAATGATTTGAAGATCATCGAAGAATTGGAAATTGAAATCCACTTCAATGAAGCGGTAGGCCGTTCAGGTGGAAATGGTCATCGCACTTTTTTGGCAAGGCTATGTGACGAATATGATGCAGTCTATCTTGCCATTGGTCCGCACTCCAGTGACATCCCAGACTTAAGGCTTAACGAACAAGACCAGATCGCAATCGACCCGATTACCTTCCAAACCAGCAATGAAAAAGTTTTTGCCGGCGGCGATGTACTTCGCGTTTCAGTCAATTTCTCCAATCCCCCTGAACTTAAACATTCTGCGATCCTGTCCGTTTCCGAAGGGCGGCGCGCTGCCACTTCGATAGATCGTTTCCTGCAAAAAGTTTCTCTGACTGCATCCCGCAGCAACGAAGGCTCGTATACAACTCGCTTATATACAAACGTATCAGAAGTGGTCTCACAATCTCCTTTAATTACAACCGATCTTTCAACTCGTTACAGCCAGGAAGTTGCAGAGACTGAAGCCGCTCGTTGCATCCAATGCGAGTGTATGGAATGCGTGAAAGTCTGCGAATATCTGAAACACTACAAGGGCTATCCAAAGAAATATATCCGCGAGACTTATAACAACCTTTCGATCGTAATGGGAACGCGCCACTCCAACCAGTTCATCAACACCTGCGCTTTGTGTGGACTATGTGGTGAAGTCTGCCCCACCGATGTGGATATGGGCGAGATCTGTCACAATGCGCGCGAACAAATGGTGGAACAAAAGCGGATGCCTGCCTCGGCGCACGATTTTGCGTTGCGGGACATGGCATTCAGCAACGGGGAAAAGTTCGCGCTCGCTCATAACGCGCCTGGGCTTGATACCAGTTCCTATGTGTTTTTTCCTGGCTGCCAGTTGAGCGGCTCCTCCCCCGAATATGTTGGGAAAGCATACAGTTTCCTGAAAGATACGCTCCAAAAAGATGATGCGGGCGTTGGCTTGATGCTGCGCTGCTGCGGCGCACCTGCCGATTGGGCAGGACGCAAGGAATTATTTGCAAATTCACAGTCCGAGTTTCGGGCTGAGTACGAAAAACTTGGCAAACCGAAAGTAATCCTTTCCTGTTCAAGCTGCTATCAGATGTTCCAGAAACATTATCCTGATGTGGAAATTCTTTCCTTCTGGGATGTAATGAATGAACATGGAAAATTTACGAAACGAGAATTCGCTGCGCCTGTGGCAATTCACGACCCGTGTTCGACACGCTACGAGAACCACATTCAAGATTCCATCCGCGACATAATTATCAAAATGGGCGGAGAGATTCATGAACTTCCGCTCAACCGCGAGAAGACTGAATGCTGTTCCTTTGGTGGCGTGATGTGGCTTGCGAATAAACCCGTCGCTGAGAAGATGGTGCAACAGCGTATCAGCGAAAGTCCGCTGGATTTTGTCACCTACTGCGCGATGTGCCGTGACTTCTTCGCCCGCAATGGCAAGCGGACGCTGCATATTTTCGATTACATCTTTGGCGAAGAAAAATCAGACTTGGCGGCGGTTCCAGCGTTGGGATTCTCCCAACGTCACGAGAACCGTGCCCGCTTGAAAGAAAAACTACTTAGAGATTTATGGAGTGAAACCATGCCCGACACAGCCGACTTTGAATCCATCCGTCTGGTGCTGCCAGAGGATGTGCAAAAGCAGGTGGAAGAGCGTTTGATTTTGGTGGAAGATATGCAGAAGGTCATCGAATACGCCGAACGGTCAGGCAAGCGCATGTTGAATAATTCCACGAAACATTATCTGGCATATTTCAAACCGACCAGTGTCACTTATTGGGTGGAATACACCAAACAGGATGATGGCGCGTTCTTTGTTTACAAGGCATACAGTCACCGCATGGAATTGGGCATCGGAGCGCAGAAATGAGCGAATACTTTGATCCCGCCAAATACGAAGGCTGGGTGTGCGCGGACTGTAACATTCCCCTGCAACTGAGCAAGGTGGATGTATCATACTTGGGTAATTCCTTCCCTGTGGACTTGCTCAAATGTCCCAACTGCGGATTGGTCTTGATTCCTGAAGAACTCGCGCTTGGCAAAATGGCAGAAGTTGAAAAGGCGTTAGAGGATAAGTAGCGTGCTGCCTTTTTTTCAGCCAATGTACGAAAGTGATGTGATGAGCGAAGTCACCGGGGGCTTGCTGCGTCCAGGTGGGTTTGTATTGACCAAACGCTTGATCGAATTATGCAATTTCGATCCTGGTGATATGGCGCTGGATATTGGAGGCGGTTCAGGAGCGACCGTTCAATATCTACTAGACGCGCTCTCTGTGTATGCGATCGGCGTTGATACGTCCCTTCATTTATTGAAACAAGGGATTGCGAGTGATTTTCGCCTGCCATTGACCTGCGCAAACGGAAGATCTCTCCCAATCTCAAATAGGCGTGTGGACGCGGTCATTGCAGAGTGCAGTCTGTCCGCTTTTTCTGATATTGATGAAACACTGGCTGAGATCAGACGTGTTCTACGTCCCAAAGGACGGTTGGCATTTAGCGACCTCTTTGCCCGCAATCCAGAAGGGACGCTTGCAGCACGTTCACTGTCGCTTTCCTGCGGCTTGGACTGCGTCATGACAAAAGATGATTTGCTATCGCGTTTACAGTCTCACGGGTTTGAAGTGATGGTTTGGGAAGACCATTCGTACGCACTTAAGCAACTCATCGGGCAAATGATCTTCAAACATGGTTCGATCAACGAATTCTGGAAAAGGTCTGTGACCAACGCCAACCCGCTGGAAGTTCAGGCTTCTGCCAGCAAAATGAAACTTGGCTATTATCTTCTTACAGCCCAAAAGGTGTAACGTGGACGATAACAATGAACTAGTTGTTCTTCGCAAGCAGGGATTTTATTGCAGCCAGATTTTGATGTTGCAAGGCATGGAGATGATGGGTAAAAGCAATCCCGACCTCATCCGCGCCATGCATGGGCTGGCTGGCGGATTGGGCTTCTCTGGCGAGTTGTGCGGTGCGTTGACGGGCGGAGCTTCATTACTGGGATTGTATGCAGGCAAAGGCACGCCCGAACAACCCGAAGACCCGCGCTTGGATTTTATGATTCAGGATTTGGTTAAGTGGTTCAAGGCGGAATACTCCGAACAGTTTGGCGGAATCCGTTGTGAAGAAATTCTGGCAGGCAATAGTCAGAATCAGGCGATACGCTGTCCCATTTTGGTGAATGGCGTTTTGCAAAAGGTAAAAGAATTATTGGTTGAGAACGGATACGACCTCTCGGGGTTGGAGGAATGAGCGAAGTCCTTTCTCACACCGAAAGCGTTTGTCCTGAGTGCCTTGCGCGAATCCCTGCCACGCGGGTGATGTACGGCGGTGGGGATGTCTATCTCGAAAAAGACTGCCCCGACCACGGGCATTTCAAAACCATCATCTGGCGCGGGCTGCCCGCGTTCACTTCGTGGGTCAAACCTAAAATCCCCACCTATCCCAAAAATCCATTTACCGAAGTCCAGCGCGGATGTCCGTATGATTGCGGTTTATGCGCCGAGCATAAACAGCAATCTTGCTGTGTGCTGCTCGAAGTGACTCAACGCTGTGACCTGCATTGTCCCGTCTGTTTTGCGGACGCGGCGAATAACCCGCCAGCAGATTTAACTCATGACGAAATCAACGCATGGTATGAGCGTTTGCTTTTGGCGGGCGGACCGTTCAATATTCAACTTTCGGGCGGTGAGCCTTGTGTGCGAAATGACCTGCCTGAAATCATAAAAATCGGACGCTCGCACGGTTTCAACTTTTTTCAATTAAATACCAACGGTCTGCGCATTGCGCGGGACTTTGAATATTTGTCCGCGCTCAAAGAGGCGGGACTTTCAACAGTCTTCCTGCAATTCGACGGCACACGCGACGAGATTTTCAAAACCATCCGCGGGCGTGAACTGCTTAAGAAGAAAATGGCAGTCATTGAGAATTGCGGCAAGTTGAATATCGGTGTGGTGCTAGTGCCAACGCTCGTGCCTAATGTCAACACAGATAATATCGGGGACATCCTTCGTCTTGCGCTGGCGAACATGCCCACGGTGCGCGGCGTGCATTTTCAGCCCGTCAGTTATTTTGGGCGCTACCCCGAAACGCCCACCGACGACATGCGCATTACCATCCCCGAAGTCATTCAATCCATCGAGTCGCAAACAGGTGGATTGATTCAAGCGGGCACGCTTTGTCCGCCTGGTGGTGAGAACGCGCTGTGTTCCTTCCACGGAAATTATGTTTTGATGGCGGATGGCGCGCTCAAGCCGTTGACCCGCCACAAAGAGGATTCCTGCTGCTGTCAGCCCATCCCCGCCGCGGAAGGCGCTTCACGCTCCCGAGAATTTGTCGCTGCCCATTGGTCATCGCCTGCGCCTTTAGCGGATCTGCCCGTCATCGGCGCTCCGAGTTTCGGCGAGTGGGATGTCTTCCTCGAACGCAAACGCACGCATACCTTTTGTGTCTCTGGCATGGCGTTTCAAGACGCGTGGACTCTCGACCTCGACCGCCTGCGCGAGTGCTACATCCACACCGCCAGCCCTGATGGGCGATTGATTCCGTTCTGCGCGTATAACTTGACGGATAAGTACGGCAGGTCGTTATATCGGAATGTAACGGATTTGGCAACGGATGGCTTCGCGGAGCGGATAAACGGATGAAGGTTACGCCGCTTGATTTGTGGGTAAAGCAAAAAACGGATGGTGTTGACCTTGCGGTGTGGCAACTTGCAAAGTTGAATGAAACGTTGTCGCTGGTACGTGCGCGGAGTTCGTTCTATAAAAAACTTTTTGTGGGAATGCCCGAATCCATTTCGAGTTTGGATGAGTTGAGTCAATTCCCGTTTACGACGCCAGAGGATATTCGACAAAATCCGCTTCAATTTGTGTGCGTGTCGCAGGATGATATTCAACGGGTGGTGACGCTTCAATCTTCAGGGACAACTGGGGAGCCAAAACGAATATTTTTCACCGCTGACGACCAGCAGTTGACGATTGATTTCTTCGGCGTGGGCATGTCCACGCTGGTGGAGGCGGGCTGGCGAGTAATGATTTGCCTACCTTACGAAACACCTGGCAGTGTGGGTGATTTGTTGCGGATGGGATTGGAACGCAAAGGCGCTCATCCGATTCCGTATGGGATGGTCAAAGACCCGCTCCACGCTTTGGATGTGATGGAAAAAGAGCAGGCAGATTGTCTCGTCGGGTCGCCGACACAGATATTGAGTCTGGCACGGAGATGGAATCCTCAGCATAAAGTGCCACGCACCATTTTGCTTTCAACGGATTATGTCCCTGCGGCGATTGTCACAGTGTTGGAAAATACTTGGGGCTGCAAAGTCTTTAATCATTACGGCGCTACAGAAATGGGACTGGGCGGTGGTGTGGAATGTGAAGCGCACCGCGGATTTCATCTGCGTGAAGCGGATATGTACTTTGAAATCGTAAATCCCGAAACGGGCGAACCTGTCCCTGATGGTGAATATGGCGAAGTGGTATTCAGCACATTGACTCGGCGCGGAATGCCGCTCCTCCGCTATCGCATGGGAGATAGAAGCAGGTTCATCGTCAGGGAATGTCCATGCGGGACAAAGTTGCGGACGTTGGAAAAAGTCCGCGGGCGGTATAGCGGATTTGTTTCAGTTGGCAATGAAATTTTGAAACTGCCTGACTTCGACGAGGCGCTGTTCGCACTGTCAGGGTTGTTGAATTTTTCGGTAACGGTATCAGGCTCGGCTGGGGATGAAGCGCTGCTCATTGATACGCAAATGCTCATAGATGCAGAGTCTGTTCGTGAGGTGGAAAAGGCTCTCGAGTCGATTTCATCCATAAAAAAAATTGTGCGTTGTCATCACAATCCAAATGAAGTTGGAAGTTTACTCAAACGAATCATCATTGATAAGCGAGGTCAACATGCGTGAAGTGTTTGCGGAGATCGAAGCGTGGCGTAAGGAAGGTAAGCCGACGGCGATTGCGACGAATGTGCGGAAGGAAGGCGCGTCGCTGCGACCATTGGGTGCGAAGATGGCGATGACGACCAGCGGAGAAATTGCTGGGTCGGTGACTGGCGGCTGCATTGAAGGTGTGGTGTATGAAGAGGCGCAGGCGGTGATCAAGAGTGGCGTGCCGAGGTTGCTGCATTATGGCGTGACAAATGAAGAAACGCCGTGGGAAGTTGGCTTGAGTTGCGGCGGCTCGCTAGAAGTGTTTGTCGAGTCGCTGGATTCGCCGCAGTGGCGCGTGCTGTATCCAATGTTGAAAAAAAGCCTCGAGGAAAACGAATCGGTGGCGGTGGCAACGGTGATTGCGGGCGATGGCTTGGGCAACAAAATTTTGATTTGGTCGGACGGGCGCACACTGGGAAGTTTGGGCGCGACGACACTCGACGCAGATGTGGCAACTTGGGCGCGGGGAAAAATGCGCGTGCAAGAATCAGACTGGAAAAATTTCGGGGCAGCGGATGTGTTCGTTGATGTGCTGCCACCACCTGCCCGCATGGTGGTAATTGGCGCAGTGCATATCGCCATTCCGCTGGTGACATTGGCGAAGACGCTCGGCTATCGCACGATTGTGATTGACCCGCGTGAAGCATTTGCAACGCGCGAGCGATTTCCCAACGTGGATGAATTGAGCACCGAGTGGCCCTCAGAAGCCTTGGAGAAATTACACCCTGATGACAGCACATATATAGTGGTCATCAGTCACGATGAAAAATTGGATAATCCCGCGTTGCAAGTTGCACTGGCGAGTCCTGCGCGATATGTGGGGGTACTGGGAACGCGGAAAAATATCGGCAAGCGACTCGCAGCTTTGCGCGAACTCGGTTCGACAGACGAACAATTATCCCGTTTGCAGGCGCCGATTGGAATAAAACTTGGAGCGGTTAGTCCCGAAGAGATTGCGCTGTCAATTCTGGCAGCAATGGTGGCGGCGAAACACGGAGAGCTTGAAGTCGAGGGAAATTTTGTGGCGGTACCAACATAACAAAAAAGGTGGTCGAGTGACCACCTTTTTTGTTCATGAAAATATTCTACGAAACCCAAGTCACTGTCCCTGTTTGAGTCGTATCATATCCGCCGAGGTTATTGATGGCGGATTTTGTTTGCTTGGCGCTCAACCATTTCTTGAGTGTTTGCACGGATTCGCTTTCCCATTTTTCATCGGGAACGATGAGATCATAGCGTTCGGTGGTCAGGAGTATGAAATCGAGACCAAAGGACAGCGCCGCGGTCTCCACGCCGATACCTGCGTTGGCTTGTCCCTTGCTGATGGCACGGGCGACCTCAGAATGAGTCATCTTTTCTTCATCGTAGCCAGAGATGCTGGATGGATTGATTTTCAAACTGCGCAATTGCGCGTCCAGCCAGACACGCGTGCCAGACCCCTGCTGACGATTTGCAAAATGCACGCCTGATTTGGTCAGGTCTTTCAGGCTTTTGATGCCGAGTGGATTTCCTTCTGGGAGAATCAGTCCCACACGGCGATGAGCGAGCGTGAGCATTGCCACTTTTTGACCAGGCAATAATTTACGGATGAACGGCTCGTTGTAGGTATCGGTATTTTCGTCCCACAGGTGACAACCTGCCAGGTCAGCTTTCTTCTCGGCGAGTGCGATGAGTCCGCCGAGGCTGCCTGTGAACGATAAATGCAATGAGAGTTTCGGATTGTTTTCGTGATACTGCGAAGCAATCAACGCGAGGGACGGGTCATGGCTGCCGACAAAGCGCAGAATGTTCGGCGGAGTCTCTTCGGGCTGGCTGGAGAATGTCCGCCAGCGGTCGAGTGCCACGCGCAAGGATTGTTCCACCTCATCGGGAGAATATCCAGCGGTCATGATTTCCAGCAGGAAGGCTTCCATACGATTGAACAACGCCGCGCGCCGCATGGGATTTTGAGTCTGTTCGGGAATTTGCTCGACGACTTTTGTCCCCTTCCCCACATGGCTGACAACCAATCCCTGATGAGCCAATTCCTGATAGGCACGCATAATGGTTCCAGTCGTGCAGCCCCACTGCTCGGTCATCTTGCGCATGGGCGGCAATGATGCGCCTGGTTTTATGACGCCCGAAAGAATGTCATCGCGAATTGATTCGATAATTTGCTGGTACAGATGTGATTGATCCATGTTTTTAGTATAGTGGGAGGAAGGGCATTTGGCAAGTTGTTATTTTGATAACAATCCCTATTGATAAATCATTTGCGATATACTGACCACACAAAACTGCTTGCTTGGTGAGTATATGACAGACAAAAAACCACATCACATTGGAACACTTTCCCCCGAAATGACACTGCTCGGTTTGCTCTATAAAGAAGCAGGGCATGGATATGACCTGCACCGTACCGTCAACGCGGATTTGGGTCAGGTCTGGCATTTGAGTCAGAGTCAGGCGTACGCCATTTTGAAGCGGCTTGAAGCGCAGGGCGATATTTCAGTGAAGAAAATCCCGCAGGAAAAACTTCCCAGCCGTCAGTCATTGCAAATGACCGAGCAGGGTCGCCAAAACTTTTTGGACTGGCTGAACGCTCCCAGCGGCGGCAGCACCCGCGCCATCCGCATGGAATTCATCACACGTTTGTATTTTCTCAAAATGTACTTCCCTAAAAAAATCACAAAGGCATTCGAACAGCAGCGCGCCGAAGCGGATACGCACATCCAGCGTCTGGAAGCCACACTCGCAGAATTGCCCACCGAGCAGATATACAACCGCATGAGTCTGGAGATGCGTTTGAAGCAGCTAAAATTTGTTCTCGAATGGCTGGATGAAAGCCAAAAATTTTTCAAGTGATCTCAAAAAATGACCTCTGCTGAATTTCACATGAAGCCAATCGGCGTAATCCACACGCCATTCAAGGAAAAGTCGGAGACGCCCATTCAGTTTTCGCGTTCCACTGCGTTTGGGGAAATCGAAATCTATTCTGAATTTGAAGAGGGTCTGACAAGTATCGAAGGATTATCGCACCTCATCCTGATTTACGTTTTTCACGAAGCGTTGGAAAACAAATCCTTATTGGTCAAACCATTTTTAGATGAAAACATGCACGGCATTTTCGCAACCCGCTATTACACCCGCCCGAACCCGATCGGCTTTTCAGTTGTGCGGCTTGTCGAGCGAATAGGTCGGCGTTTAAAAATACAATGGGTGGACATGCTGGATGGAACCCCGCTGCTGGACATCAAACCCTATGTGCCCGAGTTCGATGTTCATAAAGTGGACAAGCTGGGGTGGTACGAAACTAGGTCACATCAGTAGCAAAATCATTGAATAAATTCTTCTGAAAATTACTTGTCGCTACAAAGATTTTTGCGATATACTCACTTAGTGAGTACTAACCAAGACAAATTTCACTAAGGAGAATCCATGAAACGCCTGCTATCCCTAACCCTTTTGCTTTCCATCTTGTTGACAGCCTGCGGCGCCTCGGCCACACCGACGCCTGTTCCCGTCACCGAAGCGCCAACCCTTGCGCCGACAGAAGTTCCGCCAACCGCCACACCTGAGCCAGTGCCTCAGACCCTGACAATCTTCGCCGCTGCTTCTCTCACCGACGCATTCACCGAAATTGGCGTCGCCTTTGACGCAGCCAACCCTGGCGTCACCACCACCTTCAACTTTGCAGGCTCCCAAGCCCTGCGGACTCAAATCGAAGAAGGCGCCCCTGCTGATGTATTCGCCTCTGCCAGCGGCAAGGAAATGGAAACGCTCGTTACAGGCACTTTCGTTGGCGCTGATGTTTCGCAAGTATTTCTGTCTAATAAGCTAATCGTCATCCTGCCCGCGGATATCCCCGCTGCTCTCGAAAAGCTGGAAGACCTCGCCAGCCCTGGAATCAAAATTGTTTTAGCTGCGGAAGAAGTTCCCGTCGGCAAGTATGCTCGTCAGGCACTCGACCTGATGGACGCTTCTTTTGGAGCAGGGTACAAAGACAAGGTTTTGGCAAACGTCGTTTCCAACGAAGACAATGTCAAACAGGTAGTTGCCAAAGTCCAGCTTGGCGAAGCGGATGCGGGTATCGTCTATGTTTCAGATGTGGTCGCCGCGCCCGAATTGAAGTCCATTGAAATTCCCGCGGACTTGAATGTCATCGCCAAGTATCCCATTGCGCCGCTGGTCAAATCTGAAAATGCCGACCTCGCCGCGAAGTTCATTGAATACGTCCTCTCGGCTGAGGGACAGGTTGTACTCGCCAAATGGGGATTTGTTCCTGTTAAGTAATTTTAGTAAAATGAAAGTCGCGGGAAAATATCCCGCGACTTTTTTATATTACATGACCAAACTCCGAGAATTTTCCCGCCAGGTCTTTGGAGAAGGA
>Ga0154020_10005609_pt1 | contig 14768 bp, 10 predicted proteins | sample Klosneuvirus_201_FD_109709 | JGI IMG/M metagenome (GOLD analysis project Ga0154020, IMG submission 109709) | Active sludge microbial communities from wastewater, Klosterneuburg, Austria - Klosneuvirus_20160825_MG | ecosystem: Engineered > WWTP > Aerobic digester > Activated sludge | place...
CCATGATTGCGTATTGGGGCGGCCGAAGGCAGTGCCTTCGGCTACTCCAATACGGCTAGTCCATCAATCCTGCCCCGCACGCCTGACACGCGTCGCGTATGCGAGGGTGGCCCGGATGTCCTCACGCTCAAGGTCTGGATAGTCAAGGAGAATCTCATCGGTCGTCATACCCGACGTGAAGAGCTCGAGGATGGACCCGGCTGCGCAGCGCCTATCGAGGATTGTTCGGCGTTGGGGCAATGTCAGACAGTTTCTGCGGCCATGGTCGCATGCCAAATTCGATTACTTCGCCATCATCGCGGAAGTCGAAGCCCTCGTATAGGCCGCGCGCCATTTCCGTCAGGGTGCCCGGTCGCATCAGCGACAAACTGCCCAACTTCGTCCCACCCGTGACGGGAAACGGAGGTCCGCTCCAACTGTATGTTGCCTCGAGTGCGATGCCCTTCGACGGGTATAGCATGCTGAAGATGCGCACACTGGGCGGCGCGTTTCGGGCTTCGTAATACTCTGGCGCGCTCAAGCAACGCACTACATCATCGACCGTTGGCTGCTCACTCTGCAGGTAGTCGATCAGGAGTTTCGCCAGGGGCGGATCCGTTGGATAGAGTCCATACGGTGGTCGCAGCGTCTGGAAGATCTTCCTGCCAAGGCCATCAGACCAGATCCAGGCTTGCCCTGACGCCGGGTCACCCCACGTCCTGGTGCCGCGAAATCCGAGGTTATCGGCAATCCAAGCGGACGTGTTCGCATTTGTAAGCGCGTCAAAGGGCAATTCGCGAAGCTGAGGCGGGAAAAACTGATCGCATCGACGCTGCAAGCGCCCGCCCGAGGCGCTGAAAGACACCGCCAGCAGCAATCCGAGCGCGAGCAATCTTTTTCTCATGAGTAGCGCCGATTTTGGCGCGCCGTTTTGGGATAGCCGAAGGCAGTGCCTTCGGCTACCCCAAAACGGCTATTCCATCAGCCGCGCCACGCTGGCGACCGTGTCGCCCTCGCGCGGATTGATCAGGCGCGAGCCCTTGGTCGCCCGACCGCTGGCCGGAATATCGGTTACCTTCTGGCGCAGGGCGACCCCGTCGGCGGTGATCAGCGTGACCTGATCGGTGGGCTGGACGACCCGCGCCGCGACCAGCCGGCCAGTCGCGTCAAAATTGCTGGTCATCGTCCGCATCCCGCCGCCGCCGCGGCCTTTTGCTGTGTATTCCTCAAGCGTTGTGCGCTTGCCATACCCGCGCTCGGTGACTGTCAGCAGGAAGCCGCCCGGCTCGACGACTTCCATCCCCGCGATGTAATCGCCTTCGCGCTTGAGGCGCATGGCGCGCACCCCGCCTGCCGCTCGGCCCATCCGGCGAACAAGCGTTTCGCCAAAGCGCAGGGCCTGGCCCATCGCGGTGACGATCAGGACATCTCCGCTGCCAGTGGTCAAACGCACATAGGTGAGTTCGTCGCCCGCCACGAGCGACATGCAGATCAGGCCGCTCGAGCGGATATTGGCAAACGCGCTCAGGTCAACCCGTTTGATCCTTCCGCGCCGGGTGCACATCGCCACGGTCGGCATGGGCAGCTTGCTGTCGAGGGCGGCTGCCGGCGCGGTATCGTCCGCCGTGCTCTCAGCCGCCTCAGCCTCCGCGGAACCATCTGCGCCATCCGCCACTTCGGCGTCCACCGACCCATCCGCGCCATCGGCCGCCTCGGGCTGATCGGGGTCGAGATCCATCGCCTGGGCATCGACATCCGACGCCTCAACCATTTCCGAGACCGGCTCATCGTCCTCATCGCCCGCCCTGGCGGCCAGCATCAGGTCCTTGGAAACCGGCAGCGCGGCGGTGATCCGCTCCTTGTCGCCAATCGCGATCAAGTTGCTCAGGAACATGCCTTTGGCCGCCCGATCGGCCTCGGGGATCTGATACGCGCGCAAGGCGTAGACCTTGCCCAGGTTGCTGAAGAACAGGACCGTGTCGTGGCTGCGGGCCGAGAAGAGGAACATGACCTCGTCATCTTCCTTGGTCGCCATGCCGCTCGATCCGCGCCCGCCCCGGTTCTGGGCCCGATACGCCTCGGCCAGGGTGGACTTGACGTAGCCGCGCTGGGTGAGCGAAATCAGCAAATGCTTGTCGGCGATCAGCTCCTCGTCCTCAAAGCTCTCGCGGGCGTCGCCCAGAATCTGGGTGCGCCGCTCGTCGCCGTACTTATCGATCAGGCGCTGGCAGTCGTCGCGAATGAGCCCGAGGATCTTGCCTGGATTGGCCAGGAGGTCCTCGAAATGGGCGATCTGGCGCATGCATTCCTGATACTCGTCCTCGATCTTCTGGCGCTCGAGGGCGGCCAGCCGGCGCAACTGGAGGTCCAGAATCGCCTGGGCCTGCAAGTCACTCAGCCCAAAGCGCGCGATTAAGGCGCTCTTGGCGCCATCGGCATTTGGCGCGCCGCGGATGATGCGGATGACCTCGTCGAGGAACTCGATCGCAATGCGTAGACCCTCGAGGATGTGGGCGCGGGCCTTGGCCTTGGCCAGCTCGAACTCGGTGCGGCGCCGAATCACTTCGCGGCGATGCTCGATGAAGATCATCAGCGCGCGTTTGAGGCTGAGCAGGCGGGGCTGGCCGTCGACCAAGGCCAGGATTTGGGCGCCAAAGGTGGTCTGTAGGGCCGAAAATTTATACAGCCGGTTGAGCACCCGATTCGGCTGCGCGCCGCGGCGAAGCTCGATGACCACGCGCATGCCGTTCCGATCGCTCTCGTCGCGCAGGTCGCTGATCTCTTCGATCCGCCCTTCGCGGGCAAGATCGGCCACCCGCTCGATCCAGAGCGCCTTGTTGACCTGATACGGCAGCTCGGTCACGATGATCTGGAAGCGGTCGGCCTTCTTCATCTCCTCGATGTCGGCCACGCCCCGAATGACCAGCCGCCCGCGGCCGGTGGCATACATCTGCTGGATGCCCTCGCGGCCGATGATGAGCCCGCCGGTCGGGAAGTCCGGGCCGGTGACGATCTTGACCAGATCATCCAGGCTGACGTCGTCGATGGCCTCCCACTTCTCAATCAGCAGGTTGATCGCCCCGCACAGTTCGACGATGTTGTGGGGCGGGATGTTGGTCGCCATGCCGACCGCGATGCCAGTTGCGCCGTTAAGGAGCAGATTTGGCAGAAGGGCCGGCAGGACTTTGGGCTCTTCGAGCGTGCCGTCGTAGTTTTCCTGCCAGTCGACGGTATCCTTTTCCAGGTCGGTGAGGAGTTCCTCTGCCAGGCGCGACAGGCGGACCTCGGTGTAGCGCATGGCCGCCGGCGGGTCGCCGTCGACCGAGCCGAAGTTGCCCTGCCCGTCCACGAGCATGTAGCGCAGCGAGAAGTCCTGGGCCATGCGCGACATCGCGTCGTAGACGCTCGCGTCGCCATGCGGGTGGTATTTTCCCAGCACATCACCGACCACGCGCGCGCTCTTGCGGTATGGCGCGCTGGCGCGCGCGCCGGTGTCGTGCATCACAAAGAGAATGCGGCGCTGAACGGGCTTGAGACCGTCGCGCGAGTCGGGCAGCGCCCGGCTGACGATGACGCTCATCGCGTAATCGAGGTATGAGCCGCGCACCTCGCGGTCAATGTCGACCAAACGGATCCGGCCGGCGCTGCCCGGCTCGATGATGGCGTCGGCGGCCAGAAGCAGCGTGTCGCCGGCGGCTGAAGCCGCGGCGTCAGTCGACGCGGGGACATCCTGCGCAGGCAATTCGGGTTCGATGGGGGTCGGGTCTGTCAAAGCGAATAGGCTCCATGAAAACGGCTCGTCGGGTCACAAAATGGGCGGCGATTTTGCCGCGCCAGACCTTAAATGCATCCTCGGAAAAGTTTAAGGTTTTGGCCGTTTTTCGATGGGTGAATTATACCCTCTGCGAGGCTGGACAAGCGCGTCGGAATCACGGAAAACACGGATTCAAAGGATTTCACGGAGAGGCTATTGCGGGCGAACTCAGTGCTTCCGCGAAAGCCCCCTTCGCCGCGTCATCCGCGATGCTCATTTGGGCTGGCGTCGGTCTCGTCTGGTCGTTCGGTGTCATCTGCAGCCTCCGTGTTTTCGGTGATTCAGACGCGCTTGCCGCATCCAGCCCTCGGCGAGAATCTGCGAAATCGGCGGATGGATCTGTCCGCAGATTTCGCAGATTTCCGCCGATTGGATAGGAATATAAACACGGAGGAGGCCGGGGCAGTTCACAAACACCTTAACGCTCGACCATCGGCAGGAAGCCTTTCGGCACAATCCGATCGCTGATGTAACGAGTCACGATCACGCCATGTAGGGCGTAGGTCTCCATGCGGGTCGCGTGCGCATCCAGCCATGCGCGGTTCAGGCCATCAACGTCCCACTGCCAGGCCTCGGTCTCGATCAGCCAGATTTGGGGCGCGCGCAACACGGCCGCCGGCAGGGGCGAGTCGCGGACCGGCCCAAGTCCGCCATTCGTGTATCCGCCATCGACATCGGTCCGGGGAAGATCGCCAAGATAGTGATCGATGGCGTAACGGGCATACGGCATGACGTAGACGATGGCATCGTTCGGTTTGTGACCAGCCCGCGCGAGCGCGGCGGCCCCGCGCAGGTCGGGCCGGATGGGTGCCGCGGCCTGGGCATACAGTCCGGCGCAGGCGATGAGGCCGAGCGCCCCGGCCAGAATGGCCCGGATTGGCCCACGCAGGCCCGCCAGGAGCGCCCCGAGCAGCAAATACAGGGCTGGAGCCGCCCACAGCAAATAACGGGGCTCAAACAGAGGGACGCGCGAGGAGAGCAGCATCAGCAGCCCGGCCGGGATCGCCATCCAGGCCAGCAACGCCGTGGCTGGCCGGCTCGCCAGGCGGGCGGCCCCCCAGGCTGCCAAACCGGCGGCGATCAACCCGGCAATGTCGGCGAGCGCATCAGGCAGACCGACATCGGAAGGCCTGGCAACTCCAAACGCCCACAAACTGAGCAGACGGGAAACGACCCCATCGATGGCGACGACAGGATGACCAAAGTCCGCCCCGCGCAGGACCACCGGCAGAAGCGGGATCGCCAGCGGCAGCGCAACGGCGGCGCCGGCCGCGAGCGCCGCCCAGGGAAAGCGCTCGCCCGGCCGGCGGGTGGCCCAGACCAGGACGACAGCCACGGGCAGGAACAGGGGCGAAAGCACGTGAACATACATCGCCGCAAGCGCGGCCAGCCCAAACCAGATCCAGCGCCGGCGCGCGGCGGCCAGAAGCGCCAGGGTGATCAGCAGCGGCTGCAGGGCGTACATCTTGCCCTCGCCGGCGTACCAGACCAGGGCCGGGGACAGCGCTGCAAACGCGGTCGCCCAGCCGGCCGCGCGCGGGCCGAGCAGCCGCCGTCCAAGGGCGTAGATCACCGCAAGCAGAAGCATCCCGCACAACGTCGAGAACAGGCGCAGGGCCAGATCGCTCGTCCCGCCCAGGCTCAGCCAGCCGCGCAGAATGAGGTGATACAGCGGGCCGTTCTCGCCCGCTTTTGCGAAGTTCTCGAGCGGAACTGGCCAGGGCGCCAGGGCAAAGCGAATCGAATCGATCTCGTCTCGCCACAGACTCTCGCGACCGAGCTGCAGCGCGCGCAGGGCAAATGCGCCGAAAAGCAGGGCCGCGCGAAGCCCATAGCGGCCGAGAAGCGGGGTTGGGCTGCGCGCGCCAATCATGGGTTTGGAAGCATTGTATAAAATGAACCTCCCCATGGCCGACACGCTGATGCCCCAGAACCCCGAAGCCGAGGAAGCCGTCCTCGGATCACTCCTTGTTGATCCCCAGGCGATTCCGCGCGTCGCGTCGATTCTGAAGGCCGAGCACTTCTCGGTGATCAAGAACGGCTGGGTGTATACGGCCATCCTCAAGCTCGGCGAACGGGCCGACTTGCTGACGGTCTCGACCGAGCTCGCCCGCGACAAGCTGCTGGACGAGGTGGGCGGCGAGGGCTATCTGGCCCAACTCGCGACCAGCGTCCCAACTGCGCTAAACGTCGACAACTACGCAAAGCTGGTCGAGGAGAACGCCCTGCGCCGGCGGATGATCTCGGCCGCCAGCGATGTCGCCCACATCGCCTATGACCTGACCGTCCCGGTCGACAAGGTCATCGAGAAGAGCGAAGCCCGCATTTTCGACGTGTCCGAGCAGCGCGGGAGCGGGCACATGGCCCCGATCAAGACCGTCGTCGACGAGTTCTTCACCCGGGTTGAGTATCTGCACGAGCACAAGGACGAACCGCTCGGCATCCCCTCGGGCTTCCCCGACCTCGATAAGCTGACCGGCGGCTTGCAGAAGGGCGACCTCATCATCGTGGCGGCCCGCCCGGGCGTGGGCAAAACCGCGTTTATGAACGGGATTGGTTACCAGGCCGCCCTCAAGTACAAGAAGAGGGTGGCCCTGTTCACCCTCGAAATGAGCAATGAGCAGGTCGTGCATCGCTTTGCGGCGGGCGAGACCGGGATCGACAGCCAGCGTCTGCGCTCAGGCCAGTTGCGCGACGACGAGTGGGCCAACCTGGTCCGGGTGTGCTCGCAGATGCACGACTTGTATTTCTATCTCGACGACACGCCCTCGCTCAGCCCGCTCGACCTGCGGGTGAAGGCCCGCCGGATCTACCAGGAATTCGGGCTCGATTTGATCATCGTCGACTACCTGCAGCTCATGCAGGGCGAGTCGGCCAGCCGGAACGAGAACCGGGTGGCCGAGATTTCGTATATCTCGCGCATGCTCAAGCAGATCGCCCGCGAACTGCGCGTGCCGCTCATCGCCGGGAGCCAGCTCTCGCGCACGGTCGAGCAGCGCAGCGACAAGCGCCCGATGCTGAGCGACCTGCGCGAGAGCGGCAGCATCGAGCAGGACGCCGACATCGTGATGATGATCTACCGCGACGAAATCTACAACCCCGACACCGAATTCAAGGGCATCGCCGAGATCAAGGTCGAGAAGAACCGCAACGGCCCAACGGGAATGGCCAAACTTTTCTTCGACAAGAAGCTGACCTCGTTCAAGAACCTGATGCGCGATAAGATCGAGCTCTAGATGAAACCAAACACTGTCTGCGCTTGCGAACAGCGCGATCTATCCGCAGATTTCGCCGATTTCCGCCGATTCATATTTCTTGTTCGCACGGCGCAAGTCCAAATCCGCGGAAATCGGCGTAATCGGCGGACGGATGTTTGGCGCCAGCCGATCGACGGGCCAAGAGGGCGACGTTTGACAACCGGGCTCGATTACTGGTTGGGTTTAGGCGGCGACGCATGCTGGACGCGCTGATCGAAAACACCCTGGCTCAGATCGACGACCTGGCCGAGCTCAAGGTCACCCTGGTCGCGCTGTGGCTGATCCAGCGCAAGGGCGGCGGGACCGCCTCTGTGGACGCGGCCGAAGTGCTCGCCCAGCCCGCCCTGCGCCAGGGCCTGGGCTTCGCCCCCGACCTCGCCATCGACGCGGCGCTGCGCCGGGCGGTGGCCCGCGGGACCTTTCTGGCGGTGCGGGCAACGGCCGCGGCCGGGCCGCGCTATGTGTGGGCGAGCCCTGACGCCCAACGCTGGGCGGTCGAGGCCGAAGCCGCCCTTGCCCGCGCGGCTGGCCAGAAAGTCGTCTCGCCGGCGGATGCGCTTGCGCCCCGGCTGACCGGGGTGATCGAGAAGCTCGAGCAGATTGAAGCGGCCGCCATTTCGGCCGACGAGCGAGCGCTGCTCGAGGAGTGGCTGGGATACGGCTACAGCGCGGGCGAGGTCGAAGCGGCCCTGCGCGCGGCCCTGGCCGCCCCGCGCGCCCGCGGCTCGCCCCCGCGCGGCCTGCGCGACGCCGCGGCGGCGCTCAAGGCCGCCCCGCCCGCCGCGCCGACCGCCTACTACCGCTGGAAATCGGGGGCGATCAAGGTGCCGCCCGATGGGATGATCGCCTTTCGCGAGCGCTCGGGTCGCTGGCCGAGCGCGGCCGAGCACGCCGTCATCGCGGCCGCGATCGGGCTGCACGGCGAACCCGCCGTTGTGCGGGCGCTGGGGCGGCTGGTCACGCGTGAGTCCCCATCGTTGGACGGTCTGCTGCCCCTTCTGGCCGAAGGCCAGGAGGCGGCCCTGGCCGTCGAGCGCGCGGCTGCCCTGCCCGACCCCAGGCTGGTCGAACTGCAGCGGATGTACGAAGGCTTCACCGGGCTGCCGCCCACGGCCGCCATCCTGAGCGACATGAACCAGCTCCTGGCCACCGACGCACCCGACCTCACAGTGTGGAAGGCGGCCTTCGACTATTCGTCCGCCCAGAACAAGCGCGACTGGCGGTATGCCCGGGCAGTCGCCTTGAATCCAAAGCCAGGGCTGTATGTGCCCAGCCCGGCCAATGACACGGCCAAGGCCGCCTTTGAGGAGTATCGCCGGCGGGTTGGGCGGCTGGACGAGTTCATCGCCATTGAGATCAACACGCTCTCGGCCAGCGTGACCGATCCAGCGGCCTGGAAGGACGCCATCGACAAAGCCGCCGTCGCCAACGCGTTACGATGGGATTACATCAAGAAAGTGCTCGCCAATCCGGATAAGGATCGCAATGCCAAGCAAACCCACTCCAAGACCCCCGCGCGACGTGGCAGCCCAGACCGGACCGGTCGCGGCAGCGCTTTCCGCTACCCGCAGGTCGACGACCCCAGCGACGCCGAGCGCAGCGCCGCCGAAGAGCGTGCCCGCCAGCAGCGGGCTGAGCGCGCGCAACGCCGCAAGCCCTGACGCCGGCCCGCCCCTCGGGACCGCCAGCGATCCGAATGCCCCGATTGCGCCGCGCGATGGTGGGCCGGACTGCGATCGCTGCGAAAACCGGCGCTGGGTGCTGGATGCGCATGGCGAGCTCAAGCCCTGCCCCAAGTGCGGGGTCGCCCAGCGCTGGCGGATGGATGCATTGCGGGCCTTCTCGTCGCGCTCCGAGCTGTCGACCCAGCAGACCCTGTTCAACTTCAAGACCAGCTTTGCCGGCGCTGAGATCGAGTCGTTGGGCAACTGCCTGGAGGCCGCCCAGGACTTCGCCGAGTCGCCCGATGGGCGCTGGCTGGTGATTTGGGGGACGCGCGGGAACGGCAAGAGCCACCTGTGCGCGGCAGTCGATAATCACCTGCAGGCGGCCGGCACGCCCTCGTTGTTTGTGACGATGTCGGATTTGCTCGCCTCGCTCAAAGAGGCCTTCGACCTGCAATCCAACACCGAGCAGGAGACCTACAGCGGGCGGCTGCGCCAATTCAAAACCGCGCCGGTGCTGATCCTGGACGACCTCGGGGCCGAGAGCAGCTCGGCCTTCTCGCAAGGCATCGTCTTCGAGATTCTGGATTACCGCTATCGCAACCGGCTGGCGACGATGATCGTCACCAATGTGCCGCTGAACGCCTTTGACCCGCGGGTGGCCTCGCGGATGCAGGATTCATCGTTCTGCACCGTCATCGAGAACACCGCCCCCGACTTCCGAGCCCGGCCCGTGGCTGAGCGCTAAGAAATCCTTCCGGAGGCGATATCCCCCAGCTTCGCTGGGGGATATCGCCTCCGGAGAAAACGACACAATTATGACCACCTCCACCCGCCTGTGGGTTGGCCGCGCGAGCGGCGAACTCGACGCGCTGATGAAGCGCTTCAACGACTCGATCTCCTTTGACGTCCGGCTGTGGGACGCCGACATCCGGGGCAGCCTGGCCTACGCCCGGGCCCTCGGCCGGGCCGGTCTCCTGACCAAGGCCGAGGTCGCCGCCCTCAGCAAGGGCCTCAAGACCGTGGCGGCCGAGTTCGCCGAAAACAGCTTCGCCCTGCAGCCCGACGACGAGGATATTCATACCGCCGTCGAGCGCCGGCTCAAGGAGATTGCGGGCCCGGTGGCGGGCAAGCTGCACACTGGGCGCTCACGCAACGACCAGATCGCGACCGACAACCGGCTGTTCTGCATGGAGGCCATCGACCGGATCGCGGCCAGCACCCGGACGTTGATGGCGGCCCTGCTGGGTCAGACCGAGCAGCACATCAAGACGGTCATGCCGGGATACACCCACCTGCAGCGCGCCCAGCCGGTGACCTTCGGGCAGTGGTGTCTGGCCTACGTGTGGCAGTTCGCCCGCGACCTCGACCGGCTGGCCGACACCCGCCGCCGGACATCGTCCATGCCGCTCGGCTCGGGGGCCCTGGCGGGCAACCCTTTTGCCATCGACCGGGTCGCGCTGGCCAAGGATCTCGGATTTGAGACCATCACCGAGAACAGCCTGGACGGGGTGAGCGATCGCGACCACGCGGTCGAGCTGGCCTTCTGTGGGGCGATGATCGGCATTCATCTCAGCCGGCTGGCCGAGGACCTGATCCTGTATTCGACGGCCGAGTTCGGCTTTGTCAGCTTTGCCGACGCGTATTCGACCGGCTCGAGCCTGATGCCGCAGAAGAAGAACGCCGACGCGATGGAGCTCACCCGGGGCAAGAGCGCGCGCCTGACCGGCAACCTGGTGACCTTGCTCACCCTGCTCAAGGGCCTGCCGATGAGCTACGACAAGGACATGCAGGAGGACAAACTTCCCCTGTTCGATACGTTGGACACGCTCGAGCTCACGATGGCGGTGGCGGCCGGGGCGCTCGAGACCCTGACGGTCAACGCGGACAAGATGCGGGCCGCCCTCGACCCGGCCATGCTTTCGACCGATGTGGCCGAGTATCTGGTCCGGCGCGGGATGCCGTTCCGCGAGGCCCACCACATCGCCGGGCGGGCGGTGCGGCTTGCCGACGAGCGCAAGGTCAGCCTGCGCGAGTTGACGATGGACGACTGGCGTGGTTTGTCGCCCCAGTTTGGGGATGACATCGGCGCGGTCTTCGACTACAACCGCTCGGTCGCCTCGCGCGATGCGGCCGGCGGGACCTCTCCCCGGGCCATCCGCGAGCAGATTCGCAAGGCGCGGCGTGTGTTGAAGGGGTAGTACTTACCCCACCACAATCGCCCGCACAGCACCGCCCAGCGACAACCGGGTCAGGATGACGGCCATCTCGCGCGGCGTCTCGGCGCAGCCGCGCTCGAGCCAGAGCTGCACAACGCCGAAACTTGCGGAAAGCCCATAGGCGACCAGATACTCGGCCGGGGCCAGAAAGGTCAATGGCCGCCCGCCCGACAGCGCGCCGAACTTGAGGTTGCGTTCGAGGCTCTTGCGGATTTTCGTCTGCAGGGCGACGTCGCCGCGCAACCCCAGGATGGCGTGCATCAGCGCGGCGTTGTCGCGCAGATACTCGAACAGGGCCACGATCACCGGAAGCGGCTTGTCAAAGTTGAGCAGGTCCTCGGGCTTGATGATCTCGCCGGCCGCGATGATGCGCTCGATCTTCCCAATAACCTCGTCTTCGGTCTGCTCGAGCAGGTCGAACTTGTCGCGATAGTGCAGATAGAAGGTGCCGCGGTTGATATCGGCCCGGGCGGCGATGTCGTTGACCGTCACGGCGTCGAAGCCATGCTCGGTGATCAGGCTCACCAGCGCGTCGCGGATGCTCGCCTTGCTGCGCGCAACGCGGCGATCGATGTTCGGGCTGGCGTCCACATTCTTCATCTCGCTCCACGATCGACAGTATTGCCTTTTGTGTCGCTTATGCGTCACTGAGGCTAATGTTGCATATTGCTCCCCGCCCGAAGCGTCATTATATTGGGCGCGAGTGGGTTCTTTCGGGCGCGGCATCGCGCTTACGCGCGATGCCGCGCCCGAAAGAACCCAAGGAAAACAGATGACCCTCGACAAGCGAAACCTTTACCGCCTCCCCTGGTCGATGAACGACAACGCCATCGGCTGGCTGGAAGTCACCGACACGTGCAACATCCATTGCGAAGGCTGCTATCGCCAGCGCATCACCGGCCACAAATCGCTCGAACAGATCAAGGAGGAGATTCTCTTCCTCAAGAAGTGGCGCAACCCCGACAACATCTCGATCGCCGGCGGCGAGCCCCTCATCCATCGCGACATCATGGAGGTCGTCGCTTTTGTGGCCGAACAGGGCATGAAGCCGATCGTGCTGACAAACGCCGTCGCCCTGACCCCCGACGTGATGAAGGAGCTGAAGCGGGCCGGGATCGCCGGCTTTACCATCCACATCGACAGCCATCAGAACCGCCCGCACTGGGAGGGCAAGAACGAGGCCGAACTCAACGAGCTGCGCGGGCGCTGCGCCGACATCGTCGCGGGCGCGGGCGGGCACACCTACGTCGTCTTCAACGCCACGGTCTATCCGTCGTCCTACAACGAGATCCCCGACATCGTGCGCTGGGGCCAGGCCAACATCGGCAAGGTCCACGGCCTGGTCTTCATCACTTATCGGACCGCCACCACCGACACCTATCGCGCCGTCGACGGCAAGGAGCATGAGGTGGCGATGGAGAAGCTGAGCTACGTCCAGGAGCACTTCGACGAGAAGTTCGTCACCGGGCCGGAGGTCGTGAGCAAGATCCAGGAGATCTGCCCGAACTACGAGCCCTCGGGCTATCTGGGCGGCTCGATCAAGCACGACTCCTTCAAGTGGATCGCAGGGGCGACGATCGGGTCGCGCAACGGTGTCTTTGGCTCGGTTGGCAGGCGCACGATGGAGCTGGCCCAGACCGGCCATCACCTGTTCACGGGCACCTATCTGGCGTATCTGTCGCAGGCTGGGATCGGCGGCAAGGTCTTCGCCCTGGCGCCGTGGGACCCGGTCGTGGGCAAGGCCTCGCGCGCGTTCTGGCGGGATGTGCTGCATCATCCCGGCCACCTGTTCGACAAGATCTACGTGCAGAGCATCGGCATCATCCAGGCACCCGACGTGCAAGACAGCGGGGCCGCCGACATGTGCGATAGCTGCCCGGACATGACCGTGTGGGACGGCAAGCTGGTGAACTCGTGCCGGATGGATGAATACCGCTTGTTCGGCGGAATGGTGACGGTGGTGGACAAGAAGGAGAGCGTGCTGGCCCAGGCCGAGGCGGCCATCGCGGAAGTGCCCGTGAAACCGTAACGAATCTATCCGCAGATTCCGCAGATTTTCGCCGATTAGGAATGAGGATTGATTACGGAATCATCCTATCCCAATCGGCGGAAATCTGCGTAATCTGCGGATAGATCCCTTTCGTGTGCCCGTCTCGACCGCGGATAATGGCACGGTGCGCGAGTACAAGACCCACCTCGTCAATGGCGGGCGCGTCGAGCGAAACGGCCCGCGGGTGCGGATGACGATCCCGGCGACGACAGCCGAGGCTTACGCCGACGCCCAGATCGACGACTACGAACACGAATTGCGGCGACGCTTTGCCAACGCGCCGCCGCTGCGCCTGAACATACGGGCGCGCTTCTCGCACAACCGGGACGGCCTGAAGGGCACCGCCGGCTTTGGCTTCTGGAATCACCCGTTCTCTCGCGAGGGGGCGGTGATTGATCCACCCCGGAACGTGTGGTTCTTCAATGGCTCGCCCGAATCCGACCTGCGCGTGGCCCGTGGCATGCCCGGGCATGGATTCAAGGCCGCGATGCTGAATACACCGCCCATGCCGCTCGGTGCCAGCGGGGCAACCAACGTGCTCAGCCGACTCGTGAGCGCCGCCGCCAACCTGGCCCTGCGCGCGCGTCCGCTCGCCGGCCTGGCGATGGCGGCCGGGCGCCTGATCGTCAACGCCCGGGAGCGGATGCTCGACACCGCCGTCCCGGACTTGCGCGATTGGCACACCTACACCCTCGACTGGCGCGCCAACGTGGCCGTGCTCTCAATCGATGGGGTTGAAACGCTCCGCGCGCATCGGCCGCCCGCCGGCCCGCTCGGATTTGTGGCCTGGATTGACAACTACCGCGTGTCGGCGGCCGGCGGGCGCTACGAATGGGGCTATGTCGCCTCGCCCGAGCCGCAATGGCTCGAGCTCGACTTTGAAACCAAAGGCTCTAGCAAAGTCCCTTGACAGGATGCCTCACGCGTGTCTCGCCCACCCTTTGTCGCCCGTCTATGGCGGACTGCAGGAGAACGGGAGAACGGGAGGGTAGACGTCCTCTCCCGTTCTCTCGTTCTCCTGCAAAGCGCTTTGCGCATGGTTGGTGCGGCTGGCTTGGGCCAGAGAACATCCGACTTTGACAGAGCCATGATTCGAAGCCTGACCGGCGTTTGTACGGACAGGATATTCCACGGCTCCGACGCGGGATGCCCTGTCCGGGATACGTTCGCCTGTAAAATCACGGCATGACAAAGAAGGCCCTGATCATCGGCGTGTCGTCACAGGACGGCTCGTATCTCGCCGACCTGCTGCTCGAGAAGGGATACGCCGTCACCGGCACCATCCGCCGCAGTACCAGCTACACCAAGGAAAACATCGTCCACCTGGCCGGCAAGATCGCGATCGAGGCCGCGGACTTGATCGACGGCGAGAGCATCGCCCAGGCGATCAAGAAGCATCACCCCGACGAGATCTATAACATCGCCGCCCAGTCCGTCCCGGCGGACAGTTGGTCTCATCCGTTGTACACCGGCGAGGTGACCGGTCTGGGGATCGTGCGGGTGATGGAAGCCGTCCGCCATTTCGCCCCGCATGCCCGGGTCTACCAGGCCACCAGCCGCGAAATCTTCGGCGACATCCGAGCCGAAAGCGCAAACGAAGACACGCCCATTCTTGGCAACAATCCGTACGGCATCGCCAAGGCGTATGCCCACATGATGACGAAGAGCTACCGCGAGTCATACGGGATGTTCTCATGCGCGGGGATCCTGTTCAACCATGAAAGCCCGCGGCGCAGCCTGCACTTCGTCACCCGAAAAATCACGGCCGCCGTCGCCTGCATCGTC
>Ga0154020_10005610_pt1 | contig 14766 bp, 16 predicted proteins | sample Klosneuvirus_201_FD_109709 | JGI IMG/M metagenome (GOLD analysis project Ga0154020, IMG submission 109709) | Active sludge microbial communities from wastewater, Klosterneuburg, Austria - Klosneuvirus_20160825_MG | ecosystem: Engineered > WWTP > Aerobic digester > Activated sludge | place...
ACCATGCAGTTCCGATCGGCGTCGACGTTGAATATCAGCGTGCCGAAGGTCGAGACAGCGGGTCGCAACGAATTTTCGGGCAAAATCACGATCGGCGTCGACAAAGACGGAGGCCTCACCTTCAACGGCAAAGCGGTCGGAGTGGGCGAGCTGACGGGTCTGCTCGAAGAAGTGAAAAAAGTGAACAAGGATACGCCGGTCTTGGTCCGGGCGGATGAAGTCACGCAGTTCAAGAGGGTCACCGAAGTATGGGACACCTGTCGTAAGTTGGGACTGAGCAAGGTGGTGATGCAGGTGCGACAGTAGGTCGGCCCCGGTTACCCGGTGCGCGCGAGCGGGGAAGGATCAAATTTCATGAAGATCGTGATTACGGGTGTAACGCGCGGCCTAGGTCGCGCACTTGCGGAGGCCTTCATTGCCCGGGGGCACACCGTGTTCGGGTGTGGACGGAGCGGGGAAGGGATTTTCGATCTCCGTTTGACGCACGGAGCTCCCCACGAGTTCTCCGTCGTGGATATAGCCCAAGACGTAAAGGTCAGTATCTGGGCGGCGGGAATTCTCGCGGGTCACGGTGCGCCGGATTTGTTGATCAATAACGCCGCCGTAATGAATGTTCCGGGCCCATTGTGGGAGCAGGACGACGCGTCCTTTAGCAAAGTGGTCGATGTCAATCTGCGGGGAGTGGCGAACGTCATCCGACAGTTTGTCCCGGCGATGGTTGCGGTTGGGAAGGGTGTCGTGGTTAATTTTTCCTCTGGCTGGGGACGAAGTGTTTCCGCGGGAGTGGCACCCTACTGCATGTCCAAATGGGGAATTGAGGGATTGACCAAGGCCTTGGCGGCCGAACTGCCGCCTGGGATGGCGGCCGTTCCCTTGAATCCTGGCGTGATCGATACCGAGATGCTTCGCCTCGCCTGGTCGGATGGGGCGGCGGACTTCCCGAAAGCGGAGGAGTGGGTCAAACAAGCGGCTCCCTACATTCTGGCGCTGGGACCGAGCGACAACGGTTGTTCCTTGTCGGTGGGCGATGGCGTTCATTAAATCCCGGTGTCTCTCCCCCTGATTCTAGCGTCTGCGTCTCCCCGTCGACGAGAACTGCTCTCCCAGCTGGGATGTGCATTCACGGTGATGACTGCGGAGGTGATCGAGGACGAGGATCCAGCGACTGATCCGCGTCAGATGGTCGCGCATAACGCTGCTTTGAAGGCCCAGTGGGTCGCTGACCGTTGCCCGGATGCGGTTGTCCTCGGTGCAGACACGACGGTCTTTGTTGAGGGACATGCGCTGAACAAACCGTCAACCCTTCCCGAGGCGCGATCGATGCTTCGTCGCTTGTCCGGTCGCACCCACACAGTTTATACGGGCATGGCGGTGCGTCATGCGGCGCGCGGGTTGCGGATCGATGCGGGGGCAAGCAGTGACGTGACCTTTAAGGTTCTCGATGATGCCGTGATTGAGGAATATCTCGGCAAGGTCCACGTCTTCGACAAAGCGGGAGGTTATGCGATCCAAGATCATGGAGAATTGCTAGTTGCAGAATTTTCTGGCGAACTCTCGACGATTGTTGGCTTGCCCCTGACTCTGACGAAACAATTGCTGACTGAAGCGGGTCTGCTTTCCTGATCGGTACCTTTTACGCATGTCCTCTCTTTCGTCCCCTCTGACGCCCAAGCGCCCGAAGCGCCGCATGGGCTGGCCGCGCTTGTCGCGGGACGATGATACGAGGTCGGTGCAGATTGGCATTGGCGCGACCCTTCTGGTCCACTTGGTGCTCTTGCTGACGTTGCCGCATCTGCTTCGGCAGAATCCGACGCCGACGGCGTCCAAGTCGCCGGATCGGATGTTCAATATTGAACTGGAGGCGGACGAGGATCCGAAGATGACCGCGGCACCGACGCCTCCGCCCAAGCCTTTCAAGTTCGTTGAAGTGAATCCGGATGCGCCGGACAATCCTCCCGACAAAACAGAAAATTTTGGCGCGCAAAACCAGCAGGTGGCGCAAGAGAAGCCGACGCCGGACGGGAAGAGCGACGCGCCAGCGTTGGAGGGGGACAAGGAGAAACAGAGCACGGCAATTGTCTCTGGCCGTCTCCAGCAGCTCGAGCCGCCGGTTCCGCCGTCACCTTTGACTCCCCAGGAGCAGCAGGCGGCAGAAGAGGCTGCCGCGCAGGCCGCGGTGAAGATGGCTCAGGCGCCATTGCCCGGATTTGAAAAATTTGAAGGAGACGCACCTGACTCGATTGGCAGCACGGTCGCGAAACTTCCTCCACCTGATGCCAAGCGGGCCCCGGAAGAAACCGAAGGCGAAACCGAGGTGCGAGAGATTGTCGCGTTCAATGGTCAGGTTGTTCGGATTGATCCCCGACGTCCGTTGGAACGGGAACGCGTGGCTCAGCGAAACTCCCGGCCTGCGTTCTTACGGGACAATCAACTGGGCACGCAGAACATCGGTCCGGTTGCGTACAACGCGAAGTGGAGCGAATACGGGGCTTACCTCCAGAAGCTGATTGAAACCGTGCAGATCCAGTGGGAGCGAATCATTGTGCAGAGTTCGGTATATCCGCCTCCCGGCACCATGGTGAGAGTCGCTTTCGTGATAAACGATCAGGGCGACATCACCGATATTGCGCCGGGTGACGGTGACGCCCCGCTACAGGCAAAACGGGCCTGCGTCAGTGCGGTCACGGCCCGCGCACCGTATGGCAAGTGGAGTGATGACATGGTGGCCGTGCTCGGACATCAACAGGAGATCACCTTTACTTTCTACTATAATCCGTGAACCGGTTAGGGGCGAGTTACTGGGAAGGGCTGCCCCTGGGGCTCGGGGTTGAACTCCTGACGAAAGACGTCAACGGCGTGTTCGCGTTGGGGAAACCCGATGGCGTGCTGTCCCACCCGAATAATCCGCGGGACGAGCCGAGGTCACTCCTGGCAGCTCCCTACCAGTTGGAGGGGGAGTATTTTGAATGGCGACTGGACGGCGAGACGGCGGCGCAAAGGGCCTACCTGCTCAACCGTCTGGACTCTGGCACTTCGGGTGTTCTGCTGGCGACATCTTCGGAGCCACTGGCACAGACGCTAAGATTGCAGTTCAAACAGCAAAAAGTACGCAAACTTTATCAAGCGCTGATCTTTGGAGCACCCACGCCTCCCGTTCAAGTGTGGCGAGATCGGCTCGCAATCCAGAAACGGGATGGCGTGGTTCGCACCGAAACGGCGGGAAATGTTCCCGCCGAGTCCCAGGTTCGCGTTCTCAAGATCTATCCGGGAACTCCATCCTTGGCTTTGATCCAGCTCGAACCGAAAACCGGACGAAGCCACCAACTCCGGGTGCAATGTTCAACGCGTCACCTGCCGATCGTGGGTGACGCGACCTATGGAAACTTTCGGGCGAATCGCGAGTTCGCCCGATCGACGGGCCTGAAACGCCTCTTTCTCCACTCCTCGGAGACTCAGTTCAGTTACCTATGGCAGGGACGGACCTGGTCCTTTAAGGCGCGCGCGGAGTTACCGGCGGCCTTTGAGGAAGGGGTTCGCGTCGTGCGCCGTTAAGTCAGCCCCTGCGACCCTTGAAAGTGAGTTCCGCGATCCCGCTCTTGTCGAGGTGACCGATGCCCAACGCGGTCATGCGTTCGAATTGGAGCTTCGTGGCAGCCGAGAGCGGAAGATTGAGACCTGTCTCGACGCCCAACGTCCAAGCGATACCCGAGTCCTTCGCGGCATGGGCGCCTGAGAAATAACAATCGTGGGAACGGTTTTGCATATCCTCGCCGTCTGTTTTGAGGACTTGGGAGGCGGCCCCGGTTTGCGAGAAGACTTCGCGCAGCATGTCGAGATCCAAGCCTAAAGCAGCTCCGAGACCCAGCCCTTCCGCAAGACCGGCGGTGTTGATATTCATCACCATATTGACCAGTGCTTTGACCTGCGCCGCTTGGCCGGTGGAACCGATATAGCGAGGGCTCTCCGACAGTTTTTCCAGCACCGGCTTGACCCGGTCGAAAACCGCCTTTTCACCGCCGCACATCAGATAGAGCGTACCTGCGCGGGCCTGGGGAATCGAGGAGGCCATACAACCTTCCAAACATGCGGCACCGACAGCGCGCGCACGACGATCGGTCTCAACGTGGGTTTTCGGGGAGAGCGTGGCGCAGTTGACGAAAATTTTCCCGGCGGCTCCGACGAGCAATGAATCCCCAGCCTCGGCAAAGATACCCAATTGGGCCGTGTCGTCGGAAACCACTGTGATAACAATATCGGCAGCTGCAGTCGCAGCCGCGAGCGTCGGGGCGTGCAGGCATTTCAGCTCTCCAGCGAGAGCTGCGGCCGTGGGGGCATGGGAATCGTAGACGGCGGTGACGGAATATCCGCAGTCGTGAAGACGACGGGCCATGTTGGCACCCATGCGGCCAACACCAACGAAGGAGATTTTGTCAGACATTGGGAGAAGTAGGATCTGGTTTTGCGACTATATCAGCGAGGTTGTTCCGTTCCGTCCGAGAGGCAAAAAACGGATTATGTAGTTTTTCCTGTGCCACGGTCGAAAGCGGGCCATGCCCGGGCGCAATCACGGTATCGCGTGGCAGGGTCATGATTTTCTGGGAACTATTTTCATATTGTTCGAGATAGGCGGTCGCGCTGCCGCCCATTGAACCCGCAAAGATACTGTCACCCACGATCGCCAGCGGCCAGCTCAGTCCCGTGACGTAGAAGGTAGTCATCCCTGGTGAGTGGCCGCTCGTCTTGAGCGCTTTGATCGCGATTTCCCCGAGGTGAAAATAAACTCCCTCGGAGAAGGTGCGGGCTCCGGGACGCGCAATCGGCTCAAGTTCATGAGACCACACCTGGGCTCCGGTTGCGTCAGCCAGCCGATCCAAGGCGGCAATATGGTCCTCGTGCGTGTGCGTAACGAAGAGGTATTGAACCTGAAGGCGACTCGCCGTGGCGAAATCGATCAGGTCCTCGCACTCCGCGCCCGTGTCGAACACGGCCGCGATCTTGGTTTTCGCGTCCCAGACCAAATAGTTATTCACCGTCATATCACCGCAGTCGGTGTTAAACATCGCAAACCCCCGCGGGAATACCGGTTGCTGGGGGTACCATTCCTGGCGTGCCAGGGTCTCGAGCGGGTTCGGCGCCAGTCGGAGATGCCGGGCGATCCGGCGGAGCACGGCGATGATGGGTTTTCCCGCTTTGACCGCAGCCAGATCGCCTGGGCTCACTCCTGCACGGGCGGCGAGATCGGCATCGGAGATCTGCAGGCCGCGTTGGGATTTGTTGATGACGTCGGCGAAACTGTCCTCGATCGGAATTTTGGCCATTGGGCCCTATCGGAAAGCGAGGCTTAACTTTAAGCAAGCCCGCTATTGCGTCACCCGATCGGGGAACATTACTCCGTCGGGATGCACGCTGCAGACTACTTGAGTTCTCTCTTCTCTCTCGAAGGTAAAGTGGCCGTTGTGGTCGGGGGTACCGGCGAGCTCTGCAGTGCCATGGCGGGCGGACTTGCCGGGGCAGGCGCGGAAGTGGTTCTCGTCGGCCGCAACGCCGAGAAGGCACAGGGGCGGCTTGACACGATCGCCGCGGCGGGTGGCAAAGCGTATTTCCATCCAGCAGAGGCAAGCAGCCGCACGGAAGTCGAAGGCATTCTCGAAGCCGTTCTTAAGCGTTCGGGTCGGGTTGACATTGTGATCAATGGCGCCGGTACCAATTCGGCGACGCCTTTCTTTGATATTTCTGAAGACGAGTACGAACGGATCATGCGGATCAATGTGAAGAGCGTTTTTCTGGGGTGTCAGATCTTCGGCAAGTACCTTGTCGATCGAGGAGAGGGCGGCTCGATCATCAATCTGGGCTCGATGTCGGGAATTGTGCCACTGTCCCGAGTTTTTACCTATTCGGCCAGCAAGGCGGCGGTGCATAATTTATCGAAGAACCTCGCTCGGGAGTGGGCGCCGAAGAATGTTCGTGTTAATACCCTCGTCCCTGGCTTTTTCCCCGCCGAGCAGAACCGGAAGATCCTCTCGCCGGATCGGGTGGCGAGCATTCTTGGACACACCCCGATGAAACGGTTCGGCGAGGCACGTGAATTGATCGGCGCCACCCTGCTTTTGGCGAGTGGTGCCGGGGGATTTGTCACCGGCTCCGAAATCGTCGTGGATGGCGGCTACCACGCCATGACGATTTGATTCCGCGAATCGGTTTCAGTCAAAAATCGCTTCGGGAAGATAGCCCGTGATGGTTGTGGTGGGAACATTGACCAACTGGCTGACTTTAAGATCGAGCACGACACTACACAAGGTGTAGGCCATTTCTCGGCTGATTCCCAAGCGCTCTACCAAGTAACGGATCGCCCGTCGAACCACACGTTTTGCCGCCTCGCGTGGGTTCTCATCGGACTCGACGAACATGTGCCATGGCTTTGTCGAATAGCGGGGAAGATTCAAAGGACTCGGACAAATGGCGTAAGGACCCTCCAATGCCCGACGTTTCTGGAGTTTGATCGTCAGGGTGACATCCATCGGAGCCTCCATTCCGTTGATGCAGACCTCGCCATCGCCCTGGGCGGCATGGCAATCTCCCACCAAAAGATTCCCGCCGGCGGTGAAGGCCGGCAGGTGAAGGGTGGTTCCCGCGGTCAAGTGCCGCACATCCATATTGCCGCCAAATGCGCCCGGGGCCCGCGTTCGAAACTCACCCGTTTCCGCTCTTTGCACTCCAATAATTCCGGCGAACGGATGCAGATCGAGCGTCACTCCCGGAATCGACTTGGTCGAGGTTTCACCCAGCGACCAAATGAAGAGGTGGTGCTCCGGGAAATCTTCAGAAAGGAGTCCCAGTCCAGGGATCAAGCTAGTCCATGCCCAGCCGTAGTGCCGATAGCTATCCAGATGGATTTCAAGCACATCCCCCGGTTCGGCATCTGCGACGGCTACCGGGCCGGTGAGAGCGTGGACCTTGAGGGGGTCGAAGAGCCGTTTGAAGTCCGCCGCGGTCCACTCGGGCATGACTTGACGACCGCTAGAGTCGGCACAACGGAAGGTGACGGTGTCGCCCGAGCATACGGTCAAACGCGGTGGCAGGGCGTTATTCCATCGGTGCACGGAGGGCGATTCATCGAGGGTGTGGAGGGACGGCATGAGTCCCTTACAGCGGAATGTGTGCCGGATGTCATCGCAAAACGCCGGCGTGTATAGGGGACTTTATAGCGAAAGTTCACGCTTGATCATAAGGTGATATTCACTTTGATAGTGATCATATGCCTTTTATTGATAAATTGAATCAACTTGAAGCAGCCAAAGCGAAACTTGCCGAAATGGAGCATGCGATCACGGCTGAACGTGCGTCTGCGCTGGCGAATCTGCCCTCTGAGTTCGGATATTCCGATCTGAACAGTTTCATCAAGGCGCTCAAGGCCGCGCAGCAATCCGGCAGTCGTCGAAAAGTTCGCGCGAAGACAGCTGCGCCGAAGGCGTCAAAGCGGACACGGGCCAAGATCACGGATGCTACGAAGACGGAAGTTAAGAGCATGGTCGAGGCCGGCAAGACGGGCGCCGAGATCGCGAAAGCGTTGAAGATTTCACTTCCCAGCGTGCAGAATATCAAGAAAGCGCTTGGCTTGGTGAAGGCCCGTGGCGCCGGTTCCAGCTGAGGGTTTCACAACCTCGCAGATTTCAGACCTCCGCGTGACTGCGGAGGTTTTTTTGTCACCCAAAGTCCGCAAACCAAGAGCTCTTCACTGGACGGTGGTTCGCGGTATCGTTCGACAGAGTGGGGGTGGGCGGTCCAACGGGTAGGTCAGAAAAGCCGAGTCGATTCCTTCTGACTGAGGTCTGGCCGGAGTTGCAATCATACAGATTTCGACGACCGCGGAGTTGAGGCGGAATTTCCCTCAATATCGTTTCAGGCTTGGGTCGATGCGCGAAGCCCATGCTTCGATCCCGCCGGCAATATTACTCGTTTGGGGAAATCCGTTGCGACGCAGGAACTCCGTGACTCTCAGGCTGCGTCCACCGTGGTGGCACTGGATTAGCAGGAGGCGGTCTTTGGGCAGCGCCGCGAGGTTCGCGGGAATTTCTCGCATCGGGATGAGGCGGGCCCCAGCGATCTGACAGATCTCCGTTTCGTAAGGTTCACGAACGTCGATCAATACGACGCGCTCGGGCTGGTCGCGGAGGAGCTGCTCCGCTTCTTCGACCGATACTTCAAGGGGAGGGTTCGCGTGATCGAGGGCACTCATGGAATTCGAAGGTAGCGGCGTGACCGAAGCGCACGGGGTGGCATAACGTTCCGGCTCCAGTCGGGTTATGGTCCGAGTATTGCCGCATGCAGGACAGTTTGGATCGCGCGGGAGATGAAGGGTGCGAAAAGTCTGACCGAGGGCATCGTAGGTTAACAAACGTCCTAGAAGGCTTTCGCCGAATCCCACGCACAGCTTGATCGCCTCGAGTGCTTGGAGACTCCCGATGACGCCGCAAACGGCTCCCATAACGCCCGCTTCGCCGCAATTGGGAACAGTTCCCGGAGGCGGGGGCTCCGGAAAGAGGCAACGGTAGCAGGGGCCGCCCGCGTGAGGCGCGAAGATGGTCACCGAGCCCTCGAATTTAAAGACGCTGCCGTAGACCAACGGGCGCTTTGCGAGCACGGCCGCGTCGTTGTTTAGGTAGCGCATCGCAAAGGAGTCCGTGCCATCGACGATCACATCGTAGGCGGAGAAAAGGTCGATCGCGTTGTCGCAGTCGACCGCGAAATCGTGTTCCTCGATCTGAATGAACGGGTTGGTCTCGCGTAGCCGCTGCCCGGCGGACGAGACCTTGGTCATGTGGACTCGCGCATCCGAGTGCAGCAATTGGCGCTGAAGATTGTGAGTCTCGACCCGGTCGAAATCGACGATACCGAGGGTACCCACTCCGGCTGCGGCGAGGTACAAGGCCGCGGGACTGCCGAGACCACCGGCCCCGACAACCAGAATTCGCGCCTGCTTGAGGCGTTGCTGACCCGCCACGCCCACCTCACCCAAGAGGATATGACGACTGTAGCGGGCGAGTTCCGCGGGTGATAGGTCGGACATGGAAAACCAAGAGAGGGTAACCGGCTCGAGCTGCAAATGGAAATTGCGCGGCACGCAGGCGAATGTGATAGTGGAAAATATGAGGCAAAACTTTGTCGTGATCATTGCCGGCGGAAAAGGAGAACGATTTTGGCCGCAGAGCCGGGGTCATCGACCGAAACACTTGCTCCCGATTGTCGGCAAGGCGCCGTTACTGGCGCAAACGCTCGCGCGAGTTCGCTCCGTGGCACCCGCACGCAACACCTTTGTCATCACGAGCGCCCTCCAAGCCGACGGTGTCAGGGCTTGCTGCCCCCGGCTTCCGGCGGAGAATATCATTGTTGAGCCAATGGGGCGCGATACGGCGCCGGCGGTCGCCCTTGCGGCCGCCTTGGTCGAAGCCCGTGATCCCAAGGGCGTCTTCGCAGTTCTTCCGGCGGATCATGTCATCCATGATCAAGTGCGTTACGTGCGTGATCTCAAAGCCGCCTTTGCCGCCGCGGCGAGCGCCGAGGTCATGGTCACGATTGGGATCAAGCCAAATGAACCCGCGACCGGTTTTGGTTATATCCAGCGGGGCGAGCGCTGGAAAACCTTCGATCGGAGACCCTTCTCGCGGGTAAAACGCTTTGTCGAGAAACCTACCTTGGCCGTCGCTAAAGAGTACCTGGCCTCTGGCGATTATGTCTGGAATGCCGGAATGTTCGTTTGGAGTGTCCCTACCGTTTTGGCGGGATTGCATCTCCATTCACCGGCTCTGCTTGCAGGGCTGGAGCCGGTACGCAAAGCGTTGGCTTCCGGAAAGGCGCTCCCTGCGGTGCTCAAGAAAGTTTACCCTGGTCTCGAGAAAATCTCGGTGGACTACGCGCTTCTCGAAAAGTCCCAAAATGTGGTGGTCCTGCCTGCGTCGTTTGATTGGGACGACGTTGGCGCCTGGCCCGCGATCGCGCGGCATCACACCCATGACGCCAAGGGTAATGTTGTGCGGGGGCGTGTGCTCGTGGAGCAGGGATCGAACAACATTGTCCTGACCGACGGCAACCATCTGGTCGCTCTGCTGGGACTCGATGATTGCGTCGTCGTCCACACCGCCGACGCAACCCTGATTGCCCCGAAGGCCCGGTCTCAAGAAATCAAGTCGCTGATCAAGCGACTTGAAGCGGACAAGGATGGCGCCCGCTGGCTGTAACAGCCGCTCTTCCGGTCATGCGTTGTTTGGGAATTGATTATGGTTCAAAGAGGATTGGGTTGAGCTTTGGAGATGAGCTGGGGGTGGCGACGCCGCTGCCCGCACTGATCGAAATCGATGAGAAGCGTCGCCTGGACTCATTGGCGGCGATCATTCAGCAGCGACGCATCACCGATGTGGTGATCGGCTGGCCATTGAATATGGACGATTCGGTAGGACCGAAAGCCCGTGAAGTCGAACGTTTCGCCGAGCGACTCCGCATCGACTTCTCATTGCCGGTTCACCTGGTTGACGAACGTCTCACGTCCTCGGAAGCAGAATCGAGCATTCCCAAACACCGACGTCGTGAAGTCCGTGCGAGCGGGATCGTGGACTCAAGGGCCGCCACCTTGATCCTGCAGGACTACCTCGATCAGCATATCTCGCTGCCACCTCCCGCCGAGGCTTAGCTTAGCGCGCCGTTGGAAGTGAGTGAGTGGGGTAGGACCGATGACGAAGAAGTTGGACAACTGTCCAATTAGGGCAAATTATTTTCTTTATGACCTCCAAGGGCGATGATTCCCGGGCCGCGACCCGCTGGAAAGTGGTTTGTGCGTATGACGGAAGCCACTTTGCGGGCTGGCAGAGTCAGCCTGGCGGGGCAAGTTTACAGGACACAATCGAGGCCCGGCTGGCTCAGCTCGCTGGGGGGCTGGTTCGAATCCATGCGAGCGGGCGAACCGATGCGGGAGTGCACGCGCTGGGCCAGGTTTTCCACTTTGATCTGCCGTGGAAACATGGGCCGGAGCGGTTGGGGGCGGCGCTCCGAGTGGGTCTACCTCCCGCAATCCAAATCAGGTCGGTGAAGCCGGTCTCGGTGGAGTTCCATTCCCGTTTTGGCGCTACGGGCAAGCGGTACGAATATCGGATCTTCCTCGGTGATCCGGATCCCTTTATTCGTCCATTCGTTTGGTCGATCGACCGTCCGACCCCTCCGGACTTTAAGGCGATGGAGGAGGCGTCACAGATTCTCTGCGGATTACACGATTTCTCGGCATTTGCGGCCTTCAACGGCTCAGAGAGGGAAGACACGACCCGGACGTTGCGGCGGCTGGAGCTGATTCGAAAGGGCCGGCTCGTGCGAGTTGTGGCTGAAGCGGATGGTTTCCTTTACAAAATGGTCCGCAGCTTGGTGGGATCCTTGGTCAGCGTCGGCTGGGGAAAGCTATCGCCCGGGCAGATTCGCGAGCTCTTGCGTGCAGGAAAGAGGACCGCGGAGGTGGAAACAGCGCCCCCTCAGGGGCTTTTCCTTGTCAAGGTCTTCTACTCCGCGTCACGGGAGTGAGCGGCTCGTGTATCCGGCCAACCTCCGCTTCGGTGAATCGTGCGCCTCGAATTACCCGTTGGATCGGTGCGTTTTGGGCGAACGGCATTGGGGACGTGATTTTCCCTCCGGTCTGTTTGGGATGCCATGGACTGGTGGAAAACAATGGAGCCTACCGACATGTCTGCTTCCGGTGCAGTGTGACGTTGCCGAGAGTCTCGCCCCCCGCCTGTTCGACCTGCGGGCATCCGTTCGAGGGTGAAATCGAAGGTGACCGTACCTGTGAGCACTGTCAGACGCTGGAACCCGTGTTTCGGCGCGGTTGCACCGCAGTCTTGCTGCGGGGAGTGGCTCGAGCACTGGTAATCGAACTGAAGTACCACCGGGGACTGCATGTCCTGGAGGACATGGCGGTGATCCTTGATTCGTCTCCACACGTGCTGGCGCACGTACGCGACGCGGTGCTGGTACCGGTGCCTTTGCATTCCAGAAAGTTCCGCGAGCGGGATTACAATCAGAGTCATTTGCTGGCGGAAAAGCTCGCGGTGGTGGCGGGTGGGACGACCCGGGTGGAGCATCTGTTGGTGAGGCGGGTGGACACGGTGACGCAAACCGCCTTCGACCGGCGACGGCGCATGGCGAACCTGAAAAATGCCTTTGCACTGAAGAAGGGCGCCTCCATTCTGCCCGATCAGCATTACATCCTTGTCGATGACGTCTTCACCACGGGTTCAACACTTAACAGCTGTGCGGTCGTGCTTCGCGCCGCAGGCATCGTAATGCTCGACGTCGTCACGTTCGGTCACGGTTAAAGTCGCGGTTCCGTCCCCTGTTTCATTTTGCGCTATGTCGCTTTTCAGCAAGCCGAAGTATTCCACCGTCGTCGTTAAGAAGAAGGACATCCCCAAGGGACTTTGGACCAAGTGTCCGATTTCCGGAGAGATCATCTTCAACAAGGAGCTCGAGGCGAATCAGATGGTGGTGCCCAAGAGCGGTTACCACTTTCCGATTGGGGCGCGCCAGCGTATCGCCGCGCTGTTCGATGCGGGCTCATTCGTCGAAGCGGATGCCTCGATTCGATCCGCCGACCCGCTGAAGTTTGTCGATTCCCAGCCATATCCCGATCGGATCAAGAAATACGAACGGGAGAGTGGTTTGAATGAAGCGGTGGTGTGCGGGACGGGAACGATCGAAGGGATCCGGGTTTCGGTGGCGGTGATGGATTTTCGGTTTTGCGGGGGTGCCATGGGTTCTGCGGCAGGGGAAAAAATCACGCGTGCGATCGAGGTCGCGCTTAAACTGAAGATCCCCTGCATCATTTTTAGTGCCTCCGGTGGGGCGCGGATGCAGGAGGGCATCTATTCGTTGATGCAGATGGCAAAAACGAGCGCAGCCTTGGGACGATTGTCCGAGGCGCGTCTTCCATTTATCTCGGTTTTGACGCATCCGACGATGGGAGGAGTGACCGCCAGTTTTGCGACCTTGGGCGATGTGAACATTGCCGAACCCGGCGCGTTGATCGGATTCGCCGGTGCGCGCGTGATCAAGGAGACCACCAAACAGACCCTCCCGCCGGGATTCCAGAGCTCAGAGTTTCTCCTGAAGCACGGTCTGATTGACCAGATCGTCAGTCGGCTGGAAATGAGAAGCCACCTCCGTTTGATTCTTTCCGCTTTGTATCTGAAGAAGAAACCGGCGGCGAGCGGCGGCAGGAATTGACTCAGGGCTTCCTCCCGTGCCGGCCATGCATGGCCTTCGGCCCATGACCACGACCACGCCATTGACGGAATATTCCGCGGTTCAGGACTACTTGTTCTCCCTTAAAGCGCGGGGAATCAAATTTGGCATTGATCGAATGCAGACCCTGGTCGCTGCCTTGGGCCATCCCGAGCGGCTGGTGCCCTGCGTTCATATTACCGGAACCAACGGCAAGGGATCGACTGCGGCAATGATGGATGCGATCCTTCGGCAAGCAGGGTGGCACGTTGGGTTGTACACCTCGCCCCATTTGGTGCGGCTGGGCGAACGAGTACAAGTCGACCGCCGTCCGCTGTCGGAGCCGGAGATCGTCAGCTTCGTCAACGAGCTGAGGCCGGTGGCGGAGGAAGCGGCCCGATTCACGCCGGACGATCACGCGAGTTTCTTCGAGTTCATGACGGCGATGGCGTTTTTGCAGTTCTCCCGGCAACGGTGTCAGGTCGCGTTGATCGAGGTGGGACTGGGTGGACGCTTGGATGCGACGAACGTGGTGGTTCCGGAGGTGGCGGTGATCACATCGATCAGCCTCGATCACTGTGAGATGTTGGGGGATACAGCGGAGCGAATCGCGGCGGAAAAAGCGGGCATCATCAAGGATGGGAAACCGGTCGTGATCGGGCGACTTCCGGCGGGTGCGGAACGGGTGATTCGAGCAGTGGCCCGCGAGCGTGGTTCCCGAGTTTACTCGGTCCGGGAAGAGTTTGGCGACGATGTCTCCTGCTATCCGACAACCAATCTCGAAGGCGACTATCAGCGGTGGAATGCGGCGACCGCGACCTTGATCGCCCGAGCGATGGGTCCGGCCTGGCGCCTCGGTCCAACGGTGATTGCCTCCGGCCTCCAACGAGTCAGTTGGCCGGGTCGTTGGCAGCGCGTGTCACTGACCGGTCGACCGATGATTCTGGATGCTTCGCACAATCCGGAGGGCGCGGATGTGCTCCGGGAAAATCTTCGCCGTCTCGTCGACGAAACCGGTCATAAACCTGTGGTGATCACCGGTGCGTTGGGCGTGGCTCGTGCTGGCTCCCTGCTCGCCACGATCGCGGATTTCGCTCGGGAGATCCACCTGGTCGTGCCGCATCAAGCGCGCGCATGCACGTTTGAGGAACTTGAGTCCTTGGTGCCCAAAACCTTTGCTGGCCGGGTTGCGCGCGCCACCTTGGAAGGGCTGTTTCCAAATCCGACCTCCTGCACGGCCGGGGGGGCGGATGATCTGTTGGTGGTCACCGGCTCCATCTATCTGCTCGGTGAAGTCCTTGCTCGCATCTCTCCGGAACTGGGTGCCGGAGAGGGGCGTCTGCAGGACTTTTGAAGGCAAGTGCCTACCTCACGAGAGCAGGCTCACCGTGGAAGGCACGTCCTTGATAATCTGTGACGGTTCTGGTCCGACGCCCAGGTACCGAAGATTGGGGAGCTTGTCGGCCGCGGGTCGGGGGCCGTCGCCATAGGCAACGTCGACCAAGGACCGGA
>Ga0154020_10005611_pt1 | contig 14765 bp, 9 predicted proteins | sample Klosneuvirus_201_FD_109709 | JGI IMG/M metagenome (GOLD analysis project Ga0154020, IMG submission 109709) | Active sludge microbial communities from wastewater, Klosterneuburg, Austria - Klosneuvirus_20160825_MG | ecosystem: Engineered > WWTP > Aerobic digester > Activated sludge | place...
CTCGCGCCACGGCGACGCCGACCTCGGCCCGCCTTCGTTGCGGCCTTCGATCGCCTCGGAGCCACCGCCCTCCAACGGCCCCTCGTCTCCCGGCCGGGGGTGGCCGAGCCGCGCGGAGGCGCGCCTGTCTCCCGACCTCGAGCGCCTCTTGCGGGAGGCGGAGTCGCGCGTGTTGCCGCCGATGTCGCAGCGCCCGCTCGAGAGCTCGCCGCGCTCGGAGGACGAGATCCTCTCTCCCGAGGACGAGGTCGAGGCGGTGCTGCCGGCGGAGATCCTGGCGTCGCTCGACGAGCCGCTCGACGCCGACGACGACGAGCACCAGGGCAGCAGCGAGACCGGCGGCACGGGAAATCACGGCACGAGCGGCACGCCGCGTGGCTCGACCGGGGGTGGCTCGACCGGGGGTGGCTCGACCGGGGGCGGCTCGACCGGGGGCGGCTCGACCGGCGGTGGCTCGACGGGGGACGCGAGCGCTCGCAGCGCGACCAACCGCGGCACCACGGGCGTGGGCACCCACGCGGGCAAGCAGCCCGACGCGCAGAGCGGACGGGGGACGACGGGCGGCACCGGGTCCCTCGACGCCGATCTCAGCGAGCGCGCGATCGATCGCGCCGCGCAGACCAACGTCGGACGCCCCTCACACGAGGCGGCGGGCGCGGTCGACGCCGACGCCGGACGTCCCCCGCACCAGCGCTCGACACCCCGGCCTCCCCGGCGCGAGCTGGGGCGCGAGCTGGGGCGCGAGCCCACCGGTCTCTCCGAGGCCGACGAGCGCTCGCAGTCCCAGGTGTCGCCGTTCATGGGGTTGCCCGCGCCCGCGCCGGAGCACGCACCACCGCTCGCCCCGCAGACCGCGCGCCCCCCCGCGCCCCGCACGCGCGAGCCGGACCCGCCCACGTTCGCGCCGGTGTCGGCGCCGGCGGCCCCTGTCTACTCGCCCGCGCGAGCGTCGCCGCTGCCGCCGCCCCCTGCGCCCGTGGAGCTGCCTCCGCCCCGCGCCCTCACCTCGGCCGACGATGCGCTGCGCGCGCTGGCCCACGCCGTCGCGGCCCGTCTGTCGGGCGTGCTGCGCTACGACGAGGCCAACGGCATCCGCCGCATCGTCCTGCAAGACGGCGACGTGGTCACGGCCGCCTCGTCCATCGAGGGGGAGTCGCTCGTCGGCTTCCTCGTCGCGCGCGGCGACCTCGCCAAGGAGGTCGCGCAGCGGCTCGGGGGACGCATCCCACCGTTCGGTCGCCTCGCGGGCGCCGCGCTGGTCGCCCACGGGCACCTCCATCAGGACCAGCTCTGGGACGTGCTGCAGGCGCACGCCACGTTCCTGCTCGTGCAGGCGGTGAGCACGAACCGCGGACGCATCGCGTTCGAGGCGGAGCCACCCGCGCGCCTGCGCACGGAGCCCCCGGTGTTCGGCGGGACGCCCGGTCCGGCGCTGCTGGTCGAGATCGTGCGCCGCTCGCTCTCGCCCTCCGACGCGACCGCGCGGCTCGGCGGGCCCGACGTGCGCTTCGCGATCGGTCCCCGGCGCGGGCTCCTCGACGAGTGTGGCCTCGACGAGGACGACGACATCCTCCGCGCGGCCGATGGAGGCTCGCTCCGCGACCTCACGCGCGAGCGGGGCGAGGACGCCCCCGCGTTGCTGTACGCGCTGGTCGCGCTCGGCGTGCTCGAGGCCCTCGCGGGGATCCGGCCCCACGTGGTCGTCGGGCCGGTCACGCGCGAGCCCGACGAGCCCGCGGATCCCGTGCGCGACGCCGAGATGGACGACGCGGCGGTGCGCGCGCGCATCGGAGCGCGCCGCGCCCTCGTGGAGGACGGCGACTACTTCGCGATCCTCGGCGTGTCGCGCGCGGCCACCGGCTACGAGCTGAAGCGGGCGTACCTCGACCTGCGCAAGGCGCTCGACCCGCAGCGGGTGCTCCGCCCCTCGCTCGCCGACCTCGTGGACGACCTCACGCTCGTGCTCTCGGTGATCGACGAGGCGTACGACGTGCTCAAGGACGCCACGCGGCGCGAACGATACCGCCGCGCGATCGGGTGATGGCGCGCGCGTGGCTCGCGATGGCGTTGCTGGTCGGCGCGTGTCGCGAGCCACCCAGTGCTGCGGTGGCCGACCCGGCGGCGAAGGCGAGCAGCGCCCCGAGCCCGTCCTCGGCCGTCGGGCCGAGCAAGAGTTCGCACGCAGCCACGTGCGCGGCGATCGCACGAGAGATCGCGGCCCTGGCCGTCGATCACCCGCAGCTGGCTGGCTTCCACGCGGACAGCGCCACGCTCGAGCCCGACTGTCGCATCGTCCACACGTACCATTGCCATCCGGCCAAGCACGTCGGCGGCTGGGCAGCCGGTGTCCCCGAGCCGGATGCCGACGGTCTCTGGCTCCACCTCGGCATCTTCGACCCCGCCGGGCCCGCGGCCACGAGCCAGCTCTACACCCAGCCGGCCATGCTCCCCGACCGGACACTCGATGGTCGTCGCGTCGTGCTGTTCGTGCACGAAGGCTCGGCGACCAAGCCGCTGCAGCTCGAGATCCTGAAGATCCTCCGGCGGTACGGCCTGAAGGAACCCTGAGTCGTCACACTCTGCCGGGTGTGGACGACGATCCGCCGGATGCACCTCGAGCGCGTCGTGATCGGGTGGCTGGTGGCGTCGGCCGGCTGTGGTGCGACGAAGTCGGCTCCCCCGAGCGCGCCGCGAGTCTTGCCTGCGTGCGCGTCATCGTCGACCTCCCCCGATGCCTCCGTCGACGCGGCCGCGGAGTCCGCCGTCGCGAAGCCGAGCCGAGACCTCCTCGCGCTCGGGGTCGGCCACACGTGCGTGAGCTCGCTGCCGGCGGACGGCGTCTTCTGCTTCGGCGACAACCGACGAGGCCAATCGGCCGCGAAGGGACCACGCGCGTCGACGCCGGTCCGCGTGCTCGACCACGGGGTGACCTCCCTCGCAGCGGGCGCCGAGCACACGTGCGCCGACGCGTTCTGCTGGGGGCGCAACGACGCGGGCCAGCTGGGCGACGGCACGCATGTGGATCGAGCGCGACCGACGCTGGCGAAGGAGTTGTTCGAGGACCCCGCGGCGTTCTTCGACCCCGACCACCCCTTCCAGTGGGTGCTGCTCGCGAGCGGCAGCTGGGCCGTGCGTACCGCCGAGTACGGCTACGAGCATCGCCACGCGGGGCTCGTGCCCCACGTCGGCCTCACGTGTGCCCCCGGGATCCCCTGCACGCAGTGGTTCGTGAGCGCCTCGAGCCACGGCGACACCCTCTGCGCGCAGCTCGCCGGGTACGGGGGCGTCGCGCTCTCCTCGCTCTACTGCTCCGAGGAACACGCCCTCCTCGAGCGCGGCTTCGGTGAGGGCGACGATCTGCAGCCGCACCTGGGGACGCTCCATGGACCGGCGCTCGGAAGGCGCTTCGCGTGCGCGGTGCGGCTCGACCAGCGCATCGAGTGCTGGGGCGACCTCCACGGTCTGCGCGGCGACGGGAACACGAAGCGCTCGACGTGGATCTCGGGCTACTGGAGCGCCACCACGGTCGTCGTCGGCGAGACCTACGGGTGCTTCGTGCGCGTCGACGATCGGGTCGCCTGCTTCGGCACCGAGCCCGCGATGGGGCTCGATCGCGCGGGGATCAAGGCCGGCTCCACGCCGATCTCGATGAGCGACCCGGCGAGCGAGGGTGGCGGGCGGGTCGCCGCGCTCGCCGCCGGTTCCCACCATGCCTGCGCGGTCCTCGCAACCAGCGGAGCGACCGTGGCCTGCTGGGGCAAGAACGATCAGGGACAGCTCGGCGACGGAACCACCAAGGACGCGAAGGCACCGGTTCGCGTGACGCTGCTGCCCTAGTCGTCGCCGAAGGTGACCACGACACCGGCGTGGTCCGACGGCCAGAGGCCCGAAGCCGTGCGGTCGAGGAGCTGGTTGCCGACGAGGCTCGCGGAGCGGAGCGGCAGGGCGCGCTTCGGCGCGCGCACGAACACGAGATCGAGCCGCTCGTAGAACGGCTGGGTCGTGTGCAGGTCGGCGGCCTGGCAGCAGGTGAAGCCGGGCGACTTGGGGTGGATCGCACTCCAGGCGTCCCGGAAGCCCGCCGCCGCGATCGTCGCGTAGGTCGCCGTCTGGCTGCCGTCCGCCGGTGAGTTGAAGTCGCCGACCAGGACCACCGGCACCTTCTCCTCGCCGAGCAGCGCGAGGAGCTCGGCGCCCTGGGCGAGCTGCACCTCGGCGACGTGGTCCTCGAGGTGGGTGGTCACGAAGCGCACGGGGCCGTGCTCGGTCTGCGCCACCACCGAGGCCCAGCCCCGCACGATCTCGACGCTGCCACCGGCGAGCGACACCGGCAGCCCCACGGCGTAGCGCGCCGCCTTCGGCTGCGAGAACGAGACCCCTTTGCGCACGAGCACCACCTCGCGGTCGATCATCTGCACGCCATCGAGGATCGGCGCGCCATCGGCGTCGAAGCCGGCGAGCATGGGCATCGACACGTCGCTGTCGGTCTGCACGACCGCGACCTCGTAGGCGAGGCCACGGGCCGCGAGGCTCGCCTTCAGGAGCTCGAGGAAGTCGATCACCAACGGTGCGCCGCCGCTCGCCGAAAACCGACGGAACAGCGCGACCTCCTGCAGCCCGACGAGGTGCGGACGCTTGGTCGCGATCTCCTTCGCCAGCGCCTTCGCCCGCGCGGGGAAGTCGTTCGCCTCGAGCTGCGCCCAGGCTGCGGCCACCGCGACCGGCACCTCCTCGGGCGTGCTCGCCGCGAGGATCGGGTCGACGTCCGCGCCGAGGTAGACGTTCCTCGTCATGACCGTCAGGGCGCCGTGGTCGCGCTCGAGGGCGGTCTCAGTGGTCGCGATCCCTTCGCTCGCGCTGCCGCAGCCCACCGCGAACGCACCCACGATCAGTAGCTTCTTCATGATGTCACCTCCGATCGGCGCCCACAGCACGGGATGGGCCAGCGCGCTTCGCGCGGTGATCGAGGTCCGTGCTCGCGAGGGTGTGCAGTCCGCTGCACGTCGTCCGGCAGCGGGCTGCACGACGGCGCCTCTAGCGCGGGGTGAACGAGGCGAGCCAGAGGTCTCCCGCCCAGCCGCCGTGGGTGAGCCAGAGCGCGTCCTTGCTGTAGCAGGCCGACTCCAGCACGTCGGCGCCCGCCGAGTGACGGCGCAGGATCTTGCCGGTCGCGACCTCCACCTCGACGATCTCCATGCGATCGGTGACCGCGACCTTCTGGCCGTCGGGCGAGAACGCGAGGTTGCCGTAGCGCGCCGGGGGGAGGTGCGCCGACAGGACGCGACGCTTGCCATCGGCCTCGAGCACCGTCGGGGTGAGCTGGTCGCCGTCGGCGCCGGCGAGGAAGACCAGCCGAGCGTCGACGGGGGAGGCGACCGCGTCGCGCGCGTCCGGTCCGACGACGTCGTGCGTCGCGCCGCCGGCCAGCGCGATCGACAGGACCCGCGTGTGGCCGTCCTTGTGTCGGGTGAAGAGCACCGTGGCGCCGTCGCGCGAGAACGCCGGCGTGCTGTCCGCCCCGTCGGTCGTCAGGACGCGTGGTGCCGGGCTTCCCGCGAGGACCACGAGCCCCTTCGTCGTGGTCGCGACCACGTTCTCGCCGACCGGGGAGAGCGCCATGAACGCGGCCTCGGACGGGGGCGCGTTCAAGCGGCGCGGTGGCTCGCCCGGCGCCATCCACCAGGGGACGAAGTTGCCCCCGCGCGACGACAGCACGACCGTCTCGCTGCGGTTCGGGGCGCAGGCGATCCGTCGATCGTCCCACTCGACGTTGTGCTCGAGGTCGGCGATCCGCGACGCGCCGCCTTCGACGACGACCTTGGCGAGCAGCGTGCGGGCGGTGCAGGTGGACCACACGAGCTGCTTCTGATCGTGCGAGAAGCGCAGGCCCTTGCGCGGCGTGATGCCCTCCGACCGCAGCGACTGCGGGGCGCCTCCGGCGATCGGCAGCGCGAGCAGCTCGGGCGCGCCCGTCTCGTACTCGCGGGTGACGAGCACGTGCAGGCCGTCGGGGTGCGTGACGAGGGACTCGTCGGTGGGACCATCGAACAGGAAGCGACGGGTGCCGTCCTTCTCGTAGAGGGCGATCCCGGCGTGACTCTGGCCGACCATCGGGAAGTTCACGACGACCTGGCCCGACGGGAGCTCGAGGGAGGCGCGCGGTGTGTAGCCGGTGGGGATGTCCAGCGATCGGAGCACCTTGCCGTCGAGCGCGTGCAAGGTGCGCGTGGTCTGGGTGCCGGCCCAGACCCCCTTGCCGTCGGCCGCGAAGCCCGGCCGGCCGCTCCCCTGAACGAGGTGCTTGGGCGGAGCGCTGCCGTCGAACGGCACGAGCCAGATTCCCTGGTCCTGCTCGGTGTAGCGAAGGAACGCCACCGTCTTGCCGTCGGGGGACAGGTCGGGCGCGAAGCTCCAGCCGGGGAGGTTCGTGAGCTGTCGCTGCGTGTTGTCGGCGAGGTCGAGGACGAAGAGGTGCGAGTCGGGGCCGACCGTGGCATCGAAGAGGACGCGCTTGTCGTCCAGCGTGAACACGGGGAACTCCTCGCAGCCCGCCGCGAAGGTGATGCGGCGCGGGTTGGTGACCGCGAACCGCGCGGGCTTGGCCGAGGCCGGAGCGGAGGCCGAAGGCAGCGGCGGAGGGGCGGTCCGCTCCTTGCGCAGCTGGCGCAGCGCGAAGACGCCGCCGCCCGACAGCAGGACGACGGCCAGCGCGAGGAGACCCCACGCGCGCGGCTTCGGCGGCGTGGGCAGCGGCGCCGCGAGGACCGTCTTGGCGTGCGGGTCGACGACGACGCGGCCGTCCGCGCTCGAGCGCCCAGTGCCCACTTCCCGTGGCGTCGAGCTCGGCTCGGTCGCGCGCAGCGAAGGCGCGATCTCGGTCAGCGCCGCGAGCGCCGCGGCCCCGTCGGTGAACCGATCCCCGGCCGCGATGGAGAGGCACCGATCGACGAACGCGCAGAACGCCGGTTCGAGATCGGGGCGCAGGGAGGCGAGGGGAGGGGCCGGATCGCGCAGGCGCTTGATCGCGAGCGCGGGCATCGAGAAGTCGTCCTCGGGGAGGTGCCCGGTCGCGGCCTGGAACAGCACGAGGCCGAGCGCATACACGTCGGCGGTGGGCCCGATGTCGGCCTGCCCGACGAGCTGCTCGGGCGCCATGTACGCAGGCGTCCCGATGAGCGTGCCCTCCTGGGTGAGCGCGGCCGGCAACGAGCCCGCCTGTGGGGCCGCCACCAGGGCCTCGCGGGACCCGTGCAGGCGCGAGACGCCGAAGTCGGTCACCAGCGCGCCGCCGCCCTCGCGGAGCATGACGTTGGCGGGCTTGAGGTCGCGGTGGGTCACGCCACCCTCGTGCGCCGCCGCGAGCGCGCGACACAGATCGTGGGCGAGGCGCGCCAGCACCCGCGGGTCTTCGACCGGGCCGCGCGAGAGGCGGGTGCTCAGCGCCTCGCCGACGACGAGCTCCATCGAGAGTCCGAGGCGCCCGGGCAGCTCGACGAGGTCGTAGATGCGCACGACGCGCGGATCGGTGACCTTGCGCGCGAGGCGGAGCTCGCGGCGGAACCGCGCCAGCGACTGCTCCGACTGCCCGGTGTGCCCGAGGAGCTTGAGCGCCACCTCGACGTCGGCGGTGCGATCACGGGCGCGGTAGACCACGCCCTCGCCGCCGCGACCCAGCTCGCCGAGCAGCTCGTAGCGTCCGCCCAGCACTTCGCCGATGCGCGGCTCCTCGAGCGCGACTGGATCGCGCGCCACGCCATCGGCGCTGCGTACGGTGCGGGCCAGCGCGCCGTCGCCTTCGTCGGCGCTCTCGCGGCGATCGTCGGAGCCCACGGCAAGAGCTTGGCCATTTCGTCGGCACGCCGCAACGGTGCCGTGTGCCCGTCAGAGCTCTCCGGCCGCGACCAGCTCGATCGCCCGACGACACGTGCGGTGAAAAGCCTCGGCCGCCATGCGCAGGTGGTCCTCGGGGGTGTCCTCCTCCTTGGTGTGGCTCAAGCCGGCGATCGACGACGAGAAGATCATCACCGTCGGCACCTCGCGCGCCATCTCGCTCGCGTCGTGCAGCGCGCCGCTCGGGAGCTCCACGTCGTGCCCCTCGACCTCCTTCACGCTGGCGCGCGCGGCGTCCAGGAGCTTCGGGTGGAACGGCATCGGGGGGATGCGGAAGATGGGCTCGAACGACACCGTGCAGCCCTCGGCCTTCGCGCTCTCCTCGGCGGCCTGCCGCATCTCGCGGTGCATGGCGGCGAGTGAGCCGGCGTCGATGTGGCGCATGTCCATCGTGATGCGCGTCTCGCCGGGCACCGCGGTCACGACGCCCGGCCAGCACTGCACGTGCCCGGCGGTCGCCACCCCCTGGTGGCGACGCCCGATCTCCGCGAGGGCGAGCGCGAACCGCGCGGCGGCGAGGAGGCTGTCGCGGCGCATCTCCATCGGCATCGTGCCGGAGTGCGCGGCCTGCCCGCGGAACACGAGCCGCTCGCGCTCGATGCCCTTGGTGCCGGTCACCGTGCAGATGCCGAGCCCCTTGGACTCGAGGATCGGCCCCTGTTCGATGTGCACCTCCACGTAGGCCTTCACGTTTGCGAGCCGGCTCTTGGCCGCGAGGATGGTGGCGAGGTCGACGCCGTGCGCGGCGACCGTCTGGTCGAGTCGCTGGCCTTCCTTGTCGACGAGCCCACGGGCCGCCTCGACGTCGAGCGACCCGACCACCGCGGCCGACCCGAACAGGCTCCGGCCGAAGCGCGCGCCCTCCTCGTCGGCCCAGTCGACGACCGCGACCGTGATCGGCGGGGTGCCCTCGGCGCCGAGCGCCCGCACGAGCTCGACGCCCGCCATCACGCCGAGCGCGCCGTCGAGCCAGCCGCCCTTCGGAACGCTGTCGAGGTGCGAGCCCACGACCAGCATCGCGGCGCTCTGGCCGCGCAGCACCGCCCACAGGTTGCCGGCCTCGTCGGTGGACACCTCGACCGGTAGGCCGGCGAACGCGGCGCGGAAGCGGTCGCGCGCCTTCACCCAGTCGGCGGTCCACGCGAGCCGGCGGCTCCCCTCGGGGCCTCCGGTGTGCTGGGCGAGGGCGCGGAGATCGGCGACGACACGGGCAGGGTCGAACGTCATCCTCCGAAGCTATCGAACTCGAAGGCCGTCGTCAGGGGGCTTCGCCGACGCCCGTTCGCTCGAATCGAGCGGTGAGCGTTCATGTCGATGGTGAAGAGCGCCCCGCCGGCCGTCCACGCTGGCGGATTCACACGCCGCCGTCCTTCGGCCCGCGCCATGCACCAGGCGTCCCGGGGGAGACGGACCTGGGCTCTAGGAGGGACCGATGAAGAACGATCATCTCGGGCGTTTCGAGACGGAACTCGCATTCTATGCGGCACAGCTCGGCGAGCTGTCGGAGGCCGAAGCGTCCGACGAGGCCGTGCGCGACTTCAAGGCCAAGTACGAGGCCGCGCAGAGCCGCCTCGAGGAGTTCAGGGCGGCACCCATCGATGCGCGGGTCCGCGCCGCGATCGGGGTCGAGCGCGCCTGGTATGCGCTCGACGCCGCGTTCGACCGACTGCCCGCCTGAACGAGGAGGTCAGGCCTGGCGGAGCGCCACGACCTGCTTGCCGCGCACGAAGCCGTAGCTCTTGAGCTTGCGGTAGAGCGTGGCGGTGCCGATCTGGAGCTGCTCCGCCGTGTGGGTCTGGTTGCCGCGATTGTGCTCGAGGGCCGCGAGGATGTACTCCTTCTCGACGTCCTCGAGTGGGCGCACCGTGGCGAGGGCGGCGGCCGGCCGCGGGAGCGCGTGCCGCAGCTCCTCGGGCAGGTCTTCGAGCTCGATGCGGGTGCCGCGAGCCAGGGCGACGGCGCGCTCCATCGTGTTCTCGAGCTCGCGGACGTGCCCGGGCCAGTCGTGCCGTAAGAGACGATCGGCGGCGGCCGGGGCGAGCCCCGAGATCTTGCGGTTCATGCGCCGGGCTGCGTCGGCGAGCAGGACCCGGGCGAGGGGCAACAGGTCGTCGCGTCGCTCCCGCAGCGGGGGGAGGTGGAGCTCCACGACCTTCAGGCGGTAGAACAGGTCCTGGCGGAACGTGCCGTTGGCGACGGCCTGCGCGAGGTCGCGGTTGGTGGCGGCGACGACCCGCACGTCGACGCGGCGGGACTTGTTCTCGCCCACGCGGCGGACCTCCCGCTCCTGCAGCGCGCGCAGCAGCTTGACCTGCATGGGGAGCGAGATCTCGCCGACCTCGTCGAGCAGCAGCGTGCCGTGCTGGGCAGCCTCGAACAGCCCGGCGCGATCGTGGGCCGCCCCCGTGAAGGCCCCCCGCGCGTGGCCGAACAGCTCGCTCTCGAGCAGGCTCTCGGTGATGGCGCCGCAGTTGACCGCCACGAAAGGGCCGGTCGCGCGCGCCGAGGCGTCGTGGACCAGGCGCGCGACGCGCTCCTTGCCGGCGCCGCTCTCCCCGGTGAGCAGGACGGTGGCGTCGACCTTGGCGACGCGCCGCGCGAGGTCGACGAGGCGCCGCATGCCCGGGCTCTTGGCGACGATCCCCGAGGGCTCCGCGACGTCGCGGGACACCCGCACGAGGGCCCGGCGGCTCTCGCGGAGCTTGCGCTCCGACAGCTTGAGGGTCTCGATCACGTGCTGGAGCGAGACGTCGAGGCACTGCTCGAGGTGGTGCGGCTCGAAGAAGCGCAGCTCGTCGGCGCGCTCGTCGCCCCACTCCTCGCGGGTGCGGCCGTAGAGGTGGCAGGCCGCGTCGCCGCGGCCGGTGCAGGCGTCCTCGAGGACGCAGATCTCGTGGCCGACCGCGCGGCTCAGGTAGCCGCTCGCGAGGCCGCAGATGGTCCAGCAGACGGGCTCGTCGGAGCCACCGAAGTGGAGGAGGTGCTGTTCGCCCTCGTAGGAGGCGCTCAGCATGACCCCGTCCTTGGAGAGCGCGCTGCGGCTGCCGGGCGCGACCTGGAACAGCCCGCCGAGGGCGTGAATCCGCGTGCCAGCCTCGATCCAATCCACCTCGCTGTCCCAATTGAACTCGGCCTGCATGGCCTCGGCCATGCGCCACCCGTGCGCGAAGCCGAACTGGGTGAGTACCGTGCGCGCCGCGGTCAGCCCGAAGCTGTCGACCAGATACTTGCGCAGGATGCCCATGGCCACGGCGTCGACCAGCAGCGCGCGCTGCCCCGCGAACCGGATCAGGCCCCCCTGGGCGTCCAGCTCGAGCAGCTCCTCATGACCCATCTCTCCCGCACGCATCGTTGCCTCGACCTTCCGAATCGATGGAACGGTAGCCCATCCGAGCGCGTACGTATACGGATCCAATCGTTTTATGACGCGCAGACATTTTGCGCTGTCCGCCGATGTGATGCGAGAACGAAGTTGCAACTGGTGCCGCTGCGGCCGTGGTCCGACGCCTGTGAACGGCAAAAATGACGGTTGTTTCGCGCAGGTATCGCGTGATGACCGCGCACCATGAACAAACATTGACGTGCTCTAACTACTGAAATGAGTTGTGGCGAAGTGCTGCATGCTTGCAGTGAATTCATGGTCTGGTGCTTCTTCGGATGAACCATTGCTGTCGAGCCCATCCGCCTCGGTGCCGGGCGATGGCACGCCTCGTGCTGGCCGGCGCGCATGGATCGCGCGCGACACCGCTTCGCCATCGTCGAGGGCACCCAACTGCACTGGGCCGAGCTGGGAGAGCGCAGCGGGGCGCCGCCCGTGCTCCTCGTGCACGGGCTCTACGACTCTCATCGCACCTGGAAGCGGGTGGCGCGGCTCCTCGCCACGGACCGGCTCGTCCTCATGCCAGATTTGCCCGGTCACGGGCTCTCGGACCGCCCCGATGCGAGCTACGCCGTCGACTGGTACGGGCGGATCCTGGCCGGTCTGCTGGCTGCCCTCGGGCTCGGGGCGCTCGACGTAGTCGGTCACTCGTTCGGGGGCCGTGTGGCCCAGATGCAGCTGCTGTGCGCGCCCGTGTCTACCCGGCGGCTCGTCCTCGTTGCATCGGGGGCCCTCGAACTCGGCGGGCACCTCGCGCTGCGATGCCAGGAAGGCCTGGGGCGCGAACACTGCGACGAGCTCGCCGTCATGAACGCGACAGAGGGCTCGGCTCGCGCGTTCGCCCGGACGCTCGACGCGCTCGCCAGTGCGCGACGCGAGCGCCGGGCAGGATTCCCAGATCGCGTGGTCGAGATTGCCGCTGTCCCGCCCATAGCTGTCTTCTGGGGCACCCGCGATCGGGTCGTCCCCATCGCCCAGGGGCGGAAGCTCTCGGCGGCGCTCGCCGCGGCCTTCGTGCCGTTCGAGGGCTGCGATCACTACCTCCATCACGAGCAACCCGAGGCGTTCGTGGCTGCCGTTCGCTCCTTCCTCGACGCGCCCTCGCCGCGCCTGGCCCAGGCCAGCTAGCGATCCATGCGCGCCGCGGACGGCCCATCGAACTGAGCGTCAGCCACGTCGATTCGATGGGTCGCGGGCGATGTTCGCCCTCCCGTCACCCGGACGCCGTGGTGGGAGCTGGTCCGGTACAGTGTCTGCTTCGGAACTCATTCGAGCCCGGACCGAGGAAGGCAGCCGCCGTGAGACTCGTCTCGAATGAAGCCATGGAACCCGACGACCTCCGTCGACGCGCCGAGGATCGCCTTGCAGCCAGCCTGCAGGCGCCCGCGATGCCCCCCCAGTCGCTGCACGACGCGCTCCGGCTCGTCCACGAGCTGCGCGTCCACCAGATCGAGCTCGAGATGCAGAACGAGGAGCTGCAGCGCACCCACGCCCAGCTCGAGAACGCGTTCGTCCAGTACTCCGAGCTCTACGACTTCGCGCCCGTGGGCTACTTCTCGCTCGGCGAGGACGGCGCCATTCATCGCGTGAACCTGTGCGGCGCGGCGCTGATCGGGCTCCCGCGGGGGGACCTGCACCTGCGGCGCTTCGGGGTGTTCGTGTGCGACGCCGACCGGCCGCGGTTCAACGCGGCGATGGCCGACGTGTTCGGGCCGATGGGGAGGGCGACGCTGGATCTCACCCTCGACGTGCCGGATGCCTCGCTCGAGCTGCAGGTGCACGTGACACTGGCGCTCTCGCCAGGGGCCGACACGTGCCGCGCCATCGTGGTCGACGTGACCGAGCGAAAGAGGGCGGAGCATCAGCAGCGCTCCTCGCAGAAGATGGAGGCCATAGGGCGCCTGGCCGGCGGGGTGGCGCACGACTTCAACAACCTGCTCACCGTGATCCTGAGCCACGCGGCGTTCGCGCTCGAGGCCGTGGAGCCGGGCCCGCTGCACAGTGACCTCGAGGACCTGCAGAAGGCCGCCGAGCGCGCGGTGGGCCTCACCCGACAGCTCCTCGCGTTCAGCCGCAAGCAGGTGCTGCGCACCCAGCTCGTCGACGTGAACGAGCTCACCCGGGCGCTCGCGGTCATGCTGCGTCGGCTCCTCGGCGAGAACATCGAGGTCGTGATGGACCTGGCGATCGAGCTCGGCCGCGTGCAGCTCGACCCGGCCCAGCTCGAGCAGGTCGTGATGAACCTCGCGATCAACGCGCGCGACGCGATGCCCGGCGGCGGCACGCTCACGCTGCAGACCTGCAACGTCGGGGCGTTCGTCCGGCTGACGGTGACGGACACCGGGAGTGGGATGGACAATGCCACGATGGGCCACGTGTTCGAGCCGTTCTTCACCACGAAGCAGCTCGGGCGCGGCACGGGCTTCGGCCTGTCGACGGTGTACGGCATCGTCATGCAGTGCGGCGGCGACGTGTCGGTGCGGAGCGAACCCGGCAAGGGCTCGACGTTCGAGGTCCTGCTGCCGCGGGCGACGGCGACCGCACCCGTGCGCAAGGAGCCGCGGAAGGTCGTGCCGGTGGGCGGTGGTGGCGAGACCATCCTCGTCGTCGAGGACGAGCTGGCCCTGCGGGGGATCTTCAGCCGCTTCCTCCGCGCGGCGGGCTACGTGGTGCTCGTCGCGGAGAACGGGGTCGACGCTTTGCAGGTCGCGCGCCAGCACGTGGGCCCGATCCACCTGGTGGTCTCCGACGTCGTGATGCCGAAGATGTCGGGCATCGCGTTCGCGCACCAGCTCGTCGAGACCCGACCCCACACGAAGGTGCTCTTCATGTCCGGGTACACCGACGAGGCCGTCAAGCCGCACGGCGCGCTCGAGTCGTCCGTGCCGTTCATCGGCAAGCCTTTCACGGCGGCGGAGCTCGACGCGAGGATCCGTGAGCTCCTGGACACACGGGGCTCCGACCCGGCGGGTCAGAACCTGCAGCAGCGGAACCCGACCCAGTCCTGACGGTCGCTGCGGCTTCGCGACATCGCGACCCCGCAGGCGGCGCTGCTGGCCTTCTCACGGAACGAACCGCCGCGGACGCGGCAAGTGTCTGTCGCGCCGAGCGCCGACTGGCAGCTGTCGGTCCACTCGGCGACGTTGCCGCTCATGTCGTAGAGCGTGGCGAGCTCGGCGCCGCTGCTCCCGCCGTTGCAGCCGGAGAGGCTGCGCACGGGCACGACTTCGGCGGGGCCCGCGTCCACGAGGCGGTCCGACGTGTTGCACTTGGTCGGCTGCGCCGCGGTCCCGTAGGGCCAGACGGGCGAGCCGCCGTAGGCGCACGCGTGGCGCCACTGGTCGACGTTCGGGTCGTCGAGCTTGTCGAAGGGCGATGGGGGCTTGCTCGCACCTCCGGGGCCGATGGCGCCGCAGAGCCGCTTGCCGGCGGTCTCGCAGTAGGCCCAGGCATCGCACCAGTCGACGCCGCGGATCGGTTCGTCGGCGGCGCCCGC
>Ga0154020_10005612_pt1 | contig 14765 bp, 20 predicted proteins | sample Klosneuvirus_201_FD_109709 | JGI IMG/M metagenome (GOLD analysis project Ga0154020, IMG submission 109709) | Active sludge microbial communities from wastewater, Klosterneuburg, Austria - Klosneuvirus_20160825_MG | ecosystem: Engineered > WWTP > Aerobic digester > Activated sludge | place...
CCTCCGCCGCCGCGCCCTCGCCATCGCGCACGTACTGTGCAGGGTCGAACGCGAGCACGAGTTTGCGCTTCGTCCCGACAGCTGCGCGCGGCTTGGTGTGCGGATTGGGATCCGACAGTAAATTGTCGTCCGCGTCGCGCAGTTGCAACACCTCTGCACCGCGCACCGTCACGACGCCATAGCGCTCACGCGGCGACTTGGCAGCGAGGGCGGCACGCTCCTCCTTGTTGTTGGGGTTGCTCGGCGGCGGGCGCACCGTGACGAAGAAGATGATGTCGTGCTCGCGCAGCTGATCCCACTCCGAGCGCACGTCACCACCGCGCAGTCCCGTCGGCAGCGAGAACTGGAGCTCGGCACGGACCTCGCTCGGCACGCTCGATCCGACGAGTGGCGGAGAGACGCGGAAGACCTTAGGAGGGCGCTCTAGCACAATGGCAGATTTGGACCAACCGCCAAAGGTAACGTGCAGTGAACCGTCGGCATGCTTCGTCGACTGCGGTTGGAGGCGCTTCAACGCGTCCTCCACATCGCCGCGGATCTCATATGTCGACTCGAGGCGGAACAGAGTGTAGTTGCGCAGCAAGTAGTCGTGCACCGTGAGGAATTGCATGTTGAGCTTAGGCAAGGCGAGCGCAGTCTAGACAAAGGTAAGGGAAGAGGAAGCGGAGAGAAGGCCAAAAATCAGTTATTACCGAATAATCAGTGGTATCGTCAGGGATCTGATCACTATCCCAAAGGAGGGCCTCGTCAGGGTACAAGGGCGACTCGTTGATCGCCTCAATCTGCGATTGGCGCCTCGTATACTCGTGCTCAAAGGCGCTATAAGTAAGCTCGCGATCCGTGTTGAACTATAAAAAAGAGAAGGTAAGAATATGACAATAGGAAGAGAAAATGCATTTTCGCACCGTAATATGCACCATGGAACACAGCTTAGAGAGCTCCTCGTCCGACAAGGAAGACAAATGGAAACGCAACGATTCGGGCGTATCGATGGAGGCGACATTAGCCAAGGCGAATCCACGAAGCTATTGTAAAGAAGAAAATGAAAAATGATAAGAGCATCATCTCAATCCCAATCAATCTCCTTTACCTTATCCTGAAACTTCTGAAATGCGACGCGTTGGAGGTCGCGCACACGCATCGAATGGCGCTGCAGTACCTCCTCGGCAGTAAGCGCCTCGCCAGTGAAGTCGTCCATCTCGAAGCGCATGTAATAGTCGAGACGCTGAACTAATTGAGCAAACACGCTAGAAGAGCAAGAGGAAATGAGCAAAGAATCGATACAAAACAAACATCGGGGCAAGGGTGCGTGTACCGACCATGAGCTTCGTTAGAGTAGAGGGCCAAGCGCTTAGCCTTGACGACAAGACCAATCTCCTCAAACAACAGTCGCGTGAAGCGACGCGAGGCAATCTGCGTGATGAGGTCGGTGGACCAGGTGACCACAAGCTCGCAGTAAGCAACGGACGCCTTGAGAGTCTCAGCTGCCTCGTCCGACATGGCCTCGCCAGCCATGGCCGGCAAAGCAACCGCCGACGCAAACTTGAGGAACTGCTCGAGCGTGTGGAAGAGGAAACCCGATGCGAGGTTGCTGTCATCCGCCGCTGCGTCGTCGGCTTTTTTGCGCTTTTTGTCTTTGTCCTTCTCCTTGGTCAGATGTTGCCAGAGCTTGCGCAGCTTGGGCACGGCCTTGAAGACCTCCTCGCGGCGCGCCTCGTTCACGTGCGCCCAAATGTTTATGTTAACGAGCCTGGAGATGACTAGGGTAGAGCAATGGGAGGGGGAGGGGGGAAACAGGATGGTACTTGAGACAATGCTGGCGAAGGAGCGCGTCCCCGAGGCCTTGGAAGGCGTAGATAAGGAACTGCGTGAGGTGGGCACGCTCGCGGGGACGCAATGAGTCGCCGAGAGAGAGCTTCAACACGCGATCAAAGAAAGCGCCGAATGCATCGGCTTTCTCGTGGAACATTTCTAAGGAAGGGGTGAGGCAGATCAAGCGCGTGTTAACAATATAAAAAATCACTTTAAATAATATTAAACTAATAATAATACAATTCAGAAACAAATTTGAAAAAGGCAGAGCAAGATCCCCTTGCTCATCCAACAAACCGAGGCGCACCAAAAGCGTCGACGCCCTCACGGCTCTTCTCGTTGAGCATCAGCACAATCGACAGGACGTGCGCAAACGTCGCCTTTTGAGCGTCAAAATGAGGCCACAAATAGCTAGAATGCGAGAAAATAAGCGAAATAAAACAACAGGAGAACCCAGAGATAGAAAAGAACAGAGGTCGAGGGCAAAAAGCAAAGAGCTCTCGACCTCTCCCCAACGGTCCTCTCGGCGCTCAAAAGAATGGGAGATAAATAGAAATAGATGGGGACGCACTTTTCGAGGTAGCGGCTGAGCTCCAAGAGCATGACACGCGAGGCAAAGTCGCGCTCGGGAGTGCACAGCTCGTCGCGGTAGAGGCGCTCGACCAAGGCCGCGTCAAACTTGCCGCCGCCCGCGCCCCAGTGCTCAAGGCTCAGCGCTGTCAGCCGATCGCCGACAATCTCCTTCACCGTCGGTGCGTGCGGCGCCACTACGAGGCCGCGCAGCGGCTGCTGCTGTGGCTGCTGCTGTTGCGGCGCAGCGTCGCCGAGGCGGGCGCGCTTCGCTCCTCGTTCCGCCATTGCCCCCCTCGCGTGAGAAAGAGAAAGCTGATAGCGAGCTCACGTCGCCAATGGGACGTGTAGAAGGAATAATAAGAGCGGAAGGAATGAAAGGGACGGCAAAAAAGGCTCGAGGCTTCCAGGGTTCTTTGATAGGCATGACAGCGCTCATTCTCTACTCCGGCCTATCGGTCCTCATGCTCAATGAGTATTCTCATACCATCTTTGTCAAAATTTAAATCGTTTTATTGTTTCTCTCGTCAAGTACACAGCAGCGTGGCCGTCTCCTGCTCCCCAGCATCCACCTCGGCCGCGACCTCGACCACCTCGAAGCGCCGCCCTCTCGCCATGCCACCACTGGAGACGACCCTCGAATATCGTGGCGGTAAGATCATGATTGGTCATTGGAACTCCATTTCCAAAGCCTTTTCGGCGGCCGACCTCGAGGCCTTTGCCCGCGTCAGCGGCGACCACAACCCGGTCCACCTCGACGAGCGCTATGCAGTGCGCTCCATGTTCCTTATGCTCTCTCTCCTCTCCTCTTCCTTCTCCCCTGAATAGTCATCGACTCCGTTTGGTCGACCCATTGTCCACGGCTTTTTGGCAGCGAGCTTGTTCAGCGCCGTGGCCGGCACGCTGTTGCCGGGCATCGGTTCCATTTATGTCTCGCAGACGTTGTCCTTCTATCGGCCCGTCTACCGCGACGAGTCCGTCACGGCAACACTGATTGTACGTCGAAATGTCCTTTGGGAGGTGGAGTGGAGATCGTGGGAGTGGCAATGGTAATGTTAAGGGCAGTGAACTTCGTACAATTCCCTTTGTGATCGCTTACATCGTACTTGCTGCCTTAGGTCCGCGAGCTCTACCCAGACAGGAAGCGCGTTATTCTCGACACGTATTGTGTCAACGGCAAGGGCGAGGTAGTTATTGCAGGCGAGGCCATTGCCCTCGCGACTATCGACAAATTCTGACCTAAGATTCTTCCATCAGTGTATTTTGCAAATTACTTCGTTAATCAAAAAGAAAGATCTTACCCCTGATCTCGCGGTTCAAATTGTGAAAAATCATATTAGGAGGAAATAAATTTCTGTTCGCACCCGGCGTCAAAAAATGGGAAAAAATTGACGAATAGGCCACAGTGGGAGTTGAACCCACGACCCCCTGCTTACGAGGCAGGTGCAATAACCACTATGCTATGTAGCCACGACGACGAGGGAGCAAGAAGTTATGGTTCTATTAGATCGCTATATGTGGCTCACGCGAAAGAACAGAACAGTGCCAAAGTCCAGATCAGAAAAGAGATATCTCCTTCCTAAGAGACCTGCGATAAAACCAAGAGGATCCCACACACGAAGCAGTGTTACTCCATCCTGGATGTTATTCCTTTTTCTCTTGGTCGAGGATCGTGTAACTTAGCCAGAGCAGCCTGTTTATATACAAAACATGAGAGAATGTTTTCTCTACGAGTCTTACAAGCCTGGACTTTGGAAAAGTGGAGAAATCCCCTCGGCGGGCTGGATAGGTTTGTCGTGGCGTCAACTATTTACATGAAATACCGGTATGCTGTGTCGAGGCCGATTCCTCGAGCGGCGGCAACCGAATGGGAACCCAGCTCATCGACTCCCCGGACGCTGGCTCAACATTCCTTTTGTGCTCCCCCAAAGAAGAGGTCCAAGTGGTGCAGGATGGGCGAGACCAAGACGAACACGGTGAACTGCAATCGGGTCGTGATGGTGATTGCCGTACGCCGCGCTCTTCGTCGTTTCGCGAAATCTGACGCTGACGCCCTTTGCCTTTCCTCTCATGTAGATCATCTGCAACCTGTTTATCATTGCTACGGGTATCGTGGCGCTCATTGTCGGCGGCTTCGGGTGCCTTTCCCTCTCCTTCTACCCTTATCTTTTTCCCCCTCCCACTGCTTCGCCCCTGCCCTATCGTTGCACCTCGCGCCCATTCCCACTTTCTTTTAATTTTTGTCATAATATTAATGTATTTTCTATGTTTGGAGTGTTTTGGGCCCTCGTCTTTGTGTGTTGGCTCGTTTAGGAATCTCGCCCGTTGATCACTCCTTCCCTCGTGGATCTTCTCCGCTACCCCTCCAAATCTCGTCCTTTCCATTTTTATTGAGTGGGTTCTCTTCATAGTTGAAACGAAATTGCGTCTTTTGTTAGTTCTCATTGTGCTTTCCTTCGTCGAGCTCTTCCGTGCATTTCGCTAATGCCGGATGTCCTTTTATCTGAATGACATCGCTATTTAATATTTAATATGGCATTCTGCGCTCTGTTTCTTTTCCCCTTCTTCTTCTTCTTCTTCTTTTCTGGATTCCTCTTTCGTCTGATTCTCTGGGACTTGTCTAGCCCACTGACATTCGCGCCGACTGCCCAGAATGTGAACGCTTCGTGGGCCATCATGTTCTTCGCGATGGGCCTCATCGTCTTTGGCATCCTCGGCATCTTAGGTCCCATCTTGCTCCTCCTTCTTTCCTCCCTTCATTCCCTTCCTCTACTCCTCGTCCTCTTCCTCGTTCTTTAAGTTGGCTATGATTGGTTGACGCTTCTCCCTTTCTTTTTGGACTCGATGGTCGTGTTCCCGTCCATCCGATGATGGCTGCCACCTCACGATTGCTTGGTGCAGGTGAGCTTCAGATCAAGGTGTTCTTGCAAGGCGTCGCCATCTTCCACGCCTTCTGGACCCGCTCCATCTGGTACCCGCCGTCCTCCTTTCCTTCTCTTCCTTCTACCTTTGAATGAGATTGTCTTCCAGCTTCGTTTTTCATCTTCTATCAGAAGCTCGTCGGTGTGATCTTCTCCCTCCTCATTTGCTTCCCCTCTAGGTACCTGATCATGGGCTTCTTCGCGATCGGCCTCGCGGGCGCCCTCGGCATCACGACGGCTTTCGTCTGCTGGGTTATTGCCATCTTTATGCTCGTCATGTTCTTCCTCACCAAGTAAATGCGTGGCGTAAGGTGGAAAGACGATGCTTGGGAGAGGAGAAAGAAAAAGAAAAAGATCCGGGGAGGACCCTTTCCTCATTGTGAGGACATAGCTGTAAATGAGTCTCTTTTTTCCTTTCCCCTACGGGTCACCGAAGATTTCCAATTTCTGGTCGCAGATCACATGAGCGGTGAGAGAGAGTGCGCTGAGAGTGAGGTTGAGAGGCACCTGCGATGGTCCCTCCTCCTCACCGTCACCTATCCTTTCAACACGGCGGCCTGGATACATGACAGCGATTTCCCCTTTGGTCCCTTCGATCATGACTGCCGAGCAGAGGCTATTGCTCGTTCGCCAGTCGATTAACAACGTCTGTTTAAAAGAAACTACTGCGTTTGAATATATTTCAATGAAAATTTTCGTTTCTGTTTCGAAAGGAGGGAGAGAGGACGGGTGGGCAGACAGAGTCGGTGGTGTGCGTCCCGAAAAACCCCGCTGACGAAGTCTCCCACGGTAGTGACGAAATATGCACGCTTTATAGAGTGAGACTACTAATATTCATAAAGATTCGATATTGGCATATTGGTAATAGATATACGTCCTTAGGATCAATGAACGCGCTGCTGGAAACTGGTCGGGAGTCGCAGTGTTACCTGCAGTCCCCAAAGTAGGGTCGGCAGAGGGTTAAACTCTCCGCTTGGATTCGCAACAAATTTCTCATTATAATCTGTTCTTGGAAGCGAGATGGGCCAAGCCAATGGGAGGAGAGCCGTTGGGGAACTCCCACGGTGAGCCCTCCGCGACACAACCTTATGATTTGACAGATTGACACATTCCAATACGCTCATCATTATGAGCATATTTGCATATGGGGTTCATGCTTTCCTCTTCTGTGCCTTTACGAACCGGGACGACCTCTTGCAAGAAAAGCACCTCGATCGTCCTCACTGGATGTATTCTCATACGCTCAGCGAGTCCTGTAATGAAAAGAACATCAGATCAAGGTCCACAACCCATAAACCCATAAGAGGAATGCAATCGGTCGAAGTATATCGCAGCCTCGAGCAAGTGGAAACTGGGATTGCGGTAATATTGAGTGGAAGCTAATATCAGAGATTGAATGAGACTCTGACGATGAAACGAGATCTTCCCACGAATAGTGGCCGTAATCAGGTCGGAATATTACAAGTCGAGAATATAACGTTACCGTGGGGTCGTAGTCATTAAAAAAGGCTCCATAATTCAAAACATTGAGAAAATCCCATGAATCGAGAGCTCAAGAAGCCAACAACACCGAAAGAGTCAAAGCCCATCAGTGCCTGTGGTCTCCTCTGCGTCCTCATGATGACGAAATCCGAGAAAACAATGCGAATGATATGTGCCTCTATCAAAAGACATGCAATGGAAACAAAGGTAATAGTGAAATCTTAAGAACTCACGGATGGAAATCTCCAAGTCGGAAATCCTACCTCACGACTCAACATCTAACGGTCAAAAAGAATTCTCTCACCGGGGATAGGGTATAGGTCGTAACCAGGTCGTAATAGCATCAAAATTCTCAAATTTCCCGAATCTTAGGTATTTATGAAAGAAAAACCAGCCAAAACAACCAAATAGATTCAGAACGGCACAGCCTCAAAAGAGGGGTGATAAAAAGCAGGTCCGAACCCTCGTGCACCCCCCCGACCCCTCCATGTATTTCAGACCTTGCGAGATCAAAAGTCCATACAATTCCCAGATTTTAAATATGAGCGCGATGCCACGGATGGAGGAAATAAGAAAAACTTCAATCCAGACAAAATAAACGGACCAGGACACTGCAACCGCGCGAAAACTGAGGACATTGGGGTCAAAAACATCGCAAAAATTCCACCAACACGAGAATACCCCAAATCTGTAAATGGGGTATTTTGACAAGAACTGTTACAACTCGAATATTGGGAACACAGTGGAATCATAGTGGCTCCATAAAAATAAGAACGGGAGAGCGCGTGAGCCAGCGAAGGACAGAGGTGAGAGGCACTAACCACCGGAGATTGGGGGATAGGTCGTAACCAGGTCGTAATGGCATCAAAATTCTCAAAATTTCCAAAGTTTAGGTATTGATGATAGAAAAACCAGCCAAAACAACTAAATACATTCAGAACGGCACAGCCTCAAAAGGGGGGTCGAATCAAGGGAGTGCGACCCCACTAGAACCTCGCAAACCCCTTCCACGTATTTTGCGCTTTGAAAGATCAAAAATCCTGACAATTCCCAGAGTTTAAATTTGAGCACGATGCCATGGATGGGGGAAATAAGAAAAACTTCAAGCCAGACGAAATAAACGGACCAGGACACGGCAAGCGAGAGAAAATTGAGGACATCGGTGTCAATCACGGCCGAAAAAAAGAGCCTTTTTCCACTTGAAAACTTCACCCCACGAATACCCCAAATGGAAACCAAGACATACACCACATTATAGAAGAAGATATTATGTGTATCACGAATATGGAGGATTAAGATCAACTTGCAATGGACAGCTTGCAAGGGACATCAAGTCGAAACAAACTTGTCCGGGGCATTTGGTAGTAGGCAACCCGGGAATGTCCCTTATTTCCGCAAAGGTTCCACCATGCATGGCCCAGCACGACTCAAAAATCACTGGGCTTAATAAAAAGCATATCTACGCAAGATATGAATGCGAGGTGGTCAGCAGAGGTCAACGGGAAAGGAAACAAACTGATAGACAAGCACGGGAAGATACTGAACGACAGGAGCATTCGACTCCCTAGGGCAAACTCACGGGAGATGGTACGAGATCATTGAAAATTGCACGGAGAACTTAGCAGTAGTAGTACGCCCCTCCCCGGGAGCGTACCTACTATGAGTATGGGAACCGCAACGCCAGGTCTGGCGGAGGATGAAAGGAGAGGATGGGAGTCCTGGGAACCTGGCGAGGTATACTACTACTACGGTAAGAGGAAAACGTAACAAGCGGGTATGGTGTGTTGAATCGAGGTTAATTGACACTTCACCAACCATACAGAGATAAAGGAGATGGGACAGATCTAACGCGAACATAACGCGAGGGAAGACGACAGGCTGAAGAAGAGAGGAACCTCATGAAACGGGACGAGGTAGTGCAGCTGGGCCTTGACGTGCGATGGGGAAGAGGCAAGGGTAGATCAAACGGAACTATAGCCGATATGAGAAAATGAGAAAGAAAGACGATAATATAGCAAAAAGGAAGTGGCAAAGGGACAGGATTACTGAAAAAGGAGAGCAATGTTGCAGTATGTAACAGACAACCAAGAAAGAGACACCAAGAGCAATATGGGAGACAAAGTGACCAAAGTACAGGCAAGAGCCAAGATGGCGACCACGAGCGTGTAAGCTCACGACCAAGATGCAGAGAAGTCGAGAACATGGAGTGGACGAGGGTCGGCGATATCTTTGGCATTAGCTCCTCCGATCTTCTCAATGAGCATATATTGACAATGCCACATCGTAGTCGATAATCCTCTGGAGAACGGCCTCAGCCTCAGGTCATCGATTCTAAATGAAGGTACGGTGAGGAAACACGTTGGGCGTGAGGACGGCAAAATAATCCCCACGGAACAAGGGCGGTCACCCGAGAAGACCAACGCACGCATTCCAAGAGGGAAATGCCATCAAAACCAAATCAATAAGCACCTCTAATCATAAATCTGCGAAAAGACGCCATTGAAACAGCAAACGGGCACGTGGACGATGGAAGAGAACGAGACGGGCGCGAAAGCGATGAGCCGACAAGATGGACCGACAGAGCCGCGGCACCCAAGAGCGGTCAAATGAGATGAACAAAATTAGCAATTATTCGGTGATGGAGCTTTCAAGGCGATAACAAGTCATGGAGGCGATGAGAGGAAAGGCAATCAAGAAGGCGAAGGGACAACGAGGGAGAAGAAAGCACGGGAAGCCTCCCCAGAATTGAGACTCGCAATATACATCAAGAAACGACTTGTGGGCATATGGGATAATTATCGCGGGAGACAGCAAAGGAGCAAGGGGGCCCGGCTCTGAGAGAAAGCCAACGCCATGTGCTAGCGAAATGAGAGAAAGAGAGAGGCAGCATTCAGACAGCATCCGCCCGACCACGATCAAATAAAAAATAGATTACTCGTACTCTGAGATGCGTGACAAGAGAGAGTAGTCGAAGAAAGAGTCCGAAGATAAGGGCGTTGGGCGGGTGTCGGATTTGCCCGCGCGGGGCGAGAAACAGGCACGGATGCGGCGTGTTGCCGTTGCCAGTTATGCACGTGGTTGAACACTGCCATGTGGGCTCGCTCTACAAAGCTCGCTTTACAATATTAACTATTCGAGACAATTAACTATGGTTGACACTCATCATTAACTGACACATGACTGCCCCTTCTCGTTTGATGCATCCCTATCAAAAGAGATTACCGAAATTGCAATACTCGACGGGAAAAGGTGGGTCAACAAAGCGAAATTCGACGAATTCGACGTTTCTCCATACTTACTTTCCGGCATTATATCGCGCGAGCGCGGAGATCGGCCAAAATCTTCCCACATTGCTGACGCTGATGCTCAGAGGGGTCCATGGTGATGGTAGCTTGACTAGCTTCACAGCAGACGAGATCCCAATCAAGGCCTTGTTGACGAGGGCGGTCTCGAAGTCCAGTAGTGCATTCGATGCAGCAGCGGCCTTCCCCACTGCCTCATGCGATGCGCTCTTCGGGTTTTTGGTTGCCTCCATGATCACAGTGGAGGAGCCGACGGCAGCGATGGCGGCGTCGCTTGCTTGAAGAAAATCGCGAGCGAGTTTGACGAGTTGAGCTCTGTCATCTTCAGAATCTAATCGAGTCATTTAAAACATGGAGATTTTTGTATTAAATAGAAGGTTTTTCTAATAATAATATAACATCAGCGACAATAAATTATTTTATTATAATGGTAATTATTTGATCAACGTGCGAGGCCTGGGTCTCGAGGTTGTGCACGGGCGACGTACCGGGTGGGACGCGCTCGCTCGATCAGCCAACAGCATTCACCTATCCAGTCTCATTAGCATCTAAGGATTGTGTTTCCTCCACGATTGGTCGTTCGAACGATTGGTGATCGTGTGAGGTCCGAGAGTTAAAAAAGGAATGCCCCGAGAAACCACAGGGCTCGGGGAAACAGTTTCGCCGTTCGCCTCGCTGCCTCGACGCCGTCCATCCCGAATGAAAATATCCGAAAAGATAAAATATATGGTGATCCACAAGCCTCTTCGTCGCTCTACTCAGTGCCTAGAGTCTTCCCTTGCGGCTAGCAATGTCGGCCTTGGATCTGTGAGACGCATCATAAGCAGAAGATCGCACTGCGCCAGGAAGAGTCCCCGCCGCTGCCACTGAGCCTAGCCCCTCCCTCAAAATGTCGCTCGCTGAGAAGAATTTAGTGGTGAGGATTTCTTCCAGCAGCGTCATTGGCAAGGCGCAGGAGATCCATCGGGACTTCCAAAGCCTCACTCAGGATGAAGCAGGTGCGCCCTCGCCCTTTGCCGCTTGTCTCTTCCCCGGCGCGGGCCGCTTCGAAATTGCCCGTGTCAATAGATCTATTAATTTTACTTGGGTCTTTCTTTTGAGCCCTCTGGCGGAGGTGGCCCCTCGAGGATATTCCGAGCGTGAGCATTTCTTGGTTGTCCTCAAATCCTCGTCCTCCCTTGCAACTCGCGTTCCAGTTGCCATGCCGTGTGCTGACTCGTCTCGCGGTAGAGGAACTCCTCAGGCCCATGAGATCTGGCTCGTACATTCTGCGCTTGGACCGTGACAAGCTGCGCAAAGGCGCCAAGACCTCTAAGTACGCGCTCTCGTCGATCTCTCGTGCTGCCTCCAGCCTTCTCTTGCGAGAAACAAAAAAAGGAAAAATCGATCTTTTCTATTAGAATTGATATTGGCTTGTAGCTTCGTGGTGTCGTACAAGTTTACCAACACCATGTTCCATCGACAGCTCGAGTCCATCCAGATCAAGCTCGTCACGGAAAAAAGGAAACCTAACGAACTCCAGTGCAAGGTGGAAGCGAAGCAATTCAAATTTATTCGAGATCAGCTGCTGGAATTCCTCGAGAAGCTGAGGATCTACATCATCGCCATCACCAGGAACAAGAACTGGGTTGGTTCGTTTTCTCTTCTCCCCCGCTCCTCTTCCCGCTGCGCAATCCCGCGCTGTCTCGTTTAATATCTGACATTTCTTTCTTCAAAAATGATAGAGAAAGAGTTGAACCAGTCTGATTTGGAGGTTCAGCTGAACTTTCGCGACTATGTGGTCTTCCCTCAGCGCGATACCATTGTCATCATCAAGAAGATTCGAGTGCGTCTGTGGTTCCCTTCCATTTGTTGGTGTCTCTTCTCATTGGTTTCCCCGATATCCAGGGCGCCTCGTCTAAGAAGTTCACGCACAAGTCCTTGTCGCTCATGGTGAACATGGAGAAGTGCGCTGTCCTCATTTGGGGCGGCGGTGAAGTCGAGCCCGATTTCAACCAGATCCTGCTCGGTAATTCCCCTCCCTCTCTCTATTGCTGCTCGTCGCCCGATTACAATCATTCTCACCTCATTGGTTCAGATTTCCTCGAGGTCAAAGCGGACCAGCGGTTCATTGTCAAACAACATCTCGGATTTGACATCCAAGAGTTCAACGCCTTTATCAAGGAAGACGACTCGATCGTGCCGCAGATCATTGCGCCGCCCGTGATTCTGGCGCCAGATGGTAGTGAGACGTCGCGCGTGATGGACATGAGGGAGAAGGCGGGCCTCCTCGCCGAGATTGACCTTCGCCTCATCCTCAAGAAGCCCGCGGAGGTCTGGGAGAAGTGGCCTAAGCAAGTGAACAACGCCATGATGTCTATCCAGATCGCCCTCCAGAGCCTCAACGTCGAGCTGCCGAAGGACACCAAAAGCGAGGACATGAGGTCCCATCAAATTAAAGTCGAGGTTCTCATTTTCTTTCTCTCTTTTGAGAAGAACGGCTCCTCAATGTTTAAGTCTAGAGCCAAAAGCTTGAGTGGATCAAGAAGGGCATCTTCAAGACTTTGATCCACATCTTCAAAGAGTGCGGTTTGTCGTCCTTTGAGCATCGCTATGAGCTCCCTCTCTCGGTACTCGGCGCACATCTGTTTTCCATGTTCACTTTTGTGTTCCTCATCTCCTTTTTGCTTCGAAATAGATCGCCACGTTGATGATGCAAGACTTTAACACTGGATGCCGCGCCTTCTACCAGACCTTCTGGGGCAACTTGGACAAGTACATGTTTGATAATATGCAAGAGTTTATGGGCCTCTTCTTTGCTTTGACGAAGCTGATTCATGTCAATCCGTTGCCTCAAGTACGCGTCCACTGTTTCTCTCTCTGCTATTGATTGTCTCGCCTTCCTTTTCTTCATTCCCATTCTTTCTCTAAAGGTCCTCCTCCGAGAAGCTGCTGTCCCGGCGTTGCTGGAGCTGTACTCGCGAGTGACCTCCGCTCCGCATCACAAGAAGCTTCGCATGGTCCCCTACTTCCCCACGCGCCTCCAGCTACCCCCCAGCGGCAAGGTCTTGTCGCCCTCCCAATCCTTGATGGCGTCCCATTCGGCGGTGACGAAGGCCGATGCCGACGCTGCACTCGAAACAAAGAAGAAGGGCCTCTCCAATTCCCACGGTGAAAAGACTTCGCCATTGGAGGTGAGGGAAGTCAAGGGCGTTCGCATCGCCCCCATCAACCTCTCAACTTCTCACGCGTCGAATACGTCCGAGCCTGATCCTAATCAGGCCCAGAGCTCGAGCACGAGCTCGCCTTCACACACTCCCAAGTCGCCTGACGGTCATTCCTTGACCGATCGGACGCACCAGCGCACCAACTCGAGCTCACCAAAGGGCGACTCGCACGCGATAGTCAACGCGATCGCTGCTGAGAGTGGCGACTCTGAGGCTGGCGACAGCCAATCCTTGGCGGGCGCTTCGTGCGTTTTCTCTCTTGTTCCCTCTCTATGTCCCCTCCACCATTGCCGTAATCTTTCCTTCTTCTAGGAACATCCCCATCAAGGTACACAGGCGGCAGAGCGGCTCCATCACTGCGCCTAACTCCAAAGCGGGCAAGCGGCTCTCAGACCGCCGCGGTCGGACGGGCTCCAAGAGCGCGGAGTTTGACCGCGCGACCGTTCAGCGTGAGCTCCGCTCATCCGATCGCAGGAGCTCAGAGCCCGACATCCCTGCGATGATTGTCAGTGCCAGCCCCTCTGAGTCGACTGGGCTCGCGCCCGATCGCGCCGTGTCTACGCCACCCGAGAAATTGGTCGAGCTCCGCCCGAGCGACAAGACCGAGGGCGAGCCGCTCAAGGTAGAGAAGCCAGCGGAGCGGCCGAACGTGCCGAGCCGTCGCGTCTCCTTTGGAACGCCGTCGAGTGCCGTCGTGAGCGCCGCGCAGCACGTGAGCCCAGGCGGCTCCGACAGCGATCAGTCCGACCCAGGGTCGAGCAAGGGCGCCGACTCCAAGAACCGCATTACGCGCGCGAACACGGAGCCCATGCAGCCCGAAATTATTGGCAGCGCACTTAAGTCACGTCCGCGCGCCATCTCGGGCGATCGCGACAACTCTGCTTCTTCGGCGGCCGTCTCAGACATCGACTCGGATCAAGGTAAGGAGTCTACGCCGCCCAAGTCCCTCAGCCGCAGCCAGTCGCTTAAGACCGCGGCAGATGTGGTCACGCGATCGCTCACGCCGCCGCCCTCGAGCTCGTCGTCTGTGCCGCACTTAACTTTGATCCGCCCGACGCCCATCAAGACCGACCTGCCGCCCGCCCCCAGCGACGGTGCACCCGGCTCGCCCGACACTGCTGAGAAGTTGCACATTAAGCTCAGCCTCTCGCCGCGTGGTCTCGTGCGCAGCCCGACGACGCCGATCAACCCCAGCGCGAGCGCCTCGGGGACGACGCCGCGCGGCTCGACGGTGCCGCGCATTTCCATTCCGCTCAACACGGGCCTCGCCGTCGGTGCGCGCAACTCGGCGCGCCCGATGACGCCCCCGTCGTCCGCCAAACCCTCACTGCCGCTGAACTTGTCGGGACTTAACAACTCTGGCGCCATGCCGTCTCCCAAAGCCTTATCGCCCAAGCCTCAGCACGGTCTGGCGCTGTCGATGAGCAAGGTCCAGAGCGCTGGCCCCGCGGAGGAGGTGGCCGACAGCATTC
>Ga0154020_10005613_pt1 | contig 14765 bp, 14 predicted proteins | sample Klosneuvirus_201_FD_109709 | JGI IMG/M metagenome (GOLD analysis project Ga0154020, IMG submission 109709) | Active sludge microbial communities from wastewater, Klosterneuburg, Austria - Klosneuvirus_20160825_MG | ecosystem: Engineered > WWTP > Aerobic digester > Activated sludge | place...
CGGGCCCCTCGTCTTCCTCGCCGTCGTCATCACCGTCTTCCAGAGCATCTTCACGTTCGCGCGGCCCCTCATGGACGCCGTGTCCGCCGCCGTCGCCTGGTCGGGCCAGTGGCTCCAGCGGACGCTGCCGGCGTCGCTCGTGCGCGACCTGCTCGTGGATGGCATCTGGGCTGGCGTTGGCGCCGTGGTCGTCTTCCTGCCGCAGATCCTGATCCTCTTCCTCTTCATCGCGATCCTCGAGGACTCGGGCTATCTCTCGCGCGCGGCCGTCATCGCGGACCGGACGATGGCGAGGGTCGGCCTCCAGGGAAAGGCCTTCATCCCCCTCCTTTCCGCCTACGCGTGCGCCGTCCCGGCCGTGCTCGCGGCGCGAACGATCGAGAGCAAGCGCGACCGGATCGCCACGATCCTCATCGCGCCCTTCATGACGTGCTCGGCGCGGCTCCCCGTCTACACGCTGATCATCGCGGCCTTCCTGCCGGAGCGGCCGCTCCTCGGCCCGTTCTTCGGAACGCGCGCCGCCGCCATGCTGGGCCTCTACATCCTCGGCTTCCTGGCCGCCATCTTCACGGCGGGGCTCCTGAAGTCGTCCGTCCTCAAGAGCGAGCGGCTCCCCTTCATCATGGAGATGCCGCCCTACCGCTGGCCCTCGCCGCGGCAGGTGGCGCTCCGACTCTTCGACCGCGCCCGGGCGTTCCTCGAGCGGGCCGGAACCGTGATCCTGGGCGTCTCGGTGGCTCTGTGGGTCCTGGCGCACCTTCCGTACGTCGCCGGAAAGGCGCCCGCGATCGCCGAGAGCGTGATCGGCACCCTGGGCCGGGCCGTCGAGCCGTTCATCGCGCCCCTCGGCTTCAACTGGAAGATCGGGATCGGCCTCATCGCTTCCCTCGCCGCGCGTGAGGTGATCGTCGGGACCCTCGGCACCATCTACGGCATCGAGGGGGGCGCCGAGTCGCACGGGCTTCAGGCAGCCCTTCGTCACGACCTCACCATGGGAGGTGCCGTGGCCCTCCTCGTCTTCTTCGCCTTCGCGATGCAGTGCATGTCCACGGTGGCCGTGGTGCGGCGCGAGACGGGCGGCTGGAAGTGGCCCGCCATCCAGTTCTCGTACATGCTCGCGCTCGCCTGGATCGGTGCCTTCGCGGCGAACCAGATCGTCGGGCGGCTTTAGCGGCCTGCGAGAGCCCTCATCCGGCGCTTCGCGCCACCTTCTCCCGCTCGCGGGAGAAGGCAGGGGTCGCCCGGTCGAAAGCCCTCTCCCGCATGCGGGAGAGGGTGCCCGAAGGGCGGGTGAGGGCGCTCTCATCGGCGGTGTTGCGTGGTGTCTCGCGACAGAGACTGGCGCCAGCGCTAGCGGACATCTGTCCGCCGATTCCCGGACACTCGTCAACCGAGAGTGCCCAGAACCCGCTGAAACAGCGGGTTTTCGCATGGCAGCGCGCTTGCAGTAGCCGGCGCGGAGGTCAACGTGATCCCAAGCCTGTCGGCGATGGACAAACCGGTCGAGAAGCGGAAAGGGCTGCCCCGAGGCGCCTGGATTGCGATCGCCATCGCTCTCGTCACCCTGGGCGTCCTCCTCGTGGCGCTGCCGACCATCCGCCGGTGGTCGCAGGCCGACAGCGCCGTCGACGGCGCCGGCATCCGGATCGGGAAGGTGACGCGGGGAGATCTCGTTCGCGACGCGTCGGCGCAGGGAAAGATCGTCGCGGCGCTCCACCCCACGCTCTTCAGCCCGGCGGCCGGCATCGTGGTCCTGTCGACGAAGGCCGGCGCCGCCGTCAAGAAGGGCGACCTCCTCGCGCGGGTCGAGAGCCCGGAGCTCCGGAGCCGCTTCCTACAGGAATCTTCGACACTCCAGTCGATCCGGTCGGCCTACGAACGCCAGAAGATCGCCTCGCGCCAGGCCGCGCTCAGGAACAACCAGAACGTGGACCTCCTCGTCGTGAAGCTCTCGGCCGCCGAGCGCCTTCTGGAACGCGCCCAGCGGACGTTCGACGAAGGGCTGATGAACAGGACCGACTTCGAGAAGGCCAGGGACGACCTGAAGATCGCGCAGCTCGAGCTGTCGAACGCCCGCGAGACGGCGAAGCTGGAGAAGGAGACCGCCGATTTCGACGTTCGCGATCGCGAGCTCTCCGTCGAGCGCCAGGCCTCGGTGGTGGGCGAGCTGAAGCGGCAGGTGGAAGGCCTCGCCCTCACGGCCCCCTTCGACGGCATGGTGGCGTCGGTGGCCCTGCAGGACCGCGACGCCGTGGCGATCAACGGGCCCGTCCTCACGGTGGTCAGCCTGACCGCCTACGAGGTGGAGCTCGCCATCCCCGAGAACTACGCGTCCGACGTCCTGCCCGGCTCGAAGGCCGAGATCCTCTACGAAGGCCGGACGTTCCCCGGGCACGTCACCGTCATCTCCCCCGAGGTGAAGGACGGCCAGGTGAGCGGCACCGCCGTGTTCGACGGCGAGACGCCGGCCACCCTCAAGCAGAGCCAGCGCGTCTCGGTGCGGCTCGTCTTCGAGACCCGGCCGAACGTCCTGAAGGCGCCGCGGGGCCCGTTCCTCGAGTCGGGCGCCGGCCGCTCGGCCTATGTCGTCACGAACGGCGTCGCGACGAAGCGCGACATCGCCACCGGCGCCGTGAGCGTCACCGAGGTGGAGATCGTCAGCGGCCTCGCCGAGGGCGACGCCCTCGTCCTCTCCGACACCGCCCCCTTCGCGGGCGCCAAGACCGTACTCATTCGAAACTGACGGAGGTAACCCCGATGCTCTCGATGCGCCGCATACAGAAGGTCTACCGGACGAACCTGATCGAAACCCACGCGCTCCACGACTTCTCCATCGAGGTGGCCGCCGGAGAGTTCGTCGCCGTGATGGGGCGCTCGGGCTCCGGCAAGACGACCTTCCTCAACATCGCGGGCCTCCTCGACACGTTCGACGGCGGCACCTACATGCTCGACGGACAGGACGTCAGCCGCCACTCGGACAGCGAGATGTCGCGAATCCGGAACCTGAAGATCGGCTTCGTGTTCCAGAGCTTCAACCTCATCCCCGACCTCGACGTCTTCGACAACGTCGACGTCCCGCTCCGCTATCGCCGCCTCCCGGCCGCGGAGAGGAAGGACCGGATCGACCGGGCCCTCGCGCTCGTCGGCCTCTCCGCCCGGGTCCGCCACCTGCCGTCGCAGCTCTCCGGGGGCCAGCAGCAGCGCGTGGCGATCGCCCGCGTCCTCGCCGGCGACCCGCGGCTGATCCTGGCCGACGAGCCGACCGGCAACCTGGACACGCACATGTCACGCGAGGTGATGGACCTCCTCGAGAAGATCAACGAGCAGGGGACGACGATCGTGATGGTGACGCACACGCCCGAGTGCGCGTCGCGCACCACGCGCCAGATCCACCTGGTGGACGGCAAGGTGGTGGACGGTGACGAGGTCCTGCCGGAGCTCGACGAGCGCGTCACGCCGAGCCTCTCCGCCGCGCTGAACTGAGGGGGAGGTGCAACCATGCTGCTCCACAACTTCCGGATAGGCCGCCCGGGGGGCTTGCCTTCGGGCGCCCCCCGGACCCCCCGGACGTACTCGGAGGCTGACGATGCTGCTTCATAACTTTCGTATCGCATGGAAGAGCCTGAAGAGGAACCCGGTCCTCTCCACGCTCATCGTCCTCGCCATCGGCATCGGCATCGGCATCTCCACCACGTTCGGGGCGGTGCGCCACGCGTTCGCCCGCGACCCGATCCCGCAGAAGAGCGCGCGCCTTCACTACGTGCGGATGGACTCGTGGGATCCGCTCAAGCCGTACCCGGGCACCGACCCGACGGCGCCTCCGTCGCAGGTCACGTACCGCGACGCCGTGGAGCTGATGAAGTCCCCGATCCCCACCCGGCACAGCGCGACGTTCAAGTCGCGGCTCACCGTCTACCCCGAGAGCAAGGAGCTCCGCCCGTTCAAGGAGAACGTCCGCCTCTGCGTCAGCGACTTCTTCCCGATGTTCGACGTGCCGTTCCGCTACGGCTCCGGCTGGGACAAGGCCGCCGACGCCGGCCCCGCGACGGTGCTCGTCCTCTCGGCCGAGATGAACGACAAGCTCTTCGGCGGAGCGAACAGCGTGGGGAAGATCGTCCGGATGGAGGGCCGGGACTTCCGTGTGGTCGGCGTCCTCGGCAAGTGGGATCCCGGCATCAAGTTCTACGACCTGACGCAGAACTACACGGAGCAGCCGGAGAACTTCTTCATCCCGTTCGAGCTGATCCGCCCCATGCAGCTCCGGACCGCAGGGAACTCCGACGGCTGGAAGTCGCCTCCGGACCCGAGCTTCGAGGGCTTCCTGCAATCGGAGACGGCGTTCGTCCAGTTCTGGGCCGAGCTGAAAGACAAGCCCGCGCTCGCCGCCTACGAAGACCACGTCCGGTCGTACGTCCTCGAGCAGAAGAAGGTGGGCCGCTTTCCGCGTCCCGTGAACAACCGGATCACGCCGCTCCTCGGCCTGATGAAGGAGTTCAACGTCGTGCCGCAGCAGGCGACGGCCCTCCTCGTCATCTCGCTCCTCTTCCTCACCGTCTGCTCGGTGAACCTCGTCGGGCTCCTCCTCGCGAAGTTCCTGGCGCGGGCGCCGGAGGTGGGCGTGCGGCGCGCCCTCGGCGCGAGCCGCACCGACATCTTCCTGCAGCACCTCGTCGAGTGCGAGCTCGTGGGGATCCTCGGCGGCGCCCTGGGACTGGGGCTCTCCGCGCTGGGCATCGCGCTCATGAACACGTTCATGAAGACCATGTCGTCCCGCGGAGACTTCTTCCGGCTCGACCTCACCGCCCTCGGCATGGCGCTCGGCCTGTCGCTTCTGGCCGGGCTCGCCGCCGGTCTCTATCCCGCATGGCGCATCTGCCGGATCGCTCCCGCGGTCCAGCTGAAAGTAAGCTAGGAGGCCATCATGGAATTCGGACCGATCCTCCGCGCGATGTCGCGCAACAAGGTTCGCTTCGGGCTCGTCGTCCTCGAGATCGCGCTGACGCTCGCCGTGGTGGCGAACTGCGTGAACATGATCCGCAACGCGAAGAGCGAGCTGAACATCCCGTCCGGCTTCGACGACGAGAACCTCGTCTCGGTGAGGACCGTCCCGTTCGACGCCGCGTTCCGCGACAAGCCGTTCTTCGACGCGAGCGTCGACCGCGACATGGAGAGGCTCGGCCGGATCCCCGGCGTGAAGGCCGTCACGAACATGCGGCTCGTGCCGTGGCAGGGTGGCGGGAGCTCCGACGAGCTCCATCCCATCGGCGCGAAGGAGACTTCCTATCGCACCCAGATCTACAACGCCGACGGCGGGACCCTGAAGACGCTGGGGACGACGCTCCTCGAGGGACGCGATTTCCGTCCCGACGAGGCGGCCACGGAGACGCTCCGGATGCGGAAGATCTTCGACGACGCCGAGGCCGCGAAGGGCGTCAAGCGAGACCCGACCGTCCAGGAGATCCTCATCAGCAAGGCGTACGCGAACCTGGTCTGGAAGGACGGGCGCGCGCTGGGCAAGATGCTCGAAGACACGGACGGCGACCATTACCGTGTGGTGGGCGTCCTCGACCGCTTCTACAACCCGTATGGCTGGCCCATCCATGAGTTCGTGGTCCTCTACGCGGCACGAAGCCACAGCTTCGACGGCGGCGCGCCGTACCTGATCCGCGTGGAGCCCGGCCAGATGGCCGCCGTCCAGAAGGCGATCGAGCCCGCCCTCCTCGAGGTGAACGCCGGCCGGGGGTTCAGAATCCGCACCGTGAGCGACGTGAAGCGCCGGTACCAGGGAAGCTCCACGCTGCTCGTCAACGTCCTCTCGGGCGTCATCGTCCTCCTCCTCTTCGTCACGGCGCTCGGCATCCTGGGCCTCACGTCGTTCTCGGTGACCGAGAGAACCCGGCAGATCGGCACGCGCCGCGCCCTGGGCGCCCAGAAGAACGACATCCTCCTCTACTTCCTCGTCGAGAACGGGCTCGTCACCGGGATGGGCCTCATCCTCGGCGCGATCCTCACCTACGGACTGAACATCGCCCTCGTGAGCAAGGCGAGCGGCACGAAGCTGGAGACGGGCCTCGTAGCCCTCGGCAGCCTCTTCCTGCTGGTGACCGGGCTCCTTGCCGCCCTCATGCCGGCGCTTCGCGCGGCCCGCGTGGCGCCGGCCGTCGCCACCCGCAACGTGTGACAGCGCTCCGCGTACTCGTCGTCGAGGATCAGCCGGCCGTCTCGCAGGCGCTCGGCGTCCTCTTCGACGTCCACGGCATCCCGTTCGACGTGGCGGCGAGACCGGAAGACGCGTCCCGGCTCGTGGAGTCCGGCTCGATCGGTGTCGTGATCCAGGACATGAACTTCTCGCCGAGCGCGACCAGCGGCGCCGAAGGGGTCGCTCTCTTTCGCGAGCTGCGCCTCCTCGCGCCGGAGCTGCCTGTCCTCCTGATGACGGCCTGGACGTCGCTCGAAACCGCCGTCCAGCTCGTGAAGGAGGGCGCGAGCGACTACTTCGCCAAGCCCTGGGACGACGCCAAGCTCCTCGCGAGCGTCCGCAGCCTGCTGAAGCTGCGAGAGCTGACGCTGGAGAACCAGCGCCTGCGAGCCGCCGCCAGCGACCTCGAGAAGACGCACGACCTCTGCGGCCTCGTCTACGAGAACGCCGCCATGCACCGGCTGATCCGCCTCGCGCTCCAGGTCGCCCCTTCCGACGCAGCCATCCTCATCACCGGTCCGAACGGGTCGGGGAAAGAGAAGATCGCGGAGATCGTCCAGGCCAACTCGAAGCGGAAAGGGAAGCCGTTCGTCCGGGTGAACGCGGGCGGGCTGCCCGACGACCTGCTCGAGGCCGAGCTCTTCGGAGCCGAGGCCGGCGCCTACACGGGCTCGAAGAAGCTCCGGATAGGGCGGTTCGAGGCGGCGCACGGGGGCACCCTGTTCCTGGACGAGATCGGAAACCTCTCCGCCGCCGGCCAGATGAAGCTCCTCCGCGTTCTCCAGAGCCGCGAGTTCGAGCGGCTCGGGTCGAGCGAGACGCGGCGCGTCGACGTGCGCCTTCTCTGCGCGACGAATGCCGACCTGCCGAAGGAGATCGAGGCCGGGCGCTTTCGCGAGGACCTCTACTTCCGCCTCAACGTGATCGAGCTCCCGGTACCGCCCCTCCGCGACCGGAAGGACGACGTGCTGCCGCTTGCCCGGAGCGTCCTCGGCGGCCTCGCCCCGCGGGACGACGGAGAGCCCTTCCAGCTGACGCGGGACGCCGAGGAGGCGCTCCTCGCCTACACGTGGCCCGGAAACGTCCGGGAGCTGGTCAACCGGGTCCAGCGGGCGTCGCTCGTGGCCCCTTCCCCGCAGCTCTCGGCCGCGGATTTCGGCTTCGAAGCGCCTCTCGTCCCGTCGACGCGGACGCCGGAGGAAGAGGACGAGCGCGCGGCCCTCGAGAAGCGCCTCCGGGACTCCGGCGGCAGCGTCTCGAGAGCGGCGGACGATTTGGGGCTCAGCCGGCAGGCGCTCTACCGGAGAATGGAGCGGCTTGGAATCGTCCTCGAAAGACGGCCCCGGGACTGAGCGGCGAGGGCCCTCGCTGTTCGCGAGGCTCGCCCTCCTGGTCACCGTCATCGTCGGGGTCACCGTGGCGGTCCAGGGCGCGGCCACGAAGCTCGGGCTTCCGCCGCTCGGCGGCGCCGCCGTGACCGCCATGCTGGTCCTCCCGCTGGCGCTCTGGGGCGCCGCCTCGTTCTGGAGACCGGTCAAGGAGACGGTCCAGGCGGTCACCGACGGGGTGAGGAGCTTCAAGGACGGCGACTTCGGCCTCCGCCTCGCGCGGACGCGGCAGGACGAGCTGGGCGAGCTCGTCTCGCTCACGAACGACATCGGGAATGTGCTGCGCCTCGAGCGGAGCGAGATCTACCAGCGCGAGCTGCTGCTCGACTCCGTGCTCCAGGGCGCGCCGATGGCGATCGTCCTCCTGAACGAGCGAGCGCGCGTCCTCTACGCGAACCTCGCGGCCCGGAAACTCCTGGGCGACGGGAAGCGTCTCCACGGCCGGTTCCTCCACGAGGTCGTCGCGGCCTCTCCTCTCCGCGAGGCGCTCGCGGCGCGGGAGGACGGCCTCTACACCGTCGCGAGCCCGAAGGGCGACGACGAGATCTACCGGATCGTCCGCCGTCCCTTCCAGCTCAACACGCAGCGCCAGGAGCTCCTCGTGGTGGAGCGGATCACGCCCGAGCTGAAGCGCCAGGAAGTGGCCACCTGGAAGAAGGTGATCCGCGTCCTCTCGCACGAGCTGAACAACTCGCTCGCGCCGATCAGCTCCCTCGTCCACTCCGCGCGCCACGTCGCGAACCTCCCGGAAAAGCAGCACCGGACGGACGAGATCCTGGGCACGATCGCGGACCGGGTGAAGCACCTCACCGAGTTCCTGGCGAGCTACGCAGAGCTCGCGCGCCTCCCCGCGCCCCGTCCGCGCGACGTCGCCTGGCGCCCCTTCCTCGACGGCGTCGCCGACCTCTTCCCGTTCCGGCTGGAGGTGCGCCTGTCGAGCGAAACCGGTTTCTTCGACCCGACGCAGCTTCAGCAGGTCCTGATCAACCTGCTGAAGAACGCCGAGGAGTCGGGCAGCCCGAAGGACGAGATCCTGGTGACGCTCGTCGACCGGCCGGATCACGTGGCGCTCAGCGTCCTCGACCGCGGGAAAGGGATGGACGAAGAGACGATGAAGAACGCGCTCCTCCCATTCTATTCGACGAAACCGTCGGGAACGGGACTCGGCCTCGCGCTCGCGAACGAGGTCGTGCTCGGCCACCGCGGGACGCTCGGCCTCCGGGCCCGGGCCGGCGGCGGGATGTCGGTCACCTGCGAGCTCCCCCGGAACACGAAGACGGAAGCCTGACGCGCAGTGGCGAACCTGGCCATGGAGCTGCAGGTGTGGCCGAGGGGCCCCCCGACCCGACGTGACCTGGCCAAGGGGGCCCGGGGGCCGGCCGAGGAGGCCCCCGAACCTACGTGAACCTGGCCAGGGGGGCACGGGGGGCCGGCCGAGGAGGCCCCCCGAACAAGTTCAGAGCGGCTGGACTTCGACGGTGACGCCGACCGTCACATCGCGGTGGAGCTTCACGTGGACCGTGTGCTGGCCCAGGCGCTTGATGGGCTCCTCGAGCTCGATCCGGCGCTTGTCCACGGTGATCCCCTTCGCGGCGAGCGCCTCGGCCAGCTCCGCGGAGGTGACGGAGCCGTACAGGGCGTCGTGGTCACCGGCCTTCTTCTTCAGCACGAGCTTGATGCCGTCGATGGACTTCGCCACCCCTTCGGCCTGGCCCTTCTCGTGGGCGATCCGAGCGTCGTAGCGGTGCTTCTCCTGCTCCAGCCGCTTCACGTTGCCCGGGGTGGCCGGCCAGGCCAGCTCCTTGGGCAGGAGGAAGTTGCGGCCGTAGCCGGCGGCCACGGTCACCACCTCACCGCGGTGTCCCAGGCCTTTCACGTCGTCCGTAAGAATTACCTTCATGTGTCACCGTACTCCTGAAGAGATCTAGGTCGAGTCCGCCCCGGAGGTGTCCGACCGGTCGAGCCGGGCCCGGATGTCGAGGAACTCGTCGAAGAGCCCTCCCAGAGCGAGGATAACCGGAAAGAGAGAAACGAGGGCGTAGACGATGGCTCGAACGAACAGGCCGAAGCGGGCCCGATCGAGAAGAGCGCGGATTATCGCGAGGCCCCGCAGGAAAAACAAGCAGGCGATCGGGAGGAGGAGGTCGACGGCGACGTGCCGGGCGGCTCCCTTCGCGAAAACGACCGCCAGCCCGAGCGGCACGAAGAGCGCCGCGGCGACCAGCGGCGTGCGGAACCGCGAGAACGAGGGCTCTGCCAGGTCCCGGCCGGCGAGGTCGGCCACGAAGCCCAGCGGGTAGACGACCACGGCCGCGAAGAAGACGGAAAGGGCCAGCACGATGCCGGGCAGGTGATTCGCGAAGAGGTCGCGCGAGATCGCCAGCGTCTTCGCCATCGCGACGAGGTCCGTCTCCGCCCAGCCGGCGCTCCTCAGATAGGCGATCAGCTCGGGGGCCGAGGCCGCCGCGTCACGCGCCATCAGGGCCCCGGGGTCTTTTCCGAGGGCGACGGCGAAGCCGAGGAGGATCGCCAGGCCGCCGAGGGCCGTCACGGCCGAGACGAGGAGGTGAAGCGTGTCTTTCCGGCGTCCGTCGCGAGCGCCCACCAGGAGGGCGAGGGCGGGGAGGGAAAGGAACACGGCAGCCTCGATGGACGCCACGAAGGACCCGCCCGGCGAGATGAAGATGGCGAGGACGAGCGCGGCGATGGGGGCCGCCGCGGCCGCGCCGAAGGCCTGCGCCAGCGTGGGGGTCGCGAAGAGCGACCGGGAGAGACGCGCCGCGCCGACGGCGAGCAGGAAGGGCGCGGCGGGAGGGACGGCGGTGGCGAGCGCAGCCGAAAGCCCGGCCCAGAAGACCGCGAGGAGCGGGCCGCCCCTCGGCCTCACGACGACCAGCGGAAGGGGCGGCGGCTCGGTAACGGGGGAACCGGCGGCGGTGCCACCTTGGGGCGAGCCACCCCGCGGCGACGGTTCCCCCGAAGTCATCAAACGACTAGTCGGAGATGTAGGGAAGGAGCGCCAGGTAGCGCGCCCTCTTGATGGCCACCGCGAGCTTGCGCTGGTAGAAAGCGGACGTTCCGCTGATGCGGCGCGGCAGGATCTTGGCGCGCTCGGGGACGAAGCCGGCGAGGAGCTTCACGTCCTTGAAGTCGATGTAGCCGATCTTCTCGACGGTGAACTTGCAGACGCGCTTCCGGCGTACGAAGAACTTCTTCTTGGCGGGTTTGCGAACGGGAGGTGCCATCTCTTCTATCCCTCTTACTCGGAGATCATCTGGCCCATCGGCTCTTCCGACGGGAGGGTGGGCACCGGGGCCTCCGGCGCGCGGTCGAGGACGCGTGGCGTGCGGGTCTTGGTCCGCTTCACCACCTTCGCGCCGTGCTTCATCTCCTCGTCGACGCGGACGGTGAGGAAGCGAAGGATGCTCTCGGAGAGCCGCATCTTCCGCTGGACCTCGGCCACGCCCTTCGACTCGGCCCGGAACAGGAAGTTGTGGTAGGTGGCCTCGTGCTTCTTGTGGATCACGTAGGCGAGACGGCGGCGACCCATCGACTCGTCCTTCTCGATGGTGGCGCCGTTGTCGACGAGCAGCTTGCGGAACTCGTCGACGACCTCCTTGGCGCCCTGCTCGTCCTTGTCGGGGACGATCAGGAACACCATGTCGTAGAGGCGTTGGGGGGTCACGGGGTTGGGCACTGGGTCTCCTCCTTCTGGATCGCGGAAGCTCTGCTTTCGCGAGGCGCCGTTCTGTGACGGAGCCAAGGTTCTTTCGCTCGAGCGGGTTGTTCCGCTCGAGCGGGTGGATCAGCTCGGGGGAACGTCCCCCGAGCGGTTGAAACGGGTCATGGCGGCGTCGAGCCCCTTCTCCACGAAGGTCTCGACGGCGTCCGCCGCGGTCAGGACGGCCTCCTGGTGGAGCGTCCGCTCCGCCTTCGAGAACCGCGAAAGAACATAGTCGGAAAGCTCGTCCCCGGGCCGGAAGTCACTCCCCCCCACGCCGACCCGGAGCCGGGGGAAGTCCTTCACCTTCAGGCAGTCGATGACGCTCTGGAGCCCCTTCTGCCCGCCCGAGGAACCCTGGCCGCGAAGCCGGAGCGTCCCGAGGGGAAGCGCCACGTCGTCCGAGACGACGAGGAGGCGCTCCAGCGGCACATCGTACTTCACGGCGAGGCCTTTCACCGATTCTCCGGAAACGTTCATGTAGGTCTGCGGCTTGGCGAGGAGCACCGGCGCGCCCGCCAGGCGGGTCCGCGCCGTGAGCGCCCGGCAGTCGAGCCGGTCCACCCGGACACGCGCCCGCGTGGCCAGCTCGTCCACGACGTCGAAGCCGACGTTGTGCCGCGTGCCGGCGTATCGGTCGCCCGGGTTGCCGAGCCCCACCACGAGGAGCAGCTCTCCCGGAATGCTTATTTCTTCTCCTTCTTCTCAGCAGGCTTGGCGGCACCAGCCTTCGGAGCTTCCTTGCCCGCTGCGCCTTCCTCTTCCTTCTTGCCCTTCTTGATCACCTCGGGCTCGCTCCCTCCCGGGATGCTGGCGACGGCGGCCACGGCGACGACCTCTTCGGCCTTCGGCGCGCCGACATGGACGAGAACGCGGTCCGCGGCCTCCAGCACCTTGTACTTCTCGCCCAGCTTCAGGTCGGAGACGCGGAACGAGGCGTGGAGCTCGAGCGCGGTGACGTCGACTTGCACCGAGTGCGGGATGTCGGCCGGAAGGCACTCGACCTCGACGTCGTGCGTGACGACGTTGATGATGCCGCCCTGGACCTTCACGCCCTGCGCGATACCGACGACCTCGACGGCCGCCTTCACCCGCAGCTTCTTGTCCATCAGGATGCGGACGAAGTCGACGTGCAGCATGGCGCGCGTGACCGGGTCCACCGTCATGTCGCGGATCATCACGTGGCGCTGCTGGTCGGTCCCCTTCAGCTTCAGCTGGAAGATGGCGTTGTCGTGCAGCCCCTTGCGGAGGATGTTCAGGAGCGACTTGCGCGGCACCTGGAGCGGAAGGGTCTCCATGTCGCGCCCCCCGCCGTAGAGGACGGCCGGGATCTGGTCCTGGGCGCGCAGCCTATAGGCGGCGTTCTTGCCCGTGGCGTGGCGGCGTTCGACTTCGATGATGACGGATTCCTGGAGCATGAGTGTCCTTTCATGGGGCGTCCGGTCCGGTGTCTCCGGGCGGACGGTCCGGTGGGGTTGTCAGACGAAGAGACTCGAGACCGAGGCTCCCTGGTGGATGCGTTGGATGGCCTCGGCCAGGAGAGGCCCGACCGAGAGCGGCGTGAGGAGAGGACAGCGCGCCAGCTTGTCCTCGATGGGCAGGGTGTTGGTGCAGAAGATCCGCTCGAGCGGGCTGACGTTGATCCGCTCCAGCGCCGGCCCGGACAGCACGGCGTGGACGCAGCCGGAGAAGACGCGCTGCGCGCCCGCCTCCTTCAGCGCGATGACGGTGTTGATCAGCGTTCCGGCCGTGTCGATGATGTCGTCCACCACGATCACGTTCCGGTCTTTCACGTCGCCGATGACGTGCATGATCTCGACCTCGTTCTTCCCCTTCCGGCGCTTGTCGACGATGGCGAGCCCCGCGCCGAGGCGCTTGGCGAACGCCCGGGCACGCTCCACGCCGCCGGCGTCGGGCGAGACCACCGTCAGGGGGTCGAGTCGGGCGTCGCGGATGGCATCGAGGAGGACGGGCGCCGCGAAGAGGTGGTCGACCGGGTTGTTGAAGAAGCCTTGGATCTGCGGAGCGTGGAGGTCGATGCAGAGGACGCGGTCGGCCCCGGCGGCGCCGATGAGGTCGGCCACGAGCTTCGCCGTGATCGGGACGCGCGGCTTGTCTTTCCGGTCCTGCCGGGCGTAGCCGTAGTACGGCAGCACCGCAGTGACGCGGGTGGCGGACGACCGCTTGAACGCGTCGAGCATGATCAGGAGCTCCATCAGATTCGCGTTCGCGGGCGGCCCCGTCGGCTGCACGATGAAGACGTCCGCCCCGCGGACGTTCTCCTCGATCTGGCAGTAGTTCTCGCCGTCGGAGAAGTTGTAGAGCGTGACGCGCCCGGCCTCGCGGCCCAGCGTGCGACAGATCTCACCGGTGAGGGCCGGATGGGCCCTTCCGCCAAAGACTTTCAGCTCTCCGTTCGCGAGGCGGTCCATAAATTATGGAGTCACTGGGGAGGGAGGATTCGAACCTCCGGTAGGCGGTTCCAAAGACCGCTGACTTACCACTTGTCGACTCCCCATCGGCGGTCAGTTGGTGATTCTGGGCGACGCACGCTTCGCAAACTCCGTTCGGGTGATGGTAGGGACGATTTCCACCCTCGTCACGAAGGGCAGCTCGCCGAGGCCGCCCGCCGCTCGCTTGGCGGTCGAGACGTCCCTGAAGAGCCCGAAGACCGTCGACCCGCTCCCCGAAAGTCGTGCGGAGAAGGCGCCGGCCCTGACGAGGGCCTGTCGCAGGCTTCGAAGCTCCCCCCGGAGAGACTCCGCCGCCGGCTCCAGATCGTTCCGATCCGGGAACCCCCCAGGCTCGGAACCGCGGAGATTAGTGTCACGTCCGATCCCTGTCAACGAGCCCGAGAGGAGCGGCGCCCGGAGCGCTCCGTAGACGTCGGCCGTGGAGAGGCCGAACGGAGGGATCACCAGCAGCAGCGCCAGCCGCGCCAGGTCCGGCAGCGGCTCGACGACCTCACCCCTGCCCCGCCCCCGGGCAGAGCCCCCCACCAGGAAGAACGGCACGTCCGAGCCGATCGCCGCCGCGAGGGCCCGCAGCCGGTCCGGATGGACGTCGAGCCCCCAGAGACGGGTCAGGCCGGCCAGCGCCGCCGCGGCGTTCGAGCTCCCTCCACCCAGCCCGCTCCCCACCGGAATCGACTTCGAGAGCCTCATCCTCGCGCCGCGCTTCAGCCTCAGCTCCTTCTGGAGGGCCCGGGCGGCCCGCATGACGAGGTTGTCCTCGCCCACCGAAAGGCCCGGATCGTTGGTCGTGAGGACGAGGTCGTCGAAGTCCTCGAGGTCGAGGCGATCCGTCAGGTCGATCGTCTGGAAGACGGTGTCGATCTCGTGAAAGCCGTCGGGGCGCTTGCCGAGGACGACGAGGGAACGATTGACCTTGGCGAACGACTCGACGGTGATCACGAAGCCTCATCTTCCGGCCACGGGAGGTAGGAGTCCAGCGTCAG
>Ga0154020_10005614_pt1 | contig 14763 bp, 12 predicted proteins | sample Klosneuvirus_201_FD_109709 | JGI IMG/M metagenome (GOLD analysis project Ga0154020, IMG submission 109709) | Active sludge microbial communities from wastewater, Klosterneuburg, Austria - Klosneuvirus_20160825_MG | ecosystem: Engineered > WWTP > Aerobic digester > Activated sludge | place...
CTGAAATAAAAAATTGGCATTTATTTTTTTTGTGAATCTGCCGCTATGGGCGGAGCCACGGGTTGTGTTATGATCTGCCCGGGGTTTTCAGTTGGCAATCCCGATACTGTTTTGTATTGCTGCTCCAGCTGCATGATCCGCATCAGGAACTGTTCTGCAGTATTCTTATCACCGCCCCTTCTGCCGGATTGATCAGCCAGGTAATCAAAATTGCCCAACCTGTCGTCGCTAAGCGAGTTATAATAACTGATCTGCTGTTCCAGGTCTTTCTTCAGGCTCCTGGTTATTTTGGCAGCGAGCACGGTATCTTCTGCTGAATAGGAAGCCTGTAACATCAGTAACGAAATATAGTTTTGCTGCTGGTTACGGCTTACCATGCCATAAGGGAAATTCTCTTCCAGCATCATCTTATCAACCTTGTTCAGCATTTTACGGGCTTCTTCTTTTTTATTTTTCTGTGCCAGATCCTGGGCTGCCACAGCATAAGCCATACGGATGCTGTTCAAATGACGGCGGTTCTCTTCATCAAAATATACACCGGGTTTATCGGCATTGCCCGAAGCGAATTTGGTCATCATTTTATCATATGCCCATCCGTCATTAACCTGTGTAGCATTGGGGTCGGTATTCTGTACCGGTACAAGGCGATAGGTCAATCCATCCTGGCGGATATAATTCTGAAAACCCAGTCCGCCGGCATCCTGCGATGTAAAGTAGATCGGGCGTTTCCATTTATTGGCTGCAATGATATTCAGGATGGCTGCATCATTTTTAAACAATGCCCGCTTGTTGATCTCAAATACAACCTGTGAAACCACGCTGTCGTTTGCATTAACAGTACCGTTTGCACGAACAGTATTAATATCAACAGGAATGGATACACGTTTTGACGGGAATATATGGATCGGGTTGCCGTCATTTCCCTGTTCTGTTTTATTTGGATCATCACTCCCGGCAAAATCCTTCATCATGGTATACAGGTCCATAGGTAATGCAGGATCGGTGGTGATACCTGCTTTGGCCCTGTACCTGTTGAGGAATGCAGCATTGTTTCCATAGATCCCTTCGGGAGAATATACAATATCCCTCGTGGCGCCTTCTATCTGGTCTGCTGTCCAGATGGGGTCTATCGGATCACTGTCATTTACTTTATAGCGCAATTGGTTGATGTACCAGTCGGTACCCATCAGGCTGGAGTTGATAACACGGATATCTTTACGGATACCCTGAACTTCCTGCGCATACCAGAGCGGGTAAGTATCATTATCGCCAAAGGTGATGAGTATGGCATTCGGTGCACAACTTTCGAGGTAATCAATGGCCAGGTCGCGGGCCAGTGTTTTACTGCTCCGGTCATGGTCGTCCCATTCCTGGCTGGCCATTAAAACAGGAACAGCCAGTAAACACAAAACCCCGGCGGCAATACCTGCCATCATTTTATTTTTTATAAAAGATGTAAATAATTCCTTGACATATAAAACACCCAGACCGATCCAGATGGCAAATGCATAAAAGGAACCTACAAAAGCATAGTCACGCTCACGGGGTTGGTTACCCGCCTGGTTCAAATAAAACACAATGGCAAGGCCGGTAAAAAAGAAAAGCAATCCTACGATCAGGAAATCACGCTTGTCACGCATCACCTGGAATATCAATCCCAGCAGGCCCAGTATCAGCGGCAGTGCAAAAAGCTTATTATTGGCTTTGTTGTTTTGTAAGCTGTCGGGCAGGGTATCCTGGTTTCCCAAACGGGCATTGTCCCAGAAGCCGATTCCGGTCTTCCAGTTTCCATCCCGTACATTACTCATGTGCACACCCTGTATATCATTTTGTTTGCCGGCAAAGTTCCACATAAAATAACGCATATACATCCAGCCAACCTGGTAAGCCATGGCAAAACCAATGTTTTCACTCATGGTAGGCGGGCGTTCCCAGTTGCCCTGCTGGTCTTTTCCAATACCCATCCAGCTTGCATAATAATCAGCGTGGCCCTGGTCGTTGCTCTGGTCCCACATACGCGGGAACAAATGCATATCGGCAGGTGCATAAACATATTCTATTTTTTTTCCGTTCTTTTCATATTTTCCGTTACTCTTAATATAAGTATCCGTGATCTTCGTATCCTCAGGCTGGGCAGTAAAATCCTGGCCATATAATATGGGCCAGTCGCCATATTGTTCACGGGCTAAATAACCAACAAGGCTCACCGGGTTATCTACATTAAACATGTCAACAGACGGGTCGGCACTTGACCGTACCAGCGTGGTGAAGTAGGTTGAATAACCCAGTAACATAAAGACAAAACTCCAGAGGCCGAGTTTGAGGAAATTCCAGTTTTTTCTTGAGGCTATTTTCAATCCGAAATACACCAGTGTGGCAATAAAAATAAAGAAGAATGCAAAGCCCGAAAAGAAAGGTAGTCCCAGGGAGTTTACAAAGAAAATATCAAAATTACCGGCGCCCTTAATGGTCCATACCACTACAGCTTTTTGTACCAGGCCGGTAAGTCCGCAACCGATCAGAAATGCCCAGAATGTACCCCATTTGGTGATCTTTTCGTAACGCTTGAAATAATAGATCATTACAATGGCCGGAATGGTGAGTAAGTTCAGTAAGTGAACCCCTATGGAAAGTCCCATCAGGTAAAAGATGAGGATGATCCAGCGGTCAGCCCTGGTGAAATGCCCTTTAATGCCGTCTTTTTGTTCAGCATCCACGTTCTGTTCCCATTTTAATATGGCCCAAAAAACCACGGCTGTAAAAAAAGATGACAATGCATATACTTCACCTTCAACAGCACTGTACCAGAATGAATCAGAAAATGTATAAGCCAGGGCGCCAACGATACCGGCTGCCATGATGCCATAGATCTTTTCATTGGTCAATTCAGTTGCACCCTGCATAACCAGTTTGCGGGCAAAATGGGTAATACTCCAGAACAAGAACAAAATGGTAAATCCACTTGCCAGTGCGCTCATCAGGTTTATACCTGTGGCGGCATTTTCGGCACCAAAGGGTACCATGAATAATCTTCCGATCAATACGAATAATGGCGCTCCGGGCGGATGGGGGATCTGCAGTTTAAATGCGCTGGAAGCAAACTCGCCGCAATCCCAAAGGCTGCCGGTTGCTTCCATGGTCATAATGTACACTGCGCATGCGATCAGGCATATGATCCACCCGGTAATGTTGTTGATGCGTTTAAAGCTCATAATGATATTTTGGTTATAACCCGATACTTATCGGGAAGCAAATATAATGATGTTTGTGGTTAGGCGTTTACCGATGGGGGATTTTTTCGGGGAATTGTAATCCCGGATGAAAAGGTCCTGCAGGGGATGGAGTGAGGTTCCCCGGCTGTATCTTCGCTACATGAAAAAAGCCCTCATACAATTGCATATTGCTGTTTTTTTAGCCGGCTTTACTGCCATACTGGGTAAATTTATAACACTGAATGAAGGCTTATTGGTTTGGTTCAGGTTGTTGATCACGGTGGTAACATTGGGAGCCATTTTATTTTTCAGGAACCAGTTGCTGCGTATTCCGGTAAAAGATGTTCTTAAAATATTTGGGGTGGGTGTTATCGTGGCCATTCACTGGGTTACTTTTTACGGAAGTGTTAAATATGCGAATGTATCGGTAGCGCTTGTTTGTTTTAGTGCAACCGGTTTTTTTACAGCTTTTTTTGAACCCCTTATTTTAAAAAGAAAACTTTCATGGATCGAAGTGGGGTTGGGGCTGATCGCCATTTCGGGTATTTATATCATTTTTGATTTTCACCCGCAATATAAAGTGGGCATCATTTTCGGCATCATATCGGCTATTGGCAGTTCTTTATTTCCCATTTACAATAAAGGGTTATTGCTGCGGTATTCTCCTAAAATATTAACGCTGTACGAATTGGGTGGCGGGCTGCTTGCATTAACATTGCTGGTGCCGTTTTATATCATCCAGTTCCCGGCACTGTATTATATGCCTACAATAACCGATTGGCTTTGGTTGCTGGTGCTTGCATGGCTCTGTACAGTACTGAGTTTTGACCTGCAACTGAATGCCCTGAAAAAAATATCAGCCTTTACAGCCAACCTTACCTATAACCTGGAGCCCGTTTATGGCATCATCCTGGCATTTATCTTTTTTAAGGAAAATGAAAACCTGAACCGGCAGTTCTATATCGGCGTACTGCTGATCCTGCTGGCGGTAGTATTGCAGATGGTGAGAATTTACAGGAGCAGGAAGGAGGAAACGGTAATTCGTTAATCCGTTAATTTGTTAATCAGTTAATCGAGGATGATGATCTCGGTTTCCAGTTTTGCAAAGGACCTGAACATAGCACTTACGCTGCAATATTTTTCCTGCGAAAGAGCGATCGCTTTTTCCAATTTTGGTTTGTCGGTAATCGCCATTTTTATGGTATAGGTGATCTTTACCCGGTTATAGATCTTTGGATATTCTTCGCTTACATCTGCATTGATGCTGATACTGAAATTGCTGAACGGGACTTTCATCTTGATCAGCAGGGGTACGATATCCATTCCGGTACAACCTGCCAGTGAAGCCAGCATCAGCCGTTTTGGGCTTGGCCCGCTGTCTTCACCGCCATCATCGGCCGTGCTGTCCATTCTTATATCATGGCCATTAATATTAGCTGTAAAAGCCATGTGGTCATTAAAAACCGTTTTAACTGTATGTGTTGTCATCATCTATTATTATGAGGAATGAGTTTAAAAATTAAAGTGGCGTACCCGGAATTTTCCACCTGTTCGATCCGGATGGTATGTTTTCCGTTAAGCGGGATAGTGGCTTCATGATGCGTGTCTTCATCATATTTATATTTTGATACATCCCAAAAATCGATCACCGGTTTTCCATCTATAAATATTTTTACCAGGTCATCTGCGGTTACGCTTACTATATAGTTGCCCTTTTCTACTTCCACAGTTCCGGTTGCCACGATGGCAAAAGAATCGGCCGGCATATTTTTACCAATGGCTCCCCACCAGGTATAATCTATTTTTTTTGTTTGCTCAGTCTTTACCGGGATGTTGTTGTACACCGTTTGAAACTGCTCATAATTTTTATTGGGGTTATGGGCCGAATCCCATTTGTACCAGTTCACATGCCAGTATATTTCGGGTTGAAAATCACGGAAACCAAAATCATAAACCATGTTGGCAGGATGATCTTTTCCAAACTGGCCGGTAAAAGCCTCTCCAATATATTCCAGGTTTATTTGTACATCAACACCATTTTTTTGTGCAGTGATCTCAGCCGGCAATGGGCCTTCGCTCATGCTGATATTTCGTAGATCTTTTGATCTTTTAATTTTGAATTTACCTTTCGGTCCCAGCACATCAAAATGATAAACCCCGTTGCTGTCGATCTTTTTTAAAAAGAGGAAGGGGTAGCGGTAATTGTAGGGCCCCCATTCGGTGATCTTCATTTGATCGCGACCTTTTTTAAATGTGGTAGCCGGGATCCTGTTAAGTTTCCAGGTATTTAATATTCCCGGAATTACAGTAGTTGTATCTGAAATATTTTCGGGGTCAATTGCCAGGTTTGTAACGCTGCTGTCTTTCTTTATTGTTGTCTTAACAGTTTCATATTTATTTTCATCCAGTATGATATCATCGGTTAATGTTAAATCAAATGCGATGCTTTCATTTTTAAAACTGTTGTTCCAGAAATCATAATTCATGCTCCTGGTATCTCTTTTATTTGCATATCCCCAGTCGGCCGGCTGTGTTTTTCTGGCCCATAATTTTATAGCGGACAGTTTGTTATTTTCAAATTGGTTACTGCTGATATTATTATGTTGACCGTGTTCTATAGCTATGCCGATCCGGTTATTTTCAAATGTATTTCCGGTTATGGATGTCTGCCAGCTGTAACCTCCCCAAATGCCGTGATCGCACCCGTTTATGATATTTTCAATGATCTTATTTTTGCTGAAAGTTATTTCCACGCCATTGGTAGGCGCATAGCTGAAATCATTTTTGTACACATAATTATTGTTACATCCTCCTTCGCCGCTATCCATGGTGGTTTGCCCGGCCCATAAAAAAAATCCATCGCCGCCATGGGTTACGCTGTTCCAGGCAAACACATTATCATTGCATTGTTCAAAAACCAGGATGCCGGCACTATCCTGCCCGCGGTGGTAAAAACCATGACTGTATCCCCGCACATTAAAATCGAGTTTGTTGTGCAGGATATTATTGCGGCTGCTGCGGTACATACCGATGCCAATAGCAGAGTTAAAGGAAAAATCATTTTCAGTGATCATGCCATCATTACTGCGCATCATCATCAGGGCGCATTGACCGCCGGTGATGGTATTATTGCGGATCACTGATTTACTGCAATCCTTTAAATAAATGCCCGCACCATAGCGCAGCCATTCATCCTTTTCATTGTGGTGGTAACTCATCCAGTCGCTCACATCTTCCCGCAGCCAGTTACTTTGCAATTTTTGCCGGTAATTATAACTGAGATCCGAATTTTCAATTACCAGGTTTGTACAGCCTTCGGCCATTAGGGCCACTTTAAAACCGGTTATTTTTGCGTTTTTCAGGGTGATATTATTGCCTTTGATCAAAACAGCCAGCCCGTAAAAAGCATTGGGTAATTGTTTGTCGTTGCTTCCCTGCAGCATTGCATTATTAAAATCCACTGTAATATTGTTCCCGCTGATCAGGATCACGGGACGGTTAAGTGAATCAAAGCCGTTGATCGCGTAAATGCCTTTTTTTACCGTCATGGAACGGGTGATCACCATGCCCTGTTTAAGTACTACAGGCGGGGTGGGGGAAGCTTTCAGCCACATTACCGGAAGTAACAGGAAGACCGCCAGTGGCGTTATTTTTGGTAGTTGCATATTGGTAAAGGTAGATTTATTAACAATTTCGCATTAATTGTGGGTAGATTTCAATAAAATATCAAAATTTCTTCGGCTTCAAACATTGATTATTAATATTTAACCTTACCTTTGCCGTCCAAAAATAAGCACTATGGCTAGAGTATGTCAGGTTACAGGGAAGAAGCCGATCACCGGAAATAAGGTTTCTCACTCAAATATTAAGACAAAACGCAGGTTTTTACCAAATTTGCAGACCAAACGTTATTTCCTTGCAGAAGAAGATAAGTGGGTTACTATTAAAGTATCTTCTGAAGCGATCAGGACGATCAATAAGAATGGTTTATTTTCTGTTGTAAAGCAGTTAAGGGCTGAGGGTGTAAAAATCTAATACGTTAATCCGATAACCTGCCTACCGGCAGGCAGGTCGGTAAATACGTTTAAACGGATTAACTGATTAACAAATAAACAATATAAAAATGGCAAAGAAAGGTAACAGGGTACAGGTTATACTGGAGTGTACCGAACACAAAACAAGCGGGATGCCCGGCACCAGCCGTTACATTACCACGAAAAACAAAAAGAACACACCGGAGCGTTTAGAGTTAAAGAAGCTTAACCCTATTTTAAAAAAGGTAACTGTTCATAAAGAAATTAAATAATAACGTTAATACGTTAATCCGTTAATTAGTTAATACGTTGATTGGTTAATACGGATTTACGGATTAACCAATTAACAAATAAACATATCAACCATGGCAAAAGCAGCTAAAACCGCGATAAAAACCAAAGACCAGAAAGCAGCAGCAGATGCTAAGAACTGGACAAAAGTAATACGTACCATGCGCAGCCCAAAAACAGGCGCATATACTTTTAAGGAAGCTATCGTACACAAAGACAAGATCAAGGATTTCTTAGCCAGCTAAGATCCCAATCATCAAAATATTTAATAAAGCTTTCCGTAACCCGGGAGGCTTTTTTTGCGATATTGGATACTTGATACTGGATAGAGTTCAATTTTTGAACCGCACTTCATTATCGCAGGATGTATTTTCCAGGATCCTGGATCCAGAATCCAGATTCCAGTATCTAGTATCTTGTATCCAGTATCCAGTATCTTGCAACCAGCATCAATTTTCAAAATAGCAATCATGGGTTTATTCGATAAGATCTTCGGCAAAAAGCAGCAGCAGGAAACGCTGAACCAGGGACTTGAAAAGACCCGGGAAGGCTTTTTCAGCAAAATAACCAAGGCCATTGCCGGAAAAAGTACAGTTGATGTGGAAGTGCTGGATGACCTGGAAAATGCCCTCGTGAGCGCCGATGTGGGTATTGAGACCACTGTAAAAATCATTGAACAGATCGAAAAAAGGGTTGCCAGGGACAAATACTTAAATACATCTGAACTCAACAATATTCTTAAGGAAGAGATACAACTTATGCTGGTGGCCGCACCCCAGGACAGCAGTTATGTAAACTACGAATTACCCACAGGGCATAAACCGCATATCATTTTGGTAGTTGGTGTGAACGGTGTTGGTAAAACAACCACTATTGGCAAACTGGCGCACAATTTTAAACTGGCCGGCAAATCTGTTTTACTGGGCGCTGCAGATACATTCAGGGCAGCTGCAGTTGACCAGTTGACCATCTGGAGCGAACGTGCCGGGGTTCCCATTGTAAAAAAAGAAATGGGCAGCGATCCGGCAGCCGTAGCTTTTGATACAGTTAACAGCGGGGTTGCCAAAAATGTAGATGTAATTATCATTGATACGGCGGGCCGCCTGCACAACAAAGCTTACCTGATGGATGAACTGACCAAGATCAAAAGAGTTATTCAAAAAGTGGTGCCGGATGCGCCACATGAAGTAATGCTGGTCCTGGATGGAAGTACCGGGCAGAATGCGCTGGAACAGGCCAGGCATTTTACTGCAGCCACAGATGTTACCGCTTTAACCATCACAAAACTCGACGGAACAGCCAAAGGCGGTGTCGTATTGGCAATCGCCAATCAATTTAAGATACCCGTAAAATTCATTGGTGTTGGCGAGAAGGCAGAAGACCTGCTGGTTTTTGATAAGATGGATTTTGTGGACAGTCTTTTTAATGGATCTGGTAGTGCGGCAGTGGATTAAGATGTCCCTAAGAAATGAACATATCCCAATTGTATATTGAGCATTGAACATTGGGTATTGAATATTTTATCACCCGGTTATTATTAAAGGCATTTCCATAATGCTCAATATTCAATATTCAATGTTCAACGGTCAATGATCAATTAGATCCCGTTTCACAATAAATCTACCGCATAAGAAAGGCCCCTGTAGAAACAGGGGCCGGTTACCAAAACTAACTGCTTATGAGAAAATTTTTATTGTTTGTTTTTTCGTAACACAAATATCCAAAGATTTACTGAGTCCTGCTGTTAAGAAAATACAAAATGCAGTTAAAACGGCGTTAAAACGAATTGTTGAAGCAGCATAACCTTACATGTTCATGACAAAAAAATCCGTCACGCTTCAGGCATGACGGATTTAACTGTTTTGTAATTAGCTTTTTAATTTCCTCCGCCACCCATTCCTCCACTTTGCTGGGTTCTTTTATTTTCTTCTTCTATAGATGTTTTGCGCTGGCGTGCCGCTTTTACCTGTGCATTACCAAAACGGTAACTGAAGTTTAATTTAAACTGGCGGCTTTCCCAGCGCCCGCTGGCTTCACTGTACTGGCCGGTAAAGTTGGAGCTCCCTTTCCATTTCATTAACCGGAACATATCGCTCACAGCTGCTCTTACGGTTCCTTTTCCTTTGAACAAAGATTTTTGTAAACCTGCGTCAATGCTGTACATGGCAATGCTTTTAAAAGTGCCCTGCCAGATGGTTGGTGAAGTATAAAATCCACTGAGTTCAGCTTTAAATCCTTTGCCCAGGTTAAACGTGTTCTGCATATAAAAACTCATGGCAAAAACATCCAGGTTCACTTTCCGGTCGCCACCGCCAAAATCAGCTTTGTAAATGGAGTAGTAAGAATTTACATTCACAAAGAAACCGTACCACTTGTATTGAAATGGATAACTGATATTCAGGCTCACAATATCCTGAGTTGCTAAATTCTTTTTGGTTAAAAAGCTTTTTGAGCCTTCCGTTGTATCCGGCAGTTGCGTAAAAATATCTTTAACATGACTGTAATTCAGCTGCGTATTTAATTTGTATTTGTAGGTATGCGTTAAACCAAAACTGTTGGTGTATTGCGGCCTCAGGTTGGTATTGCCTTTCATAAAAGAGTAATCATTCAGCTTAAACTCAAAAGGGTTCAGGTCCTGGTATGCCGGCCTGTCGATACGGCGGCTGTAGGTAATACCAAACTGGCTCATCGGGTTCTTATTAAAAGTTAAAGCCAGGCTCGGGAACACATCCGTGTAATTGCGGTGAATGGATGAATCATAATTTTCATAAGCACTGGTATTGGTATTGTATTTAAGCCCGGTTGAATTACCATCACTTACTGTATTTTCAACCCGTACGCCAACCTGGAACATAAATCCTTTGAATGCACGGTTATAGTTTACATATACGGCATTGATATTTTCCGTATAATTAAACCGGTTGCTTTTATCCTTATCGTACACCTCGTTGTTGCCAAACACATCATAGCGTTTAAAATCATTGTCAGTTTTTACAAAACCAACACGGGCACCAAATCCCAGGCGGCCTTTGTAAAAATTTCTTTCATAATCTGTTTTTGCCGAAAAAATATTGATATTGGTAGGCGAGATCATGCGGTAAACATTGCTGAATAATTTGGTGTTACCGCTTGCATCAAAATAATCATTTGGCTGAAACTGGTTACTCCTGAGCCTGAAAATACCATAATCAACATCAATATTCAGCTCGGTGCCACCGGTAACCGCATACCGGTAATTGAGGTTGGTATTCACATTATTTCTTTTGGAATCATTATCATTGGAAGCTATTAAAACCCTTGTAGTGGTATTGGTGGGGCGGTAAATGATATACATCGGGCCATCTGTATTCATTTCATTTTCCGACAGGTTGCCATTTACAATAAAGCCAACTGTACTCTTTTTGTCAATAAAAAAATCTGCACCGGCTTTAAAATTATGGCCATATTTATTGCGGTTCAGCATCCTGTTCGTTTGCTTAAAAATACTGTCTCCCTGTTCCCGGTACATATTAAACATCATTTCATTTAACCCGGTGTTGTAATTGTAATTACCAAAAACATTCATTTTGCTGTTGCGGTGGTTCAAAGCCAGGCCGGCATTGTACTTACCGTAAATGCCAATATTATAACCAGCGCTTACACTGCCGTTTGTACCGAAGTTTTTATTTTTTTTCAGTTTAATGTTGATGATACCGGCATTACCAGCAGCTTCATATTTGGCCGATGGGTTGGTAATGATCTCTACCGCTTCAATTTGTGAAGATTGCAAAGATTTTAAATAGGCTGCCAGGTCGGCGCCGGATAAAGGGCTTGGCTTGCCATCGATATACACCTGTACACCGTTCTTGCCGGCAAGGCTCAGGTTATCATCCTTATCAACCATAACACCCGGCGCTTTGCGCAATAATTCCAGTGCATCATTGCCCACGGCATTAATGGTGCCTTCCACATTTAAAATGGTTTTATCGGCCTTCACTTCCACAATAGGTTTGGCGCTGGTTACGGTTACGCCTTCGAGGCTTTTTACTGCAGGTTGTGGGATCAGCACCGGGGCTGTTGCATTTTCGTTTTCCTTTAATTCAAATGTAGCGGAACCGGATTTTTGCATGCCTGCCACCGTGGTGGTTACAAAATAAAGTCCCGGTTTTACCTGGATGATCTCATAATTACCCTTACTGTCGGTAACAGCTGTTTTAACCAGCGAAGAATCTTTGGCAGACTGCAACATCACGGTAGCAGCAACGATCGCTTTCCCGTTATTGTCGGAAACCTGTCCGGCAATGTTAGAAAGGCTTTGTGCAAAGCTGTTGAATGTGGTAAATAAACTAATAGTTACTATTAGCAGTAGTTTTTGTTTCATGGTTGTACTTTAAGTTTCTGTTTTTTAAAATCCGGCGCAATTTAGTTAAGATTAATTGAAATCTTAATGTCATAATTCACGAATTGAGCTTTTTAAAGGATGAATGGTATCTTTTCGGGTGTCAATAATAAATTTTGGTATACTGGCAGTCGAAAATTATAAAAGAACCTTGTTTTCTGTTACCCTTTGTTGAAATCTTCAATCTCTTTTAGAAAATTTTGGGCCTGCATAACTGAAATATGCTCAGGATCGTTTTTTATTAAGGCTTTAACCCATTTTTTATGCATGTTGGCAGGAGTGAGGTTCCTGTACAACCAAATAGTGAGCAGGGTAAAAAGCAGGGTGATGGGTACAGCGATCAGCCAGAATGCGATACGGTTGCCTACAATCATTCCGGTACTCCAGAACCAGGTTGTATAAAACGGGGTTTGTAACCAGATAAAGCGGCTGTTGAAAGTAGATGCCTGTAATTTGGAAAGCTTTTTTTGTGTTTCGGTAATGCTTTGGCTGTAATCCAATTCTTTGATGAGTACAATATGTTTGATATATAGTGCAACAGCTAAAATAGTGATCAACATGATCATGAAAGCCGAAACCGTGAAATACATATTTTGCAATTGATTGCCGTAAATAAGCATACCTAAAATTAATGACCACAGGATGCCCAGGATAACTGCCACTAATTTAAATTTTGCCAGGCTGTTAAGCTTTGACTGTGCTTTTTGTTTTTGAATTGAATCCAGCATGAACAGATTTAATTTCATGCTTCTGTCCAGTTTTTCTTCCTGTGCTTTCCAGAGATTTATGAGTGTGATATCTTCCATGGTCTTAATGATTGCGTGTTGAAAATTTTTGTTTTAATTTATTTTTTATCCTGCTGATCTTTGTGGCAACATTGGTCTCCGTGATACCCAGGATATCTGCCATTTCGCTGTACGGTTTTTCTTCCAGGTAAAGAATCATTAATGCCTTATCCAGTTCTTTAAGTTCATTGATGAATAGCTGCAGCAGGTCAATATTTTTTTCCAATATTGAATTATCTTCCTTTTTGTCTTCCATTTCAATACCCGGTACTGCCGGTTGAATATTGGTTTCACTTTTCTGTGTTTTCCGGTAACAGGTGATCGCTACATTTAAAGCAACCCTGTACATCCAGGTAGAGAATTTAACGCTGCCGTTAAAATGGCTGTACGATCTCCAAAGCTGGTAAATGATCTCCTGGGCAAGGTCATCCCGGTCACTGCCATTTTTGCAATAGGAATTACATATCTTATAAATAATGAGTTTGTGCTCAGCTATAAGCTTTAAAAATTCCTCCTTGTTGTTTTGGTTCATCATCAATTCTAAGTAACAGTATTTTCTTCATTATTCGCAGCAGGGGCCTTAAAATCACAGTTTACACGTAATTATTTTCAAAATACCAGCAATAACTGCATTGGTAAAGGCTTAACTTTGCCGCCAATTATTATGAAGACAAAGTCAATTAAAAGGGATAAGGTAAACATCATTACCCTGGGTTGTAGTAAAAACATGGTCGACAGCGAAGTGCTGAGTGGCCAGTTAATTGCCAATGAAATTGATGTGGTACACGAGAATGCAAAGAAGGATCATAATATAGTTGTGATCAACACCTGTGGTTTTATTGAAAAGGCCAAGGAAGAAAGTATCAATACCATTTTACAACAGGTTGAATTAAAACGCCGCGGTAAACTGGATAAGGTGTATGTTACCGGCTGCCTGAGTGAGCGCTATAAAAATAACCTGGAAGCTGAGATACCCGAGGTGGATGCGTATTTCGGTACGATGGAACTGCCCAATATCTTAAAAACATTTGATGCCGATTATAAAAATGACCTGGTGGGTGAACGCTTATTGTACACGCCGCAGCATTATGCGTACATGAAGATCAGTGAAGGCTGCAACCGTACCTGTTCATTTTGTGCCATTCCGTTAATGAGGGGACAACATGTAAGCCGTACCATTGAATCACTGGTTGATGAAGCCAAACGCCTGGTTGACCGGGGTGTTAAGGAAGTGATGCTGATCGCCCAGGAACTTACGTATTACGGGCTGGATATTTATAAGAAAAGGGAACTGCCCAAATTGCTGCATGCCTTGGCCGATGTAAAAGGGCTGGAGTGGATCCGTTTGCATTATGCATATCCTTCAAAATTCCCGATCGAAATAATTGATGCCATAAAAGAACGCGAAAATATCTGTAATTACCTCGATATGCCGCTGCAGCATGCAGCCAACAATATGCTGGGTTTGATGAAGCGCCAGATTACGCGTGAAGAGATGGAAGATCTCATCGGTGACATACGCTACCGCCTGCCCGAAATCTGTTTGCGTACCACGTTGATCGCCGGTTTCCCGGGCGAAACCAGGGATGATGTGGAAGAACTGAAGACCTTTTTACAAAAAATGCGTTTCGACAGGGTGGGCATATTTACCTACAGCCACGAAGAAGGTACCAGTGCACACGACCTGGTTGATAATATCCCGGCTGAAGAAAAAGAAGAAAGGGCACAGGAGATCATGGAAGTGCAACAGGAGATCAGCCTGGAAAAGAACCAGGAAAAAGTTGGCAAAACTTTTAAAGTGCTGATCGATAAAAAAGAGGCCGGCCGTTACCTTGGCCGCACCGAATTTGACAGTGTGGAAGTAGACAATGAAGTGATCATTCAAAGCAAAAAGAAATTAACCATCGGCGAATTTGTGCAGGTAAAAATTACAAAAGCCTACGATTACGATATTGAGGGGGAAGTTGTTTACGAAAAGACACCTTAAAAAATTCCATCTTTGCTGTCAGCCTGAGCCTGCCTACCGGACAGGCAGGCTTGTCGAAGGCGGTTTATTAAAAACA
>Ga0154020_10005616_pt1 | contig 14761 bp, 12 predicted proteins | sample Klosneuvirus_201_FD_109709 | JGI IMG/M metagenome (GOLD analysis project Ga0154020, IMG submission 109709) | Active sludge microbial communities from wastewater, Klosterneuburg, Austria - Klosneuvirus_20160825_MG | ecosystem: Engineered > WWTP > Aerobic digester > Activated sludge | place...
CGTAGTTCTGAAGCTCGCTCGGCAACAGGATGGAGTCGATATCCATGTAGTTACCGCTCTGCAGCCAGATCGACATGTCCAACGACGGCCCGCCGGACACAGCCAACGCTGCCACCGACCGGAGGATGTTACGTACGTCGTACCCGATCGACGTCACAAGTCCAGTTTGAGCTTGCTGTGTAGTGCTCTCGATGAACTTCATGATCGACGGGAAATTCGACGGATCGCTAGCACACTGCCAGTTAAACGTTGTTGCCCGCGGGTCGATCTGCAAGGCGCCGAGCCCCAGCGTAGTGAACTCCGAGATATAAGGCACCGAGGCGGCCTCGGTTGAGAAATTGGCGTAGAACTCAGCCAGCTTCGCCTCGCACGTCTCCGGCTTCCAACTCTTGTTGAACTTCGGCTTCGGCAGGGGCGCGTTGTTCTTCAACTGACTCGTCGCCGCCCAGAATAGGATCGTTTGTCGCATGATTAAACTCCATGTATTGATCGTTGAGTGAGGCCGTGAGCGTACGCAGCTCCGCCGCCAACACATCCGCACTATCGTTAATTTGAATTGCACCACCAACGACAGCTGCCCCTAGGCTAGCTGCCGCATTCTTAACCGTCTGGAGAGCCTCCTTGATACAGTAGACATCGGAACGGCCGATAAACGAACCGGCACCCTGAGTCAGATTGTCTACCAGAAGCAATTGACACGTATGGCCCCGCTGTCCTGTCACGCCCATTAACAGGTTAGTTAACCGGGTGCGATTATCCAGCATATTGTGCCACGCCGAAGGCGGTAGCACTGTACCCGTCATCGTGTTCTCCAGTTCCCGATCGTTGGTCAGATAGATGACGCCGTAGCCGTTCTCCGATGCGAAGTAGTACAACGCATGCAGATAAGCGCTGATGAGCAATGGATCTTGCCCGTTGAGCATCAAACAACTACCGACCGGAACGACCTTACTCTCTCCCCGTAACGTAAACTCCACGGGTGGCTGCAGCTTTGCTAGACCACCCGAATCGAGCACAGCTCCGTCCGCCTCCTGTGCGATCAGACGCTGTAGGAAACCTGCTACACAATCTCCGTACTGAAACGGCAAGCCCTGCAGCATATAAGGCTCGGCGACTGCCTTCTTGTGCACGATCGACCTGATGGTCTTAACGCAGCTGTCCGGTTCCACCTTGGTCTTAATGCGATCCTCTGCCATCGTGGTAGCCAACATCATCGCCACGTGATGAACTCGCAACGCCCAGACCGCCGTGGTAAGGGCCTGCTGCATTAGCGGGTCACTCACCAACTCAATAAACTCACGCCGCATCTCATCAACCGTCGTGTCTTCGCTCATTTCTATTAACCATTAATAGGGTACAGTTGTCGTTTCAAAAACTCTGCAATCAGAATAGCTTCGGCTCTCGCCTCGTCCCGGCCTACCGGCAGGTGGTGTTCTGGGTATAGATAGGCACACAGTTCCAGCGACTTTCGCTTCTCCTTAGACAGCCCCATGGCGGTCTTCCACTTAGTAGGAGACAGCCAAGTAAAGTCTGCGAAGTTATACAGGTCTAGTAATGCAAGCCATATTCCAAGGCCCTTGCCGGCTTCCAGGACACTCAGCTTACTTGTGACGGGTCTTCCTGCCTGTCGTTCTAAAGCCACGTGCACTTTGCACCCACGACGATCTCGCCAGTAAGCGGCGAGCTTGATCAACCTGTGCATGCGCTTAACGTCGTACATGTTGACCATCTCGCCGCCAAACCGTCGTTTACGCGTCAAGCCTCGCCAGCTCTGAACCGTGTTGTCGGCATATACGAAGGCAATTGCTCCAGCCTTGCCCGGGTCTATACCTACGAACATAGTCCGCGGTGGATTAGGCTGTGGCTGCAATTGCTTTGCGCAACCAGTCTGGAACTTCCGACTCCGTGCTCGTCGAGGGCCAGATGCCGACCCAGGCTTGGGCTTTTTCTCGGTTGTTCCACGCATTAATCACCTCCGGTGTAACTACTAAACCACGCAACCAGAACGCATTTTGCAACATCGCAACTGCATATTCCGGATGCGACTGCATCTGCAGTTCTATACGCCCGAGAATACTGTCGGCGTCCTCGTAAACACTCACTACCACCCACCGACCATCCGCTCCGTGACGTATCGTGAACGCCCGATCGCAACCAAGCTTACGCGGACTACGAACAAACTTGAGCATCCAGTTAGCATCATAAAACCCGAACTTGATCAATCCTTCCCTGCGTCCTGTAAGCAGTGCCGATGCTTTCTCCAGCCTCAGCGTCTGCGACAATCGCTTCGCCACTGCTCGCAACTCCGTCGCTGCCAACTCCTGATCAATCCATGAATCGGGACTTATGACCTGGACGACAGTCACGGATGGCACGTCGCCGTTGGTTGTCGCCACGAATACATTTATGGACACGCGAAACGCCTCAGACAGATAGAGGCCTAATTCAGCCGAGACGCTGTGTAAGGCGTCAAAAACTTGGGTATGCGACGGCGGTATATCCCAAGCCCCTGGAACTCGCTGCACCAGCTCAATCGCGTCCAATTCGAAAATCTTGGACGATAAGTCCAATGTCCTCAAAACTGACTCCATGCTGTCGTGCATTCTGAATAGCTCCACGCAGTGAACCGATTGCTGCTTCGTAAGGCGGCACACCATCGGTCGACGATTGTACCTTAGGGTAAACTTTCGCCAGCGTGTCGGTGAAGTCTGATTCTTCCCCGACGTGGGTAACATCACGAATACCCGCCAGTACGGCGGTAAGGAAGGCCTGCCCTGCCGTCATTAGCATGTAGCGTACCGTCTCGGCCGTCACTCCGATCGAGGCCTGCTGCAGTAGCACGAACAAGTTATTGTCCGACTCCTGCTGAACAGCCTTCGTAAGGATCGCATCAACGGCCTGCAGCCACTGCACGCATTCGGCGTCAAAGGCTTCAGCATCCAGACCAGATCGCCGTAACGCCACAGCGTAAACCTCGGAAGTGTGAGTGCGATCCAGTTCCGTGATGGCCGCTGTTAGCTTACGCAACAGCAGCTGGCCTAGATACGCCACATCTCGGTGCGGCGAATACATCACAGCGCCGCCTGGATTACGAAACTGCGTTAAGCGTCGTGGCTGCGGCATTGGTATCATGCGGTCCCAGAACGCGTCGGATTGGATAAGCAGGCGAGACCATATCTCGAAATCCTCGATATTGGCCATAGCCTCCTCTCTCGACACCCAGGCGTACGAGCTGTGCTCCTCCGAGCAAGGAATCGCTCCGGCGGCTCGCACCGAGAACACAACGCCCACATGTACCTTGCCGACGTCATTCGAGTCGTCGTTAATGAAGCCAATGAGCCGTGCGTGTGCGGGCGTCTCTGTTTTGACTTCTTCCTGCAGCTCCCGCTGCGCTCCAGCATAGAACGCGGCCAGCGGGCTTCGTGCCATGCCGTCCAGGCCAGAATCGCTTGCTTCGATATGCCCGCCGAACCCGATGCTTCGCTTGCCGTGCAGTCGCTGCTCTCCGCTATCCACGCTTCGCCAGTACGCCAGCACCTTACCCATGCTGTTAACGACCATGTACGGGATGATCTGCTTCTGCTTTGGATCTTGCTCGGCGATGCCGCGGGCGGTCCAGTGCCCGACGAGTAACACGTCGTGTAGCTTAGTCGCCGAACTCTCGGCAACGAACTCGGACCACGGCAGGTCCTTATGTAACCCGCCTCCAAACCATGTCCCTATCGCGCTTCGATGTACACACAGGATCAACTTCTGATTCTTATCCACGCTTGAACCGCTCCTTTCGTGCGCACTCAACGCAAACAACTGCCGCCATAACCACCGGATCGGTCCAGGCGTCGTTACCGCAGTGAGTACACAACTTCTTTACATACGTCCGCGGGTGCACCGCACACCCGCACTTATCATAACCAATCGGGCAAAGATAACAGGGGTGCCTAAACTTTTTCGGACACACGAACTTAATTCTCATCCTGGAACGCAGCAATTTCCGGTTGTAAGACAGAAGATTGCCGGTGATGTCCACCTTATCGAAGTAAGGCAACTCCAGAGAGCGTGTCTTGTCGATTAGAAATACCAGCCGCAGACCCACCAGTTCAGTCAGCCTGTGGAACGGCAGCTCCTTGTCGGCCCGTGTGAATCCTACCCTGCGGGCCAGGAACTGGCAGAACCGATTACTCCAGAACTTCTTGATCTGCAGCGAGGCCGGCGTACCAGACAGCAGACTGAAGGTCAGCTCGGCTCCTACCTTGCCGTACTTGGTACGGCACTCCACGGCATCCATGCACTGGGCGACCACCCACTCGTCGTACGGCTGCTCACTCCAGACCGATACTGGCTTACCTGCCTGCAGCTGCAGTAGGTTTGCCGCGAGCACCCAAGCTATCTGACGCCACTTCGCCATCGTCAACCGCCCTAGGCACATACAATGCATCGAGCTGAGCAGTGCGTGCTCATCCACGCTTTCGGGCAGCTTTTTTCTTACTGACGCTACCAGATCGGCTAGGTGCCTTGGCCTTACGACGATTTTCTTTTCGATCAGAAACTTTGCTACGCTGCTTTCTTGCAGCTTTCTCTTTAGTCGCACGATGCGGTTTATCGATACTCGCTGCATCGGCACCGGGTGGTCTGGATGAAGGAGTCCCATCAATCACCTGTGTTTCGATGTCGGGACTGACGTGCACCTGCTCGCCGTCGGTATCCCGGACAAAAATGTACTTCTTCGGAATGTCGTACTCGTAGTCGAGATTTAACAGCCGATAGCCGTCGGGGATCTCGACTCGATACTTCTGCATCACGTTCGCAAACCGGCTCACTAATAGCTGTAAGATACCGATCGACCCTCCGGTGTCCGCTAACATGCACAGGGCGTGCAGCAGTGGATTGAATTGAGCCAGTAGGGCCAGCCCGTGGTCGTTCAATGGAAATGCTGCCAGTAGTTCGTCTGCCAGTACCTCGCCACCGCCGATAACTTCCACATATACTTCGATCTGACTCAACGCTGGATTAGCATCGTGCCGTTCAAACACCTTCGGGCGGAACCCATCGTAAGGATTCGGCCGAAAATCCGACTGTATACTTATCAAAGACTGACTCATGGTACACCATATCGTAATGAGGAGCGTGCTGTTTATCGTTCAAGGCATACATGTCGTTTTCCACCGCTCCGAGTGGCAACTCAGAATATCCTCGCCGCTTGCTAGAATTAGACTCTCCCGACAAATCAGCGTTGGTAGTGTACCCGTCTGTGTAGGCCAGTACCGGGAGCTTCGCATGGGCTAGTGCTTCGCCCAACAGGCTGTCGCCGCCGCAATGCCGCAGGTTGTACCACGGCCAGCCTATAGAGGTAACGGCCTGCATTCGTAGTAGCTGGAACCCGCCCTGCACGAACACACGATTTTCGACGAACTCTACGTCTGGCGAGCACCACTGTTGCTTTCGGATAAACTTCCTCTGCTGCAGCGTTGGCGAGAACTTATACAACGTGCCGGCGCAACCAAACTCACGACCGCCTAGCCAGTCCGCGGTCTTCGAGAACCAGTTATCTTGCGGTTGCAGAAAGGAATCGTCATCCATCCAGAGAGCGACATCTTGAATGACTCCCTGCCGCGACGCATAGAGCATAGTCCGCATCGCGGGGTACTTATAAGCCGTGTCGCCAAACCAGAAGAACCGAAACACGCTTACTGCGACTCTGGCTCGCAACAGTCTCTGTACTATGCTCGGAAGTATACGCTGCTCGGTGGCCGGAGTAGTACGGCTGAGTCCTATACGTACACTACGTACTACCGATCCCTCGTCTTTCTCGACAGCCTCCGCCAGAGATGTCAGCACGCGAAGATGCAGTCTCGGGAAAGGCCCGTAACACAACACACACGGGGTTATCTGCATGGGCATTCACGGCTCCACTCCCGTTAAATACACCCACGGGCAGGTGGGGTTCTATTAACGATTAATAGAACTCAGGTACTCGATACAAAAAAAGGCGGGTGCCCCGGTTAGAGCACCCGCCTATGAACTTAGCACATCGACTTATTCGATGTCGTAATCGCTGGTCGCAGCCAGTGCCGCGGACTTGCTAGACTTCTTGCCTGTCGGAAGCGGCAACGCTTTCTTAGCCGGTGTTACCTTCGCTGGTACGGCCTTCTTCAGCACCGGCAGTTTCTTGACTTCGCCCTTCTTGGCTGGCTCGGCCTTCTTGCTAGGAGCCGCAGCCTTGACGGGCAGTGCCTTCTTGACTGGCTTGGCTGCCTTTTCGGCCTTCACAGCCTTGGCTGTCTTCTTGGCCTCTCCGGTAGCCGCCTTCTGCTGGGCCTCTTCCTCTTGCCGCTGCAGCTCTTCGGTGACCTTTTCCTTGGCCTCTTCGAGCTGCCGCTTGATGTTGGTCTCGTGCTCGATAGCGTCCGAGGCTGCCTCAATGGCCTCGTCAATAACCTCCAGCAACCCCGGAGCGACGTTGGCCAGATCGTCGTCAAGCAGGCTGAAAGCCACGCTGTTGCGTTCGGCCGTCTCGACCACCTTGTAGGCAACCCGAGTCAGCTCAGAGAAACCGGCACTAGGGCTACGCACCTTGCCGAGTCGTCCGTGCTTGTTGTTGCCAGAGGGTCCGCCTTTCATCTGCTGAACAGCAGCCCGCATTTGGGCCACGGTCCAACCTTCCTTGCGCCAGCGAGCCAGGATCTTCTCCCGTTGCTTTTCGTCCAGCTGGGCCAGCACGAGGACGTGGTGCAGCGACAAGCACTGATTCTTTTCGTCCCGCTCTTCCGACAGCTTCTTCACTGCCGCTTCGGTTTCCCAGGTCAGCGCCAACTGCCGGTATTCGTAGTACAGTTGAACCTTCTGTCCAGTCGCATTGGAAATCAGTTGCACTGATGTGGCGTCCTGCTCATGCCCGTACGCGACAGGATCTTCCTGGATCGCCAGGATTTCCTTGCCGGTGTGCCAGCGTGCGAGCAGGTCTGCCTTGTTCGCTCCACACTCCCAAGTACAGATCCGCTCGTATGCGGCCGCCAACTTGGGGTTCTTCTTGATTGCCTTCAGCGCCGTACGTGCGGCGTCACGTGCCACCAGCGCCGGGGCACTCGTACCTTGACTAGCCATTCGATGTCTCCTCAACTAAAAAGAAATTTTCCGTCCAATAACCTGTAAGCTAAGCCCTCGACCACTTCTCGATCTACCGGCGGCAATCTGCGAGACTCCAATGTCATCGCAGTGAAGAGGTCATAGAAAGTCCTCTTTGTGGCAGCTACTTTGACCGCATCCTGAGGTCTTAGCTTCTCGAACGCATAGCTTCCTTCAACAACCGCACGAGTCATTAAAGAGCGCGCAACGTCAGCGGTCAAGCCACCTGCCTGCAGCTTGACCAAGAATTTGTCAAATAGCCGCTGATGGTTCTCCGGCGTGAATCCCAGCCGGGTCTCCTTCATCCTCAGCAGCTGGGCGCGTACCAGCCTAATCTTTTCCGGTCGAATACGCGTAGAGTCGATAAGCTCAAACAACTTCTGCACAAAACTCTTCGTCTTCACATGCGGCAGCCACCCGCTATCGTCCTTGGCCATACTCGTTGCCGCTCCCTTGGTCATCCCTCGTACCAGCGTCTGACAGGCATGAATAGCACAGTCGCCGGTCTCGGAATTGGCGAAGTAGAAACCTGCAAAGTAGGGCTCCACGACACTAGCACGAACTGGCAGCGTGAATACCGGCTTACCCGTCAAAAACCGCATGGACATCCGCCGATGATGCAGGGTTCCGTCATGGAACCCCAGTGCTACATCCTTGGACATGTACTCACTCACGTGCCGCAGCAACTCAGTATTCGAGACGCTGTAGTACCGCGGACTGACCAGACCTATGATAGCCATCTTTCGTGTGTCCACGATAAACGACCAATTCATAAGCTTCTTGCCTCTTGCGGCCGCCACACGATTTAGCAGATCCACCACGAGTGCCGTGGAGTTCTGGTTCGTGTCATCTTCCAACAAGGTGATAATCAATGGATACAGCTTCTTGCACAGCTCCTGGCAGTATTTACGCAGCGCCGGTTTGGTGAACCGAAAACGCTGCATAACAAAACCCTTCTCACTCATTGCGATGCTGGAGTAGGAAGTGATCTTGTGGTACTCGGTAGCTTCCTTCTGGGCCAGGCAAGTAGCTTCGAGCTGCTTGAACTGGGTATCAGAGAAAGAGAACCGATCCACAGGAACCAGGAACTGTTCAAGTAGCGTAGTCATTATAGATTCGCCGGTGGCTCCCACTCGGAAGCAATGGTCGTGATGAACTGCCGCACGGGCTCCACGACAACCCGCGGCTGTCCTCGTTGCTTGAAGGTAAACTCTCCCTGCCCTATACGGGCCTTGCCGTCATACTGCGTATGGATGGCTACTCCTCCCTGAAAGTAAGGCCAATTCACGATGAGCGCAAACCTGTTCGCCTTCTCCGGTGAGAGAGCATCTCGTAGATCGAAATAGTGCTCCCAGACCGGCTGCTTTGGAAAGGACGTAAACAGGGCCGCTAGGTTGATCCGATGCTTCTGTGCCAGCGAGGATCGCATGTACGCCGGAAACCCAAGCATGGTCTCATTCCACACAGTCAGGTTAATGTGTGTTTGCCCTAGCCTAGTTGCCGCCGCGTAGAGCCTAGACTTCCAAGCGGCCTTGTCGAGCCAAGTCAAGAACTTCTTGCACAGCTCGCTCTCGTAACGATCCTGGGCCTCCTTGGCGTTAATAGGAGCACCCATGAATTTATTCAAGGGAGGTCGTGTCATTCCGCGTTGATCTCCTTCGCTTGGCGAGATCCCAGCTCCTTGAGCTGTTTCGCAAAGCTGATCCCTGGCTTAATGACAGCATACTCGCGGATGCCCAGCAGACGCCGCAGTGCTCGCTTGAGCGTCTTATCCCGTGAGATAAGATTGCCCAGCGTGGCCTTGTCGACTGCTGTTTCCTTGGTCTGCTTGAATCGCTTGGACCAGTACTTCCCTTTGTCGGGGTCGCCATTAATATCCACCAGCTCCGCGATCTTCCGCTTGGCTCGTGCCTGCTTGTATCCCTGCAGGATATCAATCAACGTGGCTCCCCAGTTCCAGCGTGAGAGCTGACGTACTTCGCCTTCCACGGTTTTACGAGACCACACCAGGTCCACCTCGACTTCACGTCCGGTTGCCCCGAACGAATTCTTAGTGCAGGCGATGCGGATGGTATTACCGCCCTTATCGAGTGCCTCATCATCTTGCGTGGCACACAGCTCGAACGCCCGTCGCTTCGTTAGCTCAAGCTCGATAATTTCCTGAAACCCAATCAACTCACCGCCACCCTTCTTATGCTCGACGGCAAACGTGCCTTCGATTTTCTGAAGCTTCAAGTGGTTGATCAGGATAAGCATAAACGGCATCGAGGCCAGCTTACTCATATACGTCTTGAGGAAGTAGGTTACCGACATCGCTTCGTCGGCAAACTTCTTATCCCCGTAACCGCGTTCCAGCACATTGTCCTGTGCCTTCTCAGTTAAGCGAGCAACCACACTATCGACCATCAGACCGATAGGGAACACGTCCCCGCACGGCTTCGGATTGTTCTTCGACTTCTTGAGCATAGTGTCGATGAACAACTCCGTACGTCGTAGCAGTTTCGTCTGCCAGTCCGTACAGCTGTGGCACGGGATAACACCAAGCACTTCTTCACTTTCGTTCTGTGGGTAGCCGAGGAACGACGCGGCGAGCAAGGCGTTGTACTTGTTCTCCACGTCGAACAGCATACCGAAGCCATCTAGCTGCGATAACCATCGCATGATTTCGAAACCCAACGACGACTTGTTACTTCCCGTCTTGCCGACAATCTGTATCAGCTTAGACAACGGAAACATGTTAGCCCCGATCAGCCACTCCATGGCCAAGGGGATTGGAACGCCAATAACCTGTCGCAGCGAAGCGCCGCCGAGACTTGTCATTGGATCGCCAGTCATCGCTCGCTCGGCCGCAATTGCACCGCGGAGTACCGCCGCGGCGACATTCTTAATCTTTGGACCGCCGGCCACTACCGACGGCCTGGGTGCCCTTACGGGCAGTTTAGCTTTTACCACCATTTACTTTTTCTCCAATGCGTGCCAAGCCCATTTCACCAGGGGAAACATCTTCCGCCTCGCATCGGCATCCCTGCCTGCGAAAGCGTACTTCAGCCAGCTTATTCACCGCCGCTTGCGGCTTTGATTCTTAGCCTGTGCCAGTGCCTGCAGCACTTCCTCCTCGGACGAATCATCGTCGTCGTCCGCCGGAGCTTGTTGCTTCGGTGGTGGTTTAACACTCGTCTTCTTGACTCCCGGCAGCGGTAACGGCTTTACAGGAGCCTTGGCACTTGCGGCTGGCTTGGGCTTCGGCTTAGGCGGCGGGGGTGCCGGTGCGTCATCCTCATCGTCGTCTTCAGCTTCGGCTTCGGCCTCCTCCTGCTTGGCTTTCCGCTCAACCTTCTTTCGCAGGCTGGACTTGGCTGAGGCTGGTGTGGCTGCCTCATCATCTTCTTCCTCGGTGAAGTCAGCTACCGATGCGGCTTCGTCGTCTTCATCCTCCACGAACTCCGAGTAGTCCTCATCGTTCGCAGGAATCGCAGCACTCGTCTTGGCTTTGCGACTCGGCGATGGGGCATCCTCATCGTCCACAGGGTCATCGTCATCGTCAGCACCGGGGATATCCGCACCAGGACCAGACACGGCAGACGACAGGATCGCCTTCACCTCTGCGGTCATGAACTCCCGATTATCCCGCCAGCAGTAGCGAATGATATCCGGTACGTCGCGATAGGCTTGTGCCAGCATCACGCACATTTCCTCGTGTCCGGGGAAGTACAAAATATCGTCCCACCACATGTAATGCGCTCGGATGCTGTCGGCGTGCTCCGAAATATCAGGTGTCAACACAACCGGTCGCTTCTGCTTCTCGGGAATCACGCTACAGGTGTTGTGTAGGAGCACCTCGTAGCTATCGAAGCCTCGATTGCCTTCCGACTCCTCGGACTTCGGCGCCAGCTCACTAGCCAGCTGGATATCCTTTGGATACTTGGCCGCCATGATATCGCTAAGCGACGGGTGGTAAAACGACACAAACTTGCCCGCCTTAAGGCGTGTGATATCTCCGTAGATAAACTGCGAAGATACGTTCGTCGGGTCTTCCGACGGATTCTTCGATGGGAGGCGGACCAACCGAACCAGTTCGTCGCCCGCGGCCTTGCTAAGCATGCCGATAGGCGTTCGATCCTTACGGCCAAGGCCCATTGGCAATCCGTTCTCACGAACCAACGATTTGTTGTTCGAGTAGATAGTGCCCTGGAACAGGTACGTGATCGTCGGCTTGCAGAATGCTCGCTTCTCCCGAACCTTGGAGTCCATGGCCATGTTGTACCAGTACTTGGTAAGCACGTCGCGCTTACCCAGCATGGCTTGGTCTGCCTTGACCGCCGAATGAAACTCCTGAAACAAGATCATGTACGGGTTGGACGAAACCTCGTAGTTCTCCGTATGTACCCGTCGTGGGTCGTAGATGAAGAAGGTGATCTGTTTATTCTTACCGACACCGACGTACTTCACCGACGGTATAGCCCGGAACCAGTCCGTGAACTTCTGCGGAGCGTCCACCTTTCGATACTTCATGAACTGCTCGGTGTTGTCCGGATTAATGGCCGGCCAGATACGAACAGTGAACGGCGACTTGGCCTCGTCCCAGCCTCGCGGGCCTTCGAGCGATACCTGATCGATAAACTCCTGGGTAATGAACTTAGGCGACATTCCGCCGCCTTCAACCTTACCGTGCTGGTCATAGTCGTACTCGGTCGTTGGTTGCGACTTACGGGTACGAACATGAACCACCGGCTTCGTTTCTTTGGCCATCACAAACTCCTCGTTCTATTAATGATTAAAAGGACTACGATGCGGTACCTTCTGGCAGGTTCAACCAGTGACCGTTTTTCCAATACTTACCTTCTTTCTTTTCGTGCAGGTAACCATCTAGTTTAGCATCATACGCCCAGTGCGCGTGCTTGAGGGCAATGCCCCGCTCCTCCAACCACTCTGGGTACAGCATTTCGCCCCAGTTTTCGCTGATCTCGACATCGATACCCAGATGGTACGGCTTATCGATTTCATGCGGTTCCCCGGAAACGTCAGAGGGCCAGATAGGTACTTGCTTGACCATGCACAATGGGAGGATCTTCGTGATCACCTCATCCACTTCGTCGTAGGGAACACAGAACAACAACGCATCGTGGATCTGCATCGCAATGCGAAACTTCATGTTGTGCTTATTGCGATAATCGTAAATGATCCGAATCGCTCGCGTCACGACGTCGGCGATCATGCCTTGAATCGGGAAGTTCATCGCCTCCCGTTCGAAGTCAGCTCGTAACTTATCGTCCTTCGTCCATGGAAAGCGACGGATACGTCCGAAACAGTTACGCAGAAAGCGTGGCGCCTTTGTGCCCCCTCTCGCCACACACTCTTCTCGTCGGTAGGACACCGGATCAGTTGCTCTAGCCTTACAGGCATCGAACAATGGTCGCAGTCCCGGATACATCTCGAACACCGTATCGATAACCTGCTGAGCCTCCTCCGTGGTGATCTCAACCTTCTCCTCTTTCGCCGCCATCGCGATCGCTTTAGCCCCGCGGCCGTAAGCGATACCGAAGATAACCGCCTTAGCAACGATACGAAGGTTTTCCTTGTCGATACTCCGCAGCCCGGCCTTCGACGGTGCACACTCCAGCCTGAATGCCAACACAGCGATATGCGAGTGGATATCGTAGTGCTTCGGATGATCCTCCGGCAGTTGGTTTCGTAAGGCATGCTCAATCATGGCCTTGTCCTTAGCCATGATCGCCATGCCGAACAATTCTGCACCGATATAGTCCGCCTCAATCAGCACGCAACCTGGATCGGCCTTGAAGATACTTCGCAGCGAGTACTTGTAGAAATTACCCAGCAGTCGCTTGTATTCCTTCTCTCTTCGCTTACTGATGTTCTGCAGATTTGGCCGTGAGGAAGCCCAGCGTCCAGTTTCCAGTAGCATCGTAATGAAGGTGCGTACCTTCGAGTCTCGACAAATCGATTTGCCCAAGCCTCGCTCGTAGACAGGCTGCCCATCCTCGTCGATGGCATACCCGCTACTTGCCTTATCCCACTTGGGTGGCTTGAGTACCGTCTTCAGAACCTGATTCAGGAACCGGTAGTCTCGCAGCGCACACAACTTATCTAAGTGGTCCGCCGGTACCCAGTCTTCCTTGTGCCTGTCCCAGCACGGTAGGACCTTACCTTCCTGGATCATGATGCCGACGGCTGTAGCCTTAGCGGATGGTGTGTGCTGATCCTCCTCCTTGGCGTTAATGATATCGATCCATTGCCGCGGACGCTTGTCGGTATTGATTACCGGTCTGGCGTATAGCGACAGTGCTCCTGGCGGCCGTAATGGCTTCGCCGGACCGCTATCTTCATCCCTCTCCGATGGAGCTAACGCGTACTGCTCTCCAAACAGGATCTCACGAACCTGCTGTGGAGACTCTATGTTCAACTCCGGCCACCTGAACATGTCTCGCAGTTGTGCCCGGAACTCATCGCGTCGCTGAATGAACAGCTGAGTGAGTTCCTGCAATCGCTCCCTATCGATCATCAACCCGCCCGTGTTGATCTCAATGACTGGCAACATTGCTCGTGCGTCGGCTGTGTAGGTCTCCCAACAACAATTGCCAAACTCATCCAGGTCAACTCGTTTCATGTGCACGACAGCCAGTCGCCAGGTGGCTACGGCATCGAGTCCGCCGTACGGGTAAAGGATATTGTCCGGGACCTCGCCGTATCCATTAAGTGCCGCCACCAGCCCTTTCTTCTTCCGAGCCGCATACTGCTTTAGCCACTCCATTAACTCCATGTCGTAGCGAGGTATGTCGGTCCATCGAGTAACTTGTGCGTTCAACTCGAAGTCATCGGACTCATCCACCGCATGAGCCATCAGTTCAACGAACAACGCACCTTCCTTGCGCGTCTTCGTCCAGTCCCGAGGAACGTGCAGTAACTTGTACATGTCAACGCCGTGATAGATTAACCACTCGGCGTCAGCCGCGATAAAGAACCCGGCTATTCGATGTCCCCGAAGGTACTCTTCGAATAACTTCATGGCGACTTCCTTACCTCCGTGCGTAGTCCACTTCGGTCTAAGCTTACCCTTACGAACCTCATAGACCGGCGTGCCGTCTTTTCGACGTACCATCCGCCGGAACCGAGCAACTCCTCCGGGATGCGTCAGTGCAATAACACAGCTTTCCACAGGTGACCAGCTGAACTGTACGCAGCGGAGATAGGAGCCTGCATTCTGTGGATGCTGTCCCTGCCATTCAGCGTCAACAGCCACGATCCGTTTCGGGTTCTCCAGACGAGCTCTAGCTATGACTTTCTGTAGGGCTATCTCGTTATCCACCACGTTGTGAACGATCTTCTCGTCTTTCTTGGACCAATCATGTCCTTGTGACAGTTGACCGAATCGCTCCACGCTACGGGTAAAGAGTCCTCGCCGCTTCGGATCAAGCAGCACTGCTTTTGGGTGCAGGCAAGACATAACCTTAACGGTGTTGTACTCAGGCTCTTCGTCTTCCGACTTATTGACCCGGTACGTGTATTCCAGTACGCGGCCTTCTGCCTTCGTCTGATTCATCGAATTACCGAAGAGAGCCTTCAGCGCATCCGTCCCCAAGCACAGTATGTACTTAGGCTTGACGAGCCGTATCTCCTGCTC
>Ga0154020_10005617_pt1 | contig 14756 bp, 10 predicted proteins | sample Klosneuvirus_201_FD_109709 | JGI IMG/M metagenome (GOLD analysis project Ga0154020, IMG submission 109709) | Active sludge microbial communities from wastewater, Klosterneuburg, Austria - Klosneuvirus_20160825_MG | ecosystem: Engineered > WWTP > Aerobic digester > Activated sludge | place...
AGTGTTTCTTAGTGATCTGTGTGTCTTAGTGGTTTTTATGCAGGATGCAATTTTCAAGCTTTCTCAAAATGGAACCATCAACCAAAACGATAAAAACCGTACTTTTGACCCTTTAAAATGAGTATTTACGAGAAATACGAGACGGTGATAGGGCTTGAGTGCCACATTCAGTTGCTCACCCGCACCAAAATGTACAGCAGCGACCCTGCGGAGTACGGAGGCATACCCAATACCAACGTGAGTGTGGTAACTTTAGGTCACCCCGGCACTTTACCGGTAGTGAACGAACGCGCCCTGGAATTTGCAGTGCGTTTGGGTTTGGCGGTGAATGCCAACATTCGTGAGGAAAACCAGTTTGCCCGCAAAAATTATTTTTATGCCGATTTGCCAAAGGGCTACCAGATTACTCAGGACAAAACCCCGATTTGTAACGGTGGGTACATTCCCATTAAATTAAAAGACGGAACTGAAAAAAACATTGAGCTTACGCGTATTCATATGGAAGAGGATGCCGGTAAAAGCCTGCACGACATTGACGCGTTTGACACCCTTGTTGATTTGAACCGCGCCGGAACTCCCTTGCTTGAAATGGTAACTGAACCGGTGATTAAAAGCGGGGAAGAGGCTTATGCCTATTTAAACGAGGTACGCAAACTGGTGAGGTACCTTGATATTTGTGATGGCAACATGGAAGAAGGCTCCCTGCGTTGCGACGCTAATATTTCGGTGATGCTGAAAGGTTCTAAAACCTTTGGGAAAAAGGTGGAGGTTAAAAACATGAACTCCTTTCGCAATGTTCAGCGTGCCATTGATTTTGAAATTAAGCGCCAGATCGACCTCTTGGAAGCCGGAGAAGACATTGCCGGGGAAACCCGTTCTTATGATGCAGTGAAAGACCTTACCTTTAGCATGCGCAGCAAAGAAAGTGCTAATGATTACCGGTATTTTCCCGAGCCGGACCTTCAACCCGTTTTTATTCATCAGGAGTACATTAATAAAGTGAAGGCTGATCTTCCGGTTTTGCCTTCAGAATTATTCCGCCGCTTTACTAAGGAATACAATCTGAGTGAGTACGATGCTTACCAAATTACTGAAACCAAGGAACTGGCTACTTACTTTCAGGACCTGATAAAACATACCACGAACTATAAAAGTGCTGCCAACTGGCTGATGGGTCCAATTAAATCGTTTCTGAACGAACGTGCTTTGCACCTTACGGAATTCTCTTTAAGTCCTGAAAAAATTGCCGGCATCATTCACCTGATTGATGAAGGTAAAGTGAGCAACACCGCAGCTTCTCAAATTCTGTTTCCTAAATTGGCGGAACACCCTGCCAAAAGTCCTGAGGCCCTGGCCATGGAACTGGACCTCATCCAAAACAGCAACAGTTCAGAATTACAAAGTTTGGTTGATCAGGCCCTGGCTAAATTCCCCGATAAAATTGCGGAATACAAAAATGGTAAAGTTGGATTGCTTGGTTTGTTTGTTGGTGAGGTGATGAAACTCAGCAAAGGCAAGGCCGATCCAAAACTCTTAAATCAATTACTAAAAGCATCACTCGATAAATAACATGAAACAATTAAACGTACTTGTACTTGTAAGCGCACTTTTTGCTTTTTCCTGCAGCGATAAAAACAATGGTGGAAGTTTTGAATTTAAAGGCAAATTAAATGGCAGCAAAGGCGAAACCATTTATTTCGAAAAACTGAGCGGTACTCAGCCGGTGGTGCTCGACAGTACAGTATTGGACGAGAACGGGGAGTTTGAGTTTACAAGCTATACACCCAAGATAGGATTTTACCGTGTAAAGTTTAATAACCAGAATTTTGCTTTGCTGGTGCTTGACAGTTCTGATAAGGTGATGCTAACTGCCGATGCAGCCGATCTTGGCAATACGTATAAAGTAGAAGGCTCGCCTGAAACCAAAGTGTTTTTAGAATTTAACAGCCTATCCAAAGCACGCGACCTAAGGTTGGATTCTTTAAACAAAGTGTTTCAATCCACAATGGAGCAATATAAAATGGACAGCAAACGTATGGATTCCCTGAGTGGTTTATTTGAAGCGCCTTATAATTCCATAGTCGATTATGCCAACGTGGCCATAGTGGAGAAGATTAAACAAAACACGGATAAATATTCATCCATGATTGCTATTCAGGCTCTTGAGCCCGACAAATACGCTGAGGTGTATAAAGCTTTGGATGCAGGTTTGAGCAAACGTTATCCCAACGAACGCAGCGTGATGATGTTTCATGATGTGGTTAACAAAATGCTGGCTACCGCAATAGGACAGCCGGCCCCTGAGATCTTGCTGCCTTCACCGGATGGTTCTCAGATCGCGCTTAGTTCATTTCGCGGGAAGATTGTACTCATTGATTTTTGGGCAAGCTGGTGTGGTCCTTGCCGCAAAGAAATGCCAAACGTTGTAAAGGCTTATGCTAAATTTAAAGACAAAGGATTTGAGATTTTTGGTGTTTCGCTTGATCAGGACAGGGACCGTTGGGTGGAAGCCATTGCAAAGGACGGCATTACCTGGCCTCAGGTGAGTGATTTAAAGTATTGGGAAAGTGCACCGGCCCGCTTGTATAATGTTCAAAGCATTCCTTATACCGTACTTTTGGATAAGGAGGGGAAGATCCTCGATAAAAACCTGAGGGGTGATGCACTTGAAAAGCGCCTGGACGAATTGCTTAATTAAAGTTCTAATTTCTAATTACTGATTTTAGTTTTCAGACTGTTTTAGGAGCACAAAACTTTTGTGATGCATGCGCAGTTTAGTTTTACCATACTTCAGACAAATCCTTTAACTTCACTGGCACATGCGCCAGTCGGTTTATATTGAAAGTTTGAAAAAAGTAGTTTACTTGAGGTGGGCGGTTTTTTTTCTGAGTCTACTGCCATTTACACAAATTACATCTCAGGACAATTATTTTCAACAGACCGTTAATTACACCATCACGGTTCAGCTGGATGATAAAAACCACAGCCTGAGTGCTGAGGAAACCATCGAATACATTAATCATTCCGATTCTGCTTTGCCATTTATCTGGATGCACCTGTGGCCTAATGCTTACAAGGACAGGACAAGCGCCCTCTGCAAACAATTGCTGCAACATGGCAATGGCAATTTGTATTTTTCTAAACCTGAAGAAAGAGGGTTTATCGACAGTCTTGATTTTAGAGTGAACGGTGAGTCTGTAAAATGGGAGTACCATCCTGATCACAGCGATATCTGTAAAATTATTTTGCCTCTTCCTTTAAAACCGGGTGAGCGCCTTATCCTTTCAACACCGTTTTATGTAAAGATTCCCAGCGCCAGGTTTTCAAGACTGGGCCATATAGGTCAGGCTTATTTTATTACCCAATGGTATCCTAAACCGGCTGTGTATGATGCCAAAGGCTGGCATGCCATGCCTTATCTTGATCAGGGTGAGTTTTACTCTGAGTTTGGCAGTTTTGATGTGAGTATACACTTGCCAAAAAATTATGTGCTTGCAGCAACGGGTGATCGTGCGGATGCGCCGGAAGAAGAGCAATTTCTCGATCAATTGGATTCCAAAACCAGAGAACTTATTGAAAATAAAGAGGAGCTTAAACCCGATCGTAAATTTCCGCCAAGCGACACGGCCTTTAAAACGGTTCGGTTTCGGCAGAACAGGGTACATGATTTTGCCTGGTTCACCGATAAACGTTACCTCGCCCTGCGCGATCAGGTGGAACTGCCCACCAGCGGAAGAGTGGTGGACACCTGGGTTTTTTTTACACCGGCTAATATAAAGTATTGGAAAAAGGCCATTACTTATGTAAACGATGCCGTTCTGTTTTATTCCCGCAAGCTGGGTGATTATCCTTATAATCATGCAACGGCCGCTGATGGCACCATTATGGCCGGAGGCGGCATGGAGTACCCTAATATTACGGTAATAGGCACTACAGACAATGATTTGATGCTTGATGTGACCATAACGCATGAGGTTGGACACAATTGGTTTTACGGTATACTCGGGAGCAATGAAAGAGACCATCCATATATGGACGAAGGCCTGAACTCCCTTTATGAAATGTTATATGTGAGGGATAAATATCCTGATAAAACCATGGCGGAACTATCCGGTCTGGGCCCGAACTTTCCGCTACTGGGACTAAATAAAAAGCCTTACTGGAAGGATAAGGAGTTGTTGTATTTTATGAGCATGAAAGCAAATCTTGATCAGCCCATAGCATTAGCTTCAGAAGAGTTCACGGGCTTTAACTACGGTGCTGTGGTATACAGCAAAACAGCACTGGTCTTCGATTATTTAAGAGACTATCTGGGTTCTGAGCGATTTGACAAAGCCATGGGGGCGTATTATCAGGCGTATCGGTTTAAACATCCTCAACCTGAAGATTTGTTTCGCTCATTGGCCGGTTCGAGTGGTATGGACATGAGTGCCTTTGAACATTACTTTATAAACACGAACTCGCGATTTGATTATAAGATTAAAAAAATTAAACGGGATGAAAACGGAGCCTATACTTTGGTTGTGAAAAACAAAACACACAACCCGGTACCCTTTGTAACCTATGCATACAAAAACAACCAGGCGGTGGCCCTGCTGTGGTCGAATGGATTTGAAGGCAAACAAAGAATAGAATTTCCTCCCCTGGATGCGGATGTGTTTAAAGTGGATGGGGATGGCAAGTTGCCGGATCTTCAGGTAAGAAATAACACCATACACAGCAAGGGCCTGTTTAAAAAACGAAGGGATCTGAAATTAAACCTGATTACCTCATTGGAAAATGAAGAAAAGATCAATCTGAACCTGCTGGGCATTGGTGGTTTTAATTATTACAATGGCGTTATGCTCGGTGTTGCGCTTCACAATTATAGTGTCTACCGTAAACGTTTCGAATTTTATGTGGCTCCACTCTACGGGTTTAAATCCAAATCACTAAATGGTTTTGCAGATTTTGCCTTTAACGCATTCCCTAAAACAGGTTTCAGCAGCATACGTGTTGGAGTAAAAACAAAACGTTTCGCTTACGATTATTTTAATCCTGATACCTACAACACAACCAATGGAACTGATGTACAACCCATCTATTGCACCTACAACCGTATCAAACCCTATCTGGAATTTGATTTTAAAAAACGAAAGCCTGTTTCTAAACTAAATCAGAATCTTCAGATAAGCAGCACGGTGTTGTTTACGGATAGTTTGTTTTATTCCACCTCATCTGTCCCTGATTTAAAAAACACAAACTCCTACATGAATCAGTTGCAATATACCTTACACAATACGCGCTATTTGCATCCTTATGTGATTGAGGCCGGTGTTTGGCAAAGTGCAAGTTTGGTTAAAAGTGCAGTAAGCTGGACACAAAAACTCAGTTTCACTCAGCGTTTAGTTGGAGAAATCAGGTTGTTTGCCGGGGCTTTTCTTTCAGGGAATACGGAAGCCAAATCCTATTATGCTTTTCGGGCAGGAGGTTACGCGGGTTATCAGGACATGCTGTTTGATCACAACTTTATAGCAAGAAATGAGAGAAACGGTGTTGGATTTTCGCAGTTTGCCGCAGAGGATGGGGCTTTAAAAGTCTGGACACCCCTGGGGCAATCGAGCACCTGGCTTGCAGGCATCAACCTAAAGACACCGAATTTGATAGATTTTCCGGGTGTGCTGCGTATTCCATTAAAATTGTATTTTGACATGGTGGTAACGGATAAACAGTTTTTGAAAACAGATCCCTATCTCTGGGATCTAGGTTTGAACCTAAGTTTGCTGAATTCGCTTGTTGAGGTTTATTTTCCCTTTGCCTACAGTAATGACATTAGAGAGGCTCTGGACCTGAATCAGGTTGAAGGAGCTCAACGCATTCGTTTCACCCTAAATATTCATAACTTCAGCCCCGGCAAACTGTTACAAAACCTTATTAAAGAATGAGTGCTAAACACATTTATTTCGCATCAGATTTTCATTTGGGTGTACCCACGCTTGAAAAAAGCCATGAGCGCGAAAAGCGCATTTGCCGCTGGTTGGACAGCATTAAACCCACCTGTGCCGAACTGTTTCTGGTAGGCGATTTGTTTGATTTTTGGTGGGAATACAAATACACCGTTCCTAAAGGTACTGTGCGTTTGTTGGGCAAGGTGGCCGAATTTACAGATGCCGGTATTCCTGTGCATTTTTTTGTTGGCAACCACGATCTATGGATGAAGGATTATTTTGTGAAGGAACTTGGGGTGAGTGTGCATCACGAAGCGATTGAAAGAACATTTGGGAATAAAAAATTTATGATCGGTCATGGCGATGGGCTAGGGCCGGGGGATTACTGGTACAAACTGCTGCGTGTAATCTTTGCCAGTAAGTTTTTACAATGGTGTTACAGCCGCTTGCACCCTAATCTTGCTTTTTATATCGCTAGGGGCAGCAGCCGCAGAAGCAAGGAAGGCAGTGCCGAAAAAGACGCCATTTTTTTAGGCAAGGAAAAGGAGTGGCTTTACCAGTACTGCGGTGAATTGCAGAAGAAAGAATTCCGGCACTATTACATTTTCGGACACCGGCACCTACCGCTTGAATTGGAGCTTGAAAAGGGAGCCAAATACATTAATCTTGGAGATTGGATTCAGTACAATACCTATGCGGTTTTTGATGGGTCTGAGTTGAAACTGCTGAAGTTTGAGGGGTAGAGATTAGTTAAAAGTTAAAAGTTAAAAATCGAAAGCCTGCACTGAGTTTATCGAAGGGCAACAGGCCCAGGAAGGTGGGCCTAGGATAAAAGTCAAACATGACTGGCCTCCAAAGCTCACTGCTCACCACTAGCTTTAAGGGCTTAGCGAGCCCTATGTTACCCCAGGAATAAATTATCCGTTTTATTTGTTCATGGAGAAAATAATGACTTTATTTGTTATTCAAGTTTACAGTAATGACAAGCACTCTGGACATTAAAATAGAAAAAACACCCAAAAGCCGGGTGTCGGAATACGATATCAATAACGTGCCGTTTGGAAAATGTTTCAGCGATCATATGTTTGTTGCTGAGTATTCGAATGGGGCCTGGAACAAAGCTTACATCGCGCCCTACCACGATGTGCCCATGAGTTATGCCATGAGTGCTCTGCATTACGGTCAGGCCATTTTTGAGGGCATGAAAGCCTATAAGAACGACAAAGGCGAGGTGTCCATGTTTCGCCCGGTAGAAAACCTCAAACGCATGAATAAAAGTGCCATACGCATGGCCATGCCGGAGGTTCCTCAAGACCTGTTTTTAGCCGGCCTGAACCAACTCTTAAAACTGGATTCAGCCTGGGTACCAAGCAGCGATACCGGGAGTTTATACATCCGTCCGTTTTTGATTGCCACCGATGAAGCAATAGGGGTTAAGATTTCGGATACTTATAAATTTGTGATTATTAGCTGTCCTGCCGGAAAATACTATAGCGAACCCATTAAGGTGTTGGTTGAAACCACCTATTTCAGAGCTGTTCACGGTGGAGTAGGGTTTGTGAAAGCGGCCGGAAATTATGGGCGCAGTTTGTATCCAACCAAACTGGCTCAGCAAAAAGGCTATCAGCAAGTGATCTGGACCGACAGTGAAACCAAACAGTATTTCGAAGAGAGTGGCACCATGAACGTGATGTTTTTGATCGGAGATACCTTGCTTACACCCGGATTAAGCGACACCATACTGGATGGTATTACCCGTGATTCGGTGCTTACGCTGGCCCGCGATTGGGGCATGAAAGTGGAGGAACGAAAAGTGAGCATCAAAGAGGTACTTGAAGCCCATGAAAAAGGCACCCTGAAAGAGGTATTTGGTTGCGGAACAGCAGCCACCATTGCTCAAATCATAGGCATAGGCCACAATGGCAAAGATTATATGCTGCCTCCGGTTGAAGAACGCAAATTCTCAACAAAAGTGGATGAGACCCTTCGCGCTATTCGCAAAGGCAGAGCGGCAGACAAACATGCCTGGATGCTGAAAGTCAGCTGATGTTTATCCCTTACGTTTCCTAATTCATACAGCAGTAGTGTTTGAAATTCATCAGGGAACATAGTCTTTTCATCCTCATACTTGGGGCCTCCGTTGTACTTCGGTTTTTACCTTTACTTGACTATCAGTTCACCCTCGATGAACTAAGTGGTTTAAACCGCACCCGTTTCGATTCCTTTTCTGAGCTGATTGAAAAAGGCGTTAAGATAGACGCTCATCCTGCTCTTATACAGGTGCTGATTTTTTATTTGGTAAAACTTTTCGGCTTCAGCAATTGGATCATCAAACTGCCATTTTTACTCTTCAGCCTTGGCGCTACAGTGTATGCCTATCGTTTTGGACTGAGAAACTTTTCAAAACGGGTGGGCCTCTTTGCCTCAGCAGTGTTTTCTTTCTCTCTGGTGTTTGTGTTCTACTCACCTATCGCACGTATGTATATCTCAGGCGTGTTTTTCAGCATGGCTTTGTTGTTTCATTTTTACGAGATTGTTTTTCTAAAAAACACAAAAACAAGTCAGTTTGTTTTGCTCGGGTGCTTCGCTTTACTTTCCGCACTTAATCAACACATCAATGCACTTTTTGCACTTTCGGTTTGTATGTCAGGGCTGTTTTACCTTAGCAAAACAACACGCAAACCTTACCTTCTCACCTGTATACTTACAGTTAGTGTTTACCTGCCTCACCTGCCCATTACACTCTATCAGCTGGGTGTTGGTGGAATTGGTCTTGAACAGGGTGGCTGGCTTGAAAAACCCGAGTGGTACAGTGTATTTTATTTTCTCCGACTACTTTTCGGAACCGGAAAAACGTACTGGTTTATTTTGGCCATCTTGCTTATTAAATTTTTATTCGATGGTCCGGTAAAATTACAGGCAAAACAAACGTATTTGGCCGTTCTCTTTTTCTTCAATTACTGGGTGGTGTACCAGTACTCCATACATTTTTCACCGGTTTATCAGCACTCCGTAATGTTGTTTTCAGGGGTGGCTGTGATTTTGTTTGTGTGTTCATTTTTTGATTTTAAACGGGACTTGCTTTTTTATCCCTCACTTTCTCTGCTTACAGCTGGTCTTTTATACACAAGTTATATAAAGAAAGATTTTTTTAATCAAACCATTACGACTGTGTTTGAATACCAGTTTCAAAGAACCTTTGAGTACCAAAGGGAATACGGTGCCGAGAACATCTATCCGGTATTTTTTGATGCCGATGAATTTATGCGTGATCTGTATTTTGATAAGTACAATGGAAAATTTAACTTTCAGATGAGTTCAGATTCGGGAATTCAAAGTACAGCTGCATTTAATGCCTTGCTCGCTTCGCTAAAACAGGAACTGCTTATTCTGAGTTCAGCCACGCCTGTTCACGAGGCTATGGCCCGGTTGTACTTTCCATACCTGATCGAGAACACAGGTACCCAGGCCAATAAGTATAAAGTGTTTGCAAAGTCAGGTTCAGATAAACAAAAAACCGAGCTAGGGGAAAAGATCCTTTTTGAAAGTAGCATACATACCGGGTTGAACTTCAGGTTTCATTCTGCTTCGGCAAAAGAAGATGGGAAATATACTCAGTTGGTGGATTCTTCCAATGAATTTCCTTTGGATTGCCGGATGAAGTATTCGGATGTTGTAAAGCATGAGGGTAATTATGTTTTATTGAGTCTGAAAGGCAAAGCCATACGTATGCCTGAAAAGGACTTGCAAGTTTGTATTTCTGTTACAGATGATCTGAGCAAAGAAACCTATCAGTACACGGCCAGTTCAGCACGCTCAGCGTACTTTTCAAAGGATTCAGGTTTTGTTTTAACAGCCGGCTTGTTCGCGGGCAGTAAACACACTAAGTTTTTAACCAAACCGTGTACCATTAATTTTTACCTCTGGAATAGGGCCGGAGAAACTTTTCAGGTAAAGGACCTTACCATTCGTGTAGTTGACTATTGGCCTGAGAAATGGGGATTTTGGAAATAGATCCGGAGTTTAAGATTCTCCTAAAGCAGAGCATAGCTCGCTTTAGAATCATTCAGGACTTTAAATTAGAGGTTTGGACATTTTGTAATGCTGGATTTGCCCCCAGAGCAAAAAACTTTTTTCATCTACAGTGTAGCCATTGCTTTTGTAAAATGCCAAAGCATTTTCCCTGGCCTGAAGTTCAATTTTTATAAAACCCAATTCCCGTGCTTTAGCCTCAAGTGCAAGCAAAATACTTTTCCCAAGCCCTTTGCCCTGCCAGGATGCATTGACGGCCATGTAGCGTATTTGTCCCACTTTATTTTCATTTTCCTGCAAACGCCCGCAGGCGATAAGCTCTCCTTCCACTGAGTTAATGTAGGCATTGTAAGCATCTGCTTCACGTTCGTCGGTAGCCGATTCTATGCTTTGTTTCCAGGGCGCACGCAAAATGGTGTAACGCAATTGAAGGATCTTGTCCAACGCGGCAGGATTTTGGGAAATGTGAACCTTAAACCTCATTCCGAAAATTTAAAAGCAAGGGAGGACACCACTGTTTTTGTTTCCTTACCGTGAGAAAACCGACGAAGCATGTTTTTGGCCTCAGGCAATTCAAATACTTCTTTCAGGTTGCGGATCTTTCCAATAGGGATGCCACGTTCCTGACATAAAACATAAACCTGTTCGAAAGGCAATGCATGAAAATAATTGTAAAGTATGCTGTATAATTCGCTTCTGTTCCTTACCCGCGATGGATTATTCAGAAAACGTTTATCGCTGGCCAGCTCAGTGTATTGTATCAGTTCACACAGGGCATGAAATTGAATAGTGCTGCCAATGGCGAAGGTAAATAGCTGCTTGTCCTTGCTTTCAAAAACCTCTCCATAAGGAGCAATGTTAGGATGAAGAGAACCCATGGCTTTCGGTAAATGCCCTGCTTGTAACCAGTTGGTGGCCTGATTGGCCAATGAGGCTATCGCACTGTCGAACAGTGAAACAGAAACAGCCGAGCCCTTCCCGGTTTTGAGTTTTCTGATCAGGGCCATCAGTATGGCTTCCTTTAATTGATGACCTGCAAGCAGATCAATTAATGCCACTGGCATTTTTAAGGTTTCTCCTTCCTTCGCGCCATTCATGGCCATAAATCCACTCTCGGCCTGTAAAATTAAATCATAAGCGCTGCGGGGCGAGTCAATGCCAAAGCCATTAATGGAAGCGTAAATAAGTTCAGGATGGATGTTGCTCAGAGTTTTGTAGTCAACCCCCAGCTTTTTATCATCGCCTTTTTTGTAATTGCTGATGATGATATCCGTTGTGGGTAATAGTTCATACAAACGGGTTCTGTCTTCTTTAAGGCTCAGGTCGAGAAAAAGTGTTTTTTTAAATGCATTCACACTCCAGTAGTAGGCACTCTCAGCTTGAGCCGGATCCTCGGTTTTGAGTTTCCAACTCCTGGTAACGTCTCCTTTGGTTTTTGGATTTTCGATCTTTATCACCTCAGCACCAAGCTCCGCGAAAAAATACCCAACACTGGGACCTGCCAAAACGCCGGCCAATTCAATTACCCTGAGGTCTTTGAAAAAAGTGTCCTGCATGTTTATCTAAGTTCGGCGCCCAGTTTATCCTTGTAGGCTGTGATCAGTTTGTTCATCACCCCATCAATTTGTGCATCAGTTAAAGTAGCCTCCTTGTTCAGTAATGTGAAACTCAAGGCATAGGATTTTTTATTACCCAATTTCTCATCTTCATAGATATCGAAAATGTTCACGGTTTCCAGCCATTTTTTCTCGGTATTAAAGGCAAGGTCTTTTACCTCTCTGAATTGAATTGTTTTGTCAAGCAATAGTGCCAAATCGCGACGCACGGCCGGGAAACGGCTGAGTTCTGAAAATTCTATTTTGCGTTTTGAATAGGCTTTTGCCAACACATCCCAGTTAAAATTCGCGTAATACACATCCTGTGAAAGGTCGCAGGTTTTTAAATGGGTTTTGCTCACTTTACCGAATTGTACCAACAGTTTAGTGCCTTGATGGTAGTCCAATCCATATTGAAAGCTAACAGAGCTAAGATCTGAAGCGATGTAATTTCTTACTCCGCATTTTTCAAGCAGAGTATCTACGCAGGCTTTCAAATAAGAGAAGTCGGATTTGTGTTGTAAACCGTAGGGATTTTCATTGAAGAGATTACCTGTTATAAATAAACTCAGGGATTTTTCTTCCGTGTATGTGGCATCTCCATTGTTTTTGTAGGTTTTGCCGATCTCAAAAAATTTAAGGGTGTTGTTTTTGCGGTTGAGGTTATAGGCAATACTCTCAAGTCCGCTGAATAAACTATCGGCGCGCAGCACGTTTAATTCCTGACTGAGTGGGTTGAGTAATTTAACCAAAGGAACGTTTTCTCCATAATACTTTTCATTGGACAGGGACAGGTTCATGATCTCATTGAATCCAATTGATTCAAGCACTGAGGCGCATTTGTTCTCCAGCAGAAGAGAAACATTTGCCGCTTCGTTGTAAGCGGTGTAACGGATTTCTTTACTGGGTTCCACCAGGTCGTAACCATACACCCGCATCACTTCTTCAACCACATCCGCCTCGCGGGTAACATCGTGTTTGTAGAAAGGAACGTGCAGCAACAAACCGTCGGCCCCTTCACTGCTAATCTCAATGCCAAGGTTCACCAGTATGCTTCTGATTTTGTGACGGTCAATTTCTTTGCCAATGAGTTCGTTGCAATTGGAATAGGAAAAGGCCACTTTGTGTGCTTCCAGACGTTGCGGATACACGTCCAAACAATCCATGCTTATGCCTCCACCGGCCAGTTCAATAATCAAATTAGCGGCCCGGTTCAAAGCTTCAAGACACATGTCGGGATCGGTACCGCGCTCGAAACGGAACGATGCATCGGTTTTTAATCCGTGCTGTTTTGCACTGCGGCGAATATACCCCGGATCGAAATAGGCGCTTTCAAGAAAAATACTTGTGGTTTTTTCGTTCACGCCGCTCTCGGCTCCACCAAAAATACCGGCCATACACATGGGTTTTTTTTCATCGCAGATCATCAGGTCGGTTTCCACCAATTTTCGCTCTACGCCATCCAGAGTTATAAAACTCTCCTTTGCCTTGGCCGTTCTTATAACAACGCGATTGCCCTGTATGGCTTCAGCATCAAAAGCATGAAGGGGTTGTCCCAGCTCGTGCAACACAAAATTAGTGATGTCAACGATGTTATTGATTGGCCGAACACCAATTGCCGAAAGGCGGTTTTTCATCCAGGCCGGACTTTCTTTAACTTTAATGCCACTGATCACCATTCCTGCATAACGTTTACAGGCCTCCGGATTTTGAATTTCTATGTCTATTTTTCTTAAACCGGTGGAATCCGGCAAGGGATAAAGTCCGGGTACCTGCATTTGCAAACGCTCTTGCGGTTCGTGACTATTTACAATAGCGGCCAGATCGCGGGCCACGCCAAGGTGAGAAGCGGCATCGCTGCGGTTTGGGGTGAGACCGATCTCTAAAACAGTATCTGTTTCTATATTAAAAAACTCAGAAGCCGGCAGTCCAACCATGGTATCCTCAGGCAACACAAGTATGCCCGCGTGACTTTTTCCAATTCCGATTTCATCTTCAGCACAGATCATACCTTCACTGGGGACACCGCGTATTTTTGATTTTTTGATTACAAGGGCATCTCCTCCTTCAGCGTAAAGTGTAGTGCCAACAGTGGCCACAATCACCTTTTGACCCTTTGCCACATTTGGAGCCCCGCATACAATGTTGAGTGCTTCGCCATTGCCCACATCCACTTTCGTAACACTCAGTCTGTCCGCATCCGGGTGTTTTTCACAGGCAATTACCAAACCGGTTACAAGTCCTTGCAGACCTCCTTTTATACTTTCGTGCTGTTCTATGCCTTCAACTTCTAAACCGGCCGCTGTTAGGCGAGCGGCTATGTCTTCCGGATTCAGATCAGTTTTAACCAGGGTTTTAAGCCAATTGATGGAGATTTTCATATTCTTTCAGGAGGCCAAAGATAGGAATTTATAAGGTTTTTTAGTGATTTCTAAGAGTAAAGAAAGCCACGAATTACACGAATTACACGAATACGTGCTGCCTAAGGATTTCACGAAATGGAGAGTGAATTCGCCTTCGATAAAGCCATGTGGGATGGGGGTGATGAAGATACTGAAGAAGCCAATAAGAAATTGTAAATCTGGAGTAGTAAATTTTAAATTTTCCTCAGGTTTTTCCTACTCAAATTGCTTTTTTTATTCCCGGTGTTTAAGGTGCCTTTTGGTTCGAATAAAAGCACCAACACTTCTTTATTGGCTATGGGTTTGTGTTCAACCCCTTTGGGTACCACAATCATTTCATTCTTTTTTAGCGTTACGGTTTTGTCTCTGAAGGCGATTTGCAGAGTCCCCTTTATCACCAGAAATAATTCGTCCTCCTTTTTGTGTTTGTGCCAAATAAATTCCCCTTTTAGTTTGGCGATCTTCACTTCCTGATGGTTTAATTCAGCCAAAATGTGTGGGTGCCAGTGTTCTTTAATCAGTTTAAATTTCTTTTTTAGATTTATTGTATTCATAGCTTTTATTTTTAGGGCATGTCACCCGGAGCAAGGCGCCTGAGTTATTGGTATGCGCCTTTGCTTTAGGGGTCGGTACCTCACGCAAATTTTGGTTTCATCGGTTTTTGTATCATGTAATTAAATAGTTCTAAAAGTATAACATGGCCACTGAGCCACAAAGCGCTTTCACCAACATCAAGCCATCAATGATGAGCAGGTAAAAATAAATGGATTTGCGTTTTTGCAACTCAAGGGATATAACAA
>Ga0154020_10005618_pt1 | contig 14755 bp, 13 predicted proteins | sample Klosneuvirus_201_FD_109709 | JGI IMG/M metagenome (GOLD analysis project Ga0154020, IMG submission 109709) | Active sludge microbial communities from wastewater, Klosterneuburg, Austria - Klosneuvirus_20160825_MG | ecosystem: Engineered > WWTP > Aerobic digester > Activated sludge | place...
ACAACGCACAGTGAAGGCGCGACGAAGCGTGTGCTGTAGTAGCCGTCGGTGGCGACGGGCAGCGTCAAGGACAGTTCCTTCATTTTCGCTTCGATCGACTCAAGCGAATGCCCGCCGGAATAGGCGGTGAAGAAGCGCAGACCCTTGCTGGCATATTCCTTGTTCAGCTCTTCCCAGCGACGCAACTGCGTCCAGCAAGGCGGTCAGTCACAGCCCCATTTCTTGAAGAGAATCACTTCACCGCGCAGGTCAGAGAAGCGTGTGTAAGCGGGCGCGTTGAGCCAGTACTCGACATCGACATCTGTGGGCTCGTCTCCCACTTTCCAGGGTTCCTGGGCAGAGAGAGAGGCGGCACAAAGCAACAGCAGCATGCCAAGCCATTTCATGTTTCACCTTGGTTAAAAGATGCACCATCAAACCGCGCCGGGGCCTGCGGCGCAAGAACTACATCCTTTGCTTGAGACTGCTATGATCGCGGCCTTGATTGATTTTCTTTCATTGGCGGCGTGGCTGTTTGCGCTGTGTTTCATTTGCTATGGCGCGCCCAACGTGCTGTTGCGTGCCATTGAGTATTTGGTGGGTGCGCGCGTGGCGGCGGTGCACCCGCCCTTGCTGCGATATGCGCGCATGCAGGTTGTGGCCACGCTGGGCCAGGCCCTGTTCACGCCCGCGCTTTGCTATGTGACGGCGGGGCTGGTTTACAAGGGCGGCCAATTCACGGACCCGAACGCATTCTCAACGAGCGTCTATTTCTGGGCTTCGGCGTGGTTTGTGGGCATCCTTTTGCCCGTGCAGTTTCACTATTCGCTCAATCGCCGGATCTACAGCATCGACGCCGAACAAACGGTGCACCCTGCTTGGCTTTCGTGGTATTGGGGTGTGAACTCATCCCTCGCCGCAACCCTGATGTGGCTGCCTCTGTGGAATGGATGGCTGACTCTCGAGCCCATGTGGTAGTCCCGACGCGCTTGACCTTGTGGGAATGCAAAGCAGGATGGGCCCGCACAGAACTTGAAAACCGGAGTGGCCAGCACTGAATGCCGATAAAAGTAACAGTCAAGAGATCCGGCGAAAGCGCCACCCTTGCCGAACTGGTGTTTGACAAGGAAGGCATATCCGTAGGTCGCGCCAGAGATTGCGACGTTTCTTTGAAGGACCCCGCCAAGGCCATTGCGCCGACCCACGGCTATATCCAGCGCGTGGGCGACGACTACTGTTACATCGATTACGGCGCCAAGCTCGGCTCAACGATTAACGGCAAGGCGAGCCCGGGCCATGAGATGTCGTCCATCAAGCACGGCGACCTCGTCCAGATTGGCCCTTACCAGCTCCAACTTGAGATTGGGCCGGGGTTCAAGTCCACGCCCCAGCCCGCGGAAAGCGCGCCCGCGCCGGCCAAGCAGAACACCAAGCAGCGCAAACGCACTGTCGAAGATGCCGGCACCGTGCTTTCGATTGCGCCCGGAGAAGAAGGCGCACGCAAGGTCACGGACAAAACCAACTCCACGGAAGTGCCGCCCACGCGCAAGGCAGATCCTGCCAGGTCACAGGCGCCTAAACCCGCGCCCAAAGCGACCAACGAGACGTCCGAGATTCTTGACGAGTCTGACGCCGCCGGCCTGACGATGGCGCTTTCCGATTTCTCGACCACCGACCTCAAGCAGGCCGCCGAGGCTCTCAGGCTCAAGGAGCAGGCCCGGCCTGAACCGCCCAAAAAGCGCAACACGAAAATCAAGACACGCGCCGACTTCAAGGCCGCACAGGAAGTGGACGACTCCGAATCCGATATCGCCGGCTTGACCATGGCCGTGGCCGACATCTCAAGCGTCGATCTCAAGAAAGCCGCGCTCGAGGCCAAGGCCGCCGGCGCCACAGGCAAGAAACGCGGCAATGACACGCGCGCGATTGACGACCTGCTATCGCGCATCAGCGCCAAGGAAGAGCCCGAGGCGATTTCGCTGCCCAGCGATGACTCGCCCAAAGTGGGCAACGACATGCAGGGCGCGGCCTTCACGGTGCTGAAAATGATTTCGGATCAATTCACCGGCCGCGGAGATTTTGAGACGCCCGAGCAGGTGAAGCTTTTCGGCACGCTGATCGCGCAGACGCTGGAAGTGACGCTGGACTGGATGAACAAGAGCCTCAAGGGCCGTGCCGAGTTTGAGGGCCAGTTTGAGGCCTTCGTGACCATGGCCTTTGCGCGCGAGAAGAACCCGATGAAGTCAGTGAAGGACGCCATGGAAGTGCGGCGCCTGCCGCTGGACTGGAAGAGCGGCAAAGACCCCGAGGAACTCAAGAAGCAGTTGATCAGCGCGTTCCGTGATTTGACGCAGCACCAGTTGGGCTTGATGGAAGGCGTGCAGCGCGCGATCAACGAGATCATGAAGAAGCTTGACCCGCAGGCCGTTGAGGAAGAAGCAAACAAGAATGCGAGCGGTTTGTTTAAATCCCTCGGTGCGGAAAAGAGAGCCTGGCGACAATACGCCTTGACTTACAGCGCGTTACTTGGAGAAAGCGGCAAGCTTTTTAACGAAGTTGTCTTTCCCAACATACGCAAGGGCTACCTTGAGTCGCATACCAAGGAGGCCCCGGCGGCCAAGGACACGAAGGAGAAGGTATGAAACTGCGCGCGACGATGCTGATGCTGCTCTGCTTCACACTGCTTGCCGGCTGCGGCGGCCCCACCACGATTTATGTGCGCGGCATCGAGCCGCTCAATCTCAACGAGAAGAATGAGTCCACGTCCGTGGACATCCGCATTTTCCAGCTCAAGGACGATGCGGCGTTCATGAACAAACCCTTTGACCAGTTGTGGGAGAACAAGGGCGAGGTGCTGGGCGGCGACAGGCTGGGCGAGCCCAAGCAGGTGACGGTGTATGGCGGGCCGGCTACGGCCGAGGCCACGCCCATTGAACTGGGCGATTTGAACAAGGACTGCCGCTTTGTGGGCGTCATGGCGCTTTACCCTAAGTCCGACGGCAAAGGCTCGCAGCGCGTGGTGGTCGCGGCCTCGGATGCGGGCGGCGTGGTGTTTGAACTGAGTGGCTACCGCATCGAGCTCAAGAAGTAAGGGCGCAAGAAGACAACGAGGCACATGTGGATTCACAGCACAAGGTTTTCTGGAGCGAAGGCCTTTTCCTCACGCCCCAGCACCTGCAGCAGACCGACCGCCATCACGAGGCGATGCTCGTGGGCGGCCTGCGTTCGCTTTGCGGCAACGCCTATGGCCTGACGGAACTGCGCATCGATGAAGATGCTCTCAACGGCGGGGACTTTATCCTGCAGGCGGCCACGGGCCTGATGCCGGACGGGCTTTACATTGAAATTCCGGGGCACGATGCGCGCCCGCAGTCGCGTTCGATCGCAGGCTCGTTTCCCGCCAGCCAGGAAAAGCTCTCCGTCTATCTTGCATGTCCGCAGTCCAAGCCCAACACCCTTGAATCCAACGCCGAGGGCATGAGCGAAGGCCGGCTGCTGCGTTTTCGCACCCGCACGATCAAGGTAAAGGACGAATCCAGCGGCGCCAATGAACGCGACCTCACCGTCAGCGTTTCCAACCTGCGCGTGGCCTTCGAGGGCGAAGGCCTGGAGGACAGCACCTGCATCAAGCTGTGCGAGCTTGCGCGCACGGCCACGGGCGGCTTTGCGATTTCCCCGAGCTTTGTGCCGCCCGTGCTTTACCTGAGCGCTTCCAACTGGCTCTTCACGCTGCTGCGCCGCATCATCGAAGTGCTTTCCACCAAAAGCAGCGACCTTGCGGCTTCGCGCCGCCAGCGCGGCTCGGGCCTCGTCGAATTTTCGATGAGCGAAGCGGCCAACTTCTGGCTGCTGCACACCTGCAACGGTTACATCCCGGGGCTGATGCACCTGTACAACCAGCCGCGCGTGCACCCGGAGCAGCTTTACATGATTCTCGCGCGCCTGGCCGGCGAGCTGACCACGTTTTCAGCGGAGGGTTCGCCGCGCGATCTTCCCGTGTATGCGCACGACAACCTGTTCCAGACGTTCTCGGCGCTGGAAACGCGCCTGCGCGGGCTGCTTGAGGTCACGATTGCCTCGCGTTGCGTGAATATTCCGCTCGAGAAGACGCGTGAATCGCTGTACTCGGGCAAGTTCCTTGACGAGCGGCTGATCACGGCCAGCAAGCTTTACCTCGCGGTGCAAAGCGGCGTGGCGCCGGAGAAGGTGATCAACGAGGTTCCGGCCAAGGCCAAGATTTCCTCGCGCGACCGAGTGGACAAACTGATTGCCATGGCCATGCGCGGCCTGCTGCTGAAGCACATGCCGGCGCCGCCGCCCGATATTCCGGTGCAGCCGGGCCGGCAGTATTTCTACGTGGAGAAAACCGGTGAGCACTGGGAGGCGATTTCACAGTCGCGCACCATTTCCATGTACTTCCCGCCGGAGTTCGTGGATTTGAAACTGGAGTTCATGGCAGTGAAAGAATAAGGGCGTGATCCGTGGCTCGTGCTTCGTGTTCCGAAAAAAGCGGACCACGAGCCACGAACCACGAAACACAAAACACGAAAATGCCTGACACTGACGCCATCACGCGTGCCGAAAGAAAGTCCGCCCTGCCGGATCTTTGTGCGCCGCTGTTTGCCTATTCGTTCCAGATGCAGAAAATGCAGGACGTGGGCCCGGCCGACACGCTCTTTGCCAAGATTGACGGCATGCTGCGCGACCTGGACGTGGGCGCGAAAATCGCCGAGATGCCGTTGGAATACGTGCAGCTCGCCAAGTACGCGCTGGCCGGCTATTTCGATGAGATGATCCTGCTCTCGGAGTGGGCGGTCAAAGACGCGTGGATGGGCAAACCTTTGCAGCTCGCCTACTTCAACGACTTCGCAGCCGGCGAAGAGTTCTACAACAAGCTCGACACGCTGCGTAACACCACAGAGAAGAAGAAGCTCGAGGTGCTGGAAGTTTACTACCTGTGCCTGACGCTGGGCTTCAAGGGCAAGTACGCCGACTTGCAGGGCATGGAGCGGCGCAAAGTGCTGATCGACAGCCTCGCGCGCGAACTGGCCACGGCCAAGGGTGTGAGTGTTGAAACCGGCGGCGACGACAAAGAGAAAAACCGCCTTTCGCCCCACTGGAAAGCACCCGACCCGGGCGCGCAGAGTGCCGTGCGCCAGATTCCGCCGTGGCTGTTCCCCGGCGTTTGTGTAGCACTCGCCCTGCTGTTGTTCCTGATTTACAACCTGATTCTGGGCAGTGCCGCTGATGGTGTGCTTGAAGGACTAAAGTAGGAAAGTCGTGGCTCGTGGCTCGTGATTCGTGGTCCGTAAGGACACGAAACACGGAACACGAACCACGGAGCACGAACTATGAAAAACCTGCTAGGCGCAATGGCTAAAGAAGGCTCGCTCGGGATCATGGTCCTGGTCGTGCTGATTGCGCTGATCTGGCTGGGCGGCAATTACCTCGAGTGGGATCAGAAACTGATGATCCTGCTGACGGTGGGCGTGCTGCTGGCGTTCCTGGTGCTCTACGTCGTGCAGAAAATGCTCGCTGTCCGGCGCGCGATGAACATCGAGAACCAGTTGCGCGCACAGGCCAGCGCGCACGTGCAAAGCACCATCCCCGACAAGCAGCCCGAAATCGAGGCGCTGCAGGGCCAGTTCAATGAGGCGCTGGCTGCGCTCAAGCAGAGCGGCCTGGGCAAAGATGCGCTCTACCGCCTGCCCTGGTATCCGATCATCGGGCCACCGGGTGCCGGCAAATCGACGGCGTTGCAGGAATCGGGCCTGAATTTCCCCTCGATGGGAACGGGCCCTCGCGCCATTCGCGGCATCGGCGGCACGCGCAACTGCGACTGGTGGTTCACCGACGAAGGCATCCTGCTTGACACCGCCGGCCGCTATACGACGGAAATTGACGACCAGGCTGAGTGGTTTTCATTCCTGGATCTGATGCGCAAGAGCCGTCCCGGCAAGCCCATCAACGGGGCAATCGTCGCCATTTCCATTGCCGATATCGTCAGCGCCACCGACGCGCAAATCGAAGAATACGCCAAGACCATCCGCGACCGCCTTGATGAACTCAGCAAGCGCCTGGAACTGATCTTCCCCGTGTACCTGATGTTCACCAAGTGCGACCTCTTGCAGGGCTTCATCGAGTTCTTCGAAGACTTCGGCAAGAACGAGCGCTCGCAAGCCTGGGGCGTAACGCTCAAATACACCGGCAATCCCGGCCGGCCATATGAGGAAATCTTCCTTGAGGAAACCACCGCGCTTGCGCAGCAACTGCGCGACCGGCGCGTGGGCTATCTGGGCACCGAAAGGCCGGTCAAGAAAAAGCAGAACGTTTTCCTTTTCCCGCTGCAATTCGAGATGGCGCAGAAAAAACTCGCCGAGTTTGTAGGCCAGCTTTTCCGCCCCAACCCGTTCCAGGAATCCGCGATCCTGCGCGGCTTCTATTTCTCCAGCGGCACGCAAAAGGGCACGCCCGTCGATCAGGTCGTTGCCGCGCTGAGCAAGGCGTTTGGGGTGGATGCGCCACAGGAATCCGAGCAGGAACCGACGATCGAGCGCAAGAGCTTCTTCCTGAAGGATCTGTTCACCAAGATCATATTCCCGGACAAGCTGCTGGCGCGGCCCACGGCCAGCGTTCGGCGCAAGAACCAGATCATCCGCCTGGCGACGATCGCGGCTTCGCTGGCGTTTTTGGGCCTGTTTGCGTTCTGGCATACGGTGAGTTTCATCGGCAATTCCGCGATGTTGTACACGGCCGGCAAGGCCGGCCGCTCCGTGAAAGAAGCAGAGCGCGATAAGCCCAAGGACCTCAAGGAAAACCTGCTCGCGCTTGATGACCTGCGCGGCGAACTGGTGTCACTCTCCGACGCAGCCGAAAACGGCGCGGGCTTTGCGATGCGCGGCGGGCTTTATCGCGGCAACGACATTCACAAGCCTTTGCGCGAAGTCTATTTCGCACGCATCAAGACCTTCTTTCTTATGCCCATGAAGGAGCAGATGGAAAAGGACCTCGTGGCCATGCGCGACAAGCCTGAAAAGAGCATGCGCGACCACGACCGAATGTTTGATCTTCACCGCGCATACCAGATGCTCGCCGTCAACGAAGACGCCGCGACGAAAGAGGAGCAGCGGGGGGCGCTGGTTGAAGATATCGATGTGCTCAAGCGCGTCCTTGATACCAACGGCTACTGGCTGTCGGGTCCCAAACACGCCGGCGGCGCTACGCCCGAGCTGGAGCAGCTGGCCAAGAACCAGCTCGAGTTCCTGCTGACACAGCTCAAGGTCGATGACGACTGGCGCTACAAAGTGAACAAGGAGCTGGTTGAGCGCATCAACCAGTACCTCAGCGGCGCGCTCTGGAAAACCGAGAGTTACAACGACATCGTGACGACCGGGAAGGGCACCCACAGCAAGGTCAGCCGCGACTTCCTGCTGCAGAGTGAAAACCGCCAATACGTTGAGTTCCGCGAAGGCAGCGAGGAATTCACCTTCTCACAGATTTACACCCAGGAAATCTACAACCGCTATGTGAAGGGTGCGATCGACGAAAAGAGCCGCATTCTCTCGGAACGCCTCAAGCAGTTGCGCAAGGCGGAGTCCCCCAAGGACATCGAGAAGCAACTGCTGGAGGTTTACAAGGCCGATTACTTGCGCCTGTGGATTGAGCTGGTCAAACGCCTCGTCGTGCTGCCCTTTGCCAATGTCGAGCAGGCGGCAGCAAGGCTGAAGGCGCTGTGCGGCCCGCAATCGCCGATCGTGGAGTTCTTCAAGGATGTCAGCGAGCAGCAGGTGCTGACTCTGGGCGCCAATGACGAGTTCAACCGCAGCACGATGGACCTGAAAGTAATCGATGAACTCTGCAAGAAGATCCTCGACTTGCAGGCGGCGCTGGACACGTTCTACCGGGCGGCCGATGAAGGCGCCCGCTTTGTCGGCGACGATGAGAAGGCCTCAGCCCGCGTGGAGGCCCTGCGCGCGGCTTTTGAAGCCTGCGTCCAGGACACGAACAAGATCCTCGATCGCGTCGCCACCGACACGCGCGAGCGCGAGCGCGTGGCGGACGTGTTCAGGCAGCTCATCGCCAACGCCGCCAATGCCTGCCGCGACGACTGCCTGATCGAGGCCAACAAGCTGTGGGCCGATAAAGTTGCGACGCCTTTCAGGAACGAGCTCGCCGACAAGTTCCCGTTCAAGGAAGACGCCCAGAATGCGGTGCCGATCGCGACGTTCTCAAAAATGTTCAACCCGCTGACCACGGGCCCCGGCGCGGGCACGATTGCGCTCACGCTCAACAAGCTGCAGAAACTCAACCAGACCAAGATCAACAATGAACAGTTGCTCAGGGTCAAGCCCGAGTTCTGGAAGGACATGGACGCCTACCGCAACATCGTGCTGGCGCTCTACCCGTCCGAATCACCCACCATCTCGGTTCCGTTCACGGTCACACTCAAACAGCGCGGCATCGTGAGCAATCTGGTGCTGACGATCGGCTCGGAGTCGAAGGACATTTATTCGAATCCCACCCGCACCTACACCTTCAATTGGAAAGAGGGCAGCACCGGCGCGAAACTCGAGATTGTCGTCGGCACGAGCACTGACAAGACCAGCCAGTCCGTCGGCGATACCAAGGACACGTGGGGCGTGATGCGCCTGTTCTACAAGGGCAAGGCCGTGACGCTGGATGACCTGAAGTACACGTTCGTGTGGGCCGTCAACGTGATCCAGCGCGGCCAGCCCACCGTCGTCGAAGGCGAGCTGGAGCTGACGGCCAAGGACAAGATCAACCCCTTCAAGAAGGGTTTCTTTGCGCAGTTCAAGTGCCCGCAGGGGGTGGGACCGTGAGCCAGTTAATCGTGGGCTGTTACGGCAAGCTCCCCATCCACGGCGATTTCATTCGCTACAACGTGGGCTCGGCCGAAATTTCGGTTCTGGATCGCTGGTTCCAGGAGGGTTTATTCACGGGCCAGAAGGCGCTTGGCGGCCTGTTTTCCGATGTCTTCGACCGCGCACCGGTTTCGCGTTTCATTTTCAACATGCAGAGTATCGGGCGCGTGGTGGTGGGCGTGATGATGCCCTCGTGCGACAAGACCGGCCGGCAGTTCCCGTTTCTTGTGCTCACCGGTGCGCCGGCCAAGGAGTTCGGCCAGGAAGGTGCGCTGCTGCCTGGCATCTTTGAATCGTTCTTTGACCGCGCCCACGCTGTCATGAAGGACTGGATCGGCAAGGACCTGAAATCGTTCGTCGATAAGGTGGGCCAGCTCGGCTACATGCTCGATGCGCGCAGCGAGTCAAGACGCGTTGCCGATCAGTGCCAGAAGCTCAAGGTGCAGACGCTGTTCACCGAGACCTATGGTTCGCCCGCGGACGTTCGCAAGTACATGCTGGTGCAAAACCTGGTGGATGTCATCAAGCCCGCCGTGGCACCACGGTTCGCCCTTCGCTTTCCCAACACAGTGGGCGGCGCACAGGCGGCGTGCTGGCTTGAACTGCTGCAACGCCTCATGAACAAGGCCGGGTTGCCCACGCTGACAGTCTGGAACTACACCCACAATGATACGCCGGCGCATCTCACCGTGCTGTTTGAAGAGTTGCATGCAAAGTACCTGCTGCCGCTGCTGAATCCTGATCGTGACAGTGACGTGGTTTACAAGCTGGGCAAGTACAGCGCCGGCGACGACGCTAAACTCGCCATCGCACAAAAAAAATACGGCGCACTCTGCGACAGTGCCACATTGACGATGCCGGAGATGATTCGAAAGCTGCCTTGATCCAGTCGTCGGTCGTCGGTCATCGGTGGTCGGTGACGGCGCCCGCAAATTTCCTCAATTGCAGCACCGACGACCGAACCTCGACGACCGAAGACCGAAATGGCTGACATCAACCCCGCACTCGGAACCGCACCCATCGCCGGCGCTTCTCCGGCGGGCGAGAGTGCACGCTACGACCCGGACTACGAAGCGCTCGAGGCCGAGGTCAAGAAGATGGAATCGCTCACGGATGAAAAACCCGCCTGGCCCAAAGTTCAGGAACTTGCGCAGAAACTGCTTGCCGAGAAAACCAAGGACGTGCTGGTGGCAAGCTACCTGGGCATGGCCGCGCTTCAAAATGCTGGCTTTGCGGCACTGGCCCAGGCGATTGCCGTGCAGCGCGACCTGATCAAAACGTTCTGGGATACGCTCTGGCCCGAGCAAAAGCGCATGCGCGCGCGCGTTACGGCCCTGCAGTGGTTCAACGACCGTGTCGCGATTGCCGTCAGCAACCGGGGCGTCAGCGAGCAGGATCGTGAAGGTCTCGAGAAATGCAGCGCGGCCATGAAGGAGCTGTCAGACGTCGTCGCGGAGAAATTCACGGAAGAGAAGCCTGATCTTGGTGCGGTCTCCCGCGCCTTCGTGGACAAAATCGGCACACTGGCGGGCGGTGATGCGCCGGCGGCCGAAGGAGGCGAAGCCGTGGCAGAAACAGGTGGTGAAACCGGCGCGCCGGCAGCGGGGCAGGGCGGTGGCGGCGGCCCGATCAAGGGACGCTCGGATGCGTTCCGCAAGTTGCAGGAGGTCGCCAACTGGCTCAAGCGCAACGACCCGCACAGCCCTGTGGCCATGCTCGTGCAGCGCGCGGTGGCCTGGGGCAGCATGTCGCTGGAGCAGGTGCTGACCGAACTGGTGCGCAATTCGGATGTGCGCGACCGGATCTTTGACGAGTTGGGCGTCAAGAAGGAAACGCCGCCGAGCTAAGTCGTCGGTTAAGGATTGTTGAAACCTAAATGGAACTAGGACGGCAGGGAGGCGAAGCTAGAATCGCTCACCCTTACCAAAGAGGAAAAGGTCATGGCAAAAGAAGGCTCCGTTGCTCCCCGTGAGCGTGTGAACATCGTTTACAAGCCGGCCACCGGCGACGCGCAGGAGGAGAAAGAGCTGCCGCTGAAGCTGCTCATGATGGGTGATTACACCATGCGCCAGGATTCGACCCCGCTCGAGGAGCGCAAGGCCATCAACGTAAACAAAGACAACTTCTCCGACGTGATGAAGAGCCAGAAGCTTGAACTCAACGTCAACGTCGCCAACAAGCTCGCCGAAAAAGAGGGCGAGGATATGGCGGTCAAGCTCAAGTTCAACACGCTCAAGGACTTCGAGCCCGAACAGGTCGTGCGCCAGGTTCCTGAGTTGAAGCAGATGCTCGAGTTGCGCGAAGCGCTGGCCGCGCTCAAGGGCCCCTTGGGCAACTTCCCCGCATTCAAGAAGAAGATCCAGACCATGCTGGGCGACGAGGCCGCCAAGGCCAAAATCCTGGGTGAAATCCAGAAGAAGGACGAGGGAGAAAAGAAGTAATTCAGCTCTCGCCCGACGAAGCCACGGCGAAATCGGGCAAGCGAAGCGACCGCCCCATAAGGGCGGAACGTACAACGGAAATCAAACAATCCTCGCGGCCAACGGCCAACTGAGGGGGGACATATGGCAGATCCACAGAAACAGGCACAGGCAGCAGAAGCCCAGGCGGCTGAGGGTTCACTGCTCGATGAAATTATGGCACAGACCAAGATGAAGCCTTCAGACGAAGGCTACTCGGTCGCCAAGAAGGGCGTCGAAGCGTTCATCAGCGAATTGCTCGCGCCCAACAAGCAATACGAAAAAGCCGACAAGGCCGCCGTTGACCAGATGATTGCCGAGCTCGACAAGAAGCTCAGCAAGCAGCTCGACGAAATCCTGCACCACAAAGATGTGCAGAAGCTCGAAAGCGCCTGGCGCGGCTTGAAACTGGTCGTTGATCGCACGGATTTCCGCGAAAACACCAAGCTCGAATTGCTCAACTGCAGCAAGGATGACCTGCAGACGGACTTCGAGGACGCCCCGGAAATCGTGAAGTCCGGCCTCTACAAGACTGTTTACACGGGCGAATACGGCCAGTTCGGCGGCGAGCCCTACGGCGCAATCATCGCCAACTATGACTTCGGCCCCGGCCCGCAGGATATCGCGCTGCTGCAGAAAGTCGCCAGCGTCGCCACCATGGCGCACGCGCCGTTCATTGCCGCGGCCGGCCCCAAGTTCTTTGGCGTGGACAGCTTCACCGCCCTGCCCAACCTCAAGGACCTCAAGAGCATTCTCGAAGGCCCGCAATACGCAAAATGGCAGAGCTTCCGTTCCAGTGAAGACGCGCGCAGTGTTGGCCTCACCGTGCCGCGCTTCTTGCTGCGCCTGCCCTATGGCCAGGACACCGTGCCGGTCAAGGCCTTCAATTACGAGGAAGCCGTCAAGGGCAAGCATGACACCTACCTGTGGGGAAACACGAGTTTTGCCTTTGCCACGCGCCTGACGGACAGCTTTGCCAAGTACCGCTGGTGCCCGAATATCATCGGCCCGCAGTCCGGCGGCGCCGTGGAAGACCTGCCCTTGCACCAGTACGAGAGCATGGGCGAGATCGAAACCAAGATCCCCACGGAAACGCTGATCAGCGAACGCCGCGAATATGAGCTGTCCGAGGAAGGCTTCATCGCGCTCACCATGCGCAAGGGCAGCGATAACGCCTGCTTCTTCTCCGCCAACAGCGCGCAAAAGCCCAAGAACTTCGGCCAGAGCAAAGAGGGCAAGGAAGCCGAGACGAACTATCGCCTCAGTACCCAACTGCCCTACATGTTCATCATGAACCGCCTGGCGCACTACATCAAAGTGCTGCAGCGCGAGCAGATTGGTTCATGGAAAGAGAAGGAAGATCTGCAGCGCGAGCTCAACAAGTGGGTCGGCCAGTACGTGGCCGATACGGATAATCCTTCACCCGCCATTCGCTCCCGCTGCCCGTTGCGCGCAGCCAAGATCGACGTGGAGGATGTGCCCGGCGAAGCCGGCTGGTACCGTGTCAAGTTCGCGGTGCGGCCGCACTTCAAGTACATGGGCGCGTTCTTTACGCTCTCGCTCGTGGGCAAGCTCGACAAGGAATGATTGACCGTTGACCGCGCTAAGGCCGCAAGCATAAATGCTTGAAGTTATTAGGTTTGCGCCGAGGCCAGAATAAATTTGACGCGACGTAATGGTGGGGTAAGTTTCCTCGCCAAAATGGAAGGATTAGCGGACAGGGCGATGTAACAAAAGGGAATGGAATAGGGCAAAAAATCGTACATGGCGAAATATTACACTAGGAGACATCGCAATGGCTAACATGAAGATCTTCTGCAAGATTGACGGCTGTCCCGGTTCGACGCTTGATGCCAAGCACAAAGATTGGTGCGACGTGCGCGGCTTCAACCACGAGCTTCAGTACCCCTTTGACATGCGCGAAAACAAGGGTCGCGGCGAGCCCGTTCACGGCGGCCTGACGATCACCAAGGAAATCGACAAAGCCACGCCGAAGATTGTTGAGGCTCTGGCAAAGAAGAAGAAGATCAACAAGGTGGAGCTTGAGTTCTGGCGCGACAAGCCCGGTGAGGGCGGCAGCGAGTGCTATTTCAAGATCAAGATTGAAGACTGCCGTATTGTCGCCGACACCACGTTCACACCCAAGGCGAACGAGATTGACAAGGAAACCCCGCCGCACCAGGAGTCCGTCAGCTTTGCTTACCGCAAGATTGACTGGACCTACGATTCGGGCGGCCAGGTTCCGACGACTTTCGACTTCTCGGATCCCTCCAAGTAAGCGGCCGGACATTTCCAGGGCGCGGCTGCACATGGCAACACCATGTCACCGCGCCCTTGGTGTCCCACAGGGGACTTTCTCCGCAAACAGGGGACTGTACCCGCCGTATGCGCCACGCGGATGCTCGAATCGCAGGGTTAAGCCACAAAGCGCCCACGCGCCGATGCGGCAGCGCCCGGGAGATCGACTTGGCAACATTCAATGAACGTACGTTGCTTGAGCGCCTCGCCCGCGGGGGCAAACAGGTGCGTACGCTCAGTGAAGACACCAATGCGCTGGTGAAATCGATCCTGCGCAATCTCCAGAAAATCCTGAATGCCCGGCAAGGGCACGCGCCCGCACAGCTGGATTTCGGAATTCCCGCGCCCTCCGAGATCACCACCAACTTTCCCGAGAGTATCCCGCTGATGCAGCGCATCATCCGCGACAGCATTGAGAAGTACGAGCCGCGCCTGACTTCGGTCAACGTGATTCACGTGGAAAGTGAGGACGACGTGCTTTCGCTGCGCTTCCAGATCACGGCCAAACTGGCATTGGGCCAGCAGCACGCGCCGGTGTTGTTCGACACGCTCGTGGACGGCTCAGGCCACATCAAACTTCAGGGGTAGGAACGACAATGCAAAATTCAAAATTCAAAATTCAGAATTCAATGGCCAACACTGGAGCGCTTCAGGCCGTTTTGAATCTTGAATTTCTGATTTTGAATTCAGCGGCTCCCGAAGGGAGGCGCTGATGTACGCTAAATACTATCAGGATGAATTGCTGTTTCTACGCGAGCTCGGCCGCGAGTTTGCGCGCGCGAACCCCGATGCCGCGCCATTTCTGGCTGAGGCCGGCAGCGACCCGGACGTCGAGCGACTGCTGGAGGGTTTTGCGTTTCTCACGGCGCGCATCCGCCAGAAACTCGATGACGAGCTGCCCGAGCTTACGCACGCGCTGATGGAGATGTTCTGGCCGCACTACCTGCGGCCCATTCCCAGCCTCACGATCATGCAGTTTGAGCCCACCTCCCAGGCTGCGCGTGAGGCGCGCGTGGTGCCGCGCGGCACGGAGGTAAGCGCGCTGCCCGTGGATGGAACAAACTGCGTTTTCCGCACGACGGCCGAGGTCAACCTGTTGCCGGTGTCGCTGCGCCAGGTGGACGTGCGCAAGGGCCA
>Ga0154020_10005619_pt1 | contig 14755 bp, 21 predicted proteins | sample Klosneuvirus_201_FD_109709 | JGI IMG/M metagenome (GOLD analysis project Ga0154020, IMG submission 109709) | Active sludge microbial communities from wastewater, Klosterneuburg, Austria - Klosneuvirus_20160825_MG | ecosystem: Engineered > WWTP > Aerobic digester > Activated sludge | place...
AGTCTAACTGCGTCCATCTCGTGAGCATTCGCCCGAATGCTCGTTTTCCTGCCGGTATATAATCGAAATTTCTCCATATCCCATTTCTTCTCACGTACCGGCAAAACCTCATAAACAAGCCAACCCTGGAGCCGCAGAGCGGCCGCCAATAGTTGAGCCTCACGGCGAACGCCGCCGATATTTAACATTTTTCGATCGCGAATCTTTATTCGAGAATCATCCGGAACGCCGGAGTTATCTTCGGCCGCGTTTCGATCGTAAAGAAACGCGGCCGGCACTTCGACGATGATCTTAACTTCGGATTTATCTTCGAAGGTGTTGGAAAGAAATTCCTGTACTGAGTGAAAATCTTTCGTACACCAATGAAGGACTTTATTTGTTTTCTTGGAATAGATGCCGACGCCGGTCGACATACCGGCGTCAATCGCGACCACGTATTTAATTTTCATATCTTACCGCCTTATGTTTGCAAAAGTGTCGGCCAGGCAGAAATAAACAGTCATCGCAGAAATTCCGGTTTATTCGTTTTAACAATTTAATCTGATTTATATCAAACCGTTCCGCCCATTCCGCAACCGGTAAAGATTCAACCCCGATGGTTATCATCCGATTACTTCGCCGGTTCCTGGCCTGTTCTTTCGGAGTCGCCCACCGAACATTTCCGGCTTCGTAATGACCATCGTTATTTATCCGCTCGATCGAGCAGTTCTTTTCCGGCCGTGGACCTAATACCTGAAAGAAAACTTCAAACGTCGGAAAACAGAAAAGGATTCCACGGCCGCCGTACGAAGGAAAGAATGCGTCATTCGGATTCTCGCATCGTTCTTTTGCGTGAGAGTACGATCGAAACTCCGGCGTTTTTGACATACCGTGTTTCGTGGCTCGCTTGCGAAATTCCTCTATTTTCAAACATCCGCAAGATTTGGAATGACCGGAGTTTAACTTATAACTTCGAAGAACCGCTTCATTTCCGCAAATGCAGACGCATTCCCATTTACCTTTACCGGCATACTTAAGAACTTTCCACCGGTTAAAAGTTAAACCGGTAAGATCTCGAAAGTTCGGTACATTGATTGGCATTTCTAACATTTTTATTTTGCCTCCTGTTGGTTCGCCATCCAGTGCTTTTCTTCTTCGATCAATCGTTCGTATTCTTCTTGTGCGTAGATTGACGGAAGGCTTTCGACCTCGATCGCAAACCGTTCTAAAACATCGTCGGATAACTCGATCTCCATCATTATTGGACTCCTTAATACGTTTCTGATCGGCGCGGAACCATCGATTCTTTAAACGGCCGTTTCGTTCCGGCATACGGTTCTTTTTCCGGTAATCTTTCCGCTTCCGGTTCCGCTCCGGCCACCTTATGTGAGCAACAGCGGTTTGCGGCCGTTATATCATCGAAGGTGTCGAGACAGAGCGAGCAGAAATAATAAACGCCGTGTTCGTCGTTCTGTGGAATTCCGTTCATATTGACGCCTCCGGCCTTCGTATGCGAGTTAACCGGCGCCACCAGGCTATCTTTACCGGTTTCCGTTGAACCTTCGTTCTAGGTACGTTTCTGCAGTGAGAACACGGCTGATTTAACCATTCCGTCGGAAGGCCGCATTTAGGACAGCGGGTTTCGGCTTCTAAAATTACACTCATTTTAAGTTCTCCTGATTGACCGGAAAGCCTTCGAGCAAAAGTTCGAGTTCGGCGATAACCGCTTCGATTGATTCGCGCTTATCGAATAGCAAACGGATTGGCGGAAAACAGGGAGGTGGAAGATCTTCTTTTTCAGATTTATAACCAATCGGCATCGGTTCAATAGCCGGTGCAAAAAGCAGTTCATCGGAATAATCGTTCCGACTCGCACCGGTCATAATCCGAATATCGCCATAACCAAATTGAGCAACGATCGACTCTTTCGCATTTTCCTTCTTATCGTCGTGATACTCGATTCGAATGTTATCGAGAACTTCCGGTGAATTGCCGGAGTTGATTTGTCTGTAAATCGGCATAATAATTTCTCCTGATCGGGAAAGAGAAGCGGAAACGGTTACTTGCTAAAGCACCTAAAGCTTTCGCCGTTTCCTAACTCCGGCCGCATTTCCCAGGTACGGCCGAAGATATTGATTATCGACCATTGATCGCGTCGTTAAGGATCGGAAGAAATTCTTCGAGTTGTTCCCGAGTCATTTCTTTGATCATCGGCCTGCCGACGATAACCTTCTTCTTCGTATCTTTATCGAGATCGTTATAGATCGTCTGAGCGTTCGCTCGAAGGTTCTCCGTGTATTGCTCCGGCGTCTGTTCGGTTTCCGGTTCTTCTTCGAGATCGGTAACATCGGTGAATTCGGCATCGATAAATCCTTCGTTACCGTTATTATCTGTAACCGGTTCTGTAACCGGTACAACCTCCGGAGCCGGTTCAGGTTCCGGCGTTGGCTCCGGTTGAGCCTTCGCCTTTTCTTTCTCGATCTTATCGCGAAGATCTGCCGCGCTCGCCGTAGTCTTATTCGCCATCGGAGCGGCCGGAGTTGGATCGCCGCCGCTTTCTGCAATCCGTTCGGCTTCGTCAGGATCCGAGATTCCGCTTAAGCCGAAGGCGTATCTTGCTCCTTGAATCAAAGTTTTATGCCGGAGCATTCGAACCGGCCATTTCTGCCACGGATCGGTATTCCGGCAACATTCGGACATATACTCCGTAACAACGGTTGGGTGCGTTCGGCTTTTCCGATAGATCTTGACCGTAACGCTTACAAGATAACGTTCGCCTTTATCGTTCGTCTGCCAATCATCCTCGAAGTCGAAACCGTCAAGATCCGGTTGTCGGTTGATCAGAGAAAGCCAACCGTCGATCGAAACGATCGGAACGATTCCGCCGCTTTTACCCAGGAAGGCGTAAATCTCTTTGATGAATGGATCGAGTTGATATCTATCCGCTACGACTAAAAACGCGGCGATTTCTTCGTTATTCGCTTCGCGGCCGCCGGTTGGGAAGATCGTCTTTTTGAGAGTTCCTAAGAACTTCGTTTCTTCTAATCCGTAACCAGTCGCCATTTTCTTGATTAGCGAATGCTTCGGCATTTCGGGTTGTGGTTGCTGTTGGGTTGCCATTTTTCGTATCTCCTTTTTTGTTTTTGGAACTGTTAGACTTTTGCAAAATAGACGCGGAGCGAATTCGAAGGCTTTCCGGTTTTCTCGAACTTCGAAAGATCAAGTTCCGGATGCGTCGCCGCGAGAAGCTTTTTATCGAAAGTAACGCGGCCTTTCGTTTCGGTATAATGAACCGTCGCCCCGTTTCCGTAATATCGGCCGTATTCGTTTTCGAAGGTTTCGAGCAGAGCGATCCGAGCGACTTCTTTTAACTCTGATACTTCTTTTTCGAGATCGATCGCTTCCTTCCACCGGTTAACGGCTTCGGCGAACTGTGGATCATCGCGAACGGTTAATTCGCCGCCAATCTTCACGAGTTCGATCGATTCCTTATCTTCTTTATCTGCTACCGGCGGAACTTCGGCTTTAATATTCTCGAACCAAAACTTCGCCGCCGCGTCGATCGCCGCCGCATAGATAATCGCGTCGAATTCGATATCGAACGAAGCGATCTCCCAGAGATCCGCGCAGAAGATAATCCAGGTTAGATTCTTCCGGCCGGATAGACCCAGGTAAACTTGAGCCTGAATGATCCAGTTCTTCGGAAGGCCTTCGCGTGTAAGTTTTCGGAAGGCCGCGACCGAAGGACATTTGATCTCTGCTATTCGATCCGTACCGGTAACGATTCGATCGATGTGACCAACAATAAAAGGATAATCCGGATGAACGAAAGCTTCGGTTTTCCGACGAAGGTTAATTCCGGTTAGTTCGGAATATTCATCGGCCGCGACCGCTTCGAGTTTTGTACCGCGTTCGGTGTGATTGTTACCGGTAAAGGATTCGACCAGGCCGCGTTTCTGGTTGTATAGATCGAGCGGCGTTTTATAAGGATCTAATCCCATAATGGCCGCGATATCGCTCGCTCCAATATATTGACGCCGTTCTTCGGCCGTAAAGTTTTGAGTAAATGAAGTTTGTTGCATTGGGTGCTTTTCTCCTGTTTGTTTTTAACGTATGCCGGAAGATTACCGGCTGAAATCATTATCCGTTGTTTTGTACTAAATGTAAAGCACAAAACTACGAAGCGGTAATCTTTTCGATATCATCGCTAAAAATCAGCAGTTCGCTCCGGTCTTTCCTCTTATCTTTTCCTGACATTCCGTAGGACCAAGAAACCGATTCAATTCGACGCTGTTTATATAAATTCCGAACTTCCGGACTATCGTTATAAGACAAAATCCAACCGTTTCGGGCATTAAGCAGAGAAGCTAATCCTTCGTGATCAAAACCTTTATGCTGATCTCCGCGAATGCCGTAAATCTTAGGTTTAATTAAATACGGTGGATCGGCATAAATAAACTCTTTAGTTCGAGAAATTGCTTCTTGAAAGTCTAAAAGGTCAGCTGTAAAACCTTCGGGAAATCGGAATGTTCGCAACCGATTTATCGCCGATAGAGTAAAGCGCGGGTGCCCTGGCGACATTCCTCCGCTTAATGTGGAGCCAGAAAAACTTGAACGATTCAGAACGAAGAAGCGCGCCGCCGAATTAAATGGATCTGTTCCGGCTTCGGTTTTCTGTAACGCGTAAAAAGCTTCCCGACTTAACGGATAGAAAGATTCAACTAAATCGGCAAGCTTTGCAGGGTTATTCGCCAAGCATTTGTAAAAATCAATCAACGGCGGAAAAGCGTCTGATCCTTTAATCAGGCAACCGCGTGAGGCAAGTTCAAATTCTACTGAACCGCCGCCTAGAAATGGGGAAACAATAGTTTTAATTGAAGATGGGATTAAATCTGCAATCATTTTAGCCGCTCGCGTTTTTCCGCCAGGGTATTGCAAAACACTTTTCATTTAACCTCCGTAGCCCGAGCCGTCGGACCTATCGCGTCGGTAACTTCCGAATTATGATCGCCTTTCTGCATACCGGCGCGGCGATCCGGTTGATCTTCGAGAAGTTCTTTATCGGCCTTCGACGTTCGAAGCTGAAAGAGTCCGGCGTGTTCTGGATATTTCTGCATAAATAATCGAGCATAATACGCGCGGTAATTGTTATTGATCTTGAATCCATCGTCGCCGCCAACGCTCGTTTCCCATCGGATCCGCTCAGCAACGGCCGAGGCTCCAAGCCTTTTAACGCCCTGGTTTATTTTTTGAAACGTAAATCGTTTGAACATCTCAAACACTTGCGGGTTCTTTCGATGATATTCTTCGAATTTAGTATCGAACAGAGTCGGTTGAGTCATTTTGTTATTCCTCCTTTTAATAACCTGGTGAAAGAAACGGTAAAGCGATCAGGCTCGCGACGATACCGGCCGCGATGATCAAAGCCGCGAGAACGTATTTATCGCGGAAGATCGATCGAAATTCCGAGCGAGCGAAATCGAGATCGGCCTTCGCCCACTGTGCGAGTTCATACCATTTCTTTTTGATTGAGTTCGAACCGGCGGCCGGATTCGCCGCCGGTGTTGGGTTTTCGTTGGGTTTCATTTTTTGTGCTTTCCTCCGGCCTGGGTGCCGTTTATTGGTTAACTGCCGTATTTTTCATACTTCTTCCGCCTGGCGAGTTGCTTCGGCGTCATTTGATCGTCTGGGATCCGCGGCCTTCCGCCGCCCTTTGATCGTTTACCTAATTCCGACATTTGCTGTCGGATTTCTTCGGGTGACCGTTCTTTCTTTTCTGCCATAGTCGATAATTACCTCCTGTCTGTATTTTACCAAAACAACGAACGCGAGTTAAGCCGGTGGAAGCGGAGCCCGCTTCCAAAGGATCGCCGGTTCTTTTTGGTATCGCTCGCGATCGGAACAAACTTCGAAATATTCAAGTTCTTTCCATTTCAAACATTGAGCCATTGACGCGAACTTTAGAAGATATTCGCCACGGCCGGAATTGTATTTTGTCGGATGAACGTAACCGGATCGGAACCATTGATCGGAGCCGATAGATTTCGAATAATATTCACCGTCGACCAGGCGAAGCGTTCCGGCCGCGACTTCGAGATCGCGAATCATTTGTTCGACGTTCTTTTGAAGATCTTTATAATTTCCGACGCTAACAAGTTCGTATCGAACGCCGCCGCTTCGCATTGTTCGGATCGCGTTTCCGCCGCGAAGGTTAATTCCGTGATTCCGGCCGCCGCATTCACACCGGCAAGATTGTTCCTTCGCTTCCCAACAATTTTGACCGCAAGTGATATTCGAAAACTCGTAACTGAGCCGCGCCATTGTGAAAGGTGATAACGTCATCGAATCACCTCCGGAGCGTTCAGAGCGTCGATTAGGGCATCAGCAGTTTTGACGGCATCTATCGCAAAATGATGTGCGTCTGTCGGGTTGACCGCTGAATTTGATGACGTTCCGGTCAGTATTAAAGCGGCAAAGTATTCGCGTTTCGTTAGACCGCAACAATGTCCGTTTTCTGATCCGTGTCCGAAAGCGGCATCGTTTGCGTCGGTAATCGGTTTAGGTAAATCGGGGATATCTATCTTTCCAAAAGTGAAATTATTCATTATTTCCTCCCATCTGTGAGCAGGGTTCCGGCGCGTAAAACGCCGGAGCCATTGAGTAGCGGCCGAAGGCCATAACGAATTCGCGGCCGTCTTCGCGAGTGTGAATCTTGCGGCGAACCGGCTTTTCCTGAGATTCGATTTTAACCATCGCGTAATTGTTCGCGGAGCGTGAAAGAATCTCGATTGTATAGATGCAATCGTGATCGCCGGTGCTTCTCGTTTTGATAATCTGACCTTGGGTGATTGTCGTTTTCATAGTGGTTTCTCCTGGGTGTTTTTATACGGTAACGAAGCCTTCCTCTAAAATCGTTTCGAGCCGGTTGATATGTTGCAGATAAAAAGCAATCAGATTCGCGTCTTGTAAATGACTCGAATACGTCAATTCCTTTGCAAGAAGTCGATGCGTTTCGGTTAAAGCGGCTTCTGTTCGTCTGCGTTTTTCTTCGGTTAAGGTAATCGTCATTTTGTTTTCCTTCTTTTTCGAGATTGGCCGTTTTCTCCGGCCTAGATAAAGAGTACAAAACAACGAACCAAAAGTAAAGTACAAAACAACGATAAAGACAGAAAAAGGCGAAATTATTTTCGCCCTCTCTCTTTTGCGTATAAATCGCTCAGGATCGTTCGATCAGTTTAGCAAAGCCTTCGCATCCTTAACGATATAATAATCGCTCCTGGCCAGGATTTCCCCGTATTCCTTCGGCGTTTGAAAACTATCAACAACGCGCCGCTCCTCGAAATTAAGATCCTGGTATTCTTTCCGGCCGTAAGCAGGCGGAAGCCAATTCTTTCGCTGTCCGACGAAGATGTTGAATTTATCGAGCAACGCCTTATCGGTGAAATGAATATGAACGGTTCCCTTCTTATAGATCGTCAACCGAAAGTAACGCATATCGATCTTCGAGAGATCGCGAACCTCGAACGCGTGTTTCAAAGTATCGCCGGTTAACTGCCGCGTGTTCTCGATCTTATTATCGGAAAGATAGTTGAAGACTTTAACCATATCTTCCAAGGTTTCCTGGGCTCGATAATCGACGCTGTAGGAATAGGCCGAATGAGCGTGAAGCGGAATGATAACTTTATGGTTCACCTTATGAACCTTATTCGTTTTCCATCCGTTGTAATAATGGATATTACCTTCATCGAATTCCTTTCCGTAAGCGTGAGACCGGCTGAACTTATCGAATAACGCAACGATCGCATCTTCGACGCCTTTAGCGACTCGAACCGCCATATCTTCGGCCAGGCGTTCGATATTGAAAACGCTGAAATCGTAATCTTTAAGATCTTCGAGTTTCGACCGGAGATCGGTTTGCAGATTCGATGTATATTGACCGGTATAACGCGGATCATTAACCAGGATCGTCCAATATTTCGTTCGAAGGCGGCGAAGATACCGGTTAACGAGATCAGAAAGGCTTTCGAGAGATCCCTTATCTCCGATTTTAAGTTCAATAATCGGCCTCGGTGTTTCGCTCGAACCTTTCGGAGTGTGACGTTCTTCGATAAACGGCCGCATCGCAAACCATTCATCGATCAGCCTGACTCCGGCCTTCGCTTCGAAATCGAATCGAGCAACCATCGCTTTAACGAAATCGCGCTCCGCGATCGGAGCCGGTTCGCCGCGTTCTTCGAGTTCGGCCGCTTCTGCCTTCTTAAGATGATCAACGATGATCGATGCCGGCCGGATCCGTTCGAACGATACGTTTATCAAAGCGACTTCGACCGATGTTTTTCGAGCGGCCGTTGTGAAGGCGTTTTCAATAAACTCGATCTCTGCTCCGGCATCTTCCAGAGCGTAAGCGATCGCCTGACGTTCGGCCGTGTATGTATTCTTGATCGTTTCGGCGTTTACCAGGCAGACCAGGCGGCCGCCGGTTCTCTGCAGTAAAGTTATCGCTTTCGATAAATGACGCGAACCGGTTGAGAACGGAAAGTTCGCGATAATAAGATCGTAAACCTTAAACGAATTAAAGGTTAAGAAATCGTCGTGAACTACCGCGAATTCCTTCCCGAGCAGAACCGAACGAAGATCCGGATTGATCTCGATCGTATCAATCTTACACCGGCGCGAACCGTACACGGAATTGACTCCGCGCCGGAGAGCGGCCGCCGCTAGATCGCCGCGACCGGCAGAAGGTTCTAAGATCTGGTGAACCTCTGACCATTTAACTTTTGATAGAAGCCGCTCGATTAGATCCGGCGGCGTAGGAAAGAAATCTTCTAAATTATCGTTTTTCATTGTCGTTGGGTGACTCCTGATTTTTATTTACTTACTTCCAAAACTCTGACCACGAAATATTACCTTCGAGCCATTCGATTAAAAGATCGACTTCGGCCGCTCCGTCGACGCCGATTTCCGGAGCCGCTCGCTTACCTGTTCTAAGAACCGCGAGTTCCGCGTCGATTATCTTCCAGTTCGGGTCTCCGAAGGTTGAGAATTCCGGAAGAACCTTTCGATCTTCTTCGAGTGCTTCGATCATTTCCGCGATTTCTTCCGGCGTACGTTTAGCCATTTTTCTTATCTCCTGTTTTTGGTTTTCTAACATTGCCGAAGGTATCGGCCTTTTCGTTCCGCTCGCGCGGGATCCAAACTGCTCGCGGGTGTTTCTTGACGATCGGTAAGCAGTCGGTAAAGATCGCTTCTTCGCCTGGGTGAAGTTCATCTGCGAAATGAACGGCCGCGAGTTCGGCGTCTGTATTTGAATCGGAAGTAATCTTCCGAACCGCGATATCAAGATCGCCGTTTTCGTAAACCCGAACGACTGCGATCTTCGCCGCTTCTTTCGACCAACCGGCATCGGTAAAGATGCCGGTTTTTGATCCAATCTTTTTGACTAACTTCGTGATCTCTTTCATTGCGGCTCGATCGGTTCGTTCGTACCGGTAACGTTCGAGAGTCTTAAAGAGAGAAGCCGGAGTTACGAACCGCCAACCTTCGGAGCCGCAGGCGGAAAACTTGATCTTTCCTTTCGAGAACCAAATATCGTGCGGACCATTTAGCGTCTCGATCTGAATATGATATTCGGTTCGAACGTGAACCGTATATTCGATGGAAAGCTTTTCGATCAGTTGTTTATTGTTCATCTTCGGCCTCCGATTTAATCGGTTTTTGTGGAACGATACCGGCTTCGTGTAGAACTTTCCATTCGTTTAGCAGAGCATTATTCACCTTAGTTAGATCATCTTCGCAAAATGCGATATTCAAAGCAGAAGCGGCGATTGCGGCGAATACCGCTTTCGGTATCTTGTCATAATCTTTAATTAGGCGAGCATACTCGTTACTTTTCTTAAAGACTCCGTTAGGGCGTCGAGCGGTTCGGGTGTTCATTAGTTCCGCCCTCCGATAATCGTCATCGGATCGCTTGGACCGTAGCAGACAAGATCGTGGCCGCAGGCCGCGTGTTCGATCGCGTAAGGATCGGAACCGAGCGTTCGGCCGTATCCGGTAACTTCGACTTCGCCGTGAATCGGGCATTCCGTCATATCCGGATTTACTTCTTCGCGTACTGGAAAGGTTTCGTTAAAGGTTTCGTTTAATTCGAAAGTATCGTTCAGCATTATTTTTCTCCGTTTATTTTGATTGACCGTTTCCGGCCTAAATCAATAGTACAAAACAACGAGAGCAATGTAAAGTACAAAACAACGAAAAAGCAGAAATCGCAAAATAAATTGCAATCCCTGCTTTTCGTTCGAAGATCGGCCGTTTTAGTTAACCGTGGAAAACGATTTCATAATCATCGCCTTCCGGCACTTCGGTTTTTAATACCGTTACCGTCGATCGGAAGTTTGACGTTACTACGGCCGTTTGCGTCGGCGGTTTGTAATAATGTTCACCGCTCGCGACAACGCCGCGAAGTTCGAAATAACGAAACGGAACGGCCAGGTTCGAATATATCGATTCTGAGGCCGCCGCCGTTTTCGTACCGGTAACGCGTTCAACCGGCCGCCTCCGGTTGATCAAAGGCGTTAACGTCGGAGCATCGTCAGCCGTTGCAATGATCTGCATTAAAAGGCACCGAGCCGAAGAAGAAGGAAGCAATTCATTCGAACCGACATCGAGAAAAGTAACGTTTCCGCGACGATCCATATACATCGCATAAAAATTATCATCTTCTGGCGTATCGATCCGGATCGTAGTTCGGCCTTCAAGATCTCCGGCCGCGTCTTCATCGAACGATTCTGTCAGAGCGGTTAGAACCGGCGTTGTCGTTCCGTTTCGATAAAGCGTTATTCGGAACCGTCGATCGGCCGGATCGCTCGAATCGGTTACGTCGATCGTTTGATTAGGCGACATAATATGCCAGTTCGCTCCGGCGTCGAAACTTACCTTAATTTTGACCGTTTCGTTCGTAATATTATTACCGCGAAAACCGGCGAAATATGACGCGATCGCTCCGGCCGTTACATACGCCGGAATTTCGAACTGACCGTAAGAAGCATTGGCTCCAATCGTAATACCATCTTCACCGTTATACGTTGCTCCGATTAGACCGTTCTGCGTCGATCCGTAAATTAACGGCTGAACGTCGGAAGCCTGCATTCCTCGACCGCCCAGGCTGAAACCGATTCCGGTTGGCAACCCATCGCCGCCGATAGTCGAAACGAAGGCTCCTTGATATCTGGCCGGAACGTTAATAACTGATTCATTCCAGTATGTTCGACCGCCATCGATCGGCCGCGTTGCTGAATTATTCGATAAAAACTCATATGCCCACGAACTTGTTGGAGAAGGACCGAAAACATTTCCGCCGATAAGCATCGGCCGGTTGTTAATGTTCGCCATCATAAAGCCTGACGCCCAATTCGCTTGATTGGTATAACGGCCGTACCACGGCGAGCTAACACCGGTTAACTGAACAATGCTTGCGGTCAATCTGTTATATAAATATGTTTTATAATCTGCCTGGCCGGTTGCAGTAACGAAAATGAATTGATCTTCTTTATAGTGACAACCGGCAAAACCGCCCGTTGTAACGTACTGAAGACCTGTCGGAATGGTAACGGCAACCTGGCTAAACTCATTATCTTCGATGTGATAATGATAATAACGGCCGTTCGAACTATCTCCCGCATCGACTCCAACGATAAAGATAAGATCCGCGCGAATAAGATCGCCCATAAAATCGGTTCCGGTTGGAACGTCGCCGGTTAGAACGCGAGTGCTTACGACGTTCGTTCCATCGACTTTACATTTGAACCATTTCGCGAGCGTTGGACCGGTATCGACCGAACAAACAAGAACGTGTTCTCCATCGCCGCAAGGATACATAAAGACGTTCTTCGAAGCCGGTATCGCATCGCCGGTAACGGTTCGCGTCGCGATCGTATCGTTTTCGGTATCATAAGTCTGCCAATCGGAAAGAAGTCCGCCGCTTAAATTATTTACGCCGCCGAAAATCTCAATATATCGCTCATCGCGAGCGGCCGCCGCCGCTTTGTATCTTGGATCTAAAAGCGAAGATAACCGCGATGTAAAGCCAGGAGTCGCGTCGCTCCCGAGATCTGTAACCGTCGAAGGCGTTAACGAAACCTCACGTTGAACGTGACCAGCCGGAGAACCGGACTGAACTACATAACGCGGGTTCCAGTCCGGATCGATCTTATCAGGAACAAGAGCGACTTCGGTATCGCCGAAGTTAACGCGAAGGCCAAGTTCGAAATCGATAATGCCTTGGCTCGCGACATAATCCGGCGTTGCCTGAATCATCGCGGAACGTTTATCGAAAAGATCGAATTTCGGAAACTCGTAACGGACTTCCGGAAGATCGGCCGAAGCCGAAGTTCTGGCCAGAAGATCGGCCAGGTATTCTTCGAGCGTTTGAATATCGCCACCGATATTGATCAAAAGCGTTCCAATTTGCTCGAGGACTACAAGACGCCGATAAATATCCGCGATACTAGTTCGGCTGTTCGAATCTGATGCATTTAACTGCCGAACCGTCTGAGCGATATTTCGAAGATCTAAAACATCGCCAGGAACCAGGCTAGTCGATTGAGGCGTTATCATAACGCGGTAAAGCGGTATTTCACCGGCTCCGAGTTCTGGAACCTCCGGAGAAGCGGCCGGAGTACCTTTCTTGATTTGAATCGTCGCTCGCCAATGCTTTTCCGTCGGCGCCGTGATATTCGTCGGCGGATATGCCGGATCGCCATCGCTTAATTCTTCACTCGTTCGAAGGCGAACGAACGGCAAAGAATCTGGTTCCGCGTCGATATCATCTTCGATCTTTGCGATAACTAGATCGTGACGCGGAAGCGACGCATCGGCCGCGTCGAATGTAACCGTCGCGTTCGAAAGAAGATCGAACGAAAGACCGTTTTCGATATATATTCGGCCTGGCGTCTGGATCGTGATATTAAACGCGTTACCGGCTCCGAGCGAGAACGAAAAACCTTTAATATCCGGATCCGTAGTTCCGTTAAGGAAATCTTTCGTTACACCGGTGATTCGATCGTGAACGAATTCCTGGGCTTTCATTAAATCGGTTGGGCTCGAAACCTGGCCGTACGTGTTACCACCCTGATCGATCGTCTGAACTAATTTTTGTTTCATAACTTTATCTCCTGATTTCCTTTTCTTAAACTGCCAATACCGGCTCCGGCCGAAATATTCGAATCTGCTTTTTCTTTCTCTTTCCGGTCAGCCAATCCCACGCTTTCTTGAAAAACATAAACATACCGCCCGTCGCCACTGCCGGTGGTGTGTAATCGACGGTTATTCGAACGTGGTCGATGTAGCAGGTTTTTCCCGCGTTGTCATTATCACCGGTGAATATCCTCACGCCGAACGTAGAAGCATTAACCTCTGTCGCCGTCCAAGTCGTTCCCCATTTATCCGCCGCGTGACCCACGGTGATATAAGACTCACTTGACGGCGTAGGTGCGTATTGGTTGCCGGTTGCCGAACTGTAAATGGTCTTGAATAACGCGGCGAAAGTGTTGTCGTAAACGGATGTGACATTATATCCCTCGATCTCTACCGTGATGCCATCGATCGTTGCCCCCGTTGGCACGCTAAAGCCAAAATTAGACAGCACCAAGTAATTCGTCTGTGAGTAAGCAGGAATAACGCAGGAGGCTCGTGTGTTATCACTAGCTGTCGCGTTAGACGGATTGCTCCACGCATAGCCACCAAAAGCTTGCGAACTAGCAGTTGCAGGTGAATTCGGTCCTTGTGTTGCCATTGCTTCCTTTCCTTAAAAACCTCTCTACGCGACTGCGATACAACGCCAAACCGTGTCGTATTGAAACATAATTCTAAGCATCGTTGAAATTACCGTCGTTGTCGGAAGCGATACCGTCGAAGATCCGAACGAGGCTCCGGCCGTGATCGCTCGCGCGGTTCCGTTATCGGTAATTCGAAGTTCAAACATATCGCCCGAAACCGGATTTCCGGTTAAGCTTGTTGTCAGACTTGTGATCGCCTGCGCTAGTCCGGTAATTTCGAAGATATCGCCGTTATTCGTATTGATCGCCGGTGTTGCCGATTGCGTAACCGTTACGACGCGTTTTCCGTTCGCGTTCGCGTTAAGATTCGTCTTTCTAAAAGACCAATGAGCGGCCGTTGTCGGAGTCGCTTGTAACGCGATGCATTCGACTTCTTGATTAAGGCCAAGCTTACAAATTTCGTTCGCTCCGGAAGATTGAACCGTTACCAGGCCGGTCGAAAGGTTCTGGATAATATACGGTTGGCCGGCAATAACGCCGGTTGTCGGAAGCTTAACGGTCTGCGTCGATGAACCGGTAAAGATCTGCTTTTTCGCGGCCGCGATCGTTAACGTTGTCGTTCCGGCCGCCGTTGCCGTTAACGTCGTGCCATTAAGCGTTTCGCCTTCCACCGCCGCGATACCGGCCGCGACGCGAGCGAGTGTCGTATCTGACGCGTGACCTAATTCAACTGCGGTAAAGTTCGGAGAATCGCCGGTTCCTAATCCGGCATTAGTCCGGAACGTTGCGACGTCCGCGGAAGCGAGAAGCGTACGGATCGCAGAAACGATTACAAGAAGTGAAGCGGCTCCGGATCCGGTAAAATACGGAAAACTATTTGCGGCCGAAGTCAGACCGGCTAACGCTGTCAATTCGGCATCGCTCGCCTGTTTTCCGGCGAGAGCGGTTGTCATTGTCGCCGCGAAGTTCGGATCATCGCCGAAGGCCGCCGCGAGTTCGTCGAG
>Ga0154020_10005620_pt1 | contig 14755 bp, 9 predicted proteins | sample Klosneuvirus_201_FD_109709 | JGI IMG/M metagenome (GOLD analysis project Ga0154020, IMG submission 109709) | Active sludge microbial communities from wastewater, Klosterneuburg, Austria - Klosneuvirus_20160825_MG | ecosystem: Engineered > WWTP > Aerobic digester > Activated sludge | place...
ACGCAGCAATGCGCGTCGTGCGGCCAGGTCGTCGACAACGGGCGCTTCGATTGGGTCGTCGAGGACATCTCGCTCGAGCACGTCGACGAGCGCCCGCCGACGATGACGCAAGAAGTGGCGGAGCGCGGCACGGATCTCGAGACGTACACCGCGCCGGACGTGAACCAGCAGTGGAAGTCACTGCGCCGCGACGATCCCGCGCTGACCGAGGACAACCTCGTCGCGCGCCTGTACATGATCTACGCGCAGCTCAACACGGCGTGGTCGCAGAACGATCTGCGGCCCGCGCGCGGCGTCGTGTCCGACGGTCTCTACGACTATCTCGCGTACTGGATCGAGGCCATGAAGGCGCAGGGGCTTCGCAACGAGCTGCGCAAGATGGAGATCATGCAGACGCGCGTCGCGAAGGTGATCCGCGACAAGTACTTCGACGCGGTCACGATCCGCATCTGGGGTCGCGGCATCGACTTCATCGTGACCGACTCCGGGCGTCGCGTGCGCGGATCGAAGTCGATGAAGCGCAAGTACAGCGAGTACTGGACGCTGATCCGGTCGCGCTCGCGCAAAGGTGCACCGAACGCGAACCCGACGTGCAGCAACTGCGGCGCGCCGCTCCAGATGACGCAGTCCGGTGAGTGCGAGCACTGCAGCGCGCACGTCACCGCCGGCGAGTTCGATTGGGTCCTCTCGAAGATCGAGCAGGACGACTCGTATCGCGGCTAGATCGGCGGCGTCCCGAGGGGAACCGGCGACACGTCCGCGCCCGACAGCGCACGGCTCGTGATGATCACGCCTGCGCCACCGCCACCACCGCCACCACCGGCGTTCGAGGAGCTCGCGTTCATCGGCGGGATTCCGCCGTTCGCGCCGAGCGAGCCCGCGCCACCATCTCCACCGCTGCTCACGCCTGCACCGCCGGCGCCGGCGTTGTTCGGTCCGAGCGGCTCCGTGCCTGCGACGCCGACGTTGACGAGGTCGTTGCCTTCACCACCGCCGCCACCGTTCGCGAACACGATCGCACCCTGTGCGGTGATCGCGGGCGCATCGAGGACGATCATGCCGCCCGAGCCGCCGCCGCCGCTGCCTTGGCGCACCAGCTCGCCGACGTGGCCACCCGCACCGGAGGCGTTGAGCGCACCGTTGGTTAACGTGATCATCGTGCGCGAGAGCAACGCCATCGCGCCACCGCCCGCTCCACCCGCAGCGACCACGCCGGACATCGGCCCGCCGGCGCCACCGGCGCAGCCTCCGCGCAACACGGTCGTGTTCGGCGTGGCCGCCGGAGACACGCCGCCCGAACCACCATCGTTGCCTTCTCCGTTCGCGCCGCGGCCGCCGAAACTGCCGCCGTAGCCACCGCCCGAGCTGTTACCTTCGGTCGCAGCGGTGCCCGCGGTGCACGCGCTCGCGTTGCCACCCGCACCGATCACGGTCGCGCGGCTACCGACATCGATCACGCCGATGACGATGATCTCCTCGGTCGCCGCGAACACCACCGGCTTGTTGCCGATCGCGCGCACGATGACACCGCTCTGCACGTCGATGCGTGTTCCATCGATCACGCACCAATTCGCGGCGCTCGGATTCGTGGTCGGCGTACACGTTCCGGACGCCGCCGTGTCGATCGTCGTGTTGCCGGCGTACACGCGCGGCGTGGTCGGCAGCGCCGCGAAGCACACCTCGTTCGCACCTTCGCCGATGCACAGATCCGGCGCGTCGATCGCGGGTGCATCGATCTCCGCATCGATGCGGGACGCGTCGTCGCCGGGACGCGCATCGGGCGAGCCCATCGACATGTTGAAACCACACCCCGCCAACAGACCGAACACCGGAATCAACCGCGTCATGCGGCGACTCTAGAACGTCAGCTTCGATTTGAGCCAGTTCTTCGCGCGGGTCTCCAGTAAGTCCTCCGCGAGCTGCTTCGCGAACGTGATCAACTTCGCGATCTCGCCCTTCGCATCATCGGCGCTATTCGCCGTGGGCAGCGATACAGGAAGTGTCACGGGTGCCGAACCGAAGATGCTTCCTTGCACCGTGAACGCGCCGTTCTTGTAAGCGAGCTTCACCACGATGTCCGCGGGTAGATCGAGCGTGGCGCGCAGCTCGCGCATCGAGAACATCCACGACAGCGGCGTCTTGAACGTCGTGGGGCCGGCCTCGACGTAGTCGACGCGGATCTCGATCTTGCCGAGCTCGGGCAAGAACGCACTCGGCGAGAACGTCAGCACCGCGTCGCGGATCTCGACGCGATCCACGTGAAGCGGCTTTCGCTTCGGCCGCTTGAGCTGCAGCACCGCCGCGCTCGTCATCACGAGGCGCACGTGGTCGACGATCAGATCGCCGCACGAGCGATCGATCAGCGAGAGCCCCATCGGCAACAGATCGCAGTCGACGTGCCCGACATCGATCGAGAGGAGCCCGAGGTCGTCCTTGCGCACGTGCAGGCCATCGAGCTCGAGCCATCCGCGCAGCATCGACAAGCGCGCGTCGTCGACCGTGGCCGTCGCGAGCATCGAGTCCCCGATGCGCTTCGCTACGCGCTCGCCCGCTCGCCCACCGTACGCAGCGCCGAAGACGAGGAGGAACACGATCCACAGGGCAATCACCCCGACCGCGATCCTCGCCACCTTCTTCATGCCTTCATTCTAGACGTCGAGCTCGCCGATCTCTGCAGCGTTCTCCGTGATCATCTTGAATCGCGCGGCGACGTCCTTGCCCATCAGCTCGCTGATCGTGCGATCCGTGGCGAGCATCTCGGTCTCCTTGACCGTCACGCGCAGCGATTGCCGTGTCTTCGGATCGAGCGTGGTCTGCTTCAGGGTATCGGGGTTCATCTCGCCGAGACCCTTGAACCGCGTGATGCTCGGCTTGCTGTTCGACTTCGCGTGCTGCTTGAGCAGCTGCTCGCGGTGCTCCTCGTCGAGCGCCCAGTAGGTCTGCTTGCCGATGTCGATGCGGAACAGCGGCGGCTGCGCGAGGAACAGGTGACCGTTATCGATCAACGGCTTCATGTGCCGATAGAAGAACGTCATCAAGAGCGTCGCGATGTGATGGCCGTCGGAGTCGGCGTCCATCATCAAGAAGATCTTGCCGTAGCGAAGCTTGCTGAGATCCATCGACTCGCCCATGCCGCACCCGAGCGCCTGGACGATGTCCTGGAGCTCCTTGTTCTGCATGAGCTTCTGGCTGTTCGCTTGCTCGGTGTTGAGCACCTTGCCGCGCAGCGGGAGGATCGCCTGCGTCTTGCGATCGCGACCTTGCTTCGCGGAGCCACCGGCGGACTCGCCCTCGACGATGAACAGCTCGCTGTCGCCGGGATTCGTCGACGCACAGTCCGACAGCTTGCCCGGCAGGTTGAGCCGGTGGCTCACCGCGGTCTTGCGCGAGACGCTCGCCGCCGCACGCGATGCCTCGCGCGCACGCGCCGCGATGATCGTGCGAGCGACCACGGCCTGCGCCCAGTTCGGGTTCGCGTTGAGATAGTTCTCGAGCTGCGGCCGCACGAGGTTCTCGACCTGCGCCGCGACCTCGGGGTTGTTCAAGCGGCCCTTCGTCTGGCCCTGGAACTGCGGATCGTGGACGTACGTCGACAGCACGGCGACGACGCCCTCGCGAATGTCCTCCGCGGTCAGCGTGACGCCCTTGGGATCGAGGCTGTGCGTCGCGATGTAGTTGCGGATCGCTTTCACGATCGCCGCGCGCAGACCCGCGTCGTGCGTGCCGCCGTCGGGCGTGGGCACCGAGTTCACGTACGTCTTGATCTGATCGTCCGTCGACTCCGTCCACTGCAGCGCGAGCTCGACACCGAGGCGCGCCTCGTTGTCCTTCTTCTGCATGTAGAACGGTGTTCCGTTCGATGGCACCGGCAGCTTGTGCCGCTCGGCGACGAGCTTCGGCAGGTATTCCTCGATGCCCTGCGGATGGATGAACGTCGTGGTCACCTTCGGCGAGACCATCTCGTTGACGAGCACGATCTCGAGGCCGGCGTGGAGATACGTCTTCGCTTCGAGACGCTCGGCGATCAGCGCCGCATCGAAGCTGAGCTTGGTGCCGAAGATCTCGTCGTCGGGACGGAACGTCACGAGCGTGCCCGTGCCGCGCGCGTTGCCGAGGTTCTTCAGCTTCGTCTTCGTGACGCCGCGCTCGAACCGCATCTCGAACCGCTCGCCGTCGCGCTTCACCTGCACGATGGTCTCGCTCGATAGCGCGTTGACCACCGCCGAGCCGACGCCGTGCAGACCGCCCGATGCCTCGTAGTTCGCGCCGCGCTCGAACTTTCCGCCGGAGTGCAGCGTCGAGAAGATCACCTCGAGGGCGGTCTTCTTCTGCTTCGACATGATGTCGATCGGGATGCCGCGACCGTTATCGTCGACGGTGGCGCTCTTGCCATCCTTGTGGATCGTCACCTCGACGCGTGTCGCGTGCTTGCTGATGACCTCGTCGATCGAGTTGTCGACGATCTCCCAGAGCAGGTGGTGATAGCCGTCCTTGCCGGTGCCACCGATGTACATGCCCGGCCGCTTGCGCACCGGGTCGAGACCTTCGAGGACCTGGATCGATCCGGCGTCGTACTTCGCTTGCGCCATCTCAGTTCACTCCCTGTCCGCCCTCGGCGTTCGCGAGCGGCTGGATCGTGACGGGCTTCTCGATCACCTTGAACGTCACGCGCTTCATGACCTGATGTCCCTTGCCGCCGCGCGACGACACTTCCTTCGGATCGGCGTGCAGCTCGAACTTCTTCCCGGACTTCTCGGTCTCGATCACCATCACGTCGGCCTTGCGACCCGCGATGAAGCCGATGACCACGTCGTCGTCGGCCGTCTTGATCACGGTGACGCCGCGGCCCGGTCCTTCGAGCTTGCCGATCTCGTCGGCCTTGCAGTGCAGGACGTGACCATCGCGTGTCGCGGTGACGACGACATCGCCGTCGTTGCACGCGATCACGCCGAGCACTTCATCGCCCTCGCCCGGCTTCGCGTAGCGACGACCGGCCTTCGTGGTGATCTCCGTGTGCGGCGTCATCGCGAAGCGCAGGCCGTAGCCATCGCGCGTGACCGCGAGCAACGTCGCCGGCACGAGCGCGCGCGGATCGAGCGTCATCGCCGAGACGATCTTCTCGCCGTCGCCGAACTTGAAGTACTTCTGCGCCGGATCGCCGTAGCCCGTGGTCGCGGCGATGTCGTTGATCTTGATGACGTACGCGGAGCCCTTCGACGTGAAGAAGATGACCTTCTCCTTCGTCGAGCCCGGCAACACCCACGCCACCGCATCGCCTTCGCGCGTACGCGTCGACGACGGATCCTTCAGCTCGCGAACGCGCTTGATCCAACCGTCGCGCGTGACCACGACGTTCGCATCTTCGTCGACGATGAACGCGTCGGCGTCGAACGTCATCTCCTCGCTCGCGCCACCGGTCTTCGTGCGGCGCGGCGTGCCGAACTCGAGCGCGGCGCGGTTGAGATCGTCCTTGATGATCGACCACAGCTTCGTGTCGCTGCCGAGGATCGCCTTGATCTTCTTCGCCTCGGCCGCCTTCTGGTCGAGCTCTTCGCGGATCACGTTGATCTCGAGCTTGGCCAGTCGATACAGCTTGAGCTCGAGGATCGCGTCGGTCTGGATCTCGTCGAGCTTGAACCGCTTGATGATCTTTGCGGCGGCGTCTTCCTTGCCGTCGCTCGCGCGGATGATCTTGATGATCTCGTCGAGCGCGTCGAAGATCGTGACGAAGCCCTGCAGGATGTGGATGCGCTCGTCGAGCTTCTTGAGCTGATACTCGTAGCGCCGCTGCGTGACGATCAGACGGAAGTCGAGGAAGTACTGCAGCATCGCCTTGATGCCGAGGCGCCGTGGCTGCGGCGGCGAGCCCGACGGCGCGCCCGCTTCGAGGAGCTCGGGCGGCACGAGGCACGTCATGTTGACGTGGAAGTTCGACTGCAGCGGCGTGTTCTTGAACAAGTACGCCATCACGAGCTCGGGATCCGAGTCCTTCTTGATCTCGAGCACGATACGGACGTCCGTCGTCGACTCGTCGCGCACGTCGAGGAGGTACGGCAGCTTTCGCGAGATGATCACTTCGGCGATCTTCTCGACGAGCGACGACTTCGTCATCGCGTACGGAATCGACGTGATGACGATGTCCTGACCGCCGCGCGGCTTCTGCTCGATCTTGTACTCGCCGCGCACGCGGATCGTGCCGGAACCCTCTTCGTAGATCTGCCGGACCTCGACCTTGCTGTTCATCATCTGTCCACCGGTCGGGAAGTCCGGACCGTGGATGTGAGACATCAGCTGCACGTGCTTGATGTTCGGATCGTCGGCGAGCGCGATCAGCGCGTTCGTCACTTCACGCAGGTTGTGCGGCGGAATGTTCGTCGCCATGCCGACGGCGATTCCCGTCGAGCCGTTGACCAGAAGATTCGGATAGCGCGCCGGGAGCACCGTCGGCTCCTCGTGCATGCCGTCGTAGTTCGGGCGCATGTCGACGGTGTCGAAGTCGAGCTCCGCGAGTAGCTCCATCGCCGGAGGCGCGAGGCGACACTCGGTGTAACGCATCGCTGCAGCCTCATCGCCGTCGAGCGAGCCCCAGTTGCCCGAGCCGTCGACGAGCGGCACGCGCAGCGCCCACTCCTGCGCCAAGCGCACCATCGCGTCGTAGACCGACGTATCGCCGTGCGGGTGGTACTTGCCGAGCACGTTACCGACCACCGTCGCGCTCTTGCGATGCTTTGCATCGGGGCGGAGATGGTTGTCGTGGAGCATTCCGTACAGGATGCGGCGCTGCACCGGCTTGAGACCGTCGCGCACGTCGGGCAGCGCGCGGCTCGTGATGACCGACATCGCGTAGTTCAGATAACGGCGTCGTGCCTCGACCTCGAGGGACGCATCGTTCTCGCCCGGCATCGCTCCACCACCACCGCCGCCGCCGCCGCCACCGCCAGCCGCCCCGCCGCCGCCTTTGCCACCCTTGCCGCCCTTGCCGCCCTTCGCGGCGGGTGCAGCGGCCTCGACCTCGACCTCGCCCTCACCATCCTCGTCATCTTTCGCTGCGCGTTTGGCGGACGTGGAGGCTGCGGACTTTTCGGATGTAGCGCCCTTCGTGGGCTTCGACTTCTTTGCCATGTCTGGTTCCGTCGACGAAGAGGGGGTCCCCGCGACGGTGGGACCTTGCCCCGAACGGGAAAAAAGTTCCAGTTGCTCGCGGGGAGGCAGATCGCTCGACGATGTCGGGCTGGTTTGCGGCGTGCTTGCCATTTCCTTGGTCCTGGCGAAAGGCCCGTGATATTGCTGGCCCTTCTCGACCCATGGTCAGCAGGCGCAAGGCGAAGGGCAAGAAAAGGACAGTCGCTCCGACGTTCCTCGGGCGAGGAGTCGATCGTGGCCTCAGGCCCGCCCCGGCGCGTCGTGGCGGTGCGTGGGTGGCCCTCGTCCTGGGCGCCCTCGTCGTCGTGAACCTCTACGTCTTCGTCTGGGACAAGAAGACCTCGGTCGGCGCGATCAAGCAGCAAGCCGAGGCGAAGACCCCGACACCGCAGGCCGCCCTCCCGTCCGCGCCGCTCGAGGTTCGCCCCGAGGTTCCGAGCGCGGGGTCAGCGGCGATCACCACGAACGCGGCGCCCGCCCCGGTCGCGCCTCCCGGCGTCATCGACGGCAAGGTCGGCAAGTCCGACACGCTGGGTCGCTTGCTCAAGAAGAGCGGCCTGTCCGCGGCCGAGACCGACGAGGTCATCCGGTCGCTGTCGGGCGTCCTCGACTTCAAGACGATCCGCGCCGGGCAGACGTTCCGCATCGAGCGCGGCCCCGATGGTCGCGTGAAGCTGTTCGAGCTCGTCGTGTCCAAGGTGCAGACGGTGCGCGCGATCCGCGGCGCCGACGGCACGCTCGAGGGCACGGCCGATCAAGCCGAGACGCACATCGAGCAGAAGGCGATCGGCGGGCGCATCGATTCCTCGCTGTACGCCGCGATCAAAGCCTCGGGAGAATCCGCCGCGCTCGTCGATTTCTTCGTCGACGTCTTCGCGTACGACCTGGACTTCTACAACGACACGCACGATGGCGACACGTTCCGCGTCGTCGTCGAGAAAGAGCTCAAGGGCACCGAGCTCATCCGCTACAAGCGCATCGTCGCGGCGGAGTACAGCGGCAAGGCCGGCACGTTCCGCACCTATCTCTGGGACGGCAAGTACTACGACGACAAGGGCGCGTCGTCGGAGAAGACGCTGCTCAAGACCCCGCTGAAGTTCTCGCGCGTCTCGAGCGGCTTCGATCGCAAGCGCATGCATCCTGTCCTTCACACGACCCACGCACATCTCGGGATCGACTACGCCGCGCCCACGGGCACGCCGGTGTGGGCCGCCGCGTCGGGCACGATCTCCCATCGCGGTCCTGCGGGAGGCGCGGGCAACCTCGTCATGATCCGTCATGACGGCGGCTACGAGACCGCCTACATGCACCTGTCGAAGTTTGCCGGGGATATGAAGGTGGGCCAGCGCGTCTCGGCCAAGACCGTGATCGGCTATGTCGGCACGACGGGCCTGTCCACGGGTCCGCACCTGCACTTCGGCGTCAAGAAGGACGGCGCGTACATCGATCCGTCGAAGTTGACCCCGATTCGCGCCAAAGGGCTCGGCGGCACGAATCTCACGGCGTTCAAGGCCGAAGTTGCAAAGCTCGACGCCTCGCTGGCATCGATCGTGGTTTCGGCCCCCGTCCAGACCGCTGCTGGGACCCCGCCTGGGACGTCCGGCGGCACGTTCTGATCTCGGGACGAGTGTGATCAGTCAGCGGTTTCCGGCCTTGCCGATGCTGCGCTTCCTCGTCACACTCGATAGGTGCTGAAGCTTCTCGTCGGGATCCTGAAGGGTGCAGTGATCGGAGGCGCGCTTGGCTATGGCGCGTACCAGCTCGCCATCGCGACGGGCTTCTCGAACGGATGGCTCACGTTCGGATTGATCGGTGCGTTTGTCGGACTGTTTGTCGGCAAGCCGATCTGGTCCTTGATCCGGGATAAGAGCTCCACGTCGTGGATCGCGATCTTGAAGAGCGCGTTCGGCTTCGGCATCGGCTGCGGTCTCTACGCGCTCGTCACCAAGGCGATCCAACCCGAGTGGTTCATCGCCGGCGAGAACGTGTTCACGTGGCAGCCCACGCTCGGCGGCGCGATCGGCGCGGTCTATGGCGGCTTTGTCGAGCTCGACGATGCGATCGGCGATGACAAGAGCGACAAGACCAAGGGTGTGCAGAAGCGGCCTTCCGCACCGGACGAATCGGCCCCCAAGGCAAAGAAGAAGTGACGTAACGTCGGCGCCCCGTGCGCGCCGTCATCGTTCTCTTCCTGCTCCTCGTCAGCTGCGGACGCGGCGACGATCTTCGCGGTGACATCCGCATCGTCACGGATCCCGCTTGGGAACCCGCGCTGCGCGAGATGGTCGCGCTCACGCCGTACTCGGGCCTGCACCTCGTCACGCCCGACGATGACGACGACAGTGGTGCCGGCGATTATCTGATCACGGTCGTCGCGGACCCGACGATCCCGCTCGAAGGGTTTCGCCTCAGCGATACGCCCGCGGCGATCACGGTCTACGCGAACGACGTGCTCGGCGTGCAGTATGGCGTGTCCGCGGCGCTCGAAGCGCTCGGGTTTCGCTTCCGCCACCCGTACGACACGTACACGCCGCACGCGCCGGTGCTCGGCGCCGTCGACAACGCGGTGCAGTCACCCGCGATCCGCGTGCGTGGCTTCCAGCTCCACACGCTGCATCCGATCGAAGCGTACTTCGCGATGTGGGAGCCGGGCCCGGGCTCGCTCAGCGACGCGAAGCGGATCATCGATTGGACGATCAAGAACCGCGGCAACTACGTGCAGTGGGTCGGCCTCGACAACATCATCTTCGACGACGCGGCGCTCGGCCCGTGGCTCGAGCACACCAAAGCGATCATGGAGTACGGCCGTGCGCGCGGCGTGCGGTTCGGCATCAACCTCCAGCTGTTCCGCAAAGCGAACCTCCAGCAGAGCTTCGATCTGATCGCGGAGGTCGATCCGGCGGTGAAGCCATACGCGGATCAGATCGCGGAGCGCTTGCCGCTGATCACCACGATGGGCGTGACGTTCGACGTCTATCACCTCTCGTTCGGCGAGTTCTTGAACCTCGATAGCGACCTGTTCATCGGCGCGGTCAACGAGGTCGAGAAGCAGCTGCGCGTGCTCGCCCCGAGCGCGGAGATGCACGGCTTCGTTCACGTCGGGAACAGCCCGCGCCAACGCGTCGACTATCAGGGAGAGAATCTGATCTTCTACTTCCTCGTGAAGTTCGCGTCGCAGAACATCATCCCCGACATCCACACGGTCATGTACTACGACATGTTCGAGGACGCGGGCGGTGCGTATCACCACGACCAGTTCGACGAGCACCTCGCGTACCTGCGCGCGCGCATGTGCGCCGGGCAGAAGGTCTCGTACGTCCCCGAGACGTCGTACTGGGTCGCGTTCGACAACTCGGTGCCGGTGTACTTACCTCTCTACGTGCGCAGCCGCTGGCTCGATCTCGAGCGCATTCGCGAGGCACCCGGCGCGTGCGGCACGCTCGACCAACACATCCTGTTCACCACGGGCTGGGAGTGGGGCTACTGGCTCAACGATGTCGCCTCGCTGCGCGCGAGCTACTCGCTGCCGAGCACACCCGAGGCGCTGATCCGCGAACAGTTCGCGCCCGACATGGGACCGGATGTCTCCCGCGTCGTCGAGCGCTTGATGGACGCGCAGCGCGACGCGCTGATCGAGAACCGCCTCGCGGCGTACTTCTCGGGACGCGACGCGGTCATCGATGGCTTCGGCGACGGCGGCGAAGGCAGCATCGTCGCGGCGCCGGATCGCATCGATCCGCGCGAGATGACGGCGGACATGATCCCGGGCTTCGAAGCGACTGTCTTGTCCGACATCGATCGGTACGCGGAGCGCCTCGACGAGCTGTCGACGGAGCTCGCCGCGTTCGACCTGCCCGACTCGCGCTGGGGCCGCGAGCTACGCGACGGGTTCGCGACCAATCGCACGCGCGCGAACTTCCTCCAGGACTTCTATCGCTCCGGCATCGCGGCGATCCGCGGCGACATGGCGCTCGCGGAGAAGCATTACGCGCGCGCGGAGCTCGCTCTCGCGACCGAGACCGAGATCGTCGGGCGCCGCCACGCGGATCTCCACGACACGCACCAGCGCCGCCTCGTCGATACGTCGACGAACAAGACGACGTTCCAGTACGGCTATCTGTTCTACGCGGACAACCTCTGCTACTGGCGCCGCGAGCTCGCGCAGATCCGCAACCTCATCGACGGCACGTCGACGCCCGAACCCGCCTGCTTCCTCGGCCGCTAGACACGCGCATATGAACGTTGCGCGCCCACGACGCGAACGATGGGTGCTGGAGGCACATGCCGCTCGCGAGATCGAGACGAACGAACCAGACTCGCATCTCGATCACTCGCAGTAGCGGAGGTCGAGGTGATCGGCGTCGGTGGAGCCGTCGGCGTTCTGCCACGACACGATCACGCGGTCGCGACCGACATCGCGGTTACCGGCGTGCTCGCAATCGTCGGTGGTGATCACGAACGGCGTGCCCGCCGAGAGCTCGGACGCGCGCCACGTGGCACCGGTGACGGACAGGATCGCCGCGGGCTGCGCGCCCTTCTCGGCGAAGGCATCCGCGATCGGCGAGTAGCTCTGACCGAGCGACATCTTGATGTCGTACGGGAGATCGACGCCGCTGTTGTCGTCATCGCCGTCTTCGCCCGGGTGCTCGTCGCAGTCGCGGTCGTCGGAGATGCCGTCGTCGTCGGAGTCGTCGTCGCCGTCGTCATCGCTGCCGTCGGACGGAGCGAACGAGCTGGAGTTGTCGTCGCTGCTGTCGTCATCGCTGCAGTCACCATCCCCATCCTCGTCGACGTCGACACACGAGCTCGGATCGCCGGAGTCGCCGTCCGTCGGCTCGCACGCGAGGATCACGCCCGTGCCGGGATCGGTCTGGCAGCTGATCAGCTGGCCCGTGGTCGATTCGTTCGTCGACGAGCAGGCGGCGACGAGGCCGAGGGGAAGGACGAGGAGGGAGAGAAGGAGGGGGGTGCGGCTCATGGGAAGAGTGACTCAGCAAGCGGCGCACCAGCTCCAAACGCGAACGATGACGATAGGTTGAGCCACCCGCGCTCGCGAGTGTGCAGCGTTCGCAAGGCCGGGAGGTGCGGGTCCCGCACCTCCCGTGTTGGGCTATCGTGGTCCCGCATGACGAAGCGACCCGGGACGAACGAGCTGCGGTCGACGACCAAGCTCGCGACCGGCGCGTTGCCGGCGGCGTCGGGGTGGTACCTGCTGCTCGAGACGAGCGATCGCGGCGCCCCGCTGTCGCGCGTGGTGTCGCTCGCGGATGGGGACGAGATCGTGCTCGGTCGCGGTGCGGAGAGCGATGTCGTGCTCGCGTACGACGGCGTGTCGCGCCGGCACGCGAAGGTCTCGCGGCGGGGCAGCACGATCACCGTCGAGGACCTCGGCAGCACGAACGGTACGCGCGTCAATCAGCTCGTGATCGAAGGGTCGCGCCGAGTCACCGCCGGTGATGCGATCACGCTCGGGACGGTGACCGCGGTGCTCGCGGCGACGAGCGCGGCGCGCGAGCGACGAACGATCGCGACGATCACCGAGCTCGAGGATCGAATGGGCGCCGAGATCGAACGCGCGCGGCGCTACGGGCGCAGCCTCGGGCTCGTCGCGATGCGCGTCGCCGGTCTCGCCGACGATGTCGATGCACACGTGCGCGAGCTGAGTCGCTCGCTGCGGCGCATGGATCTGCTCGCGGACTACGGAGGCGACGAGCTCGTGATCCTGCTCCCGGAGTCGGATCGCGTGGCGATCGATGCCGTGATCGCGCGCGCACGCGCTGCGCCCGCCGGGATCACCGTCGCGTGTGGCGGTGTCGCGTATCCCTCGGAGACAACGTCGGGCGGCGAGCTCATCGGTCGCGCGCGTGCCGCGATGCTGTCGGGAGACGACCGGCCGGCGCGCACGGGCGGAACATCGATGATCGTCGTCGATCCGCGGATGGAGCACGTGATGGCGATGGTCGATCGCGTCGCGGCCGCGCCGATCACCGTGCTGCTCTACGGCGAGTCCGGTGTCGGCAAGGACGTGATCGCCGAAGCGATCCACGCGCGCAGTCCGCGCAGCGCGCGCCCGTTCGTGCGCCTCGATTGCGGCGCGCTGCCCGAGGCGCTGTTCGAGTCCGAGCTGTTCGGCCATGTTCACGGCGCGTTCACGGGCGCGATCGCCGACAAGGCCGGGCAACTCGAGGCCGCGCACACCGGGACGCTGTTCCTCGACGGGCTCGACGAGCTGTCGCTCGGGATGCAGTCCAAGCTGCTGCGCGTCCTCGAGCAACGGCGGTTCCTTCGCGTCGGTGCGACCAGCGAGACACAGATCGACGTGCGCGTGGTGTGCGCGACGCACCACGACCTCGAGACCGAAGTGAAGCGTGGCCGATTTCGCGAGGACCTGTACTTTCGCGTGTCGGCGTTCGCGATCCCGATCCCGCCGCTGCGCGATCGCCGCTCGGAGATCGTTCCGCTCGCGCGCCGCTTCGCGGACGAGCTCGCACGCGGGCGCACGATCACGTTCGAGCCATCCGCGCTCGCACTGCTCGAGGCCTACGACTGGCCGGGCAACGTGCGCGAGCTCCGCAACGCGATCGAGCGCGCACTGGTCCTCGGAGAATCGCGCATTGCCGCGGAGCACTTGCCCGAGCGCGTGGTCGCCGCGGCGCCCGATGGTGCGCGCCCGCGCGATATTCGCCAGCGCGTGGCGAGCATGGAGAAGCAAGCGATCCTCGACGCGCTGATGGATGCGAGCGGAAAGCAGGCTGCGGCGGCGAAGGCGCTCGGCATCTCGCGGTTCGCGCTCGCCCGCTTACTCGACAAGCACGGCATCAAGAAGCGATAGGTGCGACCGACGACGTCTCGTCGGAGCCAGTTGACTACTGATAGCTAATTCCTATCTGAGGCATCCAAATGTTCGCTCACGGATATCAGTGACTTTTGTAGACACCTCGCCCAACGTGTCGACATGAGAAACATGCTCGTGAAAGTGGTGCTGGCTCTCGCAGCCGCGTCTACGCCCACGTTCGCCGACGGAACGCCGAAACCCAACAAGTTCTGGTGGCCGGATCAGCTCGATCTGTCACCGCTCCGACAGCATTCGCCCGCGTCGAATCCGCTCGGGGCTGACTTCGACTACGCCAAGGCATTCGCGACGCTCGATCTCGGCGCCGTGAAGAAGGACATCGCGAAGGTCCTCACGACATCGCAACCGTGGTGGCCCGCCGATTTCGGCAACTACGGTCCGTTCTTCATCCGCATGGCGTGGCACAGCGCGGGCACGTATCGATCGGGCGATGGTCGCGGTGGCGCGCAGGGTGGGCAGCTTCGCTTCGATCCGCAGAACAGCTGGCCCGACAACGCGAACCTCGACAAGGCGCGACGCCTGCTGTGGCCCGTGAAGCAGAAGTACGGGCAAAAGATCTCGTGGGCTGACTTGATGGTGCTCGCGGGCACCGTGTCCCTCGAGTCGATGGGCTTCAAGACGATCGGCTTCGCGGGCGGACGTCCCGACGATTGGGAGCCGGATCTCGTCTACTGGGGCGGCGAGAAGGCGTGGCTCGGTGACGAGCGCCACAAAGCGGGTCGGCTGGAGAAGCCGCTCGCCGCGGTGCAGATGGGCCTC
>Ga0154020_10005621_pt1 | contig 14753 bp, 9 predicted proteins | sample Klosneuvirus_201_FD_109709 | JGI IMG/M metagenome (GOLD analysis project Ga0154020, IMG submission 109709) | Active sludge microbial communities from wastewater, Klosterneuburg, Austria - Klosneuvirus_20160825_MG | ecosystem: Engineered > WWTP > Aerobic digester > Activated sludge | place...
CACCCACCGCCGTGGTAGTATCCTCATTGGACCAGTCCTCACTTGTGGCTCTGCGAGCCTGTGGTTGCACACGGAATCGTAACCCACGACCCCGTGAGTGCCTGGTCCACTCATTTTGTCTACGCTGCTGCCGGCGCCCCTAGAGCTCCACCAGCACATCCCCAAAATCCCGCTGCCCGCTGCACAGCAACAGCACGCGGTCCAGGCCCACTGCCATGCCGGTGGCCGGAGGCATGGTGCGCAGGGCAGCCAGGAATGATTCATCCACCGGATAGACCGGCTTGCCCAGACGCGCGCGGCGCGCCTGCTCGGCGGAAAAACGCGCGGCCTGTTCGGTGGCGTCGGTGAGTTCCCCAAAACCATTCCCCAGCTCCAGGCCACCGGCGTAGAGCTCCACGCGTTCGGCCACCCGCGCGTCGCTGGGGGAGATGCGGGACAATGCGGCCAGCGGGGCGGGCCACTCATAGAGGAACGTTGGCTTGTGCAGGCCAATGGCCGGCTCCACGCGCGCCAGCATGATTTCGTAGAAGGCGCGTTCAAACACATCCAACGCGTCTTCGTGTTCCGGCGCGGCCACCACGTCCACACCGGCGGCGCGTGCGGCCTGTTGCAGGCCCCGCCCGTCCAACGGTTGCAGGTATTTGAGCAGGTCCACGCCGGCGTAACGTTCAAAGGCCTGCGCCAAGGTCAGGCGTTCATACGGGGGGGACAAATCCAACGGTCCCACGGTGGTGGTCCCGTGCAGCGCGTGCGCCGCGGCGGAGATGAAGGACTCGCAGTCCGTCATCAACGCGTCATACGTCTGGTGCGCGCGGTACCACTCCACCATGGTGAACTCCACGCGGTGGTGTGGCCCATGTTCCCCCGCGCGGAACACGCGGCAGGCTGAATAGAGCCGCGGCACGCCCTGGGAAAGAAGCTTCTTCATTGCAAACTCAGGTGACGTATGCAGCCACCGGCGCTGCGGCCCGTTGCCGTGGTCCACCTGCAGCTCCACGGCGGTGATGTGCGGCTCCATCCCCGGCGCGGTCACCAGCGTGGGCGGTTCCACCTCCACAAAGCCCTGCCCGTCAAAATACGCGCGAATGGCCGCGCGCACCGCGTGCCGTGCCTTGAGCTTCTCCAGCGCGCTTGGGGCCATGGCGCTTCAACCGCCCAGCTCTTCCACCACGGTGCGCCCGTTGGTGAACACGCAGATGTCCGCGGCAATGCGCATGGCCTCCTCGGCAACAGCGCGGGCATCCATGGTGGTGTGCAGCAACAATGCGCGCGCGGCAGCCAACGCAAACGGCCCGCCGGATCCAATGGCGTGCGCACTGGCTGGGCCCTGCGCGTGGCCGGGCGGCAACAGCTCATCCGGTTCCAGAACGTCTCCCTGCCCGCTGATGAGCAACACCCGCTCGCCGTCCGCCACCAGCAGCATGGCTTCCAGGCGCTGCAGCACTTTTTCTGTGCGCCAGTCCTTGGCCAGCTCCACCGCGGCGCGCAGCAACTGCTGGTTGTATTCCTTGAGCTTCACCTCAAAGCGCTCAAACAACGTGAACGCGTCCCCGGTGGAGCCCGCAAATCCGGCCACAATGCGTCCCTCGCCCAGGCGGCGCACCTTGCGTGCACCGGCCTTGATGACGGTGTTGCCCAGGCTCACCTGGCCATCTCCAATGATCACCGTCTTGTTGCCCCGGCGTACGGCCAGGATGGTGGTGGCGTGCATGGTGTCAGCGGCCATGGAGCAGCTCCCAAAACGTTGGATGTGGACGTCCCACCTGCTAGCGCGGGTGGACGTGGGATGCCACCGCCACGCGGCCTGGACCGTGTATGGTGGCCCCGCCGGGGGCGGCGGAGGAACACAACCGTGGTGGACGTGCACGTCATCCTGTGGTGGCACCACCACCAGCCCTGGTACCTGGATCCCCGCACCGGTCACGCACGTTTGCCGTGGGTGCGCCTGCACGCGTGCCGCGGCTACCTGGACATGGCGGCGGCGGCGGAACATCCCAGCGCGGACAAAGTCCCGCATACGTTCAACATGGTTCCATCCCTGTTGGACCAGCTGGAGAAATACGCCAACCCCGCGCACATGGACCGCTGGTTGAGCCTGTGTGTGATTCCTCCCGCGGCTCTGACGGCGGAAGAACGCGCCGAGTTGACGGAGCGCATGGGCCACGCCGGCCCCACGCCGGTCATTGCGCTGCCCCGGTTGGATGCCCTGAAGGCCCGCGTGGCGTCAGGCGGGAGCCTCACCCCGCAAGAGCTGCTGGACCTGAGCGTGCTGGCCACGTTGGCGTATTGCGGCGCCACGTTGTGCGCCCGGGACGGCGTGGTGCGCACGTTGTGCAACAAGGGGCGGGACTTCACGCTGGCCGAACGCGACGCGCTCATGGCGCATACCCGCGCGGTGTGCGGTGAGGTGTTGCAGCGCTACCGCGCGTTGTGGGCCAAGGGAAGCATTGAAATCACCGCCACTCCGTACTTCCACCCCATCCTTCCGTTGGTGCTGGACAGTGACAGCATGGGTGAGGCCCTGCCCAACAACCCGCGCCCGCCCCGGTTTGCTTTTGCCCAGGACGCGCAGTGGCACGTGGTGAAGGCCCTGGAGCGCGTGGAAACCACGCTGGGCAAACGTCCCAACGGGATGTGGCCCGCCGAAGGAAGTGTGAGCGAGGCGGCAGTCCGGCTGCTGGCCGAATCCGGTGTCAGTTTTGCCGCCACCGACGAGATGGTGGTGCGGCGTTCGCAATCCGCCGACGCGACGGAGCTGGACCACGGGCAACCCTGGCTGGATCCCAGTGGCAAGGTGGCGCTGTTCTTCCGGGACCACGGTGTCAGTGACCTCATTGGGTTCAGCTACCGCTTCCAGCCCGCGGTGGAGGCCGCGGCAGACCTGGTCAAACGTGCGCGCGAGTTTGGCAAGGCGCGCAAACACCAGGGCCGGCCGCCGGTGATGGCGGTCATCCTGGACGGGGAGAACCCGTGGGAGCACTACACCAATGCCGGCATGGACTTTTTGCTGGCCCTGCAGGGCGCGCTGTCCCGCGCGCGGGATGTGCACGTGGTGACGCCGTCACAACACCTGGCGGCACACCCGGCCACCGCACGGCTGTCACGCCTGCACGCGGGAAGTTGGATTGATGGGACGTTTGCCATCTGGATTGGCCACGCCGAGGACCGGCAGGCCTGGCGCCTGTTGGGAGACGCCCGCCGCGCGGTGGAGCGCGCGCGTGCCGAGGGACGGTCCGCCGCACAGGTGGAGCGCGCCATGGAATGCCTGATGCCGGCGCAGGGCTCGGATTGGTTCTGGTGGTTTGGCGAGGAGTTCCAGGCGCGCGAAGCGGGCATGTATGACGCGCTCTTCCGCGACCAGATACGCATGGCGTACGAGGCACTGGGCGTCACGCCGCCACCCGCGCTGGATGAGCCCATCAAGAACGTCCACAAACGGGTGAAGGCCGCACGCGGTTGGCCGGTGGAACCGGAGCTGTCTGGTGGCGAGCCCAACCCGCTGCAATGGAGCGGTGCGGTGCACGTCACCGGACGTGGCAGCGGCGCCATGGCGGGTGCTGCCGGTGCGGTGGAAGAGGTGTTGTGGGGCGCCACGGTGGAAGCATTGTGGTTGTGCGTGCGGTTCCATGGCGGCGTGGTGCATCCCGGGGTGTTGACGGTGCAACGCGCCGGTGTGGCCCAGCGCACCCTCACCATCACCACGCCCGAAGGACGCAGCCACGGCGCGCGCACCGCCGTGGGCCGCACGGTGATGGTGTGTTGGCCGCTCAAGGATGCCGCCGTCCACCACGGGGAGAGCGTCTCCATGCACGTGACGTTCACCGCGGCGGATGGCGCAGTCCAACGCATCCCGGACGCCGGGGAGACCCACGTGGATGTCCCGGAGGCGTACGAACAGTGGCGCGCGGCCTGGGCGTGACGACGTCAACGCGCGTGTTCCGCCGGCCCCGGTGCCGCGCTGCCAGGTGCGCCTGTTGGCCCGTAAGTGGCTGATGTTGAAAATGAAACAGCCGCCCCGACCCGGGGGCATTTTGCCCCGCAGGCTCCCCCTTGACAGCGCTCCACAGGTGCTTAGAAAACCCCGCCGTCAAGCCTGAACATTTTGCGTATTGAGGAGCGGGTCCATGACTTCACCCATGATCAGCATTGATGGTCTGCGCAAGAGCTACGGGACATTTGAGGCGGTCAAGGGGCTGTCCTTTGAGGTTCCGCGCGGGCAGGTGGTGGGCTTCTTGGGGCCCAATGGCGCCGGAAAATCCACCACCATGAAAATCCTGGCCGGGTACCTCTCACCCACCGGTGGCGTGGCCCGGGTCAACGGCATTGACGTCACGGTGGACCCGGTGGCCGCGCGCCGGATGATTGGGTACCTGCCGGAAAACAACCCCCTGTATGAAGACATGATGGTGCGCGAGTTCCTGGCGTTTGCCGCCGAGGTCCGCGACGTCCCGCTCTCCGAGCGGCCCGCCAAGATTTCCCACGCCGTGGAGCGTTGCGGCCTGGGCCCCATGCTGGGCAAGGACATTGGCCAGCTCTCCAAGGGCTACCGTCAACGCGTGGGCCTGGCGCAGGCCATCCTCCACAACCCGGACCTCCTCATCCTGGATGAGCCCACCAGCGGCCTGGACCCCAACCAGATTGTGGAGATTCGCGCGCTCATCAAAGACCTGGGCAAGGAGAAGACGGTCATCATGAGCACGCACATCCTGTCCGAGGTGCAGTCCACCGCATCCCGCGTGCTCATCATCAACGGGGGCAAGCTGGTGGCAGATGGTTCCCCGGAGACGCTCACCACCGGCGAAGGTGGCGTGGTGGCCGTGGTGGTGGCGCCCAAGAACGGCACGCCGTTGGATGCCACGCGCATCAAGGGCGTGCTGGCCAGCCTGCCGGGCATCCAGGACGTCAAACAGGTGGAGAGTGAAGGGGACGGCACGCTCTCCTTTGAGCTGCGCCACGGCAAGGATGACCCGCGCCGCACGGTGTTTGAGGCGGCGGTGTCCAACGGCGTGGTGCTCCTGGAGATGCACCGCCGCGCGGTGAGCCTGGAAGACACGTTCCGCAAGCTGACGGCGCGCTGAGCGCGCCCACACAACCTTTCAACAACAACCCCTTCTTCTTGTCTGGATGGTGTGACCCATGCGTACCGCACTGGCCATTTGCAAGCGTGAGCTCAAGACGTACTTCAATTCGCCCATTGCCTACATTGTCATTGGCGTCTTCCTGCTGGTGGCTGGCTGGCTCTACTTCAGCACGCTGTTCCTGATGGGCCGCGCATCCCTCCGGGGATTTTTTGGCGTGGCCCCGGTGCTGTTTGTGGTCTTTGGGCCCGCCGTCACCATGCGGCTGATTGCCGAGGAGAAGAAGTCCGGCACGCTGGAGCTGGTGATGACCATGCCGGTGCGCATCTGGGAACTGGTGCTGGGCAAGTTCCTGGCTGCCTGGGCCATGGTGGGCGTGGGGCTGCTCTTCACGCTTCCCTACCCGCTGGCGGTGAGCTCCCTGGTGGCCGAAGGCACACACTTTGATTGGGGTCCGGTGTGGGGCGGATACCTGGGCCTGATGTTGCTGTCGTCGAGCTTTTTGGCCATGGGCCTGGTGGCCAGTGCGCTGAGCCGCAACCAGATTGTGGGCTTCATCCTGGGGCTGCTGCTGTGTTTTGCGTTCTACTTTGTGGACAAGTTTGCCATCCTGTTGCCGGAGACGCTGGGTGAAGCGCTGGAATACCTGAGCGTGGACTACCACTTTGAGAACGTGGCGCGCGGCGTGGTGGATACCCGTGACCTGTTGTTCTACCTGGCGCTCACCGGCGCGGGCCTGCTCATCACCATCAACATCCTGGGCGAAAATGAGACGCCAACCGCGCGCAACAACCAGCGCGTGGTGACGGCGGCGGTGCTGGGTTCCCTGGTGCTGCTCAACATCCTGGGCGTGCGCATGTTTGGGCGCGTGGACCTCACCCGGGACGGCATGTACACGCTGGCCAAGGCCAGCCGGGACACCGCCACCGGCGTTGGGGATGAGGTGGTGGTCACCGCGTACTTCAGCCAGGACCTGCCGGCGCCCTACAGCAGCAACGCGCGCTACGTGCGGGACCTGCTGGAGGAGTACCGCGCGGCCAGCAAGGGCAAGGTGTCCTTTGAGTTTGTGGATCCCAGCGCGCTGGAGACCGCCGAGGACAAGGAGAAGCGCAAGGACGTCAAGAAGGACATCTTTGGTCGCAGCTTCCGCGAGCCCACCGCCATGGAGAAGGAGCTGGCGCAAAGCGGCATCCAGCCGGTGGAAATACGCGTGGTGGAGCAGGATCAGGCGCAGACCAAACGGGCGTACATGGGCCTGGTCATCCGTGCGGGTGAAAAGAAGGAGACCATCCCGGTCATCCAGGACACCCGCACGCTGGAATATGACATCACCAGCCTCATCAAGAAGATGACGCGCCCCAAGACGCCGGTCATTGCCGTGCTGCAGGGCCACAACGAGCCGTCCATGGAGGAGAAGCTGGGCAAGCTCAACACGCTGCTCAGCCAGATGTACACCGTCAAGCCGCTCACGCTGGCGGGCAAGGACACCGTGGATGACGACGTAGACGCGCTGTTTGTGGTGGGCCCGCAAGGTGACCTTGGCCCCAATGAACTCAAGGCGGTGGACCAGTTCCTCATGAAGGGCAAGAGCGTGGCGTTTTTTGTGGACTCCATTCGCGTGGACCCGCGCACGTTTGAGGGCACGCCGGTGGCGCAGAACCTGGGCACGCTGCTCAACGCCTACGGCTTCACCCTGGGGGACCAGCTGGTGGCGGATGTGCAAAGTGCGCAGCTCAACGTGCAGGAACGCCGCGGGTTCATGATTGTCACCATGCCCACGCCGTACCCGTTTGTTCCGCTGCTCACGCGCCTGGAGGGTGACAGCCCGCTGTCCGCCGGCATCCAGGGCGTGACCTTCCCGTTTGCCACCTCCGTGACGCCGGGGACCGTGGACGGCGTGACGTTCAACGTGCTGGCCAAGAGCTCCAAGAAGAGCTGGCTGGAGAACAAGCCGTACAACATTGACCCGCGCCGGGACTGGCGGGCGGAGACCGTCACCGCCACCGGGCCGTACAACCTGATGGTGGAAGGCACCGGCCGCTTCAAGAGCGCGTTTGCCGCAGAGGCCGGGATGTCCACCGGCGGTGCGCCGCTGGTGGGCCAGGCGCAGGCGGATGCACGGGTCATTGTGGCCGGCACCAGTGCGTTGATGCAGGATGACTTCTTTGGCCGGCCCAACCAGGCGCTCATGCTCAACGTGGCGGACTGGTTGATCCTGGACCCCGCGTTGTTGGCCATGCGGTCCCGCGGCCTGACCGAGGCTCCCTTGCGCGAGGAAATCTCCGAGGGCACGCGCAACGCCGTGAAGTTTGGCAACGTGTTGGGGATGCCCGCGTTGCTGGCGCTCTACGGGTTGCTGCGCTGGCGCATGCGGGAATCCAGCCGCGCGCTGGTGGCCGTCTGAACAACCCATTGGGTATTCTTTTGTGACGTGGAGGACGTGATGAACCGTGGCGTCATGGCGGCCGTGGCCGTGTTTGGTGTGTTGTTGGTGGCGGTGCTGGCAACCCGCGAAAAAAACGTGAGCGTGGGCATCAAGAAGCTGGAGCTGCCCGCCGTGGACAAGGACAAGGTCACCGCGTTTGAGGTGACCGGAGCCAAGACCGCCACGCTGCGCAAAGAAGGCGCGGCGTGGTTTGTGACGGACCCGGCCAACCCCGCCAAGAAGTTTGCGGTGGATGAGAACGCCATCAACGCGGCCCTGGACGCCCTGGCCGAGCTGGCGAAGCCCGGAGACTACGTGGGTGACAAGGCGGACAAACACGCCGAGATGGAAGTGGATGAAGCCAAGGGCCTGCGCGTGAAAATCAGCGCGGGGGGCGCGCCGGTGGACCTCATCTTTGGCAAGAACGCCAAGGGTGGCGGTGGGTACATTCGCCGCCCCACGGATGCGGCCACTTTCACGTCCAAGGCGCGCCTGGGCATGTTGATGAAGAAGGATGTCTCCGGCTGGCGCAAGCGCACCTTGCTCACCGCCAAGGCGGATGAGTTCAAGGAAATCACCGCCGCCTTTGCGGGCGGAACGTCTTTGACGCTGCAAAGTGAAGACGGAAAAGCCTGGAAGCTCAAGGACGGAACGGTGACGCCGGAGGGCTACCGCTTTGATGCGACGGCTGCTGGTCGGCTGGCGCAGAGCGTGGCCTCCCTGCGCGCGCAGGAGTTTTTGGACGTGGCGCCCACCGGCGGGGATGCCGCGCTGGGCCTGGCGGGGGACCATGACGTCATCACCGCCACGCTCAAGGACGGCAAGACCATCACCGTGGAGCTGGGCACCGAGTTTGACAGCCGCATCCAGGGCGCGGTGAACACCATCAAGACCAACTTTGACGCGGTGGACGTGGCCGGGACCAAGGATGGCCGTCTGAGCCTGGCCGAGCTGCAGACCGCTGCGGCAGACAAGGCGCGTGCTGACGACGTGCGCAAGGCCCTGGAACTGGCGGCGCAACCTGCGGTGTTTGCGGCGTTGGACACCGGCGCGTGGGGTTTCAAGGCCAAGGATGACGCCATTGCCCAGGAGGATCTGGACAGCGCGCAAAAGACCTTGGGCATGGTGCCGGTGCGCGTGGGCGGGGACGCCCAGGTGTATCTGGTGCCGCAATATTCGGTGACGCAGGTGCGCAAGAAGCTGGCGGATTACCGTGACCTGGGCCTGCTGGCGTTTGACCCGGAGCAGGTGCGCAAGATCACCGTCAACGCCGCCAAGAAGACCGTGGTGGTGAAGCAGGGCGCCGAATGGAAGGTCACCGAGCCCAAGGAACTCCCGCCAGGTTTTGAGTTTGACGGCGGCCAGGTCATGAGCCAGCTGTCCATGCTCAAGGCGCTCAAGGCCGGGCGGCTCATTGAGCCCGCGGTGCCGGATGCACAAAGTGGCCTCAACAAGCCCACCGCCACCGTGGAGCTGGAGCTGGAAGACAAGACCGTGGTGGCCCTGCGCTTTGGCAAGGAGACCACCAATGACAAGGGCGCCAAGGAGTTTTTTGTGCGCGGCAACGCAGACAAGGCGCTCTACGCGCTGGGTGAGTTCCAGAAGAAGCGTTTTGAGACGGGCGTGGAGCTGTTCCGCAAGCCCAAGCCACCACCCAACTTTGGCCAGGGCGGCGGAATGGGTGGCATGCAGGGGTTGGAGAACCTTCCGCCGGACGTGCGCAAGAAGCTGGAGCAGCAGCTGCGCGGCATGAACGTCAACTGAAGTTCCATCAGCGGGATTTGTGGTCCTTCATGATGTCATCCAGGATCCCATCCACCTGACGGCGTCCCGCTTCACCTGAACCAATGGCACCATCCAGCGAGCGCACGTCTGCCTGGGTGATGTCCACCGGTGGCGCCATGAGTGCGTGGTGCGCTGCGCGCGCCATGCGGCGGGCCTGGGCATCCACGGTGGCGTCGTCACCGGCGGGCACATCAACCTCACGCACCACGCTGCCATCCGGGAGTGCCAGCGTGAGCGTGTCTGGGGTGACCTGAAGCTCCAGGCCCCACGGTTGTTCATCAAACAAGGGGCTGCGGCCCAACAGTTTCACTGCCTGCGCGGTTGCTTCATCGTCTGATGACGCCACCACGCGCACCGGCACCTGCCCGCCCAACCGCCGGACGACGCCAGGGTCATGCCGCAACGCCACCTCCAAAAACGCCAGCGCGTCCTGGTGTTGGCCCAGCTGCCATGCGGCCTGCGCGCCAATGGCTGCAACGCGCGCCACAACGAGTTGCTCATTGGATGGCATCTCGTCCACCACCTGCTGCGCCAGCCACGCGGCGCGGGCGTGGTCTCCGTCCCGCCAGGCGGCCTCGGCCTCCAGCGCGTTGAAATACGGGCTGGAGCGCTCCTTGGGCAGCGTCTCAATCTCCCGTCCCTGAACCAACGCCGCCTGGACCACGCCGCTGCCCAGCACCTGCGTGAGCACACCGCGCAGCCAGAACGGAATGTCCACGCTGCCCGGACAGTCCGGCCGGACGCTGGTCACCAACATGTTGTGCGCGCCAAAAAGCCGCGCGGCCTGGCGGGCCTCCATCCACGCCTCCAGGCGCAAGCGTGCGGCACGCCACCAAAGACCCACCGCCTCCCCCCACGGGGCCACGCTGGCGTCTTCCATCAGCCGGCTGGCCATCTCCTGGCGCGCCATGAAGTCCATCAGGTGGTTGCTGGCCTCATGCTGCTCAAGCGCCGCGCTGGATGAGCCCAGCCGTTCGGGCCGGTTGACGGTGCGGTCGGTGATCTTGAGGGCTTCTTCGGTGCGGCCGGAGAGCAGCAACAGGGTGCCGCCCACAAGGTCCGCGCCGGCCTGATCCTGCTGGTCCATGTGCGGGGGGCGTTGACGGCGGTAGGCAAACATCTCCCGCAAGGCGCCCACCGCTTCCGGCAGGCGGCCTTGCCGCATGTAGAGGTGGCTCAGGTGGCCCCAGGGATTGATGGTGGCCTCCACCGGACGGCGCGTGGCCTCCAACAGCAGCCGCTCAGCAACGTCAAAGCGCAGCACCTCTCCCGCGCTCACCGCGGCGTTCACCAACGCCACGCCTCCTTCCGTCCCGTCGGCAAGGTGCGGTTCTGCCGCCGCCATGCACGCGGCGTACGCGGCTTCCCGGTGCTGCAGTTCACTCTCCACGGCGCACAACGCGGTGCGGCCGTCCTCGCGCTGTTCGTAGGCAAGCTCACCGTCCATGGCCATGGCCGCTTGCGCCACCTGGCGCGCCTCTTCAAAGCGGCGCTGTTTGATGAGCGGCCAGGCCTTGAGCGCGTCGTAGTTGAGCTTGAGACGGTCCCGCAGCGTATCCACGTACGCTATCTGGTCGTCGTGGAGGTTCATCTCTCCGTGCACGCTGATGAGTTCAAACAGCGTGATGCGGTGGACAAACCACTCGGACGTCAACGGAACCAATGTGCCGGTGTGTTCCTCCAGCAGCAGCCGTTCGGCTTCTTTCTGGTGGTGCAGGGCCTTGGGCAGGTTCCCCTCGCCAAGGTGGTGGGCCAGTCCCAGCATGGTGTGGGCGCGCCAGGAGACGGGATTGCGCTCCAGGGCCGCTTCGGCAAGCGTGCGCACGTTGGTGAACTTTCCCTCGCGGGCCATGCACCACGCAGCGCGTTCAGCGTCCGCCCCGCCGTAGAGGTCCGCCCCGTCACAGTTGGTGTCCAATTCCGGCATGCCGCGGTCCACCGGAGCGGGCCCAGGCGGGTCCACCGCGTTGATGGACACCATCCAGCACAGGGTGGCCCAGGCCGCCTTCACGCACGCCCCAAAGACGCGCGCGCCAGCTTCTCCAGCTGGGGGCGCAATGCGTCGGTGATGACGTCCTGCAACTGCGCGGTTCCGGCACCCAGCTCCATGCGGTGGTTGAACACCAACGGGAGCACTGCTTCCAGGTCCTCGGTGCGTACGTGGTCCCGCTCACGCAGCAACGCGCGCGCCTGCAGCGCGGGAACGGCCAGCACCAGGCTGCGGGTGGAGACGCCCTGCACCACGCGCGGGTCACTGCGCACCGCGCGTGCGGTATCCACCAGCGCTTCCTGGATGAGCGGGTGCACGGTGACGCCGTGCTCCATGGCCAGGCGCGCGCGCAGCAACTGGCTGCGGCTGACGGTGGGCAGGTCAGACGCGTGGGGGTCCTTGCGCGTGTGGATGGTGCGCAGGACCTCCAGCTCACTGCCTCGGTCAATGGTGGTCATGCGTATCTTGAACAGGAAGCGGTCCAGCTGGGCCACCGGCAGCGGATAGGTCCCCGCCAGGTCCAACGGGTTTTGGGTGGCAATGACAAAAAACAGGCGGTCCAGCGGCCAGGTGTGGTTGTCCACCGTGACCTGTTTTTCCGCCATGGCCTCCAACATGGCCGCCTGCACCTTGGGAGACGTGCGGTTGATCTCATCCGCCAGGACCACGTGGGCAAAGATGGGGCCGGCCTTGAAGGTGAACGTGCCGTGCGCGGGTTCAAACACGGTGGTGCCGGTGACGTCGGACGGGAGCATGTCCGGCGTGAACTGGATGCGGCGGAATGCTTCAATGGGACCACGTTCGGTGGGGTCCCGGTCATCCACCAGGGACTCTCCCAGCGTCTTGGCCAGCGTGGTCTTGCCGCTGCCGGGGAGGTCTTCCAGCAGCACATGCCCGTCTGCCAAGAGGGCCATGACCACCTGTTCCACCACGTCATGGCGGCCCATCACCGCGCGGTTCATGCGGGCCATGAGCGTGCGGGTCACCCGGAGCGCTTCCTCCATGGGGGTGGTGTTGCGCGGCGGTTGCGTGGTGGTGACGTCAGACATGATCAGCGGCTCCACATCCAGTTGACAGGGTTGACCAGTCCAAGGGCCCAGCGCCACCCAGGCTGTGCCTGGCGCAATTCCCGGGCCACGTGTGCGGCGGCCACGGCCAGGTGTTCGGGCGGAGGCCGGCGCGAGCCATACGCGGCGGCCAGATGCACGTCCGTCAGCGGCGCAAAAGACGGCGCCAAAGACGCCACGCGCGCCGCAAAGCGCTCGCGGGTCTCCCCGTGGTGACGCGTCCAGCCCGCGGCGGCCAGCTCATCCAACGCCGCGCGGTAGGCCACCCGCGTCAGCTGCGCGCGCGCAAAACGCGGCACCACCTGGCGCCACGCTTTCACCGCGTACGCCGCCAGCAACAGCGCCAGCAGGACCCAAGGCACCGCGTTGGCAAGCGCCTCCCACAACGCGCCCAGCTGCACGGGTGGTTCTTTGGGCGGTGCGTTGCGTTTTCCCTTGCGGGCCATTTCCCCCAACAGCTGCTGCAGGTCCTGTTCCACAAAGGAACTCTGCTCCACTTCGGTCTTCTCCGGCGTCACTTCCACCGGGACCCAGCCCACGCCGCGCAAATAGATTTCGGCCCAGGCGTGGGCGTTCTCCGCCTTGATGAGCAGGGATGAGCCCTGGCCAAGACGGTCCGCCGGCACGGCGTATCCGGCGGACACGCGGGCGGGCACCTTGAGCGCGCGCAACAGCAATGCGGTGCTGTGCGCCAGGTGGACGCAATACCCGCGGCGGTCCTCGCTGAAGAGGAAGGAGGCGGTGGGGTCCTGCGCGTCGTCATGGCGCTTGGCAAACGAATAGATGGAGGTCTCTTCCAGGTGGCGCTTGATGGTGAGCGCAATGCCGGCGGGGTCCTTGCGGTACGGCGCGCGCAATTGCGCCTGGAGCTTGCGCGCCAGCGCCAGGTAGCGCGGGTCTGACGGGATGGCGGTGTAGTGGGCCCACAACTCGTCCGACCAGTTGCCGCTGCCCGCCCGGTGCTCCAGCAGGTCTTCGCCGGGGCCCACCACCACGCTGGACACCACGTGGTACGCGCGGCGGAACCGCGCGGGGTCCGGGTTCACCAACGGGGAAAGCTCCAACGCGTCGGTGAGGAGGAAGACGTTTTCATGATCCGTCAGCAGTGCAATGTCTGTGGCCACGTCCTGGCGCAACGGTGACGTCTCCGGCGGAGGATCCCCCAGCGTGACCGGCGCGTGGGGGAACGCCTGACGTACGTCCACATCAGCATCGGGGCGGGTGGATTGCACCAGGCGCACGCCGTTGAATTGCGAGAAGGAAGTGTTGCGGAAGTAGAAGATGCCGTTGACCGGTTTCACGTCCCGGTAGAACAGCGCCACGGCCACGGGGCGGTTGCGGCCCTTGCCTCCCTGTGGCGTGGGCGGCACGTCATCAGACAGCCGTTGGCCCCGCGCGTTGCTGCCGGACTGGCCCCCCGCCATGGCCTGGCGGGCGCGCTCCTGCCGGTCCTTTTCTTCCTCTTCATCCCCAGAGCCCCCACTTTGCGCCCGCAGCTGTGTGTCCTGGCTGTGGAGGTGACGCGCCACCATGAACCCCAGCACCAGCACCAAGGCCATCTGGGCGGCGGTGCGGCCGGCGCTGCGCTGTTGCGCCAGCACGTTGCCCAACAGCACAGCCGCCGCCATTCCAAGCGCCAGAAACGCCACCACCGGATCCACGCCGTGGGTCCAGAACCAATCACTGATGCTCAGTGGCCGCGCAATCATCCCGTCCCGGTGTGCGCCCACCGTGGACGCCACCGCCGCCACCACCGCCGCGCCTTCCACCGCCAAGGCCGGGCGCCACCGCAGGGCCAGCGCGCGCAGTGCCAACGCCACGCCGGCGCACAAACCGGCCCACCGGGGAACTTCTCCGGCTTCCACCGCGTTCCAGGGACCCAGCGCGTGGGCCACCGCCGTGACGCCCACCAACACGTCCCCAAGCACCACCCCCACCGCCATCCACAACGCGGCCAGCACCAGCACCGCGGTCAGACGGTACCGGGCGCCCATGAGCACCGGCGCCATCACACAGCCCACCAACATCCCCGTGACGCCGGCAACACGCCCCGCCACGTTGGTGAGCGGCCACGCAAAAACAAGAAACGTGGTGGCCAGCACCACGCCGTGTTTGAGCGGACCCAGCAGTGCTCGCGTCATGCGGCCCTCTGCTGGGAACGGGTGGATGCCGCCAACACACGCCCGGTGAGCCGGTCCAACGCCGTGACCTGGGCGCCCAGGCGGGCCAGCACCGCGGTGGTGTGTTGGATGTGCTCCCAAGGGCAGGGCGCCAGGCCCTGGCTTGTGGTGGGTTGCGGCGTCTTGAGCAGCGTGACCCACGCGCGGGACTGGGCCGGGCTGGTCACACCGTCGGTGACCAGCACCACCACGGTGGGGCCGTTCCAGGCGCGCACCGCCGCCACCACG
>Ga0154020_10005623_pt1 | contig 14751 bp, 11 predicted proteins | sample Klosneuvirus_201_FD_109709 | JGI IMG/M metagenome (GOLD analysis project Ga0154020, IMG submission 109709) | Active sludge microbial communities from wastewater, Klosterneuburg, Austria - Klosneuvirus_20160825_MG | ecosystem: Engineered > WWTP > Aerobic digester > Activated sludge | place...
AGGCGCGCCTCGCCCTCGGCGAAGCCCTCGAGCGCCGCGGTGAAGAGGGCGGTGTCGAGCAGCTCGCCGACGATGCGCCGCACGAGCTCGCGCGCGTCGATCGAAAGCCCCACGCCGTCGATGACGACCCGACGCCCCTCGCGCCCGGCGCCGTCCTCGCGCACCACCGTGAGCGAACACGTCGCGCCCACGCGGACCTCGCCCGGCTCGAAGACGCCCTGCGAGGCGAGCTTCAAGAGCGGCGTGATCGACGCCGGGATCGCCTCGGCGTCCGCGGGCAGCTCCGCAGAGAGCCGGAGGCGACACGGGAGCCTGCCGAGCAGCGCGGCGAGGGAGAGCGGCACGTGCGCGACCCGGACTCGCCAGGCGTGGGCTTCGGGGAGGGTATCGAGGAACATGAGATCAGAACCCCGGCAGCATCATCTCGGTCATGCGGACCGGATCGAGGATGTCTTCGGCGCCCATCCACGCGTCGGCGGCCTTGACGAGCTTGCGGCCGTCGTCGCCCCCGAGGACGACGCCGAGCCGTCGCCGCGCCGCCGTGGCGTAGAGCATCATACCCGCGGCCTCGAAGCCCGCGACCGCGCGGCGCAGGTGCAGCTCGGCCTCCTCGTTGCCGCCGGCAGAAGCGGCGAGCGTGGCGCGGATCGACCACGCGAGCGGGTCGGCCCACGCGAGCCGCTCGTCCTCGATCTTGCGCAGGCAGCGCTCGGCGAGGCGCACGAGGTCGAGGCTCTTGTTCCCCGTGCCGAGCGCGCCCACGGCCGCGGCCGCGCGGAGGTGGAGGGCCTCGACGCGCACCCGCTGGATGCGCAGGAGCTGCGAGCGCTCGAGGTCGGACCAGCGCTTCTCCACGCGCTGGTGCGCCGAGCGCGCGTCGCCGCCGTAGAGATCGAGCAGGCTCAGCGAGGCCATCGCGTAGTAGTGCTGCAGCAGGAACTCGCGCTGCGACCAGCGCTTGAGCGCGTCGCGGACGTCCTTGCGCCCGGCGGCCGCGTCGTCGTGGACGGCCCAGGCGAGGCTCGCCTGGCCCACCCGCAGGTTGGTGAGCGCGAGCAGGTCGCCGCGTCGGTCGGCCTCCTCGAGCAGCTGGGGCAGGCGCTCGCAGATCTCGCGCATGGCGCCGAGCGCGCTGAGGTTGCCGATGAGCAGGACGCGGACGTTGGCGAGCTCCCACGACACCCCGGCGCACCGCTCGCGGAAGATGCGCTCGGCCTCCTCGAAGTGGGGCCGCGCCGCCGAGAAGCGGCCGTTGAAGTAGGCGCCGTAGGCGCGGATGGCCTCGAGCAACCCCTGGGTGTGGTGATTCTGCACGCGCTCGGTGATGGGCTCGAGCCGCGCGAGCAGGTGCTCGAAGCGCTCCTTGTTCGCGCTGCCCCCGAGCGCGACGAAGCCCGCCTCCACCGAGAGCGCGCGCGCCACGCGGTACGGCTCGCCGGCGCGCAGGGCGAGCAGGGTGTGGCGCGTGTTGAGGTCGGACCCGACGACGTTGTTGACCATCGACATGCCGGCCGCGAGCGCCCAGTAGGTGTCGATGCGCACGAGGTCGTCGGCGGGCACCTCGGCCTCCTGTCGCTCGACGAAATCGAGGCCGCGGAGACGCAGCTGGGCGCGCCGGAAGAACAGCTGCGCGAGGGCCATCCGCGGCGAGCCCGGCAGCTTCTCGCCCATCGACCCGAGCACCTCTTCGTAGACGGCGAGGCCGTCGTCGACGTGGCCCGACGAGAGCAGCTGCTGCGCGGCGCGACGGTGGAGCTCGAGGCGGTCGTTGGCGCCGACGCCCTCGGCCGCGGCCATGTACGCCTGCGCCGCCTCGACGCCGCGGCCCGCCGCCGACAGCACGTCGCCGAGCTGCAGGCGCAGCGAGGGGAGCTCGGGCGCGTTGGGGGGGGCGAGCTCGATCGCCGTGCGGAAGAGCGCGGCGGCGCGCTCGAAGGCGAGCGCCTCCTGCGCGCGCAGGGCCGCCTTGGCCGCGTAGTGACTGGCGCGCCACTTGGCGCCGGCGAGCCGGAAGTGCTCGGCGAGCGCCTCGGACTCGTCGTCGCCCGCGGCCTCGATGGCGTGGGCCAGGCGCAGGTGCCCGTCGGCGATCACCTCGGGCGAGAGGTGCTGCAGGATCGAGTCGCGGATGCGCTCGTGGAACGTGACGATGCGGTCGCCCTCCATGCTGCGCACGGGGCGGAGCAGGCGCTGCTCGCAGAGCACGGTCACCGTGTCGCGATCGGCGTCGGTGCCCGCGGCGCGCCCCAGCATCGGCAACCGCAGCGGCCGACCGGCGATGGCCGCGGTCTCGACGAGCCGTCGTCCGGCGCTGCCCACGCGGTCGAGCCGGCCCTGCACCACCGCGTCGAGCGAGGCGCGCGTGCCGGACAGCGCCTCCGCCGGGTGCTCGCGCAGCCAGCCCACGAGCTCCACGAGGAGCAGCGGGTTGCCGCCCGCGCCCTCGACCACCTCGGGCACGTGCTCGAGCGGCACGTGGGCGCCCTCGAGCAGCGACCGGGCGAGCTCTCGCGACTCGTCCTCGTCGAGCGGGGCGAGGGGCAGATCGTGGACCTCGCACGCGGACGAGCGCCGGCGCCGGCGCGCGGTCGAGCTCGCGCGCAGATCGACGACCTCTCCCCCCACGCTGGCCGCGAGGGGACGCTCCTCGAGGTGCAGGTCCTTGAGCGCGTCGAGCGTCGGATTGCCCGACTCGTCGCGATAGGTGGCGACCAGCAGGAACGGCGGCGGGTAGGGCGGGCGCAGCAGATCGCCGAGCAGCGCGATGCTGTCCGTGTCGCCCCACTGCAGGTCCTCGATGGCGATGACCAGCGGCCGTCGATCGGCGATGCGGGCGAGCAGCTCGCGGAGCGCCGCGAACGCGCGCCGCCGGGCCTCGGCGCGGTCGGGCGACTCGTAGTCGAGCGCGGGCGCGCCGGCCACGGCCTCCACCCGCTCGAGCACGGGGAACAGGCGGGACAGCGCGTGGATCTCGCGCGGCAGGAGCGCCTCGACCTGCAGCCGCGAGAGCCGGCGCAGGTGGCGCGAGAGCGCGTCGATCACCGAGTCGACCGCCTTGAACGGCACCATCTCGCGCTCGAAGCACGCGCCCGCGAGCACGAGCGCGTGGTGCTGCACGGCGGCGTCCTCGAGGAACGCGCGCACGAGGGCGCTCTTGCCGACGCCGGCGCCGCCGTGGAGGTGCGCGGCGACCGCGCGACCCTGGCGCGAGCGGCGGAAGGCGAGGTCGAGCGAGGTGCGCGCCGCGGTGCGCCCGACGAACGGCGACGACGGCGCCACGATGCCGCCGAGGGAGGGCGGCGCGGCGCTCGTGCGCGGGCTCGAGTCGTGGGTGATGGGGATGCTGCCGAGGCGCCGCAGGATCTCGTCGCTCGGCGGGCGATCCTGGGGCCGTCGACGCAGCAAGAGCTCGCAGAGGCGGTCGAGGTCGGCGGGGATGCCGTTCACGAAGCGGCTCGGCGCGGGGCCGTCCTCGCGTTCCTTGGCCATGAGGATGTCGAGCGAGCTGCCGACGAAGGGCAAGCCGCCGGTGAGCGCCTCGAACAGCATGACGCCGACGCTGTACCAGTCCGCCGCCGGCCCGAGCGGACGCGCGGCACCTTGCTCGGGCGACATGTACTCGGGGGTGCCGAGCACGTGCTGGTCGATGCTCTGGAGCGAGCCGCCGTCGTGCAGGTCCTTGGCGAGGCCGAAGTCGAGGATCACCACGCGCCCGTCGCGGCGGACCATGACGTTCGAGGGCTTGAGATCGCGGTGGAGCTTGTGCGTCGCGTGCAGCGCGGCCACGCCCTCGGCGACCTGGCGCAACGCCTCGCGCAGCCTGCCGACGTCGAGCAGTGGAGAGAGGGACAGCCGCTGGCGACCGAGCGAGCCGAGGTCCACCCGCTCCGCGGTCGACTCGTCGGGCGGCAGCGGCGCGTCGATCGTGTCGGGCGAGGGGATCGCCGCCGCGGTCTTGCCGCGCACGTGCTCGAGGAAGTCCTCGCCCTCGACGAGGTCCATCGTGAAGAACCAGTGGCCCGCGTCCGACACGAGATCGTGGAGGCGCACGAGGTTCGGGTGGCGGACGTCGGCGAGCGCGCGGAACTCCTGCTTCAGGTGGTAGATCGCGGCGGCGTCGAGGAACTTGAGGGTCTTGAGGGCCACCTCGGCCCCGCGCTCGCGGTCGATGGCGTGGAACACGACGCCCATCCCGCCAGCGCCGAGGCGACGTACGAGCGAGAAGCGGTCGTTGCCGCGGAAGTCGGGGGTGGTGGTCATCATCCCCCGTTGCAGTTGGCCAGCCGCCCCACGGAAGAGAGGATATACGGGTCGCATGCCCTCGGGGGATCCCCTCGCCGTCCACGCCTTGATCGCCGGGAAGTACCGCGTCCTCGACCGCATCGACGACGGTTCGATGTCCATCGTCGCGCGGGCGCGGGTCGAGGGGCCGTCGACGATCGGCGTGGGAAACCTGGTCGCGCTGAAGGTCCTGCACCCGGAGCTCGCCGGTGACCCCGAGCTCGTGGAGCGCTTTCGTCGGGAGGCGCGGGCCCTCGGTCGCGTGCGCAGCCCACATGCGGTGCGCATGTACGAGGTGGTGGAGATCCCGCCGCCGTGCATGGTCATGGAGTGGCTCGAGGGCGAAGACCTCGACCACCGCATCGCCGAGGACGGCCCGCTGCCCGTCGACGAGGCGGTGCGCGCGATCGTCGAGGCCTGCGATGCGATGTCGGAGGCCCACGCGCACGGCATCATCCACCGCGACCTCAAGCCCTCGAACCTGTTCCTCACGCCCTCGGGCGTGAAGGTGATCGACTTCGGCATCGCCAAGGACGCCGTCACGCCGGAGACGAGCTTGACCGGCACCGGCGCCGCGATGGGCTCGCCGCTCTACATGGCGCCGGAGCAGATCCGCTGCGAGCGCGTCGACGCGCGCGCGGACGTGTGGGCGCTCGGGGTCACGCTCTACGAGCTGCTCGTCGGGGTCACGCCGTTCGAGAGCGAGGTGCCGGCGATGGTGCTCGCCGGGATCCTCGGGCGCAGCGCGCCGCCGATCCGCGACGACCGGCCCGACGTGTCCGAGAAGCTCGAGGCCATCGTGTTCCGCTGCCTCGAGAAGGACAAGAGCGCGCGGTTCGCCAGCGCGTCGGCGCTGGCCGAGGCCCTCGAGGATCTCTAGCGCACGCGCGCGACGAGCTGCCGCGAGAACAGGCTCACCATCAGTGTCTCGTAGGCGAAGCCGTGCTCCGCCGCGGCCTCGACGAGCGCGCGGTGCTCCTCGCCCTGCCACCCGGGGTTGCAGAGGTACTCGTCGAACACGAGGACGGTGCCGGGCACGAAGCGAGGCGCCAGGACCGCGAAGGCGTCTCTCGTCGAGGCGTAGAGATCGCAGTCCACGTTGACGAAGCGGATCGGCCCCGGGTGCTCGGCGACGAACGGGCCGAGGGTGTCGCGGAACCAGCCGACGTGGAGCCGCACGTCGTCGCGCACGGCCGGGAGCTCGCCGCGCGTGGTGTAGGCGCCGACGGGGCGGGCGCCCCACTCGGTGGGCAGCCCCTCGAACGAGTCGAAGCCGTGGACGAGGCCGTCGACCCGCGCGGCGAGGAAGTCGATCGAGACGCCGCGCCGCACGCCGAGCTCGAGGACGAGACCTTCGCCGCTCGCCTCGCTGAGCGCGGCCTCGAGGACCCGGAAGCCGTTCGTGAAGAGGCGCGGGCGAGGCTCGAGGGCGAGCACGAACGCGAGGCTCGACGCGAGGTGCTCGGGGGCGCCCTCGAGGAGCGGCGCGGCTCGCTCGTGGTCTCCTCGGAGAGCCGCGATCGCCCCGAGATGGAAGCGCGCGAGGACGTGGTCGGCGCGGGCCTCGAGCGCGCGGACCAGGCACGCCTCGGCGGCCTCGGGCGCGTCGTCCCAGCGCGCGGCGAAGAGATCGAACCAGGCAGCAGGCTCGCGCGGATCGCGCGCGATCGCGGCCTCGAACGCGGCGACGGCCTCGCGCGCGCGGCCCTGATCGGCGAGCGCGTTGCCGAGGTTGACGTGCACGGCGGCGACGCGGTCGTCGACGGAGAGGGCGCTGCGGTAGGCGACCTCGGCCTCCACGAGGCGGCCGTCCTCGGCGAGCGCGAGGCCGAGGCCGTTCCACACCTCCACGGTCTCGAGTCCCGCCTGCAGGGCCGACGCGTAGGCCGCGATGGCGGGCTCGAGCTCGCCGCGACGGCGACGGAGGGTGGCGACGCCGAGGGCCGCGTGGGCCGCGACGGACGGGTCCTTGCGTGCGCGTTCGTAGGCGGCGAGGGCCCCGTCTTCGTCGCCGTGGGCCGCGAGCGCGTGCCCGAGGTTGACGGCGAGGGCGGCGTGGTCGGGCGCGAGGTCGGCGGCGCGGCGCAGGCGCGCGACGGCGGTGGCGTGCTCGCCGCGCGCGTGGGCGACGAGGCCGCCGACGTGGAGCGCGGCGACGGAGGTCGGGTCGTCGGCGAGCGCGGCGGCGACGAGCTGTTCGGCCTCGTCGAGGTGGCCCGCCTGGAGGGCCTGCACGGCGCGGGGGATCATCGGTCAAGGCCGCGGTCGATAGACGGTGGCCACGTGCTCGGGGCCGAACCGGACCTCGGTGACGTCGGGCAGGTTGCAGTCCTGCTGCGGCGGGTCGAGCCGGGCGACGTACGCGACCCCGTTCGACTCGAGGCGTTCGGTGATGCGCACCTTCACGGCCGGTGGCTTCGGACCGTGGACGTGGACGTCGACCGCGACGCCGACCTGCAGGCCCTCCCGCTCCGCGCGCGACGGGATCCTGAACCGCGGGTGGTAGTGGTCGGCGAGGTGCTCGGCGTTCTGGATCCTCGCCGCGGGCACGGTGGTGGCGCGCGGCCGCGCGACCACGTCGCTGAAGAACGCGCCGAGCGCGAGGGTCTCGGCGGAGCTGCGCGGGGTCACGCCCCAGTGGTTCTGCGCGTCGGCGTCCGCGTCGGCGTCGAGCAGCGCCTGGAGGATCGACTGCTTGCGCTCCCGCACCGCGGTGTGGAGGGCGGTCTCTCCGGTGCGGTGGTAGCGCAGCTCGGTGTCCGCGCCGGCCGCGAGCAGGACCTTCATTGCCTCGAGCCAGCCCATCGCGACCGCGAGGTGGAGGCCGGTCATGCCGTACTCGTCCTGCGCATCGCGGTGCTCGGCGAGCCCAGCGCGCACCTTGTCGAGGTCACGGACCTTGTCGAAGGTGTCGAACGCGCGAAACCACTCCTTCGGGGTCATCGGGGCAGGATAGCCTGGTACTCGCGCCAAGGAGGGGGTCACCCGATGCGTCGAAGCCTCGTGAAGTACGCCGTCACGCTGGTCTGCCTCCTCGGGTGCGCCCGCACGCCTCGCGCCACGGTGTCCTCGCCGCCGGCCCCGGCGTCCGCGACCGCGTGCTCCGGGGTGTGTGCGCCGCGCGTCCTCCTCGCGAAGCCCGGCGCGGTGTACGGCCTCGCGGCCGACGACCACGCAGCCGTGTGGCTCACGAGCGACGACTTCCCAATCACCGCGGTGCGCACGATCGACGACGCGGGCCAGCCGTACACGCTCGCCACGAGTGATGCCGCGAACCCGCTGTCGCCGGTCGTCGCGGTGCACGGCGGCTTCGCGTACTGGTGCACGGCGACGACGGTGTTCCGCAAGAAGGTCCGGAGCGAGGCGCCCGCCGAGTCGTTCGCCTCGACGACCGACGGCTGCACGGCGCTGTCGGTAGACGACGGACGCGTCGTCTACCGCAACGGCGCGGGTGTCGACCTCGCGAAGCCCGTCGGTGGGGGGCCGGGCGTGATCGTGCCGAAGGAGCAGACGTCGGTCCGAAGGCGGCGCGACGCGGAGGGGGTCGACTGGGACTACGTGGTACGGGACGGGGGCCTCTCGCGCGTCCGCGCGGCGGGCGGCGCGCCGACGGTGCTGCTCCCTCCGAACACCACCCAGCACGAGATCGTGTTGGGGCCGAACGCGATCTACTTCGTCGTCGATGGAACCCGGTATTTCGGGAGCGGGCTCACGGAATGCAAGAGCGGTGAGGCCAAGCACGGCCAGTGTCCGGAGCACGTCGAGGAGCTCGTGAGCATCCCCCTCGGTGGTGGCGCGCGGCGCACCCTCGGGGCCGACGGGTTGCTCACGGCCGTGCACGCCGATGCGCGTCACGTCTACTGGCAGACCGGCGGCATCTACGACAACCCGATCGTCATCCAGCGCGCCGACCACGCTGGGGCGAGCACCGTCGTGGTGATCGGTGCCCCCTGGTCCCCCTCCAGGTTCGTCTACACCGACGCGCGCATCGTGTTCGTCGACCAGAAGACGGGGGCGCTCGCGGCCGTCCAGAAGTGAACGTGACGGCGCGCTGCGTCCGCGCTCGAATGGGCCATGGGCTCCCGGCGATGGCTCGCGCTCCTGTCGGCGGTGGGCCTCGTGCTCGCCTGCGCGAAGGCGGCGACGACGGTGTCCACGCCCACGGTCGCGACGCCCCCATCGGCGGAGCCGCCGGCCTGGCGCCCGCTCCTGTTCGAGCACGCCGATCCGAGCTGTGGCAGCTGCGCGGCGAGCGTGACCGAGAAGGGGGGCCCGTGCGCGAAGCAGCACGACGCCTGCCGCCGCGACCCGAAGTGCGTGGCGTGGCTCCGCTGCGTCGAGGGCTGCAAGGTGCCCGCCGGTGACTGCCCCGAACGCTGCGCGGAGTCCACGGCCTACGAGCCGATGGTCGCAGGCAACGAATACCTCTTCTGCACCTGCTGCCGGACGGACTGCCTCGACAGCTGTCGACCGGTCTGCGGTCGATACCGGAGCACGGCGGTCGGTCCCATCGGCGCCGGCTGCACGATGCCCGGCTTCGACTCTGCGCTCTTCACCTGCAACCGCTGCCTCGACCAGCAGTTCCTCGGTGGGGTCTCCGCGCCCCACGGCGCGTATGCGAGCTGCCTGCAGCAGGGCATGGACGTCCTCGACTGCGTCGACGCGTGCCCTCCCAATGCGAAGGGGTGCAAGCCCGCCTGTCGCCGCGACGCTCATGGCGAGCCCGCGGTCTGCGGCGCGAAGTACCTCGACGAGGCGTGCTGCGGCGGGTGCGCGTCCGCGTGCGCCAAGGACTGCGCCGAGCGCGGCGTGAAGTGTCCCTGACCTGAATACGTCGGCGACGCCGGGCGTTCTCGGCGTCTCTCTCGAACCTGGAGGATCGGTGATGCGACGAAGCGTGTGGGCAGTGATGGTCGCGGTAGGGGTGGTCGGCTGCAGCGGTCGGTCGACGTCGAGCCCACCGCCCGTGGTCGCCTCGACGCACGACGAGGCCCTCGAGAAGACGCTCGCGGGCATCGTGGGCGCGCACGACGGCGTGGTGGCCGTCTCGGTGCTTCACCTCGGCACCAAGGTGCGCGCCAGTGTCCACGGCGACGCGAAGCTGCCGATGATGAGCGTGTTCAAGCTGCCGCTCGCCTTCGTCGCGCTCGACGCGGTGAACCGCGGGCAGCACCAGCTCGACGAGCCGGTGCCGTTCGTCGAGGCCGATCTGCGCAAGGAGGTGAGCCCGCTCTCCGAGGCCTGGCAGAAGGGCGAGCACGCGCCGACGCTGCGCACGGTGCTGGTGCGCACGATCCAGGACAGCGACAACGCGGGCGGCGATCGCCTCGTCTCGTTCCTCGGCGGGGGCGCGGCGATCACGGCGCGTCTCCGCGCGGCGGGCGTGCTCGGCGTGGACATCGGTGAGGCCGAGATCGAGATGTTCGGGCGCCTCGGGTGCCCCGGCACTCCGGCGCCGACCGGCGGCTGGACGACGGTCGCCTTGAAGGCCTGCCCGGAGGCCACGTCGACCGCCCGGCTCGCCGCCGCGAAGGCGGAGCTCACCGCCTCGCCCAACGTCGCGACGACCGAAGGGCTCGTGCAGATGCTCGCCGTCCTCGACACCCAGGCGTTCCTCGGGCCGGAGCGGTCGCAGTGGCTGCTCGACGTGCTCGCCGGCACCAAGACCGGGCCGAACCGCCTCAAGGGCAAGCTACCGGCCGGCGCGCGTGTCGAGCACAAGACGGGCACGGGTGACACGGTCGAGGGCTACAACATCTCGACGAACGACATCGGCATCCTCGTGCTGCCGAGCGGCGCGCGCGTCGCGGTCGCCGTGCTGACGGCGGGGTCGACGAAGGAGCTGGCCGGGCGGGAGGCCGTGATCGCGAACCTCGCCCGCGCGGTGTGGGACCGCTTCGCGCCGGCCGCCCACTGATCCGCGTTCACCGACGTCGGAGAACGCGTTCACCAACGTCGGTGAATGGGGTCAGCCCGCCTCCGACGCTTCCCAGCAGCGGCCGGTCTCGGCGAGGTCCCAGAAGAAGAACGCCACGCTGCGGGCCACGCGCACCACCGGCGGCCCGTTCTCCTCGAACGAGAGCCACACCTCGCCGTCGTCGGCGCCGTCGTCGAAGACCACCCACCAGCCGTGGTCGCCCTGGTGAGGATCCATCACCTTCACCGCGAGCTGGCCCTCGAAGCGTGACGAGGCCTCCCGTCGTCGCAGCTCCCAGAGCTTCGGGGCACGCGGCTCCGGGTTGTTGCAGTGCGACTCCTTGATGGCCTCGACCGCGCCCTTCCTGGACCACAGGCGCACGAGCGTCTTCGGGGGCACGACGCCGTGCTGGGTCATGAAGGCCGCGACCTCGGCGGCCGATCGCTTGCCGATCTTCGTCGACGCGAGCCGGAGTGCGGCGAGAGCGTCGCAGAGATCCTTGCTGGCACCGACGTCGCGCGGGGCGCGGCCGCCCATGCGCACCTGGTTCCAGTAGAGCTTGTAGAGGTCCTTGGAAGGGAACGTGCGCGTCGCGATCTGCTTGGCCGCGATGCCCGCCGACACGAAGAGCTCGTGCGCCTGATCGCGGTCGAGCAGCGCGTGCTCGGGCTCGACGCCGGGCGCGAGGGTCTTGCAGCGGTCGGCCCAGAAGTTCGCGAGGTTCTCGTCGTTGACCTCGACGCCGAGATCGGCGAACGCGCGGCCCGCGGCGGCCCGATCGAGGCCTTTCTGGCTGCCGCGGAAGACGTCGAAGAGGGGCCCGAAGAGGGCGAGGTCGTCGAAGGAGAGCTCGTCGCGCGTCACGCCGTGCCAGCGGTCGAACAGGGAGTCCGCGGTGCCGTCGGTGACGTCGTAGGTGCCGTCCTCGTTCTCGCGCGCGACCTTCGCCTTGATCCAGCCGTCGCCGAGGAACGCGAGGCACGGCGCGCCGACCTTCGTCTCTGCACCCATGCCGGCATCCTACGACACGCGGGCGTGCGGGCGGAGGTGCCGATTTTGTCTCCGCACGAATGTAAAGCGGGGCGTTTTACATTCGTGCGGAAACAAAAAGCGCCCTCCTGCCGCTCATCGCCGGCGACACCAGTAGTCGTTCGCGAGAGCCTCCGGCCGCAGGCACCGACCGCCGAAGCAGACGGAGTCGCATTCGGTATGGGCGGTGCAAGGGGCACCGCGTGGTGTCGCTGCCCGCCCGCAGACATGAGGAGGGCCCTCATCGCTACACCGCAGGCCCTCGATGCACGAGTTGCCAATGTTGCGATCGCAGACCTCGCCCTCTCTGGCCTGGGGCACGCAGACGCCTCGCGAGTGGCAGTAGCTGCCCGACGCGCATTCGAGGCGCGTCAGACCCTCGAGACCGCAGACCCCTCCTACGAGGACGGATCGCTTGCGCATGCACTGCTTGGTCGTCGCGCCCGTGCTGGCGTAGGTCGTCTCACAGTAGCCGGTGGCGGTCGGCGTGGACGCGCACTCCCCCCACCAATCCGAGCACTCCGCTCCTGGTGGTAGAGAACCCGTGTAGGGAGCCAGACACTCGAAGAGCTCGTCATCGAAGCACCCAGCAGATCGGATCGCTGCCAGGCACGCCGTCGCCGCCGCTGCATCGAAGCGCCCTCGCGCGCGGGCTCGCTCTGCTGCCTCGGCGATGGTCGCGGCGTTCTCCTTCACGCAATCGGGCTGCGGTCCTTGGTAGCCGGCGGCCGCGCAACAGTCGTTGGCACGCTCACAGTGAGCTCTTGCGAGGAGCTCGGGATAGGACGCCTCGTCGACGACCTCCGTGACCGGTTCCGTGCGCGTTCCACAGCTCGATGCGCACACGAGCGTCGCGCACAGCCCGGCTCTTGCGAATCGCGCGGCCATCCACCGCATGGCGTCGCCGCTCACCTGCGGAACACGTTGTGGAACCGGCCGCCGATGCAGCGGCCCTCGAGGCCGTGGATCGCGTCGAGGCCGGTGGAGAACGTTCCGTAATCGCAGACCAGCCCCTCGGTCGTGCACGGGTCGCCCTCGTTCGGGCCGGGGAGCGGGCAGCCCTCGGCGACGGTCTTGCACGTCCACTTGCCGTAGCCGCAGCCGCAGACGCGCCGGTCGAACACGCAGCTCGCCCCGTTCGCCGCGCAGGGCTCCCCGTCGACCGCGGGCGTCGTGGGACACGCGGGACACTTCCAGTCGACCACGCTCCACGCTCCCCCCGAGCAGGTCGCACGCGGTCGGCACCACGGCAGCCGATCGGCGCCGTACGTGCAAGCCGTCGTCGAAGACGTGCTGCACGCGTCGCCCGGCGCAGGAAGCGCAGCCGGGCAGGCCGAGGACGCGGCGTCGGTCGTGGTGGCGCCATCGCCGCCGGTATCGACGGCACCGTCGGTCAGGGGCGCGTCGTCGATGCGCGCTCCGCACCCCACCATCGCCAGCAGTAAGCCCACGACGATTACGCGCACGAGAGCATCCTGCCACAGGAGCCCGGGGAAGACCCGACCCTGTCGCCGCGCTATATTGGCCTCGTGTACGCGCTCCGACAGGACGACCGGCCGCAGGAGGACCACTACGTTCACCTGCGCGGCGCCACGTGGGCCGACTACCAGCGCCTGCTGGAGCTCCGCGGCGACCGCTCGGCGCCGCGCATCACGTACCTCGACGGGTGTGTGGAGATCATGAGTCCCTCGCGCAGCCACGAGTCGATCAAGTCCATCCTCGGTCGTCTGCTCGAGGCGTACTGTCTCGAGAACGATCTGGAGTTCAGCACCTACGGCTCCTGGACGCTCGAGGACAAGGAGGCAGAGCGCGGTGCCGAGCCCGACGAGTGCTACGTCTTCGGTCGCGACCTCGACCCGAAGCGCCCCCACCTGGCCATCGAGGTGGTCTGGACCTCTGGGGGGATCGACAAGCTCGAGGTCTACCGCAAGCTCGGCGTGCCCGAGGTGTGGTACTGGCGCCGCGGCAAGCTGACCCCGTTCGTGCTGCGCGGCGAGCAGTACGAGGAGGTGCCCCGCAGCGTGGCGCTCCCCGGGATCGATCTCGAGGAACTGGTGCTGCACCTCGAGCAACCGACCACGAGCGCTGCGATTCGAGCGTATAGCGCGGCGCTGGCGCAGAAGCGCTGACCGCACGACGCATCGTCGTGAGCAAACAACGACGGCAAGCTCGATCTGTTCGTCGCGAACTACGGCGTCGGACGCCCGGTCGGCCCGACCGCGGTCGAGATCCGCTGGCCCGACGGCACGACGCAGGCGCTCGGCGCTGCGAAGGCCGGGGCGTCGCTGCACGTGACGCAGGGTGGCGCCGTCGAGCTCCTCCGGTAGACATGCAATATCTATGGCGAGGGCCAGGAGCATGCGGCTCGCAAGCTCACTATCGTGTCTGCCACCAACTCGCGGCTGACGCGCCTGACCAAGAGACCAGATGTGCGCTTTGGGCCTCCCTCCGGCGCCATGCGGACAATGACGTCGACGACTTCGCCATCTGGACACGGGATGCTGGCCCTGGGTGTGGCGCCCAGTATGCACTTCTCTGAACGCACATCCGCAGCGCATATTCGCTGAATCTCAAGATGGCCGGAACGGCACTGCAGTCGAATCAAACTGTCGAGGGAACTCGTTGGCACGCAGCCAGAGAGTTCGTTGAACAGGGGCTGGAAGCGACCATCTGGATCCAAGGACGGCACGGCTGATGCGGTCGTTGCGGCGGGGCCAAGAGAGTAACTCTTTGGCCGGTGTTCGCAGCTCACGAGTGGCAGTGGCGCGACGCAAACCGCCGCGGCAAACGCCAGCGCGTAGACCGCGCTGCGGCCATGGCGGCCGCGCCGCCTGCCGGATCTCAGGCGCTCAGGCAAGCGATCCTTGGGTGCGGACCGGCGAGTGCACACGTTCGCAGATGCGCGTCGAGCTGAGGGCAGTCAGCGTGTGGTCCAAATCGAAGGTAGCGACACGACCGCCCAGCAGTTCGGCGAGTTGGATTCGAGGCATTTCTTGACCCCCCAGGCTATGCTCTGCAGGGACAACGCAGCATCAATCGCAGCAGTGTAGTTCGTGTCGACGCCGCCGGCGACACCGAGGGACAGGCACAACAGGGGCGTTGCATCTCCCCAACGTGCCTGTCCCCGATGCGACAAGCACCCCTGCTGCAGCGCGTGCTCGGGCTCGACACCGGGCGCGAGGGTCTTGCAGCGATCGGCCCAGAAGCTCGCGAGGTTCTCGTCGTTCACCTCGACGCCGAGGTCGGCGAACGCCTTGCCCGCGGCGGCCCGACCGAGGCCCTGCTCGCCGCCGCGGAAGGTGTCGAAGAGGGGCCCGAAGAGGGCGAGGTCGTCGAACGAGAGCTCGTCGCGCGTCAGGCCGTGCCAGCGGTCGAACAGCGAGTCGGCGGTGCCGTCGGTGACGTCGTAGGTGCCGTCCTCGTCCTCGCGCGCGACCTTCGCCTTGATCCAGCCGTCGCCGAGGAACGCGAGGCACGGCGCGCCGACCTTCGTCTCTGCACCCATGCCGGCATCCTACGACACG
>Ga0154020_10005625_pt1 | contig 14747 bp, 15 predicted proteins | sample Klosneuvirus_201_FD_109709 | JGI IMG/M metagenome (GOLD analysis project Ga0154020, IMG submission 109709) | Active sludge microbial communities from wastewater, Klosterneuburg, Austria - Klosneuvirus_20160825_MG | ecosystem: Engineered > WWTP > Aerobic digester > Activated sludge | place...
AGGAACCATTCACGTCGGTGGAGACCGCTACGTGATGATCCGCGCCGAGAGCCTGTACCTAAGCTGGTTCGACGCCCTCAGCGACGCTTTCGGCGAAGAAGCCGCCCGTGAGTTTATCTACAACTCTGCGCGCGAGATTGGGCGCAATGACTCGCGGCGATTTTCGGAGCGGCTGGGGCTGACCGATGGGCTCGACCGCTTAAGCTCGGGGCCAGTTCACTTTGCCCATGCTGGGTGGGCACTCGTTGACATCCTGGGCGACAGCACGCCGGCGATGGACGACTCCTACTACCTGCATTACAACCATCCCAATACCTTCGAGTCGGAAGTCCTCAAACAGAGGGGCCGGAAGCTTGCGAGCTGTGGCTGTCTGTTTAGCGCGGGCTACTCGGCGGGCTGGTGTTCGGAGGCCTTCCGCGTCGAGGTCCACGGTCGCGAGATTCGCTGTCTGAGCAGCGGAGACAAGACCTGCGAGTTCATCATGGCGCCCGCCGGCAAGCTGGACGAGCACCAAGCGAGGCTGAAGGAGAGCCAGGGATGAACCGACCTCCCGAGGGAGTCAAGCTCTCGGAGGTTGCGCAGAGAGTCTTCGAGGTTCTGCGCAAGTACACGGGCTTTCCGTGGCCGGTGTTGGCTGCGCAGTGCAAGCGAATAGGAGTCTCTCCAGAGACGCTGAGCAAGCTCGCGCTGCCGATGCTGATTCCTCATCTTGCGGCCGGAGTGGGTCGCTTCACCAGTCCCGAAAAGGAGTCCGCGGTCCGCCTCGAACTCAGCGCGCTGATGCGCGAGTTGTAACGTCCTTGGCTCGAGACCCTCTTACCTGGAGAACCAAATGAGTGATTTGATCGGTACTTTGACAGGCACGCTGGGAATTGGAACGGATCAGGCAGAAGGCGCGGCTGGAACCGTGCTGGGCTTGATCAAGCAAAACGGTCCCGAAGGTGCGCTCGATGGCGTCGTGGCCAAGACGCCCGAAGCGGAAGGCTGGATGGAAAAGGCGGCGCCTGCGCTCGGCAGCGGTGGTGGTGGCGGAATCGCCGGGCTGGCCGGCTCACTGTTCGGCGGCGGTGGTGGGCTGGGCGGTCTGGTCCAAGGGGCGGCGGCGCTGCAAACGGTGACGTCCGCACTCGAAAAGCTCGGCATCCCAAGCGGTCTTGCGGTGCAGGCGATTCCGCATGTCATCTCGTTTCTCAAGTCCAAGCTCGGGGACCAGGGATTCGCAGCCCTAACCGGCAAGATTCCCTTCCTCAACGAGCTGGCAGGCAGTGGCAACAGCGAGAGCAGCGGCGGCGGCGGACTGACCGGAGCCCTCGGCAAACTCTTCTAGCAACGCAGAGCCACGCAGAGCAGCGCAGCACCAACTGTCCGCAATCCCGCCAACCCCTGCGGGAAGTGCTGCCAGCCAGCTTCAAAAAAGTTTTTGGGGTCCGGGAAGTTTCCCGCGCCAGCCAAACAAGCTGCATGAAGCGCTGGCAGCTCCGCCAACCGGCCCAAAAAGTCCACAAGGGTCGCTGGCAGCGCGGCTGGCCCGCTCAAAAGTCTGCACCAGTTGGTTGGCAGCTTGGCTGACCGGGCCAAAAGTCTGCACAAGCCTGCTGGCAGCTCTCCCCGCGTCCCCAAAAAATGTGCAGACCGTGCTGGCAGCGCTGCCAACGGTCCAAAAAAAATGTTTTGGCTGGCGGGAAGTTGTTCCGGAGGGGACCGGAGGTTTTTCCGTGGGACTTGGCAGCGTGACTTGAGGCGCGACTTGAGGCGCAAGTTTCCTTCGCTTAGAGTCCGCGCATGTCTTCTCAAGATCATTTGCAGTGGGCGTCTCTGTTTCGCGACAATCAGTCGGCGTGGGACTCCCGAGTTGATGTGCACGCGCAGAGTCGCTTCTATGATGTGGAAGGATTCCTGGCGGGAAAGTCGTCGCTGACCCCGATGGAGCAGCGACTCCTTGGCGATGTGAATGGAAAGAGTCTGCTGCACCTCCAGTGTCACTTCGGACTCGACACGCTGTCCTGGGCGCGCCAAGGAGCCCGCGTGGTAGGAGTCGATTTTTCGGGGAAGGCAGTGACGCTGGCGCGGCGACTCACAGAGGAGTCCGGTCTATCGGAACGTGCCCAGTTTGTGGAGTGCAATGTCTACGACACCCGCGCTCACGTTGCCGAGACCTTCGACATCGTGTTCTCGTCATTCGGGGTGGTGGGCTGGCTTCCGGATCTGCGGCCTTGGGCGCAGGTGATAAGGGAGTCGCTTCGACCCGGCGGACGCTTTGTGCTCGTCGAGTTTCATCCCTATGTGTGGATGTCTCAGGTGGGTCCAGATCTGTCGATTCGCTATCCCTACTTCAATCGCGGCGCGATCTCCGAAGAAGGAAGTGGGACGTATGCGGAGCGCTCGGCCAAGCTGTCTTATCGGGAGCATGGCTGGAATCATCCACTCGCGGACGTGATGAGCGCGCTGCTGGACGAGGGTCTGCGCCTCGAGCAGTTTGCGGAGTACGACTACTCTCCGTTTGACATCTTTCCCGGCATGGTGCGCAGAGACAATAGTGTGCCGCCGCGTCTTCCACTTGCCGCCAAGCGCGGTGAATCCGACGAGGGATTCTGGTTTCAGGAGTGTCCGGGCATGATTCCGCTCACGTATTCCTTGCAGGTCACGCGCGGCGACTAACAGACTCTGCTCAGGAACGTGCTGGCTTGGTCACGGCGAGGAGAACGGCGGCGGACTCTGTCGTAACGCGGGATGCGGCGGGAGCGGCGGTTCCTGGCTGGAGCGTGGCAACCTGTCCCGAAAACTCTGCCGTGGCGGTGCCGCTGATCAGGACATACGCAGGACCGACGGGGGCTACTCCCGCTGCGTCTAAGCGGAGCAGAGAGACTCCGCAGGCGGAACCAAGCAGCGCAGTTCCCAGATCCTCCGCTCCGATGGATCGAGGCCACTGTGCATCAGCCAGCGCGCTTTCAGTGCGTGGCCCTGGTTCCGTGGAAACAGAGGGAGTAACAGGAGTAGCGGGAGTGACAGCATTGGCGGGCGGACTGACCGGCGGAGAGCCGGGGGTCGCAGCCGAGAGCTGAATGATCGGCAGTGGCACGCCCTGCTCGGCGGCATCAATCGCCAGCTCGCCTTCGCGGTAGCTCGGATAGTGCAGCGCAAGTCCGAGATCGTGCTTGAGCTTTTCATTGCGCAGCCGTCGACCGCGGATGATGTTGCGCGGACCCGTCGCTCGGGCGGCATCGACCTCGGGCGGGTCCGGCAGACGGAGGTGCGTCGCCAACCACTTGCCATACTCGCGCTGCGGACAGGGATGATCATCACCCACGACATACAGCGAGTTGGGCGGTGCTTTTTCCCCTGCGATGCGAATGATGCGGACCAGATCGTCGATGTAGATGCGCGAAAAGTAGTGCCGACCGCCGTCCCACAGCTTGTACTGACCGGTCCGGAGCCTCTGCCGCGCGCCGCGCGCCGCGTGAAACGCATCGACCGCCGGGCCATAGATCGCGCCGAGGCGGAGAATGATCGAGCGCAGCCCAACTTGGGCGACCGACTCAATCGCGGCTTCATCGGCCAGCCGTAGCAGCGCGTCCGAGTCGGAGAGTGCGACCGAAGACTGCTCGTCGACCCACTCATCGGTGTAGACCAGCTCGCTGCGACCGTAGACCGCGCTGCTGCTCAGGTAGATGAAGGCGGTCGCGTTGCTTCTCGACGCGGCCAGGGCGGCCCGCCTAACGGCTTCGCCTTGCGGAAGATCCGGCACGCCGGGAATCGAGTACACGACCACCGGACGCTGAAGACCACCGAGCGCGGGTCCAAACTGGTGCGGGCGTGCGCCGTCGAGATAGTGGACTTCTGCGCCCAGCTCACGCAGTGGTTCGAGCACAGAGACCCGCCGAGCACAGGCTCGGACCTGGATTCCATCCGCGAGCAGCGACTGCGCCAGCCGGGTGCCGACGTACCCACAGCCGAGGATCACAACCGGAGGATGGTCGCTGCTCATGGGGTTAATGCGCCTGATCGAGCCGCTTGCGGAGAGTTACTTCACACGACAGATCAGTCAGGGCCCGACAGATGCCGAGCGCGCGATCGTAGTTGTCGCGAGCGCCCCGCAGATCGCCGAGCTTGAGGTAGTTGTCACCCACCTCGGTGAGCGCCTGCACCGCCTCGTCTTGCTCGCCAAGCTCCTGCCAGAACTGGAAGGCGCGCTGGCTACAGCGAACCGCGTGGTCATAGTCGCCCATCGTCGAATAGGTCGCCGATACATCGTGAAGGACCGACGCCAGGCGGGTCGGGCGATGGCTGGCCCGTGCGAGCGACAGCGCTTGGAAGAACGACGCAAAGGCCTGCGCTTTCTGACCGAGCGCGGCGTATGCTCTGCCCATCCGACCGAGCGCTGCCGACGAGTCACCCTCTTGGCCGATCTGCTCGTAGAGCGCCCGCGCCTTGGTGTACATGGTGAGCGCGAGATCCTTCTGCCCGAGTGCAAATAGCTCATCACCAAGGTCGAGCAGCGTATCGGCTTGACCGTCCGTGTGGCCGACCTTGCTCCAGACCGCGTAGGCCTCTTGGAAGTACGCCGCTGCTTTTTCGTGGTTGCCGGCTTTGACATGGATTTCGGCGATCTCTTCGAGCGCCAGCGCCTGCTCCCGAAAATCCGACGAGCCCACGAATGCAGCGAGCGCTTCTTGGAAAGCATCCTCGGCCCGCTTCAGCTCTCCGAACGCATTGCGAGCACCGCCAATCGCCATCAGCGCTCGTCCCTGGGCCATGCGGGCCAGGCGTTCCTCGGAATGAATGGCTCGGATGTTGTTTTCTGCCTGTCCGACGAGAGCCACTGCCTTGGGCTGGTTCTTGAGGTGGAAATATACCAAGCCAACCATCGCCATCGTCCGTGACTCGGCGACCGGCATGTTGAGCTTCTTGTACATCGCCTGCGCTTGGCCCAGCGTGGTCAGCGCATCGCTGTACAGAGTCCTCCGAAGCTGTGCCTGACCGGCGTAGAGCAGCGCATCGGCTTCCTTGGCAGGAGCGCCCAGCTGCGTTGCCAGCGTGCGCGCTTCGCCAAAGTGCGCAATCGCCACGTCCGGCTTGCGCAGGCGTCGCATCGACAGGCGCCCCATGCTGACCAGCGCATCGTAAGCCGCCACCAGATCGCGCTCCTGTATCTTGCTCCGATACTTCTCCTCGAGTCGGACGTAGCGCGCAAAGGCTCGTGAATAGTTCGATTGCTCAGCGGCGAGCGGTGCCATCAGGACCGGGTCGTCGCAGACCTCTGGAATCGGTTCCTTCGCCGGGCCGGGGTCGAGCTGCGGCACCGGATCATTGCGCTGGTCTGCCGCGGGCGGGCAGCCAAGACCAAAGCAGCTGAGCAGGGAGACAATCACGAGGGGAGAGCTGGACCGCATGAAGACCTCTTGGGTGGAATCGGCAAGGCACGAGCGTTTATTGAAGCACATTCCGGGGAGCCAGCTCCCAAATCGCGTGCTTCGGGAGCGGCCCAGACGAAGGCGGTTTACGCAGTCTTGCGGACCCGCTTTTTGGGCGCGGGCTTAGCGGGGGCTTCGATTACCGGCTGAGCGACCGCCGCAGTGACTGGGGCTTTGGCTCGTCGAGTCGAGGTTGCGCTCTTGGCCTTGGTCTCCTTGGGCGCGATCTCTTCGATGGGCTTCTCTACTGCTACCACTTCGACCGGAGCTCTTGCCGGTTCGGCTGCTGGCTTCTTGGCGCGAGTGGTCTTGCGGGTCGGCGTCTTTGAGGCTGCCGTTTCGACGGTAGAGACTGGCGTCTCGGCGCTTGCCGCCGGCGGTTCTTCGACTTCTTTGGACTTCTTGGCGCGGCTCGGGCGAGGCTTGCTCTTCGGGGTTGCACTCGATTCCGCTGTGGTCTCCGTCGGAGCCGCAGCTGGCGTGATGACCGTCGCTGTCAGAGTCGCCGGGAGGGCCGGTGTTACGGTCTGGTGGGAAGCCGCACCGACAAAGGCGGCATCAGGGCTCGGGGCTGGCGGGGCTTCGCTGAGCTGGCGAATCGACAGCCGCACGCGGCCTTCTCCATCGACGCTCATTACTACCGCCAGGACCTCACGACCGATCTGGAACAGCTTCTTGAGGTCGGTACCTCGCGGCACACCCACTTCGGCGTTGGGGATCAGTCCGCGCGGGTAGGTCGTTGGGAGCACGTCGGGAACCATGACCCGAACGATCAGGCCGTTGCCTTCGACGCGCTCGATCCGCGCCTTCATCCGATCGCCCGCCTTGAGGGTCTGCGCCACCGACGCCTGCGCTGCGCGCGCCTCCTCGATCAGCGACAGGCCAATGCGTCGTCGCTCGCGATCCAAGCTGACCACGGTGGCCGTTAGCTCTTGACCCAGCTGGAGGATCTCTCGGGGGTGGGTAATGTGCCGCTCGGCCATCAGCGAGATGTGGATCAGCGCTTCGACGCCACTGCGGATCTCGACGAAGGCACCGAACGGCTCCAGGCGAACGACTCGACCGCGCACCCGCACGCCCTCGGACAGCGTTGACAGCGCTTCTGCCATCGGGTCGGCGAGCAGGCCCTTCAAGGTCAGCCCAATTCGCAGATTGCCCTGGAAGCTATGGTGCAGGTGGTCATGGCCGGGGCGCACTTCCTCGAGCCGAACGACCTCGACATCGACGCGCTGGCCGATCTTGATCGAGTTTTCGTCGCGACCAGCGGTGCGCGCGGCCTGATACAGCTCACTTGTCGGAACATTGCCATCGAGGCCACCGACATCCACCAGCGCCGCCGGTTCCTGCATGGCGACGATGGTGCCGGTGTAGCGCTCGCCGATCTTCAGGCGGGCACGGCTCTCGTCAGACAGTCCGCGCTGCTCGATCTCCAGCACGGCCCGTCGCGAGACGATGACCTGGCGGCTCTCTTCGCTGATGCGGCTGACTCTAAGCGCCAGCGCTTTGCCGAGATAGATCGACGGATCTTGGCAGTAGCGCAGCTCGATCTGAGACGAGGGAAGGAAGGCGCGAACGCCACCCAAGTCCACGTCGAGTCCACCTTTGTTGACGCCGGTGACGAGTCCTTGCACCGGCGTGCCTTGGCGAAACGCCTGGCGTATCTGGTCCGACAGACCGACGCCTTTTTGCAGGCGACCGCTGATCAACAGACCGCCATCTTTGCCAACGGAACCGATCACGTGACCTTCGAGCTTGTCGCCCGGGTGGACGGTCAGCTCGCCGTCTTCACCGCGCAGCTCATCGAGGGAGATCATCGCCTCGGACTTGCCTCCGATGTCGAGGAAGGCGTACTCGGTGCCAATCTGGACGATTTCGCCCTGAACCAGCTCGCCGACCTCGGGGTCACGTTTGGCAACGGCGCGCTTCTCGGAGCGGAGCGAGGCCTCAAAAAGCTCGGCGAAGGATTCACCGCTCGAAACAGCGGCTCGACCGCGTGCGGGTTCCATACCGAGGAAACGGTGTTGGGTCTCGGGCTGGGCCAGAAAATCCCTGGGACTGCGGAGCGGCGGCTTGCGCATGGGGAGAGAGGCTCCTTCGTTGCCGAATCGGAAAGTTCGCGGAGTCAGTTTGCCCTGAGGCAGTTCGGGTTCGTGCTGGTGCTGCTATTGGATTCCTTGGTCCCGCTTCGCGCTGCGTGCTGGGGGCTGTTTCACAACCGAACTTGGGTCACGCCCGCAGCCAAACACGCTAGCAAGAGAAACCGGATACGCACCTTAGCACGGAATTAAGCATTTTCGCCACCGAACTACAGCGAGATCACGATCAGCGCGAAGTGCGTGGTCCATCGAGGACAGGGTTGTCGCGGGAGACAAAGTTTGCCAGGTTGGCAACGAGGTCGGCCATCGGCTCACTTCTGCGCGTGCGCCAGGCCGAGAGCAACGAGCGCATCCGACGACGCTGGGCCATTCGCAGCGGCTCGGTTGGGCTGCTGGGTGCACAAATCAGCGGATCGATGGGCTTGATGATGCCTTGGCCGGCGCCTGCTCCTGTACTGGCAGGGATCGTACGCACTCGATCGGCAGCTTCCACCGCCAGCGTACACAGTCCGAGCAGGTGAAAGCGGGCGCGGAGCCTCACCATCGGCAGGTCGCTGTCGGCAAGCTCCAAGAGCACCGGCAAGTCCACTTGAGTCGGCGGCGCCAGCGGCAGGGTTGGATCGATCTGCGCCGACGGTAGATTGGCTGGTGGATTCACCGGCTGCGACATGGCCATCCGCAGGCGCTGGAGAGCCACGCGCTCGCGGCCTACCTGGGTGGTGGGTTCGCTGCTCGGCTGCTGCGGCAGTCCGGTCACCGGCAGCGCCGATGGACCCGGCATGATCGACGTGACGGGTGGCGGCGACGAGCTGGCAAGTTCTGGCGGCGGCGACTGGAGCGGGGCCGGCATCGCAGTGGGGGTCGGGGCTGCCACCGGGACAGGCGCGCCCAGCGCAACCTCAGACGGTATTCCCGTCGTCGAAACCGGCACCTTGAGCGACTCACAGATGGTCGGTCGAGGAGAGCGCTGCGCGGCAGTCGGTAAGTCCTGCCACACCTGCTCGAGCATCAGCGTCTCGGGGGCCTGCCGAAGGATGCTTGGGTACAGCCGTGCGCTGTGGAGATCGAACACCGTTCGTTCCCAGCCGAGGCACGCTTCGTCGACCAGCTGGGCACCGTCTGGCTGGGCGGCGGCTTTTTCGGCGATGGCCCGTGTGCTGCTCAGGATGAAGTCGAGCTGGATCGCGTTGGTGTACCTGGGCACTCGCGGCAGACCGTTGGAGTGTACGGGCGGACTCAAGGCGCAGCCGCCTAGTAGCAGGCCGACGCCGACAATGGCTATGGTGGCTCTCATCAGACGGTCCTTCAAAATGGGAAGACGACGGTGCCACCATGATCCGGCGCCGTCAAGTGCGCGGACGACGAAGGTGGCGAGTGGGCTTGTGCTGGGGAAGCGCGACGGCTACTGGCCCTGCTTGGCCTTGAGTTTGCGCTCGACCTTGGCGAGAACGTCCTTCCATTCGCTGCGCTTGCCGTTCCACTTGCCGTCGGTCAGGAGCTTGCGGGATTTTTGAATCGTGCTCTCCGCGTCCTGGTAGCGCTCGTCGGCAATCTGCGCCTCGGCGAGATAAATCTGGTTGAGCGGATGATCCGGCGCGACGGCCACCGCCCGAGTGAGAAACTGCACGGCCTTCTCGGGATCGCCAATGGCCACTGGCGGTGCGGGCGCCCTGGTGTAGACCGTCCCGAGCATGCGCAGTGGACCGCCGCTGTCGAACTTGTCGTCGATTTTGATGGCGATCTCGGACTCGGTGACCATCTGGCTCAGCATCGGCTTGATGTCGGCGCCGCGCTGGGTCTGAGCCGAAAAGCCGATCAGCTGCGCCAGGTAGTAGTGGCCTTCGACTCGGTCGGGGGCTAGCTCGACCGCTTTGCGGGCCGACTCCATCGCTTTCGGGATGCTGGCTTGGCAAGCCGCGCCTTCGTCGAGAGTACACTGCTCCGCAGCGGCGCGGGCGAGGCGGAAGTGCGCGTCGAAGGCTGGCTTCTGACTGGCCCACTCAGGGTTGCTCACCGCTTTTTCCATCGCTAGCTGCGCGTTTTTGTAACCAACGCCACCGAGTGCGAGCTGCTCATCAGCGAGCTTGATCAGGGCACTCGGATCGGTGGGCAGTTCCGTCGCACTCATCGCGGCCTTGGCCTCGCCGCCTTTGACCTCGGCAGCGGGCGGGCACGCGGTCGTCGTGGACAGAACAAACAGCCCGAAGGCTGCGACGGAGAGCATTCTCATGGTTTTTCGTACCTCTTCTCGGTAGTGCTAAGCAAAGTCGAGTTTACGGGTTCAAACTTGGTGATGAGCATCTCTTTGCAGACGGGAGCGCCTTGCGGGCTCGGGCACATTGCCAGCAGAGCCTTACTGAGCTGTTTCTGTTCGTCTGCTTTGAGCACTTGCGGGAACGCGATGACCACCAGCCCCGGCAGTGGCGGTGACGTATAGATCGTGCGCAGCGCGCTGCCCCCTTCCATCTTCAGGGCGGCCTCGTGCTGACCCGGATCAACCAGCGTCGCGTCTGCTTCGCCTCTCAGCACGGCGCGGACTCCCTTGGTCACGGCACCGATCTGCTTGAGTGCAAATCGCTTGTCCGCTTCGCCTTGTCCGTCGAGAACCACATGGCTCAGGTACTTGCCGGCATCGGCCAGCTGAGTCCACAGGCGCTTGCCCGACAGGTCAGCCAGCGACTTGAGCGCCGGGTCCTTGACCACCACCATCAGCTGCGAGGTGTTGAGGTCGGCGCTGACTACCTGCGCAATCGCCTCGGCTTTGTGCGACTTGCGCAACTCCAGATACAGCGACGGTTCGACGACGGCCCAGCCAGGCTTCTGCTGCTCGATGGCGGTGAGCGCTTCCCTGCGCGAGACGTAGAAGCCGCCACTGACGGAGTTGGCAGGCCAGCCGGTGCTGGTCTCGAGGTAGCGCGCGAAGCGGTCGACGTAAGGCTTGGCCTGGGCCGCGTCGCCACCCATTCGGATCGCGTAGATCGAAAAGTCGTGTGGGGAGGCTGCCTGCGCCGCACTCGGCAAGGCGAGCGCCAAAAGCAGCCCGAGGGCCGTACGGTGGATGGACATCATGGTGCGCATTCTCCAGAAGACCTTATCTTCGCGCAAGTCCTGCGCGGAGGACCGCCTTTCGACGGGCTGGCATCACACTCGGATGCTTGCTGCTGGTCGGACGGCGCGGCACGGCTCGGTATTTAGTCCATGACCCCACGACACGTCTAGGTCTGCTGGTGTCGGCGGAACCTCGGAGGCATCGCATGGTATGACTCCGTAATCCGGCTCACTTGCCGTCGCGTTCCATGCCGTCTCGACGTGCTGTTGGCCGTGTAGAAACGAAAGATTGCATGCCACAACAAAAAGCCCACCAGATGCTTGTCCAGGCCTACGACCTCGTCCTCGCAGCGTACGCAGAGATGGGCTATCCGACGAAGGAAGACGACAACTTTCGCGAGACGGCTGAGCGCGCCGCCAAAGCTGCCCTCGAGATGGTTCGGCCGGTCGCTGAGATCGAGCGTGAGATCGACGATCTGCTCCACAAGACGTTCCCCGCTCGCTACGACCAGATGGTGATCAGCAAGCACAACATCTGTTTTGGACTGTGTCCGCACCACTTGCTGCCGGTGATTTATCGCGTCTCGGCGGCGTATCTGCCAAAGGATCGCGTCGTCGGGATTAGCAAGCTGTCCCGGCTGATTCGACTGCTCGCGCGGCGGCCCGTGCTCCAAGAAGATCTCACCCACGAGCTGGCGCAGCTTCTGTACAGTCGGCTCGACTCGGGAGGGTCCGGGGTCTACATCGAAGGTCTGCACATGTGCATGGCCGCGCGGGGCGTCGAGGCGCACGAGGCCCGGCTGGTCACGAGCGCGGTGCGAGGTCAGTTTGCCGACGCCTCGACGAGGCAGGAGTTTCTCGATCTGGTGACGGCAGCGCCGCTTCAGCTGCTGTGACGGCTAGGGCTCGCCGCTCTCGTCCTTGCCGCGCTTGACGGTGACCTTGTTTTTTACGTCGGGCTTGACGGCAGCGTCGTTGGGGATGAAGCGAATCTCGGTCTTGATCTCGAACGACAGCGACGTCAGAAGCTTCTGCAGCTCGCCCGATAGGTTCACGCTCTCGAGGAAGCGGCGGAGTTCTTGACCGACCACCCGCAGCACTTCGTCCTTGGACGAGGACGCCTGGACGAGCAGGTAGGTCGCGACCTCGCGCGGGAGGTTAAACTCGCTGACCAAGCGACGGATGGTTTCCTCGGGAGAGAGGATGGCGGTGCTGCCGGCGGAGATGGCGCGGCGCACCACGTCGGGGAGAAACTGCTCGAGGCGCTCTCGGAAGCCGCGATCTTCGTTGGACTCCTCGAAGCTGCTGCGATCTTTGCTGTAATCACTTGGCATCTTTGTCCTTCTTGTGAACGGGCTGGATGGCAGGTTCGGGCTGAGGGGGGGCCTTCGCGGCTGGGATCGCCGGCGTCGGTGGCAGCGCTTCTGCCGAGATGAGCAGCCGCACCATCGGTGTGACGTGCAGCTTGCTCGACTGAAGGGCGGTGCTCGGTTCGCTGTCGCGCTGAAAGACCTGGCCCGATTCCCGACGAGACGCCCACAGTCGCGCTGCGCTCGAGTCGCTGGTCGGCACCGAGATGCCGAGCCACAGCGGACCGGTCACCGTCGGAACATCGCCGATCGGCTCCAAGATCCACTTGCCGTCGAGTCCGCTCGAGGTGTGGTTGACCTCGTAGGTGCGCTCGAGCGACGTCAGCTTGGCGCCGGGACGGCCACTGTCATCGTTGCGATAGAGCGCGAAGCGGAGCTTGCCGGGCTGGGCGACGAGGAGCCGCAAGCGCTGGGGCTTAAAAGCGGGCAGCGTCGGATCAAAGCGAACCAGCCACTCACCGTCAGCATGCGGGAGCAGCGGACGTTCGGCGGGCTGTCCATCGTCGTAGGCCAGCTCCAGCTCACTCTGGAGTTGACTGCGATCGGCGGACCGCTGGGACGCCGTACAGCCGAGGCCAAGGACCGCTCCGCAAAGCAGCGTCGTCGAGAGCATCGGGACTAGAGCGCGCATAAGGATTCTCCTTGCAGAGCGTAGCTGGCGCCGCAGCTTGTGCAGCGTAAGGTGTCGTCGGGAAGTCGCTCGCCGCAGCTACACACCCAGCCGACGAAGCGGGCCGGTACGCCGACCCACAGCTGATGGGCGGGGACATCGCGGGTGACTACGGCGCCGGCCCCGATGAAGGCGTAGGCACCGATCTGATGGCCGCACACGATGGTCGCATTGGCACCGATCGAGGCGCCCCATCCGACGATGGTGGGGCGATAACCGGCCTTGCGGGAGACATGGGCGCGCGGGTTCACAACGTTGGTAAAGACTGCGCTGGGCCCGACGAAGACCATGTCCTCTAACACCACGCCATCGTAGATCGAAACGTTGTTCTGGACACGTACGCCGTTGCCCAGCACCGCGGTTCGGGCGACGTAGACATTCTGGCCGAGCACACAGTCACGACCGAGCCTCGCGCCCGCCGAGACGTGGCAAAAGTGCCAGATGCGGCTGCCGTCCCCAATCTCTGCGCCGTCGTCGATGCATGCCGTCTCGTGTCGGAAGAACGCCATCGAAATACCCTTGGGCTGGCCGCCTTCTGGCGACCGGTGGATGCGTGCTGGCTACTTGCCGTGGGCCTTGACCGCGAACGACATGGGCTCGGCGCTGCGGAGCACCAAGGAGAGGTTAGACACCGATTGTTCACGCTCGAGACCGACGGTGATGGGCTCGCTGCGCACCCAGATCGGGGTCGGCAGGCCAGGGCTTGGTTCCGAGGCCACACACACCGTCAGCTGCTCACCAGGATCGGCCAGCACCACGGCGTAGAAGCCATCGCTGTCCCCGAGCGGCAGCCGTCGTAAGAGCCGCGAACTGGGACTCGCACAGTCCCCGCTGGCAATGATCACCGAGATGGGATACCTCGGTCGCCCCAACGGGCCGATTCGCACCACCCCGCTCAGCTCGACAGTCGGTTCCTCGCCACTGCGCGGTGGCGCGCTGACCACGGGCGGCGGCGGCGTCCCCACCGTGACCGCGAGATCGGGAGGCGGCGTCGATGCAGGCGGGCGCCCATCGATCACGGCTGCCACAACCGGCTCCTGCCTCTTGCAGGCTGGAAACAAGGCGAGCAAAAAAAGAGCTGCGACGGCGAGCTGTTGGCGACGGAAATGGGGCTGCACGCGGGGGCTGCCTCTCCGAGTGATTTATTGGAGGCCAGCGCTGACCGGGAAGACCGAGAAGCGCTGACCGTCAGGTTGGGTCTCTACCGTCACAAACACCGCGCCATGCAGGGTATCGGTGCGGAACAAGCGGGTTGGCGTCGCTGTCGTCAGATCCGCAAACAGGCGATCGAGCTTGAGCGGGCTGCGTCCCCCGTGGACATCGGTCTTCCACGACGCAGTCAAGGGTGCGGGCAGCACCGGGGGGTCTTTCAGGTCACCGGCCATCGCCTTCTGCAGCGTCGAGGCCATTGCCTTTTGATCGGGCGAAGTCGCCGCGCCGAGGTTCTGTAGCTTGGCCGAGGTCGGCCCAAGGTGCAGCACCGCCAGCGACGCCGCTTCCGAGATCGACTTCTTCAGATCGCCGCCGGTCTTCACGAACACGCTCAGGCCCGCGTAGCTGACCGGCTGCCCCGGCGTCCAAATCGGGTCTTTGCTCAGACGAGTGAGGGCGCAGTAGTGCATCAGAGGATCTTTGCGACCCTCCTCGCACTTGATGAAGGCCCCAAACTTGTTGGACAGCTCTTTGGCTGCGGCATCTTCCGTCGGTGGCGTGCTCGGAGCGCCGGGCGGAATGTACGCGGGGGCGGCTTGGCCGGGCGCTGCTGCCGCTGGTGCAGGAGCCGCCTGAAGGGCCGCAGGGAGCGATGTGGCCAGGGCCGCAGGCGTGGTGGACAAGGCCGCAGGCATGGTGGAAACGACGGCCAGCGCGAGTGCAAGGTGCGACATGAAAACCCTCGGAAGAGTAACCAGGGACTAACGAGCCTGGACGAAAAACCTCGGACGAAAAAGCCTCGGCCCAAAAGGCCAGGGAACGAAGGAGCGGCCTATATTGCCCGACAGTCGGCAGGCTTCGCAAGCAGGCACCATGACCCCCAATCCGTCCGTAAGGTACTTGGCGAAGCGGGCTGAAGCATCTGGAGGCGGGGCTGTAGCGAACAGAAGAGGGCTGCTACGAAGCGGAGCTCGCTTTGGGGAGGAGCGAAAAGCGAACT
>Ga0154020_10005626_pt1 | contig 14744 bp, 9 predicted proteins | sample Klosneuvirus_201_FD_109709 | JGI IMG/M metagenome (GOLD analysis project Ga0154020, IMG submission 109709) | Active sludge microbial communities from wastewater, Klosterneuburg, Austria - Klosneuvirus_20160825_MG | ecosystem: Engineered > WWTP > Aerobic digester > Activated sludge | place...
AGACAGGCGGGCATCAAGGACAAGAAGCCCCGCGAGTCCTCCCGCGTAGGAAAGGCCCCGACGCCACCGGCCGGCGCCAACGCTGACCCACCGCCACCGCCCCCCCGCCGCAAGAAGGATGGGGCGCCACCGGCGCCTTCGTTCGCAGATTCCTCCACCGTGGTTCCCGCCGGGGACCGCCCCGCACAGGCGCCGCTGGTCCTGGCACCCGGACACCCGCCAGCGCCGCAGCCAATGCTGCCCCCGCCCGTCACGGAGCCGGAAGCGCTGGTCCCCAGACCGGAGTCCACGCGGTTCCATTATGATCCCAGCCTGGTGGCCAAGAGCGTGGAGCGCACGCGCGTGGCCAACGTGGCGGACCTGGAGCGCGAACACCTGCTGAGCAAGGGCCGCACGCCGCCGCCCGCTCCTCCGCCGCCAGCCACGGCCCCCATCAAGGGCTCCAGGAAGCCCCGGCCGCCGCCGCTCCCCCGGGACGCGTGGGTGCCCACCCAGCGCGTGGATGACGCCGCAGAAGAGGCGTTGGCGCGCGCCGCCATGCAGGCCGCCCAGGAGGCCGGGCTTGTCGGCTCGGACGGTTCTGACGAGGAGGCCCTGGCGCCTGCTGCCGGGGTCCCCACGCTGGAACATCCCGGCCCCCCACAAGACGCGCCCGTCCACGACGAAGGAGCGGATGAGGACGCGCCCCCCCCTGCTGAAGCGGCCGGGGAAGAAAAGGACGCGCCCCGGGACGAGGAGGAATCACGCCAGGACGAGGAAGAGTCCCGCCAGGACGAGGAGGAGCCGCATCAGGACGAGGAGGAGCCACATCAGGATGAGGAGGAGTCGCGTCAGGATGAGGAGGAGTCGCGTCAGGATGAGGAGGAGTCGCGTCAGGATGAGGAGGACGCGCCCCAGGACGATGAAGAGCCGCACCAGGATGACGACCCTGTGGACGGCGAAGGTGGCGACGGTGGGGCCGCGCCCAAGGACGACGAAGCGCCGGCGGCCTCCGACGACCAGGCTGCCGTTGGTGACCAGGCGGCCGCCGCACCTCCGGCTCCGGATGATGCCGCCGATTCACCGGACGCCGCCGCGCCGTTGGACATTGTTCCTCCTGAGCTGCCTCCCATGGCGGAGCTGGCTGTGCCGCCGGTGGAGGAACCGCGGGGACCACCGGGGCGTGGCGTAGCCCTGCTGGTGGACGAGGCGCCGCAGCAGGTGTCGCATCACTTGCGGGAACCTTCGCTGGAAGAGCTGCCGGCAGACGCCATTGTGGACGTGCCGCTGCCACGCGCCGCCATGGCCGAGGCCGCTGCTCCGTCCCTGCTGGCCCTGGACGGCTCAGGCGCAGCCAAGGGCGGGCAACCAGCTCCACAACCGCCGCCGGCCGCGCCAACCCGGTCCATGGCGGCGTTGGAGGATGGACCGGAGCGGCCCAGCCACGAGAAGCGCTACAAGGCCAAAAAGATCTTTGAGCAGGCCCTCAAGGATGTGGCTTCCGGCAACATGTCCAGCGCGCGCATGAACGCCAAGCTGGCCACCATCTATGACCCCAGTGATTCCCGCTACCGTGAAGCCCTTGCCGAATGGGACCGCCTGGCCAGCCCCGACCGTGCCCCGGCGGGTGGAAAAGCACGCGAAGTGGAGTTGTTTGAAAAGGCGCAGGACGCCGAGGCCAAGGGAGACTTCAAGGAGGCGGTGCGCCTGCTGGAAGAAGCCGTCAAGGTCAAACCGGACGCCGCCGGGCTCTACAACCGCCTGGGCGTGGTCCTGGCCACACGGCTGAAGGAGTTTGTGCGCGCCACGCAGGTGCTGCAAAAGGCCATTGACCTGGACCCGGACAACCCCACCTACAAAAACAACCTGGGCAAGGTGCTGGCCTGGGAGCAGGCCGCCGACGAGCGGGAGCCCAAAAAGAAAAAACGGGGCTTGTTTGGTGGCAGCAAGAAAGAGGACGCCGAGGTGGTCATCAAGACCCGCAAGTACCGGCCCAAGGAGTTCTGAGGCGCCCGCGGGCGCTTTCAGCGGCCGGCGGCGCTGGCAAGCATGGCCTTGGCGCACGCCGCAAACGCATAACGGTGGCGCAGCAACAGTTCGTCATGCGCGGGCCGCAGGTCCCACTCCGGATGGGGCTTGGTGTACGCGTGGACGGCGTTGACGGTCTTCCAGGCTGTGTCCCGGTCCTCGTCCAGCATGTTTCCCAGGGGGCCTTTGTGCAGGGCCTGGCGCACATGCTGGCTGCTGAGCGTGACATCTCCCAGCAACAGCGTTCCGGCAGTTCCCGGGCCAGCCAGCAAGATGCTCATGCTGCCGGGCGTGTGCCCTGGCGTGTGCATGAACACCACGCTGCCATCTCCAAACAGGTCCATGCCTTTTCCATTGGGCAGGCCCGGGTCCGCCGTCCAACGCAAAGGACGGATGCGTCCCTGCATGGCGTTCCAGTCTCCTTCGCGGCGCCAGGTGGTGAGGTCCCGCGCGGTGGCCGGCAGGCTGTTGATCCACTCCAGTTCTTCCGGCGCCATGACCACTGGCACCCCGGGGAATGCCTCCAGCTCCCCGGCGTGGTCCAGGTGCGCGTGGGTCAGCGCAATGAAGTCCAGGCGCGCCGGTGGGATGCCCGCTTCTGCCAGCTGGCGGGCCACCAGCGCGCTGGTGCTGCCGTGGAAGCCCATGACGGCCTCAATGGGGACGCTCATGCCGGGGCGCTGCGCCTCACCCACCAGGCCCGCATCCACCAGGAACAGGTACCCGTGGGCCTTCACCAGGTGGCTGGTGATGGGCAGCTGCGCGCCGTCCAGGCCGCCTCCTTCCACCACCACGTGGCGTTGCGTGGAGGCCACCCCGCTGACCAGTGTGCACACCTGGGGTGTTGAAGCCTTGCGCGCGGCAAGCTGCTCCAGCGGGCGCCCGGTGAGCGCGGTGCGGCTGCAGCCCTGATGCACACCCGCCACAAGCGCACCCACCACCGCGGCGCACAGGGGCAACCATGAAGCTTTGTGTTGCGTCATGCGGCGCAGGGTAGTTGCGCGCTGCGGTCCGCCGTCAAGGTCAGGACGCCTGCGGTGTGTGGGCCCGCGCCACGGCTTGCCAAGGGTTGCACAGCCCCGGCGCCATCTGGCACGCAATGGGGTGTGTTGGCCCCGCGCTGCCTGTGTGCCGTGATGCTGCTGCTGGCGGCCCAACCTGCCCTGGCGCAGCTGGACGCCGAATGGATGGACCTGGCGGCGCTGTATGATCATCGCTTCCGCTTTGACGGGGACGGGCGTCCGGTCATGACCGTGGGGCTCATGGACGGCCAGGCCGAGGTGGCGGTGCGGGCGGCCACACCCTGGCGGCTGCGTTTTTCTGATGGGACCGCGCTGCGCACGCTGGCGTTGGCGGCGGGGACGCGCGTGACGGTGAAGATCAAAGAAGCCACGCCGGCCAGGGTGCGCCGGTGGGCGGTGCTGGAGACGCTGGAGCGGGAAGACCGTGTGCGGGCCGAATCCCTGGCCGCCACCTGGCGCACGCGGCTGGGCGCGGGCAGTGCGGTGCGGGTGTTTGACGTGGGGGGCATCTACGGCGTGGAGGGCACGGTGGTGGACAACCGGGCGCGCCTGGTGGCGGCGGGTCCAGCCAAAGAGGCGGAGCTGGAAGCGTTGATGCAGCGGGTCTACGCGCAGCTTGGCGTCCGGCCGCGCGTGTTTGAGGAGTTGTTGGACCTGCCGGGCGCGCGCCTGCTCCTTGTGGATGACGCCGGGGTGGTGCTGGCGCAGGCCAAAGACGTGGTGGAAGCGTTGGCGCCGGGTGCGGGCGTGACGCTGGAGAAGGTGGAGCACGGCGTGGGGTACAAGAGCCACGGCGTGGAGGACCGTTTGTATGCCTCGGCGGTGGTGGTGGCGGTGGACCCGCGCGGCAAGCTGGCCGCCCTCAACGCGCTGGAAGTGGACGTGCTGCTCAAGGGCATTGTGCCCAGCGAGATTTACCCGACGTCACCCCTGGAGGCGCTCAAGGCGCAGGCGGTGACGGCGCGCGGCGAGGTGTTTGCCAAGGTGGGCGTGCGGCACCTCACCGACCCGTTTGTGTTGTGTGATGAGCAACATTGCCAGGTGTACAGCGGGGTCAACATGGAGAAACCCGCGTGTTCCACGGCGGTGGACCAGACGCAAGGGGAGATGGCGTTTCTGGGCGGGCGGCTGGTGGACAGCGTGTACAGCGCCATGTGCGGCGGGCGTTCCGAGGACAACGAGGTGGTGTGGGAGGTCCCGGCAGCGGGCGCGTTGCGCGGGAGGGTGGATCATGACGGCGCGGACGTGCTGTTGGCGTCCCGCGCGCCGGCGCTGGAGCTGGCGGGCCGTGCGGTGGCGCCGGCACCCCTGGTGGCGGATCCCAGCCGTCCGGTGGCGCACCCCGGGCTGTTGCTGGCCATGGACCTCTCCGGGGAGGCCGCGGTCCGGCAGTTCCTGGTGGACCCGCCACCGGCGTACTGCGCGCAGGCCAGCATGGGACGCAAGGACCGGTTCCGTTGGACGCGGCGGCTGCCGGTGGAAGAGGCCACGGAAAAGGCCGCCGAGCTCAACGTGGGTGACGTCACAGCGTTGCGGGTGGAGTCCCGCGGCAAGGGTGGCCGGGTGCGCACGCTGTTGGTGGCGGGAAGCCGGGGCAACGCGTTTGTGCACCGGGAACTGCCGGTGCGGCGGCTGTTTGGCAACCTTCCCAGCGGGCTGTTTGTGGTGGATGAGGAGCGCGGCGCAGACGGTGCGCTGGTGGCATTTGTGCTGCGGGGCGCGGGGTTTGGCCACGGCGTGGGAATGTGCCAGACCGGCGCCATTGGCATGGCCGAGGCAGGCCATGACTACCACGCCATCCTGCGGCACTACTACAATGGCGCTGAGGTTCGCCGGGTGTATTGATGGAGCCGGCGGGTGGATGGGGTGGCGGTGGCGGTGGCGGGGAAGAGGTTGGAGGAACCCTTGGACAACACGCAGGCCCGGGAATTGGCGGCACGGCTGGCGGAGGTCACCTCGGAGCTGCAGGCGCTCCAGGCCCTGGCGCGTGGGCTGGAATCCCTGCCGCAGCAGGCCGCGGCCATCCCGGCGGACGCGGCGGTCCAGGACGCGCAGGAGCAGGTGCTCAACCTGTCCCAGGAGAACCTGGAGCTGGCCAACCGCCTGGCGGAAGCCGAAGAGATGAACGCCGCCATGATGAACATGTACGTCAGCTCCTACCAGCTGCACGCCACGCTGGAACCGGAACGGGTGGTCCACACCATCAAAGAGGTGGTCATCAACTTTGTGGGCGCCGAGGAGTTTGTGGTGCTCATGCGTGACGAGGAGACCGACGCGTTTGACGTGGTGGCTGGCGAAGGCGCCGAACACCACTACCCCGAAGGTCACGCCGAGGCGCAGGGCATCCTGGGCGCGGTGGTGGTGAGCGGGGAACCGTTTGTCCACGCGGATGACACGCCCCCGCGGGAAGGCATCCTGGCGGCGGTGCCGCTGGGCGTGGGCAACCGCGTGGTGGGCGCGGTGGTCCTCTTCAAGCTGCTGGAACAGAAGACCCGCCTGGGCCAGGCGGACGTGGAGCTGTTGCACCTGTTGAGCGCGCACGCCGCCACTGCGTTGCTCAACGCGCGGCTGCACAGCCGCATGGACCGCAAGCTGCGCACCCTGGAGAACCTCATGGGGCTGTTGCATGACGGCCCCAACGGCTCGCGCGCCAACAACGGCGGCGCGTGACGGGGAGAGACGCCCCAACGCGCCTTTACAGCTCCAGCACGCGGTCCTTGGGTGACGCCGGCAGGCTGAGCGCGCCCTCACCGCGCAACAGGCGGTAGATGCCCCAGGTCTCCAGCACGCGTTTGACGTAGCCGCGCGTTTCATCCAGCGGGATGCGTTCCACAAATTCATCCAATGGCAGGTTTCCATGGCGCCGCAGCCACGTGCGCACGTGGCCGGGACCGGCATTGTACGCCGCCAGCGCCAGCGCCGGGTTGCCGTGGAACTCGCGCAGGTGGCGCGCCAGGTGGGCCGCGCCCAGGCGGGCGTTGAGCATGGGATCCAGTGCGGCAACGTTGGAGGGCTTGGGCAGGCCCAGGGTCTTGGCCTCCATTTGGGCGGTGGCGGGCATGAGCTGGGTGAGCCCCATGGCGCCGGCCCAGGAGGTCACCCGTGCATCAAAGGCACTCTCTTCACGGGCCAGGGCGTAGAGGAGGGAGGCGGGGAGTTTTTCTGCGGCCGCAGCGGACTCCAACGCGCGCGCGTGGGCCTGCGGGTAGGCCAGTTGCATCAACCGCGCGCTGTCTGCGGTGGGCGGGCCCTGGACGCGTGGAGCGTGGTGGCCGCGCATCCAGCGGGAGACGTACGGCGCGTCCCCCAGGCGCAACAGCGTGTCACACAACCACAGGTCCACCGGCGTGGCGGCCCCACCATCCGCGCCCAGCGGCGGGACGCTCCACCACGGTGTCATGCGCAACAGCCATCCGGCCTCGGCGTCCAACCCCGCGCGTTCCAACGCCAACGCGGCATCCACCATGACGTCCGAGCCATCTGGTGCCGCGGGGGATGGGGCGCGAACACTCCACGGTGGCGGCGGGGGAACTTCCGCGGATGCGCGCTGCAGGGTTCCACGGGCCAGGGCGGCCTCGTAGCTTTGTGGCTGGCGGCTGACCACGTCCTGCAACGCCGCCACCTGCGCCTTGGGTTCCGGGTCCAGGCGCCCGCGCCAGTACAACGCGCGGCGCCAGGGCAACGTTGCCTTGCCTTCCAGCGTGGCCTTCATGGCATCCAGGCGCGGGCGCGCGTCGGCATCTTTGCCCCGGGCGTGCGCGTCCCACGCCAGCCACCAGGCGGCTTCCGGCGCCTGGTCACCGTTGGCGTGGTGCTTGAGCACTTTTTCCCAGGCCTTGCGGGCCACCTTCTCCATGCCCGGCGCGCGTGACGCCAGCTGCCCCACCTGGGTGAGCGCATCATCCGCCAGGCGGTTGTCCGGGAACTTCTGGGCCACCGCCTCATACGCCGCAATGGCGCGGGGCGTTCCTTCACGCTGCGCAGCGGCCGCCTTGCCCCACAAAAAATACGCGCGCGGTGCTTGTTCTTTGCAGCCCTTGGCCACCACCGAAAGCGCCGCTTCGGCCTGCGGGTATTGCCGGGACTGGCGCAGGGCCTTGCCCACGGCAAAACCCGCGCGGCAACCAAGTGCGGCGTCCTTGAGCACTGGACACACCTTGTCCCCGTCCACCTCAGCGCCCGCACACAACGCACGGCCAAAAGCCACCGCGGGTTCATTGGCGTTGCCATCCAACAGCGCCTCCAGATGTGCAACGGCGCGTGCGGACCCCAGCTCCGCGGTGAGCGTTTCGTCCTTGACGGTGGCCAGCAGGGGGAACACGGCGGGCTCGGTGGGGAGGTTCTCCCACGCCCACAGCACCAGCGGGCGGGCCCGGGCGGCTCCCTTGGGCTCTTCACGCAGCGCGCTCCAGGCCGCCGCCAGCGCATCTGCGCGGTCTGACGGTGCGTCCACCTTGTTCTCCCAGGGCGCCGCTTTGGCCAGCTCCAGGGCCAGCACGCGCGCCGCCGGGTTCCCCGCGGCCCGCAGCGCGCGCAGCCAACGCGTTTGTGCGGCCAGCGGGAGCGCGGTGATGGGCGGCACTTCCACCGCGGCGGGCGGGCAGCCCAGGCCGCAGGCTTCCAACGCCCTGAGCTGCGCCATGGAGCGTGCTGCGCCCTTCAGCGTCTCATCCTGCAGGACCACGCCCAGCGCCGCCTGCGCCAGCTCCGGCTTGCCTGCCCCCAGCGCTGCTTGCGCCAGCACGCCCGGTTGCGCCGGAACGTCCACGCGCGGTGTGTTGAGCCCTGCGCTGGTCAACAGCTCCAACGCCGCGCTGGCGCGGTCTTCACGCAAGAGCTGACGCGCATCTGCCACCGCCTGAAGCACGGCAGGTGACACCTGCCCCTGCCCCACCGCAGCAACCACCGCACCCAAGGTGGTTGCCACCACCACCAGGCCAGACATGTTGAGCCGCACCCGCACCTCCGCGTGGTGTACCGCTAGCAGGTGTTGTGCCGCCGGGCGATTTTGGCGGTGCTTGCTGGGACCGCGGGAGGACGGCGCCGTTCAGTTGGGGCGGGACAGCACAGCCCGTGAGGTGTGCGCCACCGGGAGCCCGCCGTCATCCAGGCGGTTCCAGCGCGCCACCGGCCAGCCGTTGATCAGGGCCACGGGGCGCAGCAATGCCTGCGCATTGATCACCCGCGGCTTGCCTACGGCCTTGAGGACGGGGATGTCTGACGCGCTGTCCGAGTAGAAGAAGCTCTTTTGCAGGTCCACGTCATGCAGCGCGGCGTAGGCCATCAGGTAGTCCAGCTTCCCGTCCGAATAACAGACCGGCTCCTCAATCTCGTCGGTGATGCGGCCGTCCTGGGTCAACGGGGTGCGCGTGGCCAGCAGGTCATCCAGGCCCAGCGCGGCGCACAGTTCGGCAGCGGCGTAGTCCGGGGCCCCGGTGATGGCCACGCAGGTGTGCCCGGCGGCGCGGTGGGCGGCCACGGCGGCGCGGCCTTCCTTGAACACGCGCGGGATGATGCGCTCCTCCAGGCAGCGGTCCACAAAATCCTGCACGGTGCGCATGTCCTGGCCCACGCACGGCGCGTAGCCCCAGCGGTACATGGTGACGCGGGGAATCAGGTTGAGCTTGTAGAGCACGTAACAGGACACAAACTGCAAAACGTGGCTGAGTTGCCCCTGGCCGTCATCAAACGCCTGCTGGGTGAGGTGCTGGATGATGCTTCCGGACAGCAGCGTGCCGTCCAGGTCAAAAAACGCCACCACGCGGTGGGGATTGGCGGGACGGGCATTGCGGTCCGGCCGAAGGCGGCGCAGGCGCCCCAACATTTGCAGGGAACGGGTGTGTTCCCCGTTGCGGCTCTCCAACAGCATGCGGGCCACGGGGGCCAGGCCGGGGAATTCTTCAATGAGCGCGCTGACATCCGGCGGGAGGCCGGCCGGGGTGTCTTGCTGGAGGGGCATGGCGTCCATTTGCATGGGCGGTCCTGACGTCCTTTGCTTGGCAGCGGTTGGTTGCGCGGGCCCGGTTGTCTATGTGGGCGTCTGCCGGTTTTCAAGTCCCATCTGCCCCCGGCGGGAAGCGCGACGTCCCACGTCATGGCCGCTCCAAGGCTGCTGCTGCTCATGAGTGACACCGGCGGCGGCCACCGCGCGGCGGCGGCGGCCATTGCGGCCCAGGCGTTGCGGTTGCGGCCGGACGCGCAGGTGGAGGTGGTGGACGCCATTGCCGCGGTGAGCACGTTCTGGCGCGGGGTGGCGGGGCTCTACGGGCCCATCACGCGGCGTACGCCGTGGCTGTGGGGTGCCTTGTTCAGCGCGTTTGGCGGGGCCTCCGGGGCGCCGTTGTGGCAGGCGCTCAACGGGGCGGCGGTGTTGAGCGTAAGGCACCGGTTTCTGGCGCTGGTGGATGCATGGCGGCCAGACGCCGTGGTGAGCACGCACCCGCTCATCAACCAGGGCTGCCAGGCCGCGCGCGTGCTGTACGCACAGGAACGTGGCCGGACCATCCCGTTTGGCGTGGTGGTGACCGACCCGGTGACGTTCCACGCCGCTTGGATTGAGCCCAAGGCGGACATGACCTTTGTGGCCACCAACGAAGCGCGGGCGCGCGCGGTGGCCTGCGGCGCGCCGCTGGAGCGCGTGACGGTGGCGGGCCTGCCCATCCACCCGGAGTTTTTTGACGGGAGCATGGCGCCGGACGCGGCGCGCGCGCGGCTGGGGCTTCCACTGGGCACCCCGGTGGTGCTGGTGACGGCGGGCGGCGAAGGACGTGGCACCCTGCCGGCACTGGTGGAGGCGCTGCTCAACATGGCGCCACGGCCGCACATCCTGGCGGTGGCCGGGCGTGACGTGGCGGCGGAGACACGGCTGCGCGCGCGCGCCAACCAGGTGGAGGATGGACGGCTGCACGTGTTTGGGTTCACCAACAGCATGCCGGTGCTCATGGCGGCCAGTGACGTGGTGGTCACCAAGGCCGGGCCAGGGACGTTGTTTGAGGCGTTGGCGCTGGGCAAGCCGGTGGTGGTCATGGATGCGCTGCCTGGGCAGGAGGCCGGCAACGTGGCGCTGGTGCGGGACCACGGCCTGGGTGCGGTGGCCCTGGAGGGTCCAGCGCAGGCCGCCAACGCGGTGGCGGCGTTGTTGGCGGACCCCGCCGCGCGGGAGAACGCCGCGCGGGCGGGGCGGGCCTTGTCCCAGCCCCACGCGGCGCGCGAGATAGCGCAATGGATGTTGTCCATGGCGGAGGGGGCGGCGTGAAACTCCGCGGCGGTGTCCTGGTGGCGGTGTTGCTGTGCACCGCGCTGCAGACGCCGCTGCGTGCGCAGCCGGACTGCGTGGATGCACCGCCACCGCCCAAGGTGCGCGTGAACCCCAACAACGGACTCCCCGCGCTGGGCACCATGGTGTTGGCGGTGGGGACGGCCATGGGGCTGTTCAGCGTGTTTCTGGGCGCCGCCGGCGCGGTGCTGGCGGTGGAGCGCTCCACCAGCAGCAGCGAACGCAACCTGGGGCTGGCGGCCGCCGGAGTTCTGGCCAGCGGGTTGCTGGCGGTGACGTTTGTGACGCTGGTGCTGGGGGGGTCCATCTGGTTTTTTGCGTGGCTGCCCCCACCCACCGACACGCGGGTGCGCTGCGCGCCTCCCAACGCTCAGGGCCCCACGTAGCGCGCGCGTGGGCGCAGCAGCACGGGGCTGTGGCGCTGTTCCAGCGTGTGCGCCACCCATCCCGCCATTCGACCGAGCGCAAACAGGGTGGTGGGCGCGCCCACCGGCAGCTCCAATGCGCGGCACACTGCGGTGAGTCCCACATCCAAAGACGGCCACAGCCCGGTGGCCTGGGCCATGGCGTCCACCACCGCATCCAACAGCCGCAGGCGGGAGGTTCCGCGCGCCAGGCGGTGGGCCAGCTCAATGAGTTGAACCGCGCGCGGGTCCCCTTGCGGGTAGAGCGGGTGACCAAACCCGTGGAGCTGCTGGCCTGACGCCAGCCACGCCTCCACCGTGGACCGTGCCCGCGGCGCCCGTCCCGCGGCCGCCAACAACGCTTCCAGCTGGTCACACGCTCCGCCGTGGCGCGGCCCGGAGTGCACTGCCAGCGCTGCCGAAAGGCACGCATGCAGCCCCGCCCCGGCGCTGGCGGCCACGCGCGCGGCAAAGGCAGAGGCATTGAGTTCATGGTCCGCGCTGATGATCAGTGCCTGGTTCACCGCCGCCACCGCATGGGTGCTGGGTTCTCCGCCCAAGGCCACCAGCAGCGCGTGGGCCAGCCCCGGTGCCTCCAGCGCCAGGACCAGACGTTTTGGTGCATGCAGCGCCATGCCCGCGGTCAGGCGGCGCACCAGGACGCGCGCGCGGTCCATCTCTGCCGGGGCACTGGTCCCAAACCGCGCGGCTTCCCCCGCGCCCAACGTGTTGACCAGCACCGCCAGCAGCCGCTGGGGAGACGCATTGCGGGAAACCACCGCCGAGAGGTGCTTCACATCCCCGCCCAGGTGTGCGGCGCGCCATGGCACCAGCGGGGCGTCCTCCCCCGTCCACAGCCATTGCGCCACCGTCTCAAACGTGTGGCTCTGCTGGGCCAGCGTCACCGCGGCCCGGCCCCGGTAGAGCGGACCCAGCGTGGGGCTGATGCGGCACAACGCGCTGTCCAGCACCGGTTGGCCCCATTGCAGGGCGTTGGCGGCCACCGCACCGTGGCCCGCGCGCGCGTCATGCCGCGCCTTGAGACGCCGGAGATCATCCTGGTGGTAGGTGCGGCTGCGCGCGTCTTTTCCTGGCGCGGTCCTCACCAGGCCACGTGCGGCGTACGCGTAGAGGGAGGCCCGCTTGATGTCCAAAAACGCACACGCCCGCGCGGCGTCCACAAACGTCTCCATGGGGGCTCCCCTCCAAATCAGATACATTGATTCACGTTTCAATCTTGATCAACGTATCTGCGCCGTTACCCTGGCGTTGAGGAGGAACAGCCATGGAGCCAACGGTGCAGGACGGTCTGGAAGGGGTGGTGGTGGCACGTACCGCGCTGAGCCACGTGGACGGCGAACGCGGGCAACTGGTGGTGGCGGGAGACAACCTGGAGGATGTGGCCGGGAAGGAGACCTTTGCCGGGCTGGCTGCACGGCTGTGGTCCCGCGCGGGACTGGCCTGCACCGCCGCACAGGTGGAAACCGCCCTGGCGCAGGGACGGCAGACAGCGTTTGAACGGCTGCAGCGGGACGCATGCCGCGCGCGGGACGGCATGGACGCGTTGCGCGGGGCGGTGTCCCGGCTGGAACTGGATGACACGGTGCCTCCGCTGGCGCAGGCCGGACTGGTGTGTGGCGCCACCGCCGTGCACCTGGCGGCGTGGCTGGCAGTTGGACAGGGACGCGCGCCGCAGCGTCCCAACCCGCACAACACCCACGCGCAGGACGTGCTGGCCATGGTGCGCGGGAGTGGCGAAATTCCGCCGGCCCACACGGCCGCGCTGGAGACCTACCTGGTGACGGTGATGGACCACGGACTCAACGCGTCCACGTTTGCAGCGCGGGTGGTGGCGTCCACAGGCAGTGACCTGGTGAGCGCGGTGGTGGCGGCACTGGGGGCGCTCAAGGGTCCCCTGCACGGTGGAGCGCCGGGACCGGTGCTGGACATGTTGGATGCCATTGGCGAGCCCCAGGCCGCCCAGGCGTGGCTGGTGGCCCAGGTGGAAGGTGGTCAACGCATCATGGGCATGGGCCACCGCATCTACCGCGTGCGGGATCCCCGCGCGGCGGTGCTGGAACGCTGCGTGGAGGACTTGCGCGCCAACGGAGCCACCAGCGCCCGGCTGGACCTGGCGCGCGCGGTGGAGCGGGTGGCGGTGGAGGTGCTGGCGCAGCGTTATCCCGCACGCAGCCTGGCGGCGAATGTGGAGTTCTACACGGCGGTGCTGCTGGATGCGTTGGGCGTGGACCGGCGCGCGTTTGCGCCCATGTTTGCCGTAGGGCGCGTGGCCGGATGGTGCGCGCACGTCATGGAGCAGCGCGCCACCGGGCGGCTCATCCGCCCATCCAGCGTGTATGCGTCCGCCCTGCCCCCGCCACCGCCGGCCTGAATGGTGCTCAAGCAAACCCATTGCGGCGGCGCAGCGCCCACTCCAGACCCCACACCGCCACCAGCAACACACCCACCCAGGTGCGGTCCCACAACGGCTCGGTCTTGCGTTTGTGGACGCGCACGCCTTCCGGGAGCTTCCAGCGGAGACCTTCCACGTCCTGCGGCTTGAGCACCACCGCACCGTCGGACGCGGCGGCCAGCGCGGCCAACAGCTCGGGGCGCGGCGCCCCTTCACTGGACTCCCGGTCCGCCTGGCGCACCAGAAACGCGTCCTCATCACTGCCCAACGCGGCATTGGCCATACGCGCCGTGACGCGCGCGCGGTAGGCGCCGGGGCCCGGGCTGGGGATGCGCGCGGTCCATTCACCATCGGCGCCGCTCACACCCTCCACCTGCGTCACCCGGCGCGCACCGCCGGGCTGGTCCGGGGTAGGCGCATCCCCAAAACCGTCCAGCGTGAGCGTGATGTTGGCACCCACCAGCGGGCTGTAGGCCGCATCAAACGTGCGCACCGTCAACACCACCGGCTCCTGCGGGTCAAACGCCGCACTTTTGGCCTCCACGCGCACCCGGCTGAGCGCGGGGTCACCAATCAACCAGCGTATGGCATTGGCCCACAATTCGCGGTGCGCGGTGCCACGCCCGCCGCCACCGGCGTCCGGCAAGGCCCAGAACCACAAACTGTCCGTGAGCAGCGCCATGGTGCGGCCCTTGCCAACCTCACGCACCGCCAGCACCGGCTGGTTGGAAGGACCGGTGCGCGGGGCGGGGTGGGTGAGCAGTGCTTCGGCGTTGTTGGCCAGCGCCAGGCTCCCGTTGAAACCCTCAAACGCCGGCAGCCGCGCAATGACGCTGGCAGCGTCCCCACCGGGGAACGAGAGGATGGGGTGACGGCGTCCGGCCTCGGTGACGGTGGGGATGTAGGTCTCCTCCTGGTAGTGCCCGCGGGACGGCGGAAGGGTCACGGGCAACATGTCCGCCAGCACGGTGGAGTCATAGCCACCCTCGGAGAATGAAAGTTCCCCGCCCACCATGGCAAAGCCACCACCGCCCTGGATGAACTGGCGCACGTTGGGCAGGTAACCGCCCATCTCATACGGGGCGAAATTGAAATTCTGGAATACCACCACGTCAAAGGTGGAGAGCTCCTCGGTGAACAGCTCGCGGGTTGGGAAGGGAATGAGGCTCAGCTCCTCGGGGCGCACGGCGGACACATCCGTTGGGGTGCGCAGGATGAAAAAGCTGATGAGGTCCACGCTGGGATTTTCCTTGAGCAGCTTGCGCAGAAACCTCACGTCCCAGCTGGGGCGGCCGGCCACCTGCAACACGCGAATGCGATCCCGGATCACCTTGAGCGTGAAGAAGCGGCGGTTGTTGTCCAGCAGCACTTCCCCAGCCTGCTGCGGAACCTCGACGCTGTAGACGGCTTCCCCCACCTCGCGCGGTTCAAACTTGAAGGTGACCGCGGCCTGCCCGTCCTCCCGGACCTCCACCTGGCCCACCGCCAGCACGCGGCCGTCCTTCTTCAACGTCACCGGAACAGCAAGATCCCCCAACCCGCGGGACGCAATGGTGGCCTCCACCTCCAGCGGGTTGCGCACAAACGCAAAATCATCCGCGTGCACTTCAGAAATCCACAGG
>Ga0154020_10005628_pt1 | contig 14742 bp, 14 predicted proteins | sample Klosneuvirus_201_FD_109709 | JGI IMG/M metagenome (GOLD analysis project Ga0154020, IMG submission 109709) | Active sludge microbial communities from wastewater, Klosterneuburg, Austria - Klosneuvirus_20160825_MG | ecosystem: Engineered > WWTP > Aerobic digester > Activated sludge | place...
CGCATTCTGCGGCGGCCTGCGCAGGGCCTGAACTGCCACTGCCCAACCCCACCGAGGAGGCCTGCGAGGAACCACCGGCAGAAGACGAGACACCGGCCGAAGAAGCCGCCGCCGAGGAAGAGAGCTCCAGCGAGGACGCTCCCGACGAGGAGCTGCTGGACGAGCTGCTGGTGCTGGTGCTGCTGCTGCTGCTGGAGCCGGTGTTGGTACAGGCCAGCAAAGCCGCGTGAAGAAGCGCGAGTGAAAAAAACCACCGTTGACGTTGGAGCATGAACCATCCTCCGGCCCGCGGGTGGTCACGTGCGCTTGGACCCCGCGGGGCCACCGTACCACGTCACCCCAAGCAGACGGGCGTGTTTCAAAGTGGAATGGGCACCACGTCCACAATATCCAGGCCAAACCCGTGGATGGCCTTGAGCCGGATGGGGTTGTTGCTCATGAGGCGGATGCGGCTCAGCCCCAGGGAACGCAGCACCTGCGCGCCAATGCCGTAGTGGCGCATCCCCTGGCTGTTCCCCGGCGGGGGACCACGTTCACCGGAGTAGGACTCACCTTTGGCGCGGGCGGCCAGCTTGGCCTGCAGCTGCGCGCCCAGGCGCATCCCCTGGGTTTCCTGCGGGAGATACAGGAACACCCCAGCCTCCTCCTTGGCCAACGCACCAAGCGCGCTGTCCAGCTTCTCGCCAGAATCCCCCAACATGCCGGGGAACACATCCGTCAGGCCCGCGCCGGAATGCACGCGAACCAGCGGCGCATTGGCGGCCCGCACGTCACCCTTGATGAGTGCCAGTGCTTCCCGCTGGTCCACCACGCCTTCAAACACACACGCGCGGAACGTGCCCCAGCGCGTCTGCACGTCGCCATCGGCCACCAGTTTCACCAGGCTCTCATGCATCAACCGGTAGGCCACCAGATCCGCAATGGTGAGAATGCGCAGGTTGTGGTCCTTGGCGAGCTGTTCCAGGTCCGGCAGGCGCGCCATGTCCCCGTTGGCCTTCACCACCTCAATGATCACCGCGCTTGGCTGGAGACCGGCCAGCGTCATGAGGTCCACGCTGCCTTCGGTGTGGCCGGTGCGCACCAGCACGCCGCCATCCCGCGCGCGCAAGGGGTGGATGTGGCCGGGCCGCACCAGGTCTTCCGGCCGGCAATCCGGACGGGACGCGGTGCGGCAGGTCAACGCCCGGTCCGCCGCGGAGACACCGGTCCCCCCGGCGCGCGCATCAATGGTCACGGTGAACGCGGTGCTGCGTGGGGACGTGGGGTCACTCACCTGCAACGCCAGCTGCAATGCGTCCGCCTTGTGGCCACCCACGCTCAGGCAGAACTCCCCGCGCGCGTGTTCCATCATGAAGCGTATGTGGTCGGGCGTGACCAGCTCGCCGGCGCACACCAGGTCGCCTTCGTTCTCGCGGTCCTCGTCATCCACCAGGATGAGCATCTTGCCCGCCCGCAGGTCATCCAACGCCGCGCGTACGCGCTGCTCCAGGTCCCGGTCCACCATCATGGGAAGCGCGTTCATAGAAATCCCGCCTTTTTGAGTGATTCAGTTGTGACGCCCTGGGCCACTTCCGGAATGACGCCACGGCGGGCCAGCAGGTGGGCCAGCGTACGGGCCAGCACGTCTGTCTCCAGGTTCACCGGGTCCCCGGCCTTGCGGTCCCTCAGCGTGGTGCGCTCCCAGGGGTGCGGGATGATGCTCACCTCAAACGCGGTGGGGTCACTCACATTCACCGTGAGGCTGATGCCTGCCACCGTGATGCTGCCCTTGGGCGGCGTGAGGTCCATGACGTCACGCGGGGCCGCAATGCGCACGTCCCAGGCATCCCCGCGCTGGCTGATGTGTTCCACCGTGCCCAGCGCGTCCACGTGTCCCAGCACAAAGTGCCCGCCCAGCCGTTGTCCCGCCGCCAGCGCGCGCTCCAGGTTCACGCGAACACCCGGCCGGTACCCGCCCGCCATGGTGCGCGCCAGGCTTTCCGGACCCACGTCAAAGGCCACGCTGCCCGGCCCGCGCTCCACCACGGTGTAGCAGGCACCATCCACCGCCACGCTGTCACCCAGCGCCAGCTCCTTGACCGGCAGGCCGGTGTTCACGGTGAGCCGCAGGCTGCCCGCGCGTTGTTGCGCTGCGGCCACTGTTCCCACGTCTTCAATGAGGCCCGTGAACATGCCCGGCGCATGTACGGAGGCACGGGGTAGGTGTCAACACAACCGCCACAATCAACGTGCGGCGCGCTTGTGCTTCTTGTGGTCCTTGTCCTTGGCGCCCTTGTCCTTGGTCTTGGCCTTCTTGTCCGGCCGGACCGCGGAGCCGGGCATGCGCCGGGCGTCTGCGTCATGCGCATGGACCTGCGCGTCCGCGCGGTCATGGTCATCCCGCTTGCGGGACGCGCTCACCTCAGCCACCAGCGCCGCGCTGGGCGGCGTGAAGTCTGACGCGCCAATGTCCCGCAGCATCTTGCGCAGCTCCAGCCCGTGCAATTCTTCCTGGCCAATTTGCGTGCGCGCAAACTCCTCCAGGTAGATGGACCGGCGCTCCACCGTCTTGAGGAACTCCTTGTAGAGCTTGAGCGCCTCACGTTCGTGCGCCACGGACTCTTCCAGGATGTCCCGCACGCTGTGCTGGTAGCTCTCCGGAATGGCCGCAATTTGCAGCGTGGGATGGCCGCCCAGCCCCGTGAGCAGCTCACCGGCCTGCTGCGCGTGGAGCAGGGATTCACTGGCCTGCGCCTTCATGAACTGCACAATGGGAATCCGGTTGGGCCCAAACACCATCAGCGAATAGTGCGTGTAACGCACCACCCCGGCCAGTTCGAACTCCATGATGCGGTTGAGGAGCTTCTGCGTCTTTTTGAGGTCAAGATCTTTCATGGTGGGCACTGCCTACCACCGCTTGACCCTTTGGGCACGTGACCCAGGCCCAGGGGATGCTGTGGGCTGGCACCGCGCCGGAGACCGCGGAATGGGCGTGGACGGACAGCATGTGGTGCAGGCACGCAACCCACACACGGACGCCCTCCCAGGTCAGCCGCTGCCCTGGTCCTTGGACTCAATGGGCCGGCGCGTGAAGGACGCCTTGATGAAGTCCTTGTTGAGGAACGCAATGGAATCCATGGAAATGTTCTTGGGGCATGCCGCTGAACATTCGCCAATGAGCGTGCAGCTGCCAAAACCTTCCTGGTCATGCGTCTTGAGCATGGCCTCCACGCGCTCCAACCGCTCCGGTTGACCCTGCGGGAGGTTCCCCAGGTGGGTCACCTTGGCGGACGTGAACAACATGGCAGACGCATTGGGACACGCCGCCACGCACGCGCCGCAGCCAATACACGCCGCGGCATCCATGGCGCGTTCCTGCGCGGCCTTGGGCACCGGCACCGCGTTGCCATCCACGGATGTGCCCGTGGGGGCGGTGATGTAGCCGCCAGACGCAATGATGCGGTCCAGCGCCGCCCGGTCCACCATGAGGTCCCGGATGAGCGGGAACGCCTTGGCGCGCCACGGCTCCAAAAACAGCTCATCCCCGTCCTTGAACTTGCGCATGTGGAGCTGGCACACCGTGGTGCCATCATCCGGTCCATGGGCAATCCCGTTGATCATGAAGCCACAGCTGCCGCAAATCCCCTCGCGGCAGTCATGGTCAAAGACCACCGGGGGCTCATTTTTCAGGATGAGCTCCTCATTGAGGACGTCCAACATCTCCAAAAAGGACATGTCCGGGTTGACTTCCGGCCGTTCGTACCGGGCAAACTGCCCCGGGCTTTGCGCGTCCTTTTGCCGCCACACGTGAAGGATGATGCGCATTACTTGTAGCTCCGCTGGCTGGGGTGGACGTAGTCAAACTTGAGCGCTTCTTTGTGCCGCACCGGGGCCTTGTTCTCGCCCTGGTATTCCCAGACGCTCACGTGGCTGAAGTTCTCGTCGTCACGCTTGGCTTCACCATCATCCGTCTGGAATTCCTCACGGAAGTGCCCGCCGCAGCTCTCCTTGCGGTCCAGCGCGTCCATGCACATCATTTCCCCAAACTCCAGGAAATCCGCAATGCGCCCGGCCTTTTCCAACAGCTGGTTGGGCTCCCCCGGGCCGCCCAGGACGTTGACGTTCTTCCAGAACTCTTCACGCAACGCCGGGATGCTCTTGAGTGCTTCCGTCAGGCCCTTTTCATTGCGGCCCATCCCGCACTTGTCCCACATGGTCTTGCCAAGCTCGCGGTGGAAGCTGTCCGGGGTGCGCTTGCCCTTGATGCTGAGCAGCTTGTTGAGCTTGCCGTTGACCTCGTCCTCGGACTTCTTGAACTCGGCGTGGTCGGTGGTGACCTTCTCCAGGCCACCACGCGCCAGGTAGTCCCCAATGGTGTACGGGATGATGAAGTACCCGTCCGCCAGGCCCTGCATGAGCGCGCTGGCACCCAGGCGGTTGGCTCCGTGATCGGAGAAATTGGCCTCACCCAGGACAAAACACCCCGGAATGGTGCTCATCAGGTTGTAGTCCACCCACAACCCACCCATGGTGTAGTGCACCGCCGGGAAGATGCGCATGGGGGATTTGTACGGGTCTTCACCGGCAATCTTCTCATACATCTGGAAGAGGTTGCCGTACTTCTCCCGCACGCCCTGCTCACCCACGCGTTTGATGGCGTCACCAAAGTCCAGATACACGCCCAGGCCACCGGGACCCACGCCGCGCCCCTCGTCACAGGCCGCCTTGGCCGCGCGCGAGGCCACGTCACGCGGCACCAGGTTGCCAAAGGACGGGTAGCGCCGCTCCAGGTAGTAATCCCGCTCGCTCTCCGGGATTTGGGCCGGCGCGCGTTTGTCACCCTTCTGCTGCGGCACCCAGATGCGCCCGTCGTTGCGGAGCGATTCGCTCATCAACGTCAACTTGCTCTGGTGGTCCCCGCTCACCGGGATGCAGGTGGGATGGATTTGCGTGAAACACGGGTTTCCAAAGCCCGCGCCCTTTTTGTACGCGCGGTAGGTGGCCGTGACGTTGCAGCCCTTGGCGTTGGTGGACAGGAAGAAGACGTTGCCGTACCCGCCGGTGGCCAGGATGACGGCGTCCGCCGTGTAGCGCTCCATCTTCCCGCTCACCAGGTCCCGCGTCACAATGCCGCGCGCGCGCCCGTCCACCAGCACCAGGTCCAGCATCTCATGGCGCGGGAACATCTTGACCTTGCCCAGCCCAATTTGCCGCTCCAACGCCTGGTACGCGCCAATGAGCAGCTGCTGGCCGGTCTGGCCATGCGCATAGAACGTGCGGGAAACCTGTGCGCCGCCAAAAGAACGGTTGGCCAGCTGGCCGCCGTATTCGCGCGCAAAGGGCACGCCCTGGGCCACACACTGGTCAATGATGTTCACGCTCACCTGCGCCAGCCGGTACACGTTGTGTTCCCGGGCGCGGTAGTCCCCGCCTTTCACCGTGTCATAGAAGAGGCGGTAGATGCTGTCGCCGTCATTCTGGTAGTTCTTGGCCGCGTTGATGCCGCCCTGCGCCGCAATGGAGTGCGCGCGCCGGGGGGAATCCTGGAAGCAGAACGCGCTGACGTTGTAGCCAAGCTCGGCCAATGACGCCGCGGCGGATGCCCCGGCCAGGCCGGTCCCCACCACAATGACGCTGTACTTGCGCTTGTTGGCCGGGTTCACCAGCTTCATGTCAAAGCGGTGTTTGTCCCAGGATTTTTCAATGGGCCCGGATGGGGCCTTTGCGTTGAGTTCCATGACCGTTCACCTCACTTGATGACGCCGGCCAACACGGCCACGGGGATGGAGATGTTGCCCGCCACCACCGCCATCATCAGCGCGTAGGTGGCCATGCGAACACCCTGTTTGTACTTGGGATGAACCAATCCCAATGAGAAGAAGAGGCTGAAGGCGCCGTGGGACAGGTGCATGCCCAGCGCAACCATGGCCACAATGTAGAACACCGCCGAGGGCACGTGGTTGAAGCCCACCACAATGTTGTGGTGCGGGTTGAGGTCAATGAACTGCGGGTGCGCGTTGCCCCAGGTGAAATGGGCCAGGTGGTAGAGGAGGAACCACAGCAGCAGCAGGCCGCTGAAAATCATGGTGCGGCTGGCGGGCGTGGCCTGGATGATGCCGGGCTTCTGGTAGCGCACCGGGCGCGCCTTGCGCTTGAGCCCCTGCAGCTGCACCGCGGCAATGATGTGACCCACCACCGACAGCAGGATCACCACGCGGGTGCCCCACAACAGCGGCGCATTGTTGTGCAGCGCCACCGCGTAGCCGTTGAGGGCGTCCGGGCCCAGGTAGACCTGCATGTTGCCCAGCATGTGGCCCAGCGAAAACCCAAGACCCACAAAACCGGTGATGGCCATGATCGCCTTTTTGCCAACAGACGATCTCCAGAAGTTGATTGCCCAATTCATCCGCGCGGCTCCTTGAGACAAGGGCTCTGTTCCGTCGGTGGCGCGTTTAACGGCTCTGGCCCGCGCACGCAAGCGCAAAGCGCAACCGCAACCCGCGCACCCGTTGCCGGCGCGGCTGCGCTACACTCACAGGCCATGCGCAACCACATTGCCCCATGCGTGTTCCTGGTACTGTTGGGCGCGTGCGCCACGTCCCGGCAGTCCGGGCCTGAGCTCACCCTGGAGGTTGGCGGGCACACCCGCCGCTACCTGGTGCATGCACCGCCCGGCCTGGAGTCTGGCGGGCCACATCCTGCCGTGCTGGTGCTGCACGGCGGTGGCGGTGCGGGAGGCATTGAAGACCTGGGCCGCTACACCGGCATGGATGCCAAGGCGGACGCGTCGGGCTTCATCGCCGTGTATCCCGCGGCCCTCTATGACAACTGGAATGACGGCCGCAACGCGGACATCCTGCGCGAACAGAAGGAAGGCATTGATGACGTCGCATTTTTCCGCGCGCTGTTGGACCGCCTGGTGGCGGACCACCACGTGGACCCGCGCCGCATCTACGCCACCGGTATCTCCAACGGCGGCTTCATGAGCCACCGGCTGGGATGTGAGTTGTCAGACCGTATTGTGGCCATTGCCCCGGTGGCGGCGGGAATGGCCCAACCGCTCAGCCTCACCTGCGCGCCCGCCCGTGGCGTCCCGGTGCTCAACTTCCACGGCACCCATGACGGGTTTGTCCCGTTTGAAGGCGGCAACGTCACCGCGCCGTACACGAGGCAAAACCGTGGCCCCACGCTGTCCTCGGACGGGACGCGGGACGTGTGGGCCCGAGCCAACGGCTGCGGGTCCGGCGTCACGCGCAGCAATGTCACGCCGGATGCGCGGGATGGAACCACCGTGGAGAAGGTGACGGTGGATGGTTGCCCCGCCGCTGCGCCCGTCATCCAGATGGTCATCCACGGCGGGGGACACACCTGGCCGGGCGCGCGTTGGGTCCCCTACCTGGGTCCGGTGACCAAGGACATCAACGCGGCAGACGCCATCTGGGAGTTCTTCCGGGACCGCAGGTTGCCGTGACGTGACCGGCCTGGGGCATTTCCCGCAGGACGTACCCACCGCACTCAATGACAACCCAGCGCAACCCCTGCTTCAATGGCGGCTGCAACTGACCCCCAAAAGGCCCCCGGGCCCAGCGGCCACGGCACACCTTGGTGGCCCGCTTTCGCCTGGGCTATGGAGGCGGCCCATGCCCAGCCTTCGCCACCAGCCCAAGTCCGGCAGCGCCGTCTCCTGGAACCTGTTCAAGAACATCACCACGCTGGGCAGCAGCCCCGAAGCCGACGTGAGCCTGTCTTTTGACAGCACCGTGACCACGCTCCACGCGCAGCTGCACAAAGAGGCCGGCAAATACGCCATCCTCCCCGGAGACCGGAACGCCGAGGTCCTGGTCAACGGCAAGAAGGTCAAGCGCCACGTGCTGCTGGACGGGGACACCGTGAAGGTGGGCAACACCGAGCTGCGCTTTTTTGACGCAGACACCGCGGACCATGATGACGACGAGGAGGCCCCCGGCCCCGCGGTGGTCATGACGTCTTCCACAGTGGGCGGCCGCCCCACGGCGTCCCCGCGCAACCTGACCGCAACGTTGGAGCTGCAGGGATACCGGGCGCTCCACACGTTCTCGCAAAAGCTCATGGAGAAGGAACGCGTCCATGAGCAGCTGGAGTACCTGCTGGATGAGGCGGTGAAGCTCACCCAGGCGGACAAGGGCTTCATTGTCCTGATGGATTCAGAGACGCCCACCGTGGTGGCCGCGCGCAACATGGACGGCAGCACCATTGCCAACGGCGTGCAGCAGCTTTCGGACAGCATCCTCAAGAAGGTGGTGGACACCAAGCTGCCGCTCATCGTCTCGGACGCGCTGCATGATGAGAAGTTCAACGCGGCCGAAAGTGTGGTGAACCTCAAGCTGTGCAGCGTCATCTGTGCGCCGCTCATCCACCGCGGGGACCTGTTTGGGCTGCTCTATCTGGGCAACGACCGCATTGCGTCCCTGTTTGACCAGCGCTCCCTGGAATTGTTGACGGTGTTTGCCAGCCACGCGTCCCTGGTGGTGAAGCAGGCGCAGGCGCTCAATGAACTCAAGACCCAAAACCAGGTCCTCAAGGAACGCCTGGAATCCAACCGCTACGGTGACGTGGTGGGCAGCTGTGATTCCATGAAGGACCTGTTCAAGAAGATAGACAAGGTGGCCGGGACGGACATCAGCGTGCTCATCACCGGGGAGACCGGGACCGGCAAGGAGCTCATTGCCCGCGAGCTGCACCGCCGTTCCACGCGTGCGCGCGGCCCCATGGTGATCATCAACTGCGGCGCCATCCCGGAAAACCTCCTGGAGAGCGAGCTGTTTGACCACGTGCGCGGGGCGTTCACCGGCGCGGTCAACACGCGCATGGGCAAGTTCCAGGCGGCAGACAAGGGAACGTTGTTCCTGGATGAAATTGGCGAAATGCCCTTGCAGCTGCAGGTCAAGATCCTGCGCGCGTTGCAGGAGCGCGTGGTGGTGAAGGTGGGTGACAGCCGGCCCGAGCCCGTGGACATCCGCGTGGTGGCGGCCACCAACCGCAACCTGGAGGCAGAAATCAAGGCCGGGCGGTTCCGCGAGGATTTGTACTACCGGCTCAACGTGGTGCAGCTGCACCTCCCGGCGCTGCGGGACCGCGGCGAGGACATCATCACCATTGCCCGCTACCTGCTGCAGAAACACGCCAAGGAGGTGGGCAGCAAGGTGAAAGGTTTCTCCACCGAGTGCCTGGCGGCCATGCGCAAAGCGGGCTGGCCGGGCAACATCCGGCAGCTGGAGAACCGCATCAAGCGCGCGGTGGTGCTGGGTGACAAAGGTCAACTGTCGGCGGAGGACATGGACCTTGGCGCGCAGGACCTCCAGCCTTTGTTGCCGCTGGCGGACGCCAAGGACCGCTTTGAGCGCACCTACGTCAACGAGGCGCTCAGCCGCAACGGCGGCAACCGAACCCAGACCGCGCGTGAGCTGGGCGTGGACCCGCGCACCATCTTCCGTCACCTGGAACGGGAGCGGGCCGAGAAGCTGGCACGTGGGGAAAAGGTGGACCCGCTGGTCCCCGGTGAAGGCGAAGCCTGAAACGGGCGGGAACCCGCGCGCGGTGGTACAAACACAAAGCCACGCGCCCATGGCAGGATTGTCAGCCAGGGCAGGTGGAACCACGGGCCGGGATCATGGGATACCGCAATCAAAACAAGCGCTTGAGACCCGTGGCACCCCGGTTGCTTTGGGTATGGGTGGCCACGGCGGCGGCAGGCGCCTGTCTCTGGCCCGCGGAGTATTACGTGGTCCCCGAGCCCTTCAACAGCCCCCCGGTCATCAACACCCGGGCCATCCAATTGGAACCCGAGGGGCTTCGGGAAGTGGACGGCGTCATCAGCTGGGACCCGGCCACGTCCCCGGAAGTGACCTTCACCCTGGTGGACGTCCTGGACCTGGACACGGATGACACGTTGTTTGTGCGCTGGCTGGTGGCCCATGACGCCACCGTCCCCGCGCTCAACGTGGCCCGCGCCGAGGACGAGCTTCCGCCCAACGGGACCACCCGCCGCACCAATTCCTTCACGCTGCGCCGCTCGGTCATTGACGCGGTGGACGCCGCGCGGGACCCGCCGGGCGGAACGCCGTCCAACCGTCCCTACGTGGTGGAGGTCCTCATTGGGGACCGCCGCCCGCCGTTTGGCGCGCTCCCCACGGATTTTGGCCCGGGTGCGGTGATTGCCCGCTGGCGTTGGGTGGTGGTCAAGGCCTCCACGGGGGGTGGCTGACCATGCGCGCACCCCGTTTGCGTTTTGTGTTTGGTGCACTGGCCGCGCTGGTTGTGGCCTGTTCAGATGCCGCGCTGGAACGCGCGGGCGCCCCGTGTGAAACGGACCTGGAATGTGCCACCGGACAGCTGTGCCTTCTGGGCGCGTGCACCGGCGGAGGAAGCCAGAACCTGGGCAGCGTGGATTTGCTGGTCAGCCCGCTGGAGGACACCGGCTTTGAGCCGCAGGCGTTCCAGAACCTGGATGCCCAGCGCGCCACCCGTCACACGTTGGCGTTGCGCCCCACCCTGCGCCTGAGCCTGCGCACGTGCGTGGGCTGTGGCACAGCGGATTCGCGCACCGTGCCGGGCAGCCTCACGTTGACCGCTCCTTCGGCCATCCGGGGCCGCGTTCAGGTGGAGACCGCCACGGTGGACGCCAGCGGCACGGTGGCGGTGGGCCTGTTGGACGGCGTCACCTATGCGCCGGTGTTGTTCCCGTCAGACACCGCACTCCCGCTCCTCTACGCAGACCCCATCTTTGCCACCGGCACCGGAACACTGGATGTGGCGCTCCCGGACCCCGAGGCCACCTTCACCGTGGAAGGCCGCGTGGTGCTGGATGACCAGGCTTCCTCGTCCGTCCCGGTGGAAGGCGCCAAGGTGTGGGTCATGCAAGGTGAAACGCGCCTGGTGCGTGATGTGCGCACCAACGGGGATGGCCGGTTTGTGTTGCGCGTGTTGCGCAGCACCAGCAGTGGTTTGACGGTGTGGGTGGCGCCGGGAAGCGCCAGCCAGCCGGTTCCGCACGTGGCGTTTGCCGGCATCAACCTGGATGGCAACGTCAACCTGGGCGAACTTTCGGTGGGCCTGGGCGCGCCGTTGGTGGACGTGGGTGGACGGGTCACCGGCCCGGACGGCCGCGCTTTGGCCGGTGCGCAGGTGGAACTGGAGGGGCCCGCGGGCGCGGGGACGCTCCGGTTCTCCACCGTGACGGATGCATCCGGCAATTTCACCGGGCGTGTTCCGGCGGGACGGTATTCCCGCGCGGTGGTGCCGCCGGCGCAACGGGGCGCGGCCATTGTGCAGGAAGCCAACATTGCCGTGGGGGATGGCGTGGATGGCGGTCCTTCGGCGCCAGTGACGTTGGATGTGCAGTTGCTGCCCACCGTGGCGCTGTGTGGCCAGGTGGTGGACGTGGGCGGTGTGGCGGTGGTGGATGCCGCCATCTCCGCCGTGCGCGTGGCCAACGCCGAAGAAGCGCCCGGCCCCGCCTCCGACGCCACGCTGGACGTGCGCGGCATGACCGGCGGGGATGGCCGGTATTGCCTGGATGTCTCGCCTGGCCAGTACCTGCTCACTGGCGTGCCGCCGGTGGGCAGCAACCAGCCCTCCCGGACGGACTTGGTGAACGTGGGCTCCATGGACCGCACCCATGACCTGCGCCTTCCGCGCGCTGCGTTTGTGGTGGGCACGGTGCAAACCCCGGACGGCGCGCCGGTGCGCCTGGCGCGGGTCAAGGCGTTCTCCCCCGTGTTGTCCAGCGCCAAAGGCGCCCTGGAGCTGGGTGAGACGTACACCCAGGATGATGGCTCCTTCACCCTGGTGGTCCCGGATTTGGCCGGTGGCACCACGGGCGGGGCCTCCAGCGGCTCGGTCAACCCCTGAACCACACCCACGTGCGGCCTTAGGGTTGCCCTCCCGCGCGCGCTTGGGTAGAGGCCCAGCCCCGCCGTCGTGGACCGGTTTCAAACGGCCCCTGCTGCGCGGTTGGAGACGCCATGATCAACCTTGCCATCGCCCTTGTGGGAGCCCTGCTGTCGGCGCTGTTGCTGGGCATCTGGCTCAGCCCGCTGGAGGCCGTGCTGCCCGCGCTGGTGGTGGGTGGGCTGCTCTACTGGTTCATTGCCCGCCGCACCGGCAAACACATTGAGGCCATCATGCTGGCCGCCCAGGCCGAGCTCATGAACATGAGCAAGGCCCAGAACCCTGCGGTGGCCGAACGCCACCTGGAAAAAGCTGTCTCCATCATGGAGCGTGCCCGGTCCTATGGGCGCTGGCAGTTTTTTGTGGACAAGCTCATCAACAGCCAGATTGGCAGCCTCCATTTCATCCAGCAGGACTTCAAGAAGGCCCAGCCGCTGTTGGAAAACAGTGACCCCCGCCAGTGGATTCCGCGGGTCATGCTGGCCACCCTGCACTACCGCGCCAAGGACTACCAGAAGATGGATGCGGTGTTTGAGGACGCTGCGCGGTACAACAAGAAGCAGGGCCTGCTCTACACCACGTGGGCCTGGTGCCACTGGAAGCAGGACAACAATGACCGCGCCATCCAGATTCTCAGCCGCGGGGACAAAGAACTGGAAGGCAAGGATGAGCGCCTCAAGCAGAACCTGCTCAACCTGCAAAATGACAAGAAGATGAAGATGAAGGGCTACGGGACGGACTGGTACCAGTTCATGCTGGAGAAGCCCCAGGAACTGCGCCAGCAGGTCCGCTACCGCTGACATGCCCCCGCCAGCGCCCATGAAACGTGTGCTCATGCTCCACACCGGCGGAACGCTGGGGATGAGCGGCCGCCGTCCCACGCCGCTGCGGCCGGACACCTATTCGCACGCCATGCAGGAGCACGTCCCGGAGCTGGCGCGCCTGGCGCACCTGGACGTCCACATCCTGCACAACCTGGACAGCTCCAACGTCACCCCCGCGCATTGGGAGGGCATTGCCACGGCGTTGTGGGAGGCCCGGGACGCGTATAACGGGTTTGTGGTGGTCCACGGAACGGACACCATGGCCTACACCGCCAGCGCCTGCGCGTTCATGCTGGAAGGCCTGCAAAAGCCCGTGGTGTTCACCGGAAGCCAGCGGCCGCTGGGAGAGGTGCGCTCGGACGCGCGCGCCAACCTGGTGGGGGCCCTGGAGATGGCCACCCAGGACATCCCGGAAGTCTCCATCTTCTTCAACAGCCGCCTGTTGCGCGCGGTGCGCACGGTGAAGTCCAGCGTGTGGGCCAATGATGCCTATGAGAGCCCCAACTGCCCGCCCCTGGCCGAGGCCGGCGTGGACCTCATGGTGGCCAGCCACGTGCTGCGTCAGCCGGGGCCTCCGCGGCTGACCGGTGGCTTTGAGCCGGACGTGGCGTGCCTGGAGATGCACCCCGGGTTCAACCCGGGCCTGCTGGCGGCGGTGGTAGGTGCAGGTGCGAAAGGCATCGTCATTCGCGCGTTTGGGAGTGGCAACGTGCCGGGCCTGGACCGGGCAGTACCGCCGGCCATGGGGCACGTGGTACGGCTTGGCGTGCCGGTGGTGGTGGTCACCCAGGCGTGGCGGGGCAGCGTCAACCTGCGCCTCTACGAATGTGGCCAGCAGGCGTTGGACGCCGGTGCCGTGGACGGGGGAGACATGACCACCGCCGCGGCGCTGGTGAAGCTGATGTGGGGATTGCGGCAGGCGGCAGGGGCACAAGGCGTGCGGGAATTGTTTGCGCGCAACCTGCGCGGGGAAGTGGGCGGCACTGCTGGCCCAACACCCGCGCGGCAGTAGACGGCCAGGACAACTCACACTTTGTTGGAAACCATTGGGATGGAGAACACCGTGAAAAAGAGCATGATGACCCCAAAGATGACGTTGCTGGCCGGCCTGTTGATGGGCGGCGTGTTCATGAACTGCACCGGCGGCACCGAGCCGAACTGCCCGCTGGAAGGCGCGCGCACCTCGGACCCGCTCATCTGCCCGGCGGCGTCCCCCATTGTCATTGAGGCCACACCGCTGGCCATGACCGGCAACTACGCGCTCAATGTCTTCAACGAGTCTTCCCGCGCGTCGCTGGAAATTTCAGACGTGACCATCACCAACACCCCCGCGGGCATCACGTTCAGCAACCTGCAGGTGAGCAGCCGCAGCGTGGCCGCCGGGGAGAGCACCATTGTGCAGTTCCAGTGGTCCGCCACCACGCTCACGCCCGGCACGGACCGCACGGCCAACCTCATCATCCGCTCCAACGCGGAGAACTTTTCCGAGCTCAACATCATCATCCTGGTGTTGTCCCGGGACCGCACCGGCACGTCTTCGGGTGGCGCGGGGTCTTCCTCCAGCAGCAGCAGCGGCGGGGCGTCCAGCGTGATGGGGATGTCCTCCTCACGCGCGCCGTCTTCCTCGGCGGTGGCCTCCAGCAGCGCGGCGCAGTCCAGCAGCACCGCCACGGTGTCCAGCAGCGCGGCAGGTTCATCTGCGGCGGGGTCCTCCAGTGCGGCGCAGTCCAGCAGCACCGCGGTGGTGTCCTCCAGCGCAGCGCCGTCCAGCAGCGCGGCGGTGGTGTCTTCCAGCGCGGCGGGCTCCTCGGCCGCGGGCTCCTCCAGTGACCCGGGTTCATCCAGCGCCGCGGTGGGTTCCAGCAGCGGTGGCTCGGCGTCATCCATCTGAACGTGTCCTTCCGGTGAGCGTGCGTGAAGCGGGCCGGGGTGTCGCGGACAATGGCCTCCGTCCTTTGAGGACCGGAGGCATCAATGGCAAGGATGGAACTGGCTGCAGACGTGCGGCAAC